>Ga0079305_1000986_pt1 | contig 45408 bp, 49 predicted proteins | sample LMS_cellobiose_e_FD_79183 | JGI IMG/M metagenome (GOLD analysis project Ga0079305, IMG submission 79183) | Rumen-fistulated moose microbial communities from Alaska, USA - LMS_cellobiose_enrichment | ecosystem: Host-associated > Mammals > Digestive system > Stomach > Rumen fluid ... | reverse complement strand
GTTTCCTCCCACCGGAATACCAGTATAGTGATTTCCTGCGCTCCGGAATGATGATTTCCTATACGCCGGATTCGTGATTTCCAAATCACCGGACTGGCGATTTCCGGGAGCCGGAATATTCAGTAACAACATCAGGAGTAAGACCGAAGCAATTCCAGATGGTAAATATCTGGAGATTTGGATGGCGAATATCCCTTTTCGAGCAGACAGCCATGTCCAATGCGGTGACAGGCCCGTGATCATCATCTCCAACGATGAGATTAATGAGATAAGCTCTGTTGTTAGCGTTGTCCCTTTAACCACACGGATCAAACAGCTTTGGATGAAATCCCATGTTCCGCTCAATGGTCACGGGCTCAGGTATCCCAGCATGGTGTTAGTCGAACAGGTCACGACGATTGATAAAAGACAGCTCCGTTTTCGGATCGGACAGATTTCGTCGAAGAACGATGTTGTCGAGATTAAAAAGGCTTTGATCAATCACATGGGCCTGATGGCGTAAGGAGGGGATTGAAATGTTTAAGACTTTCATTGAGAAGATTCGAAACATCATCTGCAAAACAGGGCATTCCTTCCTGACGAAACAAGACATGATCAGTGAGCTTTGCAGCGCCCCCGATTGGGATGAACAGGATTTTGAAGCAGCTCTTGAGGAAGAGACTTCCAATAATAGGATTGTGAAAGTTGAAGATCGGTACTATCTCCCTTCTATGTATCGTGCAGAGACGATCCTGACCGAGTTTCTCTCGGACGCCTTGCGGCGTCCGCCGGAGAAGCTTCCACCGATTACAAACACGCTGAATGTAAATGGTATGGAACTCAACAAAGAGCAGAATCGAGCCGTTCGCATGGCGCTGATGCATCGAGTATCCTTGATTCAGGGTGGTGCCGGCACAGGAAAAACTACAATCGTTCAGGCGATCGTTCAGAGTTCCGGTGATCCATCCGCTTGTCTGTTGTGTGCTTTCACAGCCAGAGCAGCTCAGAATCTAGCGCAAGGGACAGGGATGAGCGCGGCGACGATCCACAGTGCTCTTGGAGTAAGCCCTGATGGTGATTTGACAGCACCCAATCGATCCCTTTCACAGTATCGGATCATCATAATCGACGAAGCGAGCATGATCACAATTGAACTGCTTGCAGGGGTAGTAACTGCTGCCGCTGAGACGTCCAGGATTGTCCTGATTGGCGATAGCAAGCAACTCCCTGCGGTTGGTGGTGGTAACATCTTGAAGGATTTTCGCGACCTTGGGGTTCCGTGCATCACGCTGAAGCAAGTCTATCGACAGACCGATTCCACATCCGCGCTGTTTCGGAATATTTCAAGCTTTCATAAGGCAAGAACCAGCAGTATGTTTCTCTCGGACAGCAGTTTTCAGCTTTTAGAAGCAGATGAAGAACAGATTGAGAATATGACCGTTGCCGTTGCGGCGCATTGTTTAAGAAGGAATCGATCCACAGTTGTTCTCACGCCCTTCAGAAAGGATTCATCGTTTTTAAGCCGCTCGATTCAAGCTGAGATTCAGGACGCCTCGACGCCCAGCATAATGGCTGCGGGAGGTATCCTCTATGAGGGAGACCGGGTCATTTTCACCACGAACAACCGGACCGAGAACTATTATAATGGTCAATTCGGAACCTTAGTATGTTCTTCGGATTTGTGGGGGGATAGAGAATGGAGAGTCATCACTCCATCCGGTCAGGAGATTCCTGTAACGGAAACTGTCCTTGGCCATCTTGATCCTGCCTATTCGATGACCGTCCACAAAGCTCAGGGAAGCGCATTCGATATCGTCATTTTGCCACTGACGATGCGCTTCAGTGTCAAGCTGACACGGAACATGTTGTACACAGCAATGTCCCGTGCGAAGAGGCAAGTCCTGTTGGTGGGAGATCGCAGTGCCTTGGAGTATGCGCTTGCCACGCCAGAGCCGGAGCGGAATTCCGTTTTGGTGGATCGTGTGCAGGACAGGCTCTATTCGATTGCCTGTTGAAAACCCAATCCGTGTGCTGCTTCGGTAGCACACGGATGCTTTTACCCTAGATTAGAAAAATTCGGGTTGACGCAGTAAAGTACCGGGTTATAATATCAGATGAAGAAATCAATAGAGGAGGAGAGAATATGCAAATCATCGCAAATAGAATTCGGGCCCTCCGGGAGAGCGTGAACCTGTCACAGGAAAAACTTGCGAAAGAGCTTGAAACAACCCAATCCAGCATCAACAGATACGAAAACACCCAGACGGCCATTCCGATTCCGCTCCTTCGTCGCTATGCCGACTACTTCGATGTATCTCTCGATTACATTTTTGGTCGGACGGATATACCCCAAGGGGTATTGTACAACTACAAACCTGACATAACACCTGAGAAGGTTGAATTGAAACGATTTCTGGATATGTGCTTCGACCCTGAGTCTCCAATCAACGGGAAATTGAAGGAGGCAATCTATCGAATGATGGAGGATGACCTATGAATGTAGTTATCTACGCCCGATACTCCAGCCACAGCCAGACTGAACAGTCCATCGAGGGCCAGCTTCAAACCTGCTATGAATATGCCAAGAACAATGGTTACACTGTCATTGGCGAGTATATAGACCGGGCTCAAAGCGGCACCACAGATAACCGCGTTGAGTTCCAGCGCATGATCTCTGACAGCGAAAAGCACACTTTTGAGGGCGTCCTTGTCTATCAGTTTGACCGTTTCGCCCGCAAACGCTCCGACAGTGCTATCAACAAGACCAAGCTGAGAATGAACGGCGTACGTGTGATCTCGGCCCGCGAGCCTATCGCGGACGATGCCAGCGGAATCCTGGTGGAGGGAGTCCTGGAGAGCATGGCCGAGTATTACTCGGTGGAGCTCTCCCAGAAGATACGTCGGGGTATGGACATTAATGCGGAGAAGTGTCTAAGCAACGGAAGCAACCCTGGCCTTGGATACTGTGTGGATGAGGATCGCCGGTTCCATATTGACCCGGAAGGAGCCGCTGTTGTTCGTGAAATCTTTGAGATGTACGCCAGTGGGAAAACCGTGGCAGAGATTACGAAGTATCTGAACGCCAAGCAAATCAAAACATCCCAAGGTAAGACGTTCAACAAGAACAGCCTTCATAGGATGTTGCGGAACAAGCGCTACATTGGCTATTACATCTATAAAGGAAAAGAGACGCCTAACGGGATGCCTCGTATCATAGAGGACGAGTTGTTTGAGCGGGTCCAAAGGATTCTGGACAAAAACAAAGCTGCCCCAGCCAGAAGCCGGGGCAGGGAAGAATACTTATTGACCACAAAGCTGTTCTGTGGGTACTGCCGGGAAATGATGACGGGGTACGGAGGAACTGGAAAATCCGGAAAAGTATATCATTACTATGCCTGCAAGAACGCAAAGAAGAAGCTCTGCCGGAAGAAAGTCGTAAACAAAGAAGGAATCGAAAACCGTGTCGTGACAGAATGTCGCAAGATGCTAACTGACAACAACATCGAAAAAATCTCCAAGGCTGTGGAAGCTGCTTGCAAGTCCGATAATGATTATTCTGCCATCAAGCGGCTCAAGGCAGCAATCAAGGAAGCGGACAATGCAATCGAGAATCTGTGGAAAGCATTGGAGAGCGGCCAAGCCGTTGAAATGATCACAGAGCGGATCGCAAAGCGTAAGCAGGAAAAGGAAGACCTGGAAGCGGAGCTAGCTATCGAAATGGGCAAGGAAGTGAATTTTACCGCATCGCAGATCGAAGCGTTCCTAAACTCCTTGAAGAAGGGAAATGTCAACGACCCAAATATTCGCCGGGGTTTGATCAACATTTTTATCCGGGCAATCTACCTGTATGACGACAAGATGACGCTGATTATGAATGGGGGAGACCGGCCCATCACCATTGATGATATCCTTCTGGAAGAAGTCGAGGAACATTTGGAGAGAAGCGTTTCACAAAGCATTGGGTGTTCACCGTTGGTTGCAGATGCTCCACCAAATCGTCCTTACTCAAACCTTTGTTGTTGACAAGTTTTGGGTAAGGACATTTTTCTTGCTGTGAGTCTCAGCCGGAGGAAAGGCTTTTAGCATATCGACGAAAAAACTGCCGGTCGGTGACGGGAAATGTCACTGTCCGGCAGTTTTTATTGCAAAGATTCAGAACGCTTTGCGGCTCACTCCTGATCCCAGTTGTGGTACACGTTCTGGACGTCGTCGTTGTCTTCCAGCATGTCGATGAGCTTTTCCATGTTCTTCTTGTCCCCATCATCCGTCAGCGTGACATAGTTCTGGGGGACCATCTCCACCTGGGCGGAGACGAAAACATAGCCCTTCTCCTCCAGGGCGGAGGCCACCTTGCCGCAGTCGTCGGGCTCGGTGTAGATGGTGAAGACATTGTCCTCCGCCTCGAAGTCGGAAGCGCCGCAGTCCAGGGCGTCCATCATAACGGCGTCCTCTTCCAGCTCGCCTTCCTCGTTGTCCATGATGATCACGCCCTTCCGGTCAAAGGACCAGGACACACAGCCGGTGGCGCCCAGACCCTTGCCGTACTTGTCCAGCAGATGCCGGACCTCAGGGGCAGTGCGCTGACGGTTGTCGGTGAGGGCTTCCACGATGACGGCCACGCCGGAGGGACCATAGCCCTCGTAGACCACGCTCTCATAGTTATCGGTGTTGCCCGCGCCCAGGGCCCGCTCAATGGTGCGCTTGATGTTGTCGTTGGGCATATTGACAGCCTTGGCCTTGGCAATGACGGTGGCCAGGCGGGAGTTATTGGCCGGGTCGCCGGAGCCGCCGGTCTTGACGGCCACGATGATCTCCTTGGCCACCTTGGTGAAGGCAGCGCTGCGCTTAGCGTCAGCCGCGCCCTTGGTTTTCTGGATATTATGCCACTTGGAATGTCCGGACATCAGTATCGTTCCCTTCGTGATGTAGTATCTCATTGCCGGGCACAGGGTCCGGCACCGTTTTTAACTGGATAATTGTAACACAGCTTGTCTGACTTGACAAGGCTTCTCTTTATAAATATGTGAAAACCTCGCTCTGCGTCCGGGAAATTGCGATTTCCAGGTCGGGGAAACCGGCTCTCAGCCAATCCACCAGCACCGGGCAGACTACGGTTTCCGTGGAGTAATGGCCGGCGTCCAGCAGGTTGACCCCCAGAGCCCGGGCCTCCAGATAGAGATCATGCTTCAGATCGGCGGTGACAAAGGTATCGCAGCCCATGGCCCTCACCAGGGGGAGCATACTGCCGCAGGCGCCGCCCCCCACCGCCACTTTATGCACCGGAGCTCCGGCGTCCAGGGCGCGAACGCCGTCCAGGTCCAGGGCGGACTTGAGCCGCTGGGCAAACTCCGGCAGAGACACAGGGCCGTCGGGGAGGGTCCCCACCCGGCCTATGCCGTAGGGGATCCCGCTCTCGTCTGTCCCCGCCTCCTCCAGCGGGACGGGATCTCTCAGCTCCAGCCGGGCGGCCAGGGCGCTGTTGACCCCGCCTTCCACCGCGTCCAGATTGGTGTGGGCGCAGATGGCGGCGACGCCGTGCTCGATCAGCGCCAGCACCCGCTGTCCCGTGGTGGTATCATCGGTGACCTGACCGATCTGCCCCCAGATGACGGGGTGGTGGGCTACGATGAGCTGACAGTCCAGGGCCGCCGCTTCGTCAATGGCCTCAGGGGTAATATCCAGCGAGACCAAGACCCGGCGAACCTCCCGGTCCCCGCGTCCCACCAGAAATCCGGCGTTGTCAAAGCCCTCCTGGTAGCGGAAGGGGGCCTTCCCATCCAGATAGTCATAGATCTCTCTTACCGTTGCCATATCAGCCACTCCTCTCTCATTGCCTCCAGCTGGGCGATCAGCTCCCGTTCCTCCCGGAGCCCGTCCGGCGGAATTGCGCTCCGCTCCATTCCCGCAAGAGCCCGTCTGCGGCGGCGCAGGAGATCGTTCAGATAGTCCAGCCGCAGGGGGGCGATGTCTTCGGGCCGCTGCCGTCCGGCCCACAGCTCCGCCAGGGTATACGGGGTATCCTGTCCGCCGCGGACTGTGAGCACAACATACAGCTTCTCCCCTTCCCGCGCCAGCGTCTCCTTCTCGATGCGATATCCGTTCTCAGTCAGCCACCGACGGAGCTCCGGCTGGGCCGTCATGGGCTGGAGCAGAAGGAGGACCTCCCGGGTCCAGGGCGCCGCGGACAGGATGCGGGCGATCAGTTCTCCCCCCACCCCGGCGATGACCACTGTGTCCGCCTGGTCCCGGTCCAGACCTGCCAGACCGTCACAGAGGCGAAACTGGATCCGGTCCTCCACCCCGGCCTGCCGAGCCGTCAGCCTGCCCCGTTCCAGAGGTCCCTCGTTGACATCCGATGCCACGGCGGAGGGGATTGCGCCTTCCAGCAGCAGAGCCGTCGGAAGATAGGCGTGGTCGGTGCCGATATCCGCCAGTCTGGCCCCTGAGGGGACCTGCGCGGCGATGGCTGCCAGTCGAGGCGAGAGCTCCATGGACCGGTCCTCCTTTTCTCCATAAAAAACCAGACGCGGAATTGCGCCCGCGCCTGATTTTTGGTTGATCGATTACTTTCTGTTGGCCGCGATAATGTCGTTCAGGCGGGCCACCAGATCCTCAACGGGCATATCATGGACCATGCAGGCCTCCTCCACGGTCTCGTTCCGAGAGGCGGGGCAGCCCAGGCAGTGCATGCCAATGTCAAGGAAAGCGGGGGCGGTCTCCGGCGCAATGTCCAGGATATCGCCCACGATGGTGTCTTTGGTGATGGTTGCCATATTTGTTCCTCCGTTTTCTTGGGTGGGAGTAGTATGCCCGGAAAAGGCGCCTCTCACCCGTTCAAAGAAAGATGTCATAGCGGTTCCGACAACTCAGATGCCCACGTCCTCGGGGACCTCGCCGTCTTCCTCAGCCTCGGACTCATCCACAGCGACCCGCTCCTCGTTGAGCAGAGCGCGGATGGACAGGGAGACCTTCTTCCGCTCATAGTCGATGTCGGTGATCTTCACGTCCACAGTCTGGCCTTCCTCCAGAACATCGCCGGGCTTCTCGATCCGGTGATCGGCGATCTGGGAGATATGGATCAGGCCGTCCACGCCGGGGACGATTTCAGCAAAAGCGCCGAAGGTCATCAGCTTGACCACACGGACGGTGGCGGTGGAGCCCACCTCATAGGTGGAGGTGAACTTCTCCCAGGGATCCTGGCTGCGGTCCTTCATGCCCAGAGAGATCTTCTTCTTCTCGGGGTCGAAGGAAATGACATACACGCTGACCTGGTCGCCCACGGAGACCACCTCAGCGGGATTCTTGATGCGACTCCAGGACAGCTCGGACACGTGGACCATGCCGTCCACACCGCCGATGTCCACGAAAGCGCCATAGGAAGTCAGGGACTTAACGGTACCCTCATACCGCTTGCCCACCTCGATGTTCTCCCAGACCTCAGCGGCCTTGGCGGCGCGCTCCTCAGCCTGGACGGCCCGGATGGAACCCACCACCCGGCGGCGGGAACGGTTGACCTCCGTGATGCGCAGCTTGACCTGCTGCTTGATCATCTCGGACAGGTCGGCCCCTCTGGGCATACCGGTCTGAGACGCGGGGATGAAGACGCGGATGCCCTTGACATTGGCCACCACGCCGCCCTTGTTATCCTCGGTAATGACGCCTTCCATGATGGTCTTGTCCTCCACGGCGGCCTCGATCATATCCCAGTGCTTCACGGTGTCCAGACGCTTCTTGGACAGGGTGGCAACGCCTTCCACATCGTTGACCCGCATGACATACGTCTCGATCTCGTCGCCCACCTTCACAATGTCCTCGGGCTTGACAGTGGGATCGTCGCTCAGCTCAGACAGAGGAATATAGCCGGCGTGCTTCGTGCCCAGGTCCACGTTGACCTCGGTGGCCGTGATGCCGGTGACCGTGCCCGTCACCTTATCGCCGGTGTTCAGTGTTTTGATGGACTTTTCCAGCATATCCGCAAAGGATTCCTCCAACTCGACAGCAGGAGCCTCCGCAGCAGGAGCTTCCACGCCAGTGTTCTCCATCGTCACGTTATTGTTCTCATCCATAGTTTGTTTGACCTCCTTTATTATCCACCCCGGCGTAGACGCACCGGCGGTGATTCCCACAGAAGCTACTCCGCTTACCAGATTCCGGTCAAGCTCCTCCAGCCCGCTGATGTGGCAGACCAGCGGACAGTGCGCCCGGCATAACTCAGCAAGACGGGTGGTGTTGGAGCTTCGTCTGTCGCCAATGACGATCATGGCGTCACAACGCTCCGCCAAACTCTGTGCTTCTGATTGCCGCTTACACGTAGCATCGCATATTGTATCAAAAATTTCAGCGTTTGTACACTCTTTTTTTACTTTTTCTCTGCATGGGGCCCAAATTCTATCCGTTGATGTAGTTTGCGAAACAAGAGTGACCTTTTTTTGGTGATTTTCTCCCTTTTCCACAAGAAAATCATGCAATTCATCCTGATTTCGGAAGATTTTTGCATTGTCACACCATCCGGCAATGGCCTTGACCTCGGGGTGGAGCGGGTCCCCGATGATAATGACCTGCCGCCCCCGGGCCGACGCCTCGGAGACAATCTCATGGATCTTTTTCACCCGGACACAGGTGGCGTCAGCGATCTCGCAGCCCCGCTCCTCCAGGGCCCGGTACACCGCTCTCCCCTCCCCGTGGGAGCGAATGATGACGCCGCAGCCGGGGGGCACATCCTCCACCCGGTCCACGCAGGCCACGCCCTTGGACTCCAGATCCCGGATCACAGCCTCATTGTGGATGACCGGGCCCAGCATAACAAAGGGACGGCCGCTCTCCGCCATCTTCTCGGCCAGCTCCACCGCCCGGCGAACGCCGAAGCAGAACCCGGCGGTCCTGGCAAGGATGACTTCTCTCACTGCTCCGCCGCCTCCATGGCCTCCCGGCTGTCCCGAATGGCGCGGATGTGGTCCATGATATCCTCAGTGACCCGCTCGTAATCCGCGGCGGTTGCCTTTCGGTCCTCGGTGAAGGGCATGTAGGGCTCCCCGATGTAAACCTTGGTGGGCTTGCCCTTGATCCGGTCCGGGGCGATGTACACCGGCAGAATGGGGCTGTTGGTGCGAATGGCCATCATGGCCGCGCCGGTCTTGCCCTGGCCGATCTCCTCGTGGCGGGTGCCCTCCGGGAAGATCAGCAGCTTCTCGTTGCCCTTTAAGGCCCGGAGACAGGCCTTCACCGCGGCGATGTCCGACTTGCCCCGCTTGACCCAGATGACGAAGCCCAGCCAGATCAGCAGCCAGCCCGCCACGGGATAGTGCTTGATCTCCTCCTTGGCCATGATCCAGATCTTATCCTTCCGCTCAAAGGAGTAGACGATATAGAACGGGTCGGAATTGTGGACGTGGTTTGAGCAGATCACCGCCGCCCCCTTGGGGATGTTGGCCTTCCCATAGGTTTTCAGCGGGGTGCGGAGCGTGCAGATGCGAAAAATAAATTTGCTGACCGAATAGGCCACTTGATACAGCGTCACAGCGATACCCTCTCTTTCACGATCCGGTAGAGAGCCTCGATGCTCTCCTCCAGGTCCAACTCTGAGGTGTCCAGCACCACCGCGTCCTCCGCTTGACGGAGGGGAGCGATCTCCCGGTGGCTGTCGTTGTAATCCCGCTCCATGATCTGCTTCTCCACCGTCTCCAGGGGCGTGTCGTCCCCCTTTTCCTGTAGCTCTTTCCACCGCCGCAGGGCCCGCTGCTCCACGGAGGCGGTGAGGTAGACCTTCACGTCGGCGTCCGGCAGGACCACGGTACCGATGTCCCGTCCGTCCATGATGACGCTATGGGTCCGGGCCAGGTCCCGCTGCATTTCCAGCAGGAAGTCCCGCACCGCGGGAATGGCGGAGACCTGGGAGGCGTATTGGGACACGGCGTTCTCCCGGATGGCCGACGTCACATCCTCTCCGTTGAGGATCATGTGCTGGAGGCCGTCCTCCCCGTAGGTCAATTCGATGTGGATCTCCGGCAGCCGGGGCTCCACGTCGGCGGGATCGGCGCAGCTGCCGCCCTGCCGGGCGATGTAAAGGCCAACCGTGCGGTAAATGGCCCCGGTATCCACGTAGTAAAAGCCTAGGCGGGCGGCAATGGCCTTGGCCAGAGTACTCTTCCCGGCGCCGGAGGGCCCGTCGATGGCGATGCTGTAGTTCATGGCGTTTTCTCCTCTGTATCGTTCAAATAGTGGGCGGCGGCCTCTCCGGCGGCCCGGCCGGTACACCAGGCGATCTGGAGGTTGAAGCCGCCGGTGTAGGCGTCCACATCCAGGACCTCCCCGGCAAAAAACAGACCGGGCAGCTTCTTGGACATCATGGTCCCGGGGTCCACCTCGCCGGTCTTGACGCCGCCGGCGGTGACGATCCCCTCAGTCACGAGCCGGGTGCCCGCCAGAGGGATGACAAAGCCCTTGATGACCTCCATGAGCCGCCGACGCTGGCCCCGGGTCATAGCGTTCACCGGCAGGTCCGGGTCGATGCCCGCCCGCTCACCTGCCACAGGCACCATCAGCCGGGGCAGCAGGCCCTCCAGGAAATTGTGGAACGCCTTGTTGGGGGAGGCGGCCACGTCCCGGAGGATGCGGGCCTCCAGCTTAGCCTCGTCCAGGGCGGGCTTTAAGTCGATGACGGCGGTGTAGGTATCCTTCTGCCAGTTCCCATGGGCGCTGGCGCTGAGGACCAGGGGGCCGGAGATGCCGAAGTGAGTAAAGAGCATCTCCCCCTGCTCCTGGAACACCGCTTTCTTTTTCTGGTTTTTCAGGGTCAGCACCACGTTTTTGAGGGACAAACCCTGCATCCTCCCACAGGTATCCCCGTCCTCCACCAGGGGGACCAGGGAGGCCCGGGGCTCATTCACCGTGTGACCGGCGGACCGGGCCAGGACGTATCCATCCCCGGTGGAGCCGGTGGCGGGATAGGACACGCCTCCGGTGGCGACGATGACCGCCCCGGCGTCAATGAGGCCGCCGTCGGTCTCAACGCCGGTGAGGGTTCCGTCCTCCATCCTCAGAGACCGTGCCCGGTCATGCCGCAGGAGGACCCTGTTCTTTTTCAGCGCGTAAAACAGGGCGTCAACCACATCGGCGGCTTTGTCCGAGCACGGAAAAACGCGCCCCCCGCGCTCGGTTTTCAGGGGGACGCCCAGCTGTTCAAAATATTCCATCACCGCCGCGGGAGGGAACCGGGTCACCGCACTATAGAGGAAGCGGCTGTTCCGGGGCACGTGGTTCAGGACCCCCTCCGGGGTGGTGTTGTTGGTGAGATTGCACCGGCCTTTTCCGGTGATATAGAGCTTCCGGCCCAGCTTCTCGTTGGGCTCCAGCAGGATGACCTCGGCGCCGTTCTGCCGGGCGGTCAGGGCGGCCATCATGCCAGCCGCACCGCCGCCGACCACTACCACCGGGTTCATTGGTTCTCTTCCTCCATGCTGACGAAGACACCGTACTCCTGCCAGATGTGCTCCAGGCGCTCGAAATGGTCCACAATATCGCTCTTCCTGCGGGCAATGGCCACCAGAAGCGCGTTGATGAGGCTGAGAGGCGCCACCAGGGAGTCCACAAAGGAGGCCATGTCGCTCTTGGCCAGGAGGACGTAGTCCGCCGCCTTGGCCATGGAGTTGGAGGCGCTGTCAGTGATGGCAATGACCTTGGAGCCCCGCTCATGGGCGAAGCTGATGGCCCGCACCGTGCGGCGGGAGTATCGGGGGAAGGACAGGCCGATGGTCACGTCCCCTTCCGCCACCTGGACGATCTGGTCAAAGATCTCCTGGTTGGCGCTCTCTCCTACGTGGACCACATTGTCGAACATGAGGCCGAAGTAGAAGGAGAGGAACCCCGCCAGGGAGCCGGAGGACCGGGTGCCCAGGATGTAGATTTTCTTGGCCCGGACAATGGCGTCCACCGCCGCGTCGAAGCTCTCCCGGTCCAGCTCCTCCATGGTCATGCGGATCTTCTCCATATCGGACTGCATCACGGAGGAGACGATGTCCTGGTTGCCGATGATATCGTTGGACACCTCCATGCGCTGGATGGAGGTCAGCTTGTTCCGAATCATCTCCTGCAGGGCCTTTTGCATGGCGGGGTAACCGTCGTATTTCAGCTCTGAGGCAAACCGGACCACCGTGGATTCGCTGACATGGACGGTCTTGCCCAGCTTGCTTGCTGTCATGAACGCCGCTTTGTCGTAGTTGGTCAGAATGTAGTTCGCAATGAGCTTCTGCCCCTTGGAAAAAGTGTTCATTTTGCTGCTGATGAGGGTCAGGATATCTTTCGCCATAACGTCATCCTCCGCTGCTTCGCCCGCCGGAGACCGGTCGAGGCCAAATCTTCACTATAATTGATTTAATTATATCGTAAGCAGCGGAATTTTGCAAGAAAAATTTCTTAATCCTGCAAAAAAGTTTCATGACGAAGGAGTTCCATCTCCTCCTGGGTCAGCGGGCGCCATTGGCCCGGAGACAGGGCAGGATCCAGGGGAAGGGCTCCCTCCCTCACCCGCTTGAGCCGGGTGACCCGCAGGCCGCACTGGGCGCACATCCGCCGGATCTGTCGGTTTTTCCCCTCGTGGATGATGATGGAGAGGATGGCCCGGTCATGGACCCGGTCCACCAGGGAGACCTGGGCGGGGCGAAGGCTCTGGCCGTCCAGGATCATGGGGCGGGAGAGAGCCTCCACCGCCTTCCGGTGGAATCCGGTGACCCAGACCCGGTACTCCTTCTCGATCTCATGCCGTGGGTGGAGCAGGGCGTGAGTCAAATCTCCGTCGTCGGTGAGCAGGAGAAGGCCCTCGGAGTCCATATCCAGCCGGCCCACCGGCCAGACCCGACCGGGATGTCCCTCCAGGATGTGGGCCACGGTCTTGCGGCCCTTCTCGTCGGAGAGGGTGGTGACCACCCCCCGGGGCTTATAGAGCATGAGGACCGTCACCGCCCCGGGCAGAGAGATCTCCCGGCCGTCCAGGGCGATGTTGTCCCGCTGAGGATCGGCCCGATCGCCCAATCTGGCCGGGGTCCCGTTGACGGTGACCCGTCCGGCGGTGATATACTCCTCCGCCTTGCGCCGGGAACAGACGCCGGCGGCGGAGAGGAGCTTTTGCAGACGTTCTTCCATGCCGGGTCACCTCCTTTCTCATGACAGGGCGGCGGGGAAACCGGGAGAGGGATCGGATGCCTGTCCCCGCCCTGTCAGGGCCCGAAGCAGATCCATAGGGGAGCGTCTGGGGGCCTCGTCCAGTACATCCCTGCCGGCGGAGCCGCCCCAGACCAGGTAGACCGACTTCACCGATCTCTCGTTGACCAGAAGGTCCAGCCTGCCGGCGATGTCCCCCCCCCGGATGGGCGCGGCGGCCCGCTCCGGCAGGTCTGTGGGGACCAACCGAACCATGTCGCTCTCCTTCAGCGGCCAGGCCAGGTCCTCCCGGACGGTGATGGGGATGTCATGGAGCAGGCTGCCGGTGACGGGGACCCGGCGGATCACCTGTCCCCCTTCCGCCAGGGTCTGCCTGGGGAACCGGGAAAAGCCGTAGTCCAGCAGGGCGGCGTGGTCCCGCCAGTCGTCCCCGTCGTTGAGGGTGACGCACACCAGCCGCTGTCCCTCCCGCTCCGCGCTGGAGATCAGGGTCCGGCCTGCCTGACGGGTGTAGCCCGTCTTCATGCCGGTGCAGCCGGGATATTGCCACAGGAGCTTGTTGTGGTTGGTGAAGCTGCGGCCGCCCAGGTGGATCGTGCGGGTGGAGACGATTTTTGCCACCGTGGGATCGTCCAGGCAGGCTGCCGCCAGCTTCGCCATGTCCAGGGCAGAGGCGTAATGGTCCTCTCCCCCCAGGCCGTTGGGGTCGGTGAAGTGGGTTCGGGTCATACCCAGATCCGCCGCCCGCTGGTTCATCCAGTCCACAAAGGTCTCCACGTCCCCGGCGCAGTACCCCGCCAGAGCCACCGCCGCGTCGTTGCCGGATTGAAGGAGCAGGCCATAGAGCAGGGTCTCCGCCGTCAGCTTCTCTCCGGGCTCCAGATAGAGGGAGGTCCCCTCCACGCCGGTCCACTCTTTTTTGACGGTGATCTCCGCCTGGAGGTCCTCCAGGCACTCCGAGGCCACCAGGGCGGTCATCAGCTTGGTGGTGCTGGCGATGGCCCGGGGGGTGTTCTCATCCCGGGCATAGAGGAGCCGCCCGCTGTCCGCGTCCAGCAAAACCGCGGAGGCCGCGGAGATCACAGGGGTCTCCGCCGCCGCGGAACGGGCCGGGACAGTGAGCAGGACAAGCAAGACGCAGAGCGCCCAGGGAAGAAACCGCAGTTTAACCAATGAGGACCCCTCCAGACAAATCGATCATCTCTCTTAGTCTGAACGGGTCCCGTCAGGATTATTCTCCGCCTTTCCGCTTGTCGATGAAATCCGAGATCTTGGTCACCGCCTCGGGGATCATCTCCACCACCCGGTCCACACCGGTGGCGGGGGCGACCTCCACTGGCAGCACCTTCACATTGGTGCCGCTGATGGCCAGGAAGCACACGGGACTGACCTTCACCCCCGCGCCGCCGCCGCCGCCGAAGGGGTTGTCCCCAGGGGCCTTGGGCGACTTGCCGCCGAATTCCGACGCGCCGGTGCCGAAGCCGAAGGAGATCTTGGACACGGGGATCAAGGTCAGCTCCCCGGCGTGGATGGGCTCGCCCACCACGGTGTTGGCGTCCACGGTCTCCCGAATCTTCTGGATGGTCTCGGCCATGAGATCATTGATGGGATGGTTCTTTTCCATGGTTCAGTTCCCCTTTCACGGTATCGCGGATGCCGGCTGCCGCCGGGTCCGGTTTCTTGAACAGCGCTTTTCTGTGGGACAGGAAGACCTTCAGCCCCTTCACCCCGGCGACAGCGCCGATGGCAGTGAGTTGAGCCAGGGTCAGGGAAAAGCCGGCCTGGAGATAGATCAGGGGCTTTTCCAGATAGAAGTCCAGGTGGATGGCGACTTTACGTTCCTTGATGACAAAGCAGTTCTCCAGAAAGGACAGGAGGGTCTCCACTGCTGCCCAGGCCTGCCCGTATCGGATGGCGGCGTCGGCAGGGTCGTCGGCGGCCCAGGTAAGGTCCAGGTCCAGCTGGTCGATCTGCAGCTTGCGGCGGAATTTGTTCGCTGCCTCATTGACCACCGGCAGCAGCTCCCAGACCATGCTGAGCAGGCCGCCGGGGTCAAGCTTCTTTTTAGGCTTTGGCGGTTTTTTTGCCTTTTTGGCCTCTTTCCTAGCCTTTTTTTCCGCCTTTTTGATCCGTTTTTTCTCCGCTTTTTCCGGGTCCTTCTTCAAGGGGAATACCTTGAGGTAGCCCGGTCCGATGCGGACCTTGACGAAGGGACCGTCCCGCCCGTAACCGGCCAGAACACCCAATCGGAGGACCAGGGACAGAAGGATCAGCACCAGGAGGATCGCCAGAAGGATCCAGCCGATCACGGGGCATCCCCTCCCTCCGTTTCATCCGTTTCCTCCGTCTCCTGCTCCGGCAGGGGGGGCAGGTCATCCAGGGAGGACAGGCCGAAGGACCGCAGGAAGGCCGGGGTGGTTCGGTAAAGATTGGGCCTGCCGGGGGCGTCCAGGCTGCCGCAGGGGGCCACCAGCTCCCGGTCCAACAGCAGGGCCAGAGAATGGGAGCTGTCCACGCCCCGGACCTGGTCGATGTAGACCCGAGTCACCGGCTGAAAGTAGGCCACGATGGTCAGGGTTTCCAAGGCCGCGGGGGAAAGCTTGTCCGGCTTCTGCCGGGCCAGGAGGGAGCGGACGGTATCCCCCCATCTGGCATGAGAGGTCAGCTGCCAGCTGTCCTCCAGACAGGCCAGGCGGATGCCCGCGTCCCGGGCCTCGTAGTCCGCGGCCAGGGCCCGGCAGGCGGTCTCCACCGTGTCCCAGTCCGTGTCCAGGGCATGACAGAGGCGCTCCGTGGTCACCGGCTCCCCCAGGGCAAAGAGGATGGCCTCGATGGCGTGTTGATATTCGATCGGTTCCATAGACGGGGCTCCTCTCCGTTTGATGTCAGTTGTCCGTCATCTCCGGTTCTCCGGGACGCAGGGAGACCTTGGGGTCCTCCATGCCGCCTGCCAGGTGGACCTTCCCCCCTCGACACAGCTCCAGCAGGGCCAGGAACACAGCGGTGACTTCCGAGCGGCTGCCGCTGCGGGCGATCATCTGGGTCAGAGAGAGCGGGCCCTCCTCCTCCAGCATGGACAGCAGCTGGGCGCTTTTCCGCTCCACCCGGTATGGCTCCGGACGAACCACGGCGCGGAAGGTCCGGACGGTGGGCGGCGCCGCTCTCCCCTGCCGCTGCCGCCAGGCGTCCACCGACTTGAGAAGGTCCGCGGGTTCGTGTTCATAGCGGTAGACCCGCTTGAGGAATGCCGCCTCCGGCTTTTTGGGGAAACAGTCCCGGCTGGACCGGAAGGCTTCGTCCATCCGGTCCAGGACCGTCTGGATCCGGGAGAAATCCTGCCGGCGGGCCTTGGCCTCCAGGGAGGAGATCAGCGCCTCCATCTCCTGACGGGTCTCCTCGTCCTCTTCAGACAGAAGCATTTTCGTTTTCAGCAGCATCAGGTGGGAGGCCATGGTGATGAACTCTCCCGCCACCTCCAGGTCCAGCTCCCGCCGGGCCTCCACCCAGGCGAGATACTGCTCCAGGATGGCGGCCAGAGGGATATCCCGGATGGCCACCTTGTTTTTTCGCAGCAGATGCAGGATCAGGTCCAGGGGACCCACAAAATCCTCCGGGGCCTCGCTCTGGTCCCGGAGCACGCCCTTGATGTGATAGACCGGTCGTTCCATGGCGTCACCTCAGCAGATTCTGCGCGCCGTAATAGGCGAATTCCGTGGCGGAGAACATCCCGTTCATCACATGGGTCCGGGCGGCGTAGAGGAAGGTGTCGAACACCCCGGTCCACAGGAGGAGCATCAGAACAAACATCCCGTACCGCTCCAGCTGCATCCAGCGCAGATAGGCCCGGTCCGGCAGGAACATGGCTACCACCTTGGAGCCATCCAAGGGCGGGAAGGGGATGAGGTTGAAGATCCCCAGGCCGATGTTCAGAAGCACCAGAAGATAGAAGAACCGGGCCGCGGTGAGCAGGGCCGTCCCCTCTCCTCTGATGCTGATGGCCCCCATGAGACCGTTGACCACAAGAGCGGACAGAAAGGCCAGGATGAAGTTGGAGGCTGGTCCCGCCAGGGCGGTGATGGCCATGCCCTGCTTTGGTTTTTTGAAGTACCGGGGGTCCACCGGCACAGGCTTTGCCCAGCCGAAGCCCACCACCACCATCATCAGGGTGCCGAACAGATCCAGGTGGCGGAAGGGGTTCAGGGAGAGACGGTGGTTCATCTTGGCGGTGGGGTCCCCCAGCCGGTAGGCAGCCAGGCCGTGGCTGACCTCGTGAACGATGAGACAGAGAAGGATCGCGGCCACCCGCAGGATCATATCCCCCAGATCGGACCAGTTGATGGACTGGGTGAATTGGGACAGCGCGCTCATATTCCTCCTCCTCTCCTGAACAGGATAGCCGACTGACGGGCTTTGAAAACACGCCGACCCCTGTGAAATCTATAGTTGGTTCATATTATAACAAAAAAACGTCCGTCTGACAAGCAGAGGACGCAGAAGTGCCCTTCAATTCTCCCAGGTCCGCCGGGCCAGGAGCCAGCCGGCACACAGCAGCAGGGTGAAATTCCCTCCGTGGACCAGGGACCAGAGCCCCAGGGCCGCCAGTCCCGCGCCCAGCGCGCCGGTCACGCCCCGGCTGATTCTCTCTCCTCTGTTTGGTCCCCAGAACCGGGAGGCCGCCGCCCGGAGGACCCGCCCACCATCCAGCGGTCCGGCAGGAACCAGGTTGAACACCGCCAGAGCCAGGCTGAGTCCCGCCAGCAGATACCCGTCCCCGCTGCCGAACCGCCGTCCCCAGACTCCTGCCAGCAGAGCGAGCAGGAAGCTGGCCATAGGCCCCGCCAGCGCCACCGCGCATTCCTCCCGGTAGGAGAACAGCCTCTCCCGGCGGGGCGAGAGCACCGCCCCCACACCGGTGAGCTCGATTCCCTCCACCCGCCCCCCCAGGAGCCGGATGGCGGCGGCGTGCCCCAGCTCGTGGACCAGGCAGGCCAGGGCAAACCACAGAAGCACCCGCAGGGACAGCGCCAGCAGCAGGACCCCGCACAGGATCCAGAACCCGCCGGTATGCCTGAGTCTGCGCGTTCCCTTACTCATCCGCGTCGGGAGTGGGAGGCGGGTCCGACGGAAGCGGCTCCTCTTCCCCGACGGACCCCTCCCCGGCGGCATTTGTCATTCCGGGCAGAAGGCCGGACCAGAGCGTGTGAAAGGTCTCGGCGGCGGGCTCTCCCCGGGAAAAGGATTCTCCCATCTGAGCAAAGACCGCCCGGAAGTCCGTGTCCGCTCCCACCCAGCGAGTGATCGTCTCCGCCGCACGCTCCACCGGGGCCAGGTCCAGCCCGCGCCCGGCGGCGATCAGGCCGAACAGGAGCAGGCAGACGATGAACTGCCGCAGGCGCCGGGCGCCGCCGGGGCTGGATGTTGATTTCTGCGCCATGGCTTCTCCCTCCTTTTCTCTTCATCTCTATGCGCCGGACTGAGGGATATTCCCGAAAAAACTTTCTTGAAACGGGCATATTTTTGTGGTATTATAACCATACGCACTGATAACCGGACGCAAAAGGAGTGTTTTATATGCAGCTGCAGGAATCCGGCGAGATGTATCTGGAAGCCATCCTGGTCCTCTCTCAGCAGGGCAAGGTGGTCCGCTCCGTGGATGTGAGCGAGTATCGGGGCTATTCCAAGCCCAGTGTCAGCCGGGCCATTGGCATTCTGAAAAACGGCGGCTTTGTGAATATGGATAAGGATGGATACCTGACCCTGACGGAACAGGGCCGGGCCATCGCCGAGAATATTTACGAAAAGCACCAGCTGCTGAGCAAGTTCCTCATGGAGTTGGGCGTAGACGAGGAGACCGCCACGGAAGACGCCTGCAGGATGGAACACGTCATCAGTGACAAGTCCTTTGCCGCCATCAAGAAGCACTGGGGCTTCTGACTGTCTTATCAACCGCAGAAAACGCACTGTCCGAGTCGGGCGGTGCGTTTTTTTTCGTTTTGGTCATATCACCGGCGAGAGGGCGCATACTATCTCCCAGGTGATGAAAATGAAACCACGTAAAATAGGAACCTACGCCGGGTTCCTTCTCCTGTCCCTGGCCGTGGGCGGAGCGGCCGCCCTGGTCACAGCCAGAGGGCTTCCCTACTACGACCAGATGGAAAAGCCCTGGTTCTCCCCGCCGGACGCGGTATTCTCCGTGGTCTGGACCATCCTGTACGTTCTCATGGGGATCGGGATGGCCCGGGTCTGGCGGAGCGGGGCTCCCAGCCGAAACAGGGCTCTGAGGGTATTCCTCCTCCAACTGGGGGTCAACTTTTTCTGGACCGTCTGGTTTTTTGGACTCCACAAGTACCTTCCGGCTTTTCTCTGGCTGGTGCTGCTGGTGTTCCTGGTGGCGGAAATGGCCCGGCGGTTCTCCCTGGCCGACAAGCTGGCCGGGCGGATGCAGATCCCTTACCTGCTGTGGGGGATCTTTGCCGCGGCGCTGAACCTGGGCGTCTGGCTGCTGAATCGATGAAATACGCGGAGGCTCCTTCCAAAATGGAAGGGCCTCCGCGTATTGTTTCATGCAATCTATATTACTCCTTGCCGTCCGGCAGCAGGCCGTGAATGGACTGGAACACCTCCGGATAGTCCCGCTGGAGACGGACGATTCGGCCGGCGGGGTCCAGGAAGCAGTGCTCTGAGGTGGCAGTACACACCAGGGCGCCGTCCTCCTTCCGCATCTCATAGGACAGGGTCATGCGGACCCCGCCCCACTTCACCAGGGACACAGTGATCTGCACCCGGTCGGCAAAGGTGGTGGGGCTTTTGTATTTGCAGTCCAGGGCCACCACAGGAATGAACAGCCCCATGGCCTCCAGCCGCTCCAGGGGCCAGCCGATGCGGATCAGCAGGTCCACCCGGGCCTCCTCCATCCAGCGGATATAGTTGGCGTGGTGGGTGATGCCCATGCGGTCGGTTTCGTAATACTGCACGGTGTGAATGTAAGGTTCCATTTCCTCTCCTTTCCCGTCGGGTCACTGCTTGGTCATAAACTGGGACGCGGCCTTCAGCATCAGCTTCTTTGTGCCCACGTTGTCAAAAGCGATCTCCAGCAGAGCGTCGCCGCCCATGGGCTGCACCGACAGGACCATCCCCGACCCGAAGGCGGTGTGACGGACCATGTCCCCCTTTCGCAGCTGGAGCAAAGGCTGGGCCTTGGGCGCGGGCTGGCGGTAATTGGCCGTGGAACGGGGCCGGGTGGTCGCCGGCGTCCTGGTTCGGCGGGGAAGCTGGGAAAAGTCCCCCTCCCCGCCGTAGGTCCGCACCTGGGAGAAGGACTCCTCCCGGGACCAGTCGCTGTCTCCGTACATGGGCCGCTCCCGCCGCTGCCGCCCGGCAAACTCCACCCGGTCCTCGGGGATCTCCCTGACGAACCGGGAGGGCAGATTGGCGGAAGTCCGGCCGAACAGCAGCCGCTGAGCCGCGCAGGTGAGATACAGCTTTTCCTTGGCCCGGGTCAGGGCCACGTAGCACAGGCGGCGCTCCTCCTCCAGCTCCTCCTCTTCCCCGATGGACCGGAAACCGGGGAAAACCCCCTCCTCCATGCCCACGGCAAAGACCACCGGGAACTCCAGACCCTTGGCGGCGTGCATGGTCATGAGGGTGACGGCGTTGTCCGTGTCCTCCACGCTGTCCAGGTCGGTGTATAGGGCCACCTCATCCAGAAATCCCCCCAGGGAGGGGTCCTCGGCGTGGTCCAGATAGCCGCTGATGGAGGAGGTCAGCTCGTGGATGTTCTCCAGGCGGGTCTTGCTCTCCTGGTCCTTTTTCTCCGTCAGCATGGCGGCGTAGCCCGACTCCTGGATGAGGGTTTCGTAAAACTCCGGCAGGGGGGCCTCCTCCGACAGACGACGCATGGCCTGGATGAGGTCCGTGAACTTCCGGAATTTCGGAACGGCCTTCTGCAGCTCGGGAAACTCCTCCAGATGGGTCAGCACGTCCCACAGGCTCCGGTCCGCCCGAAGGGCGATCTCCCGGGCCCGCTCCATGGTCTTGGCCCCGATGCCCCGGGGGGGATTGTTCACCACCCGCAGCAGCCGCAGATCGTCATCGGGGTTGTGGATGACGCAGAGATAGGAGAGCATATCCTTGATCTCCGCCCGCTCGAAGAACCGAAAGCCCCCCACCACCCGGTAGGGGATGCTGTTGCTCTTCAGGGCCATTTCCACCTGATTGGACAGGGCGTTCATCCGGTAGAGAACGGCGCAGTCCTTCCACTGCTTGCCCTCGGCGTAGGCCTTGAGCAGTTGGGTGGCGATGTACAGGCCCTCCTCCCGCTCGTTGGAGGCGGTGTAGCAGTGGACCTTCTCCCCTTCTCCGTGGTCGGTCCAGAGGTTCTTTCCCTTTCTGCCCCGGTTGTTGCGAATGACGGCGTTGGCCGCCTCCAGGATGTTGCCGGTGGAGCGGTAGTTCTGCTCCAGGCGGATGACCCGGGCGTCCCTGTACTCCTGCTCGAAGGAGAGGATGTTCTCGATGGTGGCCCCCCGGAACCGGTAGATGGACTGGTCGTCGTCCCCCACCACGCAGATGTTTTTGTACCCCCCGGCCAGCAGGGCGGCCAGGAGATATTGCATGTGGTTGGTGTCCTGGTACTCGTCGATGAGAACGAAGCGGAATTTGCGCTGGTAAAAGGCCAGCACATCCTCATGCTGCTGGAGCAGGCGGACGGTGTGGAAGATGATGTCATCAAAGTCCAGGGCCCCCGCCGCCCACAGCTTTTTCTGGTAGGCCAGGTAGGCGTTGGCGATCTTCTGCAGGCGGAAGTCCCCCTTGACCTTTTCCATGTACTCTGGGGCCAGGAGCATCTCGTCCTTGGCCCGGGAGATGTAGCCCAGCACCGTCCGTGGCGGGAAGGACTTGTCGTCCATGTTCAGCTCCTTCAGGCACTCCTTGATGACCCGAATGGAGTCATCGGTGTCGTAAATGGTAAAGGAGGAGGGAAAGCCCAGCCGTTCGATGTCCCGCCGGAGGATGCGCACGCAGGCGGAGTGGAAGGTGGCCGCCCAGACGTCCCGGGCGTCGGGACCGATCTCCCGTTCCAGCCGCTCCTTCAGCTCTCCCGCCGCCTTGTTGGTGAAGGTGATGGCAATGACCTGCCAGGGCCTGGCGGGCTCCAGGGCGCAGAGAAGCCGCGCCCGTCCTACATCCTGTTCGGTGGGCAACGGGTCGTCGGCGTACGCCTGGAGGAAGGCCAGGTCGTCTTCCGTGACAGAATCCGGCACCTCCTCGGAATCGGACCCCCGGCCGTAGCGCAGAAGGTTGGCGATGCGGTGGATGAGCACCGTGGTCTTGCCGCTGCCCGCGCCGGCCAGAAGGAGCAGGGGTCCCTCTGTGGCCAGGGCGCCCTCCAGCTGGCGGGGGTTCAGGTGGCCGAAGTCCCGGGCGATCAGGTCCCGGCGCAGAGCGGCGAATTCCGCCCGATTTTCGTTTGAGAGCATAGTCGTTCGATTCCTTCTCTGTAGTTCATTGGAAGGTATTGTACCGCAGATCCCGGGAAAATACAAGAAATTTGTACAAGCGGGCAGCACAGCAACAAGATACTGTGTTGTTCTGCCCTGGGCTGATTTCGTTTTTCAAGGCTGATTTAAGAAAGACGGGGTAACATTTTCTCCGAAAGTATGGTATACTCTCACCATATCAGCGTGTGTAGGAAACAGGAGGGTTCAGCATGCGTGTACTGTTGGTAGAAGATGAGAAGACCCTGTCTGCGGCAGTCTGCAAGTTCCTCAAGCGGGAGAACATTGTGGCCGACCCGGTCTATACCGGCCCTGACGGGCTGGATAACGCCCTGAGCGGCATCTATGACGCCGTGATCCTGGACGTGATGCTGCCGGGGATGGACGGATTCTCCATCCTGCGGGAGATCCGGGCCTCGGGCAGCGCGGTGCCGGTGATGATGCTCACCGCCCGGGGCGGCCTGGAGGACCGGGTCCAGGGGCTGGAGTCCGGGGCGGACTACTATCTGCCCAAGCCCTTTCAGATGGCGGAGCTGCTGGCCTGTCTCCACGTCATCACCCGGCGGAAGACCGACGCGCCCCAGATGGAGCTGGCCTTCGGGGATATCTCCCTGGACCAGCAGACCGGGTCCCTGCGGTGCGCCTCCACCGGGAAGGAGATCAAGCTGGGGGCCAAGGAGTATCAGCTGCTGGAGGTCTTTCTCCGCAATCCCCGGCAGATCATGGGCAAGGACCTGCTCACCGACCGGGTGTGGGGCTATGACAGCGAGGCGGAGTACAACAATCTGGAGGTCTATATCTCCTTTGTCCGGAAGAAGCTCACCTTCGTAGGCTCCGGGGTGAAGATCAAAACCACCCGGGGGCTGGGCTATTCCCTGGAGGAAGGAACATGATCCGAAGCCTGCAGCGGCGGATCACCCTGCTGGTGCTGGGGGTCCTGCTGGTGATCCTGGCGGGGGTGGTCTTTGCCATCAACTATGTCAACTGGAAGGATCTCACCGACCAGATGGAATACTCCCTGGAGCGCATCGTCCAAAACAACGGGCGCAGGCCGGGGCTGGCAGGCCGGGAGGAGGGAGCCCTTCCGCCCCCCTGGGCCCAGACCGAAAGCGGCGGGACCAGCGGCATCGTCCTGGAGAACGACGCCTGGGCCGAGACGTCGGACAGCGACGACGAGGACGACGAGGATGACGACTTCCAGGAGGATCTCGACGACGGGAACAACTACGAGGACTTTATCGACGACGTCCTGGACGACCATCCCTTCCGGCCTGCCATGCAGGGCGGGGCGGAGATGGACTTTGCCGCCAATCTGTCCACCTACTACTGCGTCTATCTGGATCAGGCCGATGCCATCCTCCGCTGGACCAGCGACCGGCAGGACCTGTACTCCGATGAGGAGGTGGCCGCCGCCACCCAGGCCGCCCTGTCTTCGGAAAAAGACTTCGGCCGGGTGGGCAGCCAGTTCTACCGGCTCAAAGAAAACGACGACGGCGCGCTGCTGGTGGTGCTGGACGCCCGGGTGGAGGTCTCCCGGGCCAATTCCCTTCTGAAAACCACGGTGCTCACCGGTCTGCTGGCCTACCTGGTCCTGGGCCTCACCTCCGCCCTGCTCATCCGACGGATGACCCGGCCGGTGCAGGAGGCCTTCGACAAGCAGAAGCAGTTTGTCTGGGACGCCAGCCATGAGTTGAAGACCCCTCTGGCGGTGATCTCCGCCAACGCCGAGGTATTGGCCGGGGAGATCGGGGAAAACGAATGGCTGCAATACATTCAATCCGAGGTGAAACGGACCGACCATCTGGTCCAGAACCTGCTGACCCTGGCCCGGATGGACAAGAGCTCCGTGGAGACTGTGTTCCGGCCCTTCGATCTGAGCCAGGCAGTCCTCCAGGTGGCCCTGCCCTTCGAGAGCACCGTCTTTGAGGCGGGAAAGACCATGGAGCTGAAGGTTCCCGACGGTGTCACCGTCAAGGGGGATCAGGACATGATCCAGCAGCTGGTGGTCATCCTGCTGAGCAACGCCGTGAAATACTCCGACGACGGCGGGTCCATCACCCTGGCCCTGGAGCCCAGGGGGCCTGTTTTGAAGGTCCACAACACCGGGCCGGCCATCGCCCCCGAGGTGCTGCCCCATATCTTTGACCGGTTCTTCCGGGGGGACGCCGCCCACAACCGGGAGACCCCGGGCAATGGGCTGGGGCTGGCCATCGCCCAGAACATCATGGACGCCCACAAGGGAAAGATCACGGCGGAGAGCAGCCCCGAGGCGGGAACCACCTTTACCGTGACCTTTTCCTAACGATGGAGAACAGAAACAGGCTGAAGCCGCATCAAGCGGTCTCAGCCTGTTTTTTCTTCTGTCATTCTCTTTTTTACCAGCCCCTCTGGGCGGGGTCGGTCAGATCTGCGGCGGCGTAGATCAGCGCGTTGCAGATGGCCGCCGCCACAGGACTGCCGCCCTTTCTTCCCCGGGCGACGATGGCGGGAATATTATGGGCAAGACAGGTCTCCCAGATCTTCTCCTTGGCCTCCACCACGTTGACAAAACCCACCGGGACGGCCACCACCAGACTGGGCCGGCATCCGGCCTCGATCTCATCGGCCAGCTGGAACAGGGCGGTGGGGGCGTTTCCCACGGCAAACATAGCGCCGGACCAATGGGCCGCAGCGTGTTTCACGGCGGCCACGGCCCGGGTGGTTCCCTCCGCCTTGGCACGGGCCGCCACGTCTGGGTCCGCCATAAAGCAGAGGGCCTGTCCGCCCAGTCTGCCCAGACCGGAGACACTGACCCCCGCCTTTGCCATGTTGGTGTCCGTGATGATGGTCGCCCCCTGGGACAAGGCGGACAAAGCTCGAGAAACCGCCCGGGGGGTAAAGGTCAGGGTCTTCGCAAAGTCAAAATCCGCCGTGGTGTGGATGACCCTCCGCACCACAGGAGCCTGCTCCGGCGGCAGGAGGATCCCCCGGGCTTCCAGCTCCCGGTCGATGATGGACAGGCTGGTCCGCTCGATCTCAGCGGGGGTGCGCTTATACTCCATGGTCCCTCTCCTCCCATTGGTCCAGGATACGATAGACGGCAGGCAGGTCCAGATGGGCCCGGACCGCCGCGGCCAGCTGGTCCAGCTGCCGGGACTGGTATTCCCCATGGGTCTCGCTCAGAACCCCGGTCCCCTCCAGGCCCTTCCGGGCCAGGAGCCAGGATGCCAGGCGGTCCACGGCCTCTCCGGTGTCAAACAGGCCGTGGAGGTAGGTGCCAAAGACCGTTTCCAGGGCGGTCCCCTCCTCCCGTCCGTCAGACAGAACGCAGAAGGGGGCCCCGTCCTTCCGGTCTGTGCGGCCCATGTGGATCTCATATCCTTCCAGCCTGGCGCCGGCAAAGGGCCCCGCCGCTGCCGTGGCCGTTACCCGGGCCCGGCGTTTTTCCGCGGCAAACTCGGTCTCACAGGGCAGCAGGCCCATGCCAACCAGGGTACCGCCCCGCTCAATTCCCTTGGGGTCCCGCAGGACGGTTCCCAGCATCTGGTAGCCGCCGCAGACCCCAAGGACCGGGGTCCCCTCCCCCGCACGGCGGCAGACGGCCCGCTCCAGACCGTTCTGCCGCAGCCAGAGAAGGTCCTCCGCCGTGCTCTTGGTGCCGGGCAGGACGATCAGGTCGGGAGAGGCCAGCTGTCCCGGGTCCGTCACATAGCGCACGCCCAGGGCCGGGTGGCGCTCCAACGGCGCGAAGTCGGTGAAATTGGAGATTCGGGGCAGGCGGATCACGGCGATGTCCACTGGGGCGGTCTGGCGGGTCTCCTGCAGCCGGGGGGCCAGGGAATCCTCATCGTCGAGATCCAGGGACAGGTAGGGGATGACCCCCAGGACCGGGATGCCGGTGCGCTCCTTGAGCATCTCCAGACCGCCGGCGAGCAGAGCCGGGTCGCCTCGGAATTTGTTGATGACAAGGCCCGCGATCCTTGCCCGCTCCCGGGGCTCCAGCAGCTCCACCGTCCCCACCAGCTGGGCGAAGACCCCGCCCCGGTCGATGTCTCCCACCAGAAGAACGGGGGCGTCCACCAGCTCCGCCAGGCCCATGTTGACGATGTCATCCTGCTTTAAGTTGATCTCCGCCGGACTGCCCGCGCCCTCGATGACCATGGGGCTGTATTCCGCCGCCAGGCTGTCATAAGCGGTGAGGATCTCCGGGATCAGGGCCTTTTTCCGGGCAAAGTAGTCCCTGGCGGCATAGTCGCCCCGGACCTCTCCCAGGACGATGACCTGGCTGCCGGTGTCGCTGGAGGGCTTGAGCAGGACGGGATTCATCCGCACGTCGGGCTCCAGCCCCGCCGCCGCCGCCTGGACCACCTGAGCCCGGCCCATCTCCAGTCCGTCCCGGGTGATGTAGCTGTTCAGGGCCATGTTCTGGCTCTTGAAGGGGGCGGGGCGCAGCCCGTCCTGCCGGAAGATGCGGCACAGGGCCGCTGTGAGCAGGCTTTTCCCCACGCCGGACATGGTGCCCTGGATCATGATTCGTTTGGTCATGGTGTCACCTGCCTGATGGCGTTCAGCAAACGCCGGTTCTCTTCCTCCCCGCGGACAGCCACTCGGAACCAATGGGGGCCCAGGCCGGGATACCCGGCGCAGCGGCGGATGAGGATCCCGATTTCCTCCAGTCTGTCCGCCAGGGCCGCGTCAGGATGGCGAAAGAGGAGGTAATTGGCTTCGCCGGTGATGGATTCCGCGCCCAGTTCCGCCAGACCCGCCCGCAGCTTGGGGCGCTGGTTGTTCAGCAGGTCCCGCAGGCGGGTTGGGTAGGTCTTGTCCGCCAGGGCCGTCAGTCCTGCCGCCTGGGCCGTCACGGAAACCGGCCAGGGCTGTCCGCACGCCCCCATCTTTTCCAGTAGCGCCCGGTCGGCACTCAGGGCAAAGCCCAGGCGAAGGCCGGGCATGGCATAGAGCTTGGTAAAGGCGTTGAGGACCAGGAGACGGTACCCCTCCAGATACGGGACCAGGGTGTGGGCCTCCGGGTGGGGAAGCAGACCGTTGAAGCACTCGTCGGTGATCAGCAGCGCGCCGCACCGGTCGCAGCGGGTCAGGATCGCCTTCAGCAGGCCGGGGTCGGTGGTGACGCCGGTGGGATTGTTGGGCTCGCAGAGAAACACCAGGTCCGTGTCTTCGGTCACATCGGACAGAAATGCCTCCGTGAGACGAAAGCCGTTTTTCGGCTCCAGTCGATGCTCCGTGACCTTGCAGCCCATCCGCCGGAGGGCGGCGGGATATTCCGAAAAGGTGGGCGCCGTCACCAAGGCCCGTTTGGGGCGGATCGCCTGGACAGCCCGCTCGATGAGATCCCCCGCGCCGTTGCCGCAGAGGACCCACGCCGGGGAAACGCCCCAGGTCTCTCCGATGGCAGCCCGCAGGTCCCGACAAAAGGGGTCGGGGTAGCGGTCCGCCCGGTCCATGGCACGGGTCACCGCCTCCCGGACGCCTTCAGGCAGTCCTAAAGGGCTGATGTTGGCGGAAAAGTCCAGGGGGAAGGTCCCGTGGGCAGCGTAAAAGCCCGCCCAGTCTCCGCCGTGGTCAAAAGGCATCAGTCCTCCCCCTTTCAGTCAGAAAACAAAATACAGAATCAAAAATCGAAGCCCGCCCAGAAGCAGCAGAGCCAGGAATCCGGCCAGGTACATCAGGCGGTTGGCCCGGGGAATGTCCTCGGGCGTGATGGGCCGCACCGGGTCGCCGATGGTGGGCTTATCGTAGAATTCGCCGAAATAGGACGCCGGGCCTGCCAGCTCCACCTCCAGGGCGCCCGCCATGGCGGCCTCCGTCTGGGCCGAATTGGGGCTGGCGTGGTTTCGTCGGTCCCGCCGCCAGATCCGCCAGGCGGACTTCCCGTTCCTACCGCTTAAAAACGCCGCCGCGATAAGCAGCAGGGCGGAGAGGCGGGACGGAAGATAGTTCGCGGCGTCGTCCAGTCGAGCCGCGGCGCGGCCAAAGTACAGGTACTTCTCATTTTTGTAGCCGATCATGCTGTCCATGGTGTTGATGGCCTTGTAGCATAAGGCCAGCGGCGGGCCGCCCAGAAGCAGATAAAAGAGAGGGGCCACCACGCCGTCGGAGAAGTTCTCCGCCACGGTCTCCACCGCCGCCTTTGTGACCCCCTCCTCCGTCAGGGCCTGGGTGTCCCGGCCCACGATGCGGGAAACGGCGGTCCGGGCTTCCTCCAGGGTCCCGTGCTTCAGGCGGTGATACACGTTCCTGCTCTCGGTGCGCAGGCCCTTCATGGCCAGGACCTGCCAGCTCCACAGGATCATCAGCGCCCACTGGAGGTATGGGTGGACCATCCCCGCCAGCCACAGCAGGAGACAGGAGGCGATCAGGGTGTCCAGGGTCAGGGCCAGGGCCAGGCAGACGCCCGCCCGGAACTCCCCTCTCGCTGTTTGGGGAAATTCGGGGCGGAAGTGTTTTTCCAGAAACGAAATGCCTTTCCCCATGAAAACCACGGGGGGGGGCAACCACGCCGGGTCCCCCAGAAGCAGATCCAGCAGAAAACCGGCCAGGGCGCAGAGGAGGATCCTCATGGCCCGTCATACAGGGGGATGCTGTCCTTCTTCCATACGCAGTCTACGATCCCGTCCTCCCAGGCCAGCATGTGGTTGGATTCCCACGGGGCAGTATCCAGAATATAGCCCATCCCGCAGTCCAGCAGCCAGGTGTAGAAGGGCTTTGACGGATCCACAAAGGTCTCCATCACCGCCATCTGGGTGCCGCCGTGGGCCACGATGAACAGCTCCTCGTCCCCCCGATTTAGGGCCATGTCGATGAGCGAGGCCACGGCGGCGCAGGTCCGGTCCCCGAACTCCGCCTTGGTCTCCCCATTGGGGCAGCGGTCCAGACAGCCGGAATCCACCCAGGCGCGATAGGCGGGATCGGTCTTCATATCATCGGGAGAGCGCCCTTCGAAGTCCCCGAAATTCATCTCCTTCAGGTCCTCCACTACCACCTGTCTGCAATAGGGCAGGACAAGAGAGGCGGTCTCCCGGGCTCGTTTCAGCGGAGAGACATAGACCCAGCCGCCGGGGACCGTGCAGGACAGGGTGGTCAGCGCGCCAAAGCCCTGGGGGGTGCCGTAGCCCAAAGCTCTTTTCCCCTCGGCGGACAGCGGCTCATCGATCCAGCCCTGATAGGCCCCGCTGGTCTTCAGCGCGGTCTCTCCGTGACGGATCAGATATATCTTCATAACAATTCTCCTTTCAGCGCCCGGGGCAGGCCGCAGTTCACCCGGATGACGGTGTCGGCCCGGGCAGCCAGAAGACATGCCAGACGGCCCGCCGCCTCCCGGGCCCTTCTCTCCTCCGGGTCCATGGGGACCACGCCGCCTCCCACCTCGGTGGCGATAACCACTTGCTTTTCCGCCAACTGATCCGCCAGGGCGTTCAGGTCTTCCCACCGGGCCGCCAGGTCCTGGACGTCCCAGAGGGCGTTTTGCTTCAGCTCTTCCTCCGTCCAGCGGAGGGCGGTTTTGATATAGTCCCGTTTCCCCGCGAAGAGCGGGCCTGTGATGAAAATCATGACAGCGCACCTCCCAGCAGCGCAGCCAGCTCCAGAGCGGCCAACATCCACAGCTCGGCGGTCTGGAGAAACCACCCGGCCAGGTCGCCGGACAGCCCGCCGAGGGACCGCAGGGCCATAAAACGATAAGACAGGAAAACCAGAAGGGCGGCGGCGGCGGACAGCCAACCCGCCATCCCCTTCCCCGCAAGTCCCATAGCGGCCACCAGAGCCGCAGACAGGACCGTCAGCACAGCGGCCACCGTCTTTTTGTCCGCCGCCGAGGAGAAGGTGTGGGCCAGACCCGTGTCCCTGGCCAGGGGAAACACCGCCACCGCCAGGCCGGACAGGCTCCGGCTCAGGCAGAAGGTCAGCAGGACCACCACCGGCGGATAGACCGGCAGGGCGGACCAGAGGGCCAGTGTCACGGTGAAATACAGGCACAAATGTATGACGGCAAAGGCCCCCACATGGGGATCCTTTAGTATCTCCTGCTTTCGTTCCGGTCCGGCGTGACTGGACAGGGCGTCCCAGGTGTCGCAGAAGCCGTCCAGATGGATGCCGCCGGTGAGCAGGACCGGAAGGCCGCACAGCCCCGCCGCCCGAAGAAGGGCGGGAGCGGCCAGCCAGCCGCACAGGACCGTCCAGCCCCAGCAGACCAGACCGATCACCGCTCCCACCAGAGGAAAGGCGCAGAGAAGATACCGCAGCGTATCCTTTTCCCAAGGGAAGACCGGCATGGGGATCCGGGAGAACATGGCGAAGGCCACGGCGATGGTTTTCAGGATCGTCATGGCAGCTCCCCCTTCCAGAGGTCGGGCAGACCGCAGACCACTTCAATCACCCGGTCAGCCCGGGCCGCCAGGCGGCGGTTGGCTTCGGCAAGGGTCCGGAGATAACCGAGGGTATCGCCCCGGTAGTCCTGACCTCCGGTAAAGACCTCGTTGGTCACGACGGTCAGGTTTCGGCAGGTCCCCGTCAGATGCTCCAGCCCGGCCAGAACCGCGGGAAGACCGCCGCCGTCCGGCCGGAACAGCTCGTTGGCCACCAGATTCCCCAGGTCCTCCAGGAGAACGCTGGCGTCAGGCGGGAGTTTCACAGAGGTCAGATCAGCATACTGCTCCACGGTGGCAAAGTCCCGTTTGGCCCTGGCCCGGCGGTGCTTTTCCACCCGGGCCGCGCCCTCGTCTCCCCAAGGCTCCATGGTGGCCAGATAGACATGGGGTCCAGGCTGGCTGCTCACCAAGGTCTCAGCGTATTCACTTTTTCCGCTGGCGGCGCCGCCGAGGATGAGGGTAAGCATGAAAAAACTCCTTGTTCAATCATAAGGGCTGATAGGGTTCGATGCCGATGGTTCGGAAGGTATTCCCGCTGTGATAGACCCGCAGGGCCATGTCCAGCAGGGGCAGCGCCGCCGACGCACCGCTCCCCTCTCCCAGCCGCAGGCCGGCGGAGAGCAGAGGGGACAGGCTCAGGGCCTCCAGGGCCAGACGGGCGGCGGGCTCCGCGGAACAGTGAGAGGCCAGCAGAGCGTCGCGAACCTGGGGGCAGAGCCGGGCCGCGCACAGGGCGGCGGCACAGGTAATCAGGCCGTCCAGCAAAACGGGACACCGGCTGCAGGCCGCGCCCAGATAGAAGCCGCACAGGGCGGCCAGGTCCAGACCTCCCACTTTCGTCAGCACGTCGATGGGATCGGCGGGGTCCGGACCGTTGACGAGAAGGGCCGTCTCGATGGCCGCTGTTTTTCGCCTGAGCCCCTGGTCGGAGAGGCCCGCGCCCCGTCCGGTCAGCTCCTTCGGCGGCCGGTCCAGCAGGACGGACAGCACCGCCGCGGAGGTGGTGGTATTGCCGATGCCCATCTCCCCGGAGAGGAGGATGTCGGCGCCCTGCCGGCGGGCCTGGCAGGCCAGATCGAACCCGGTCTGAAGAGCCGCAAGGCAATCAGCCCGGCTCATTGCGGGGCCCTGGGTGATGTCGGCGGTGCCTGACCGGACACGGCGGTCCCAGACGCCGTTGGGGGCGGTTTCGCATGCCATGCCCACGTCAACGGGGATCACTGTGCAGTTCAGGCCATCGGTCAGATAGTTCACAGTGCTGCGCCCTTCTCCCAGGGCCCGGGCCACGGCTTCGGTGACGGAGGCGTCCGACTGGCTGACGCCCTGGGCCACCACACCGTTGTCGGCGCAGAACACATAGAGGGCCCGGTGGTCCAGGCGGATGTCCGCCGAACCGGTGAGAGCGGCGATCTTCGCTACGGCGGTCTCCAGCTGGCCCAGACTGCCCAACGGCTTGGCCAGGCTGTTCCAATGGTCCAGGGACTGTTGGAACACCAGCGGGTCGCCGCCGGAAATGGCAGAAATGCGTTTGAGAAGGTCCATCGTCAGCCCTCCTTGTATCGGACAGCGGCTTCCACAAACCGCCGGGCCAGCGGCAGTTCCCCGTCCAGATGGAGGTGGGGGAACCCGGCGTACAACGTGGACGAGGTATACCCGCACCGCCAGGTCCGGCCAGAGGGCTTTTCCGCCCGGAGGTCCGCGCCGAAGGGCTGCGCCTCCCAATAGTGGAATTCGTGGGCGGGGACAGGCTCGCCCGCCCGGAACAGAAGGCTGTCGTTCTCTCCGGAAAGGTAGAGATAGCCGAACCGTTGCAGGGATCCGGTGGGATGGCTCCCTCCGGGCAGGACGCCGGCCATGGGCCAGGTGTTGCCGTCCCGGTCCTCCATGGTCTGCAGTAAATAGAGAAAGCCGCCGCACTCGGCTACCGTGGGCAAGCCGTCCGCCACCGCCTGTCTGATCCAGGTCCTCATGGCATTGTTTTCGCTCAACGCCTTCCCGTAGAGCTCCGGATAGCCGCCGCAGAGATACAGGCCGTGGACTCCGGCGGGGGGCTCGTCCTTCATCGGGCTGAAAAAACAAAGCTCCGCGCCGGCGGTCTCCAGCGCCTCCAGGCTGTCGGGATACCGGAAGCAGAAGGCCTCGTCCCGGGCCACGGCAATGGTACACCGGGGAGCGGGCTTGGGCGGAAGCTCCTCCCCCTGCCCTTCCGCCGCCAGGGACAGCAGCCTGTCCAGATCCGCCGTGCGCTCCAGCTGGGCGGCGATGGCATCAAAGCGGCGCTGGAGATCGGCCACCTCGTCCGGGGTCACCAGGCCAAGGTGGCGGCTCTCGAACTCCGCTTCGGCCATGGGCGGCAGATAGCCCAGGACCTTCAGGCCGGTCTGGGCCAGGATGGGCCGGAGGTGGACGTAGAGCATGGGTTTGCAGTCCGTCAGCAGGACGCCGACAAGGTGGCTGGGGGAGCGGAAGGCCCGCACCCCCTGGAGCTGGGCCGCCAAGGTCAGGCTGACGCCTTTGGGCCGAAGAATCAGGACCACCGGCAGGTCCAGGGTGTCTGCCAGCTGCCAGGCGCTGGCCTGGTGGGTGCCGTTTACGCCGTCGTAGAAGCCCATGGCGCCCTCGATGAGAGCCACCTGGGCGGTCTGCCGGGCAAGGGTACGCCCCACGCCGGTCTCCCCCTGGAGGAACAGGTCCAGGTTCCGGCTGGGCAGGCCCAGGACCCGGCGGTGAAACATGGGATCAATATAGTCCGGGCCGCATTTGAAGCTGGCGGCGGAAAGCCCCCGGTTCTGAAAGGCCCGGAGCAGACCGCAGGTCACCACGGTCTTTCCGCTGCCGCTGTGCATGGCGGAGAGCATGACGCGCTTCATGGTCTGCCTCCTGTGATGAGAAACACGGGGTTCTGGGCCAGGAGGAGATGCTTCTCCCCGGCTTTTCGCGTCCGGCTGACGGAAATCTGGACGACCTCCGGGTCCAGGCCCAGGGCCTCCATCTCCTCCAGGGCTTCCTGGACGGTCTCCAGGGTGATGGCCGAAACGCAGACCCGGAGGGCTGGGGTTCGGGCCGCTGCCTCTCGCAGGATGGGGCGAAGACGGCCCTCACTGCCGCCGATAAACACCTTGTCCGGGGCAGGCAGGCCGTCCAGCGCCTCGGGCGCTCTGCCCGGAACAAGGTGGAGGTTCCAGGCGCAGAATTTCTCTCGATTGCTTCGGATCAGGGCGCAGGCCGCCTCGTCATACTCCACGGACCAGACCCCTTTCCCCTGGAGGGCCAGCTCCACGCTGACGCTGCCGGTGCCCGCGCCGATGTCCCAGCAGGTATCCTCCGGGCCCACCGCCAGCTTGGACAGGATCACCGCCCGGACCTCCTGCTTGGTCATGGGGACCTGGCCACGGAGAAAGTCTTCATCCGGGATCCCGGGGACACGGGGAGGACAGATCGGGGCCGGGTCCACCAGGACCACGTTCAGGGGAGAGAAGTCCCCCTGGGCCAGCTCCGCCGCTGTTCCTGCGGTGATGCGTTCTTCGGGATAGGAGAGGTTCTCCCCTACGGTGACCCGCAAACGGGGCAAACCGGCCTCCGCCAGAGCGCGGCACAGCTGCCTGGGGCCCTCCGCTCCTCCCGTCAGGAGGAACACAGGACGGCCCTGTTTCAAATGGGTCAACAGTGCCCCGTCCTGCCCGTGGGCGGAGGCCAGGGCCCAGTCCTTCCAGGATCGTCCCAGCCGGGCGGCCAGAAGCTGAACACTGGAGAGGCCGGGCAGGACCCGGTAGTCCATCCCCTTTTCTTCCAATCGACGGATGAGCGCCTCCCCGCCGGACCAGAAGCCCGGGTCTCCGCTATAGAGGACGCAGGGAGACAGGGGGCGCTGGGAGTCCAAAATCGTCAAAATCTCCTCCGGACGATAGGCGGAGATCGCCTGCCCGGTGTGGGGGGGCAGATCGTCCAGCATCCGGGCCGCGCCCATAAGCAGGTCCGCCTGGGCGATGGCGGTCCGGGCCTCAGCGGTCAGGCTGTCCTGACCTCCGGGACCGATCCCGATGAGTGTGATCACAGATCCTCCCCCTTCCTCAGTTCGTTCAGCAGGGCCTCAACGCTTAGGCCGAAGTCCGCCGGGCGGCGGATGAGCAGGACCTTCGTCCCCGTCTCCTGCGCCGCCCGCAGCTTCTCCGAAAACCCTCCCGCCGCGCCGCTGTCCTTGGTCACCAGCCAGCGGATATTGTATTGCCGCAAAAGGGCGGCGTTCAGCTCGGCGGAAAAGGGGCCCCAGAGCGCCAGGATGTTCCTGTGGGGCAGGCCGATGGCCTCGCAGGCCTCCAGGCTCTCGTGTGTGGGCAGGACCCGGGCGTAAAGCCGGGCGGGGTCCAGGTCCCGGAAATCCGTCAACTCCTTGGCCCCGGTGGTCAGGAGGACAGGGCCCTCCGTATTCTTTAAATATGCGGCCGCCGCCTTGCCCGAGGACACCACAACCGCCTTCCCGGCGTCGCTGGGCGGACGGGAGACCCGGCGCAGCGGCACGCCGGACCGCTGACAGGCTGTGCGGATGGTCTCCCGGACCACCTGCGCGTAAGGGTGGGTGGCATCGACGCAGAGGGCATAGTCCCGGACCAGGGCGGTCATGGCCTCGGCTTCCAGGCGTCCGACCCGGACTGACAGGCCCTCCAGGCCCTCCGTCCCCACCGGGGTGGCGACGCTGACGGTGACGGTGTGACCCAGGGCGGTCAGCTCCCAGGCCAGGATGCGGCCCTCCGTGGTGCCGCCGAACAGCAGTATCTTCATTCCTTTTTCTCATACCCCCGGGAGGTCACCATCCGGCCGCCGATGTCCCGGGTGGTTCGCACCCCTACAAATATCGTGGTGAACATGTCGGCGGGAAACGCTCTCAACGCCCGCAGCGTCAGAAGTCCGCAGCTCTCTCCCGTCCGGCCGATGTTTCTGGCCCAGCCGCAGACCGTTTCCGGCGGCAGGACCTCCAGCAGAATGTCACAGGCCCGCCTGAGATGGTCCTTCCTCCGGTGGGAGGCAGGATTATACAGGCACAGAACAAAGCCGCCCAGGGCAGCATGGCGCAGACGGGTTTCGATCTCCGCCCAGGGCGTCAGCAGGTCAGACAGGGAGATCACACAGAAATCATTCATCAGAGGCGCCCCCAGCAGGGCAGCGCCGGACAAGGCCGCCGTGACCCCGGGGACGATCGCGATCTCCACCCCGGGCTCCTCCCCCGCCAGCTCCAGCAGGGGGCCGGCCATGCCGTAGACCCCGGCGTCGCCGCTGCACAGCAGGGCCACGGTCCGGCCCTCTCGGGCGGTCTCCAGGGCCCAGCGGCAGCGGTCCAGCTCCCGGGTCATGGGGGTGGAATGGGTCTCCTTATCCGGGAACAGAGGGCGCAGCAGGTCGAGATAGGCCGTGTAGCCGCAGAGTACGTCTGCCGCCGCCAAGGCCTTCCCGGCCTGTTCCGTCATATGTTCCCGGTCTCCGGGGCCGAAGCCGATGATGAAAAGCTTAGACATCCTGCCACCTCCAGTCGGGATGATAGGGCGCTGCCGCCGCCGCCAGGGTCACGCCGCCCCCCGCCTGCTTGGGGATGAGAAGGGTCCCGCCGCTGCCCAGAACGGCAGACCGCTCGCAGACGTTGTCTACCCCCACGGTCTGTGCTACAAAGTCAGAGGACGAAAACCGTCCGGGAAGGTCGGCAAGCTCCTGGGCCGAGAAGGTACGAAGGGGCCAGCCGTGACCGTCGCAGAAGGCCAGCAGGCCGGGCTCAGAACCCTTTTGGCGGATGGTACAGACCTGAACAACAGAAGCCGGGCACAGGCCGGAGTTCGCCAATAATCGGGAAAACGCCGCCTCAATGTCCTCCCGGGGGGTGTCCTTTTTGCAGCCCACTCCCAGCGAAACGATACGGGGAACCAGATGGAGGCGGGAATCCCCCGCAGGAAACAGTGAAACGGAAAAGCCGCCGTTTTTTCCGGGCGTCAGTCCATCCGGGACCGTCCCGGACACCGGGTAGTCGCTCTCAAAGGCCACGGTCTCCCCCGCCAGAAGCGGAGCCGAGACCGTTCTGATCCGCTGGGGCTCCAGGACCGTACAGTTCTGCGCCCTGGCCCAGAGATCCACGGAAAAGACGCCGTTCAGATCCGTCGCGGTGGTGATGACCGCCTGGCCGCCGATGGAGGCCGCGATCTGCCGGGCCAAGGCGTTGGCGCCGCCCAAATGCCCGCTGAGAATGGGGATCACATAGCGCCCGGTCTCGTCCACCACCAGAACGGCGGGATCAGACGCCTTGCTCCGGACATGAGGGGCCATGGCCCGGACCGCGATCCCCGCAGCGCCAACAAAAACCAGTGCCTCAGCCTGGGAGACCTGCTCTTCGGTCCACCGGGCGAGAGAGCCCTCCTCCCCGCACCGGGAGGCCTCTCCCCCAACCTCGGCAGCAATGCGCCGGGCCAGGTCATAGCCCCGCCGGGTGAAGGCAAGCAGACGGATGGTCATAATGATCCCTCCCGGAACCCCGTGGTGAAGGACGGGTCGTAGAGCTTGCTTCGCTCATAATGATCGCCCAGGAACTCCCCCACCAGCACCAGGGCGGTGTGGGTGACGCCGTGCTCCCGCCCGGTTTCCGCCAATCGGCCCAGGGGACACCGCAGGACCTTCTCCTCCGGCCAGGTGGCCTTGTAGACCAGCGCGGCGGGGGTGGTCTCCCTATAAGCGCCGGCCAGCAGCTCTGCCTGGACCCGGTCCAGCATGCCGGCGGAGAGAAAGATCACCATAGTGCAGCCGTGCCCGGCCAGCCGCAGCAGTTCTTCCCCCGCGGGCACCGGCGTACGGCCCGCCAGGCGGGTGATGATGACGCTCTGGCTGACGCCGGGAAGGGTATACTCCCCCTCCACCGCCGCCGCCGCGCCGGAAAAGCTGGAAACCCCGGGGATGATCGTGTAGGGGACGTTTCTGCCCTTTAAGGCGTCCATCTGCTCCCGGATGGCTCCGTAGAGGCTGGGATCCCCGGTATGGAGGCGGACCGCCTGCCGCCCGGCCTCATGGGCCCGGATCAGAATGTCCAGGACCTGCTCCAGAGTCAACTCGGCGCTGTTGTAGACAGCGCAGCCGTCTCTGCACAGGCCCAGAAGGGCGGGGTTCACCAGGCTTCCGGCATAGACCACCACGTCGGCGGTCGCCAGGGCTTTTGCTCCTTTGACTGTGATCAGTTCCGGATCTCCGGGACCGGCTCCCAGGAAGGTCACCATTGCCAGCACTCCTTTCCGATTACAAGGGTGAAGGGACCATGTGTGTAAATGGTCCGTTCGGACAGACTGAACTGACAGAGAATGCCGTCTCTCGGATCTCTCACGTCCAACGATCAATGATTTCCTCTGCCTGTCGGGTCTGCCCCAGGGGGCCGTATTCCTTGGAAAACAGCACCGCGCCCACCACGCAGCCCTCCCCTGCCCGGCGGGACAAGTGGCTCTGGATCTTCTCCAGCAAACTTATCAGGACCCGCTCCCGCAGGCCCCTGCGGTCCAGAAGATCCAGGCAGGCGTCTGTGGTGGCGCAGTCCACCAGAGCGCGGCAGAGGTCGGTATCCGCCCCGCAAAGGGCGGCATGGGCGCAGAACAGCTCTGTCCGGCAGTCGGCCGTCCGGCTGTGGGTCTGGAAGATCCCTCCGGCCAGCTTCACCAGCTTGCCGATGTGGCCTACCAGAAGGATCTCCCGGAAGCCGTCCAGGACCGCCTCGTCCAGCGCGTCCCCGATAAAGTTGGAGCACTTCACCACGGGGATGTCCAGCCGGTCCAGGCCCTGACGGCGCAGGAAGTCCAGGCCATAGTTTCCCGGGGTGAGGATGAGCCGCTTTGCCCCCTGAGCCGCCGCCTGACGGAGGGACAGGGCGATGGTGTCGATCACCGCCCGGTCGCTCATGGGCTCCACGATGCCGGAGGTCCCCAAAATGGAGATACCCCCCTCCACCCCAAGCTGAGGGTTGAAGGTCTGCTTTGCGATCGTCTCCCCCTGGGGCACCGAGATGACCACCGCCGCGCCGCCCTCATGGCCGAAGGCGGAGAGTACATCCTCCACCGCCCGGGTGATCATCTGCCGGGGCACCTGATTGATGGCAGCCGCCCCTACAGGCTGATCCAGGCCGGGCCTGGTCACCCGGCCCACGCCGGAACCACCGTCGATGGAAACGCCGGGGGCGTCCGTCAGGGAGACCGCCGCCTGGATCAGCGCTCCGTTGGTTCTGTCCACATCGTCGCCGCCGTCCTTCCGGACCGAGCAGAGGGCCTGTTCCCCCAGGGTCCGGCAGTCCTCCAACGGGACCTCCACCGTCAGCCCCTTGGGGGTGCGGAGGGAGACCCGGTCCGGCCAGGCGCCGGCAAGCAGGTATCGGGCGGCCCCCGCAGCGGCCAGCGCCGCGCAGGTGCCGGTGGTGTAGCCGCAGCGCAGGCGCTTTCCGCCCGCCTGGATGTAGTGTTCAAAGGCCATGACGCGCCTCCAGTTTTCCCCGTGAACGGGCATACTGCGCCAGCTCGGCCAGGGGCGCTGCCAGTCCGGTCATGGCGCGCTCGGGCAGGGCGCACAGGGTTTTGCCGCAGGTCTCGATCAAAGCCCTTGCCCGGTCCATGGTCTGGTCCGTCACAACAGCAAAAGCGGGCAGGCTCACCACCTCCGCCGCCAGCGCCTGGGCCACGGGGTGGTCCAGGTCGTTTTCCCACAGGATCCCGGCGGCGAAGGGGATTCCCTCCCGCTGAAGGCGGCGGAACACCGGCGTTCCGGTCCCGCCGCCGCACAGGACGAACACCTCGGGCGCACCCCGGACGGGGGCCAGCTCCAGGCTGCCGGTGCGGTGGTCGTACGTTCCGGCGTCGATGGCGTACAGATCCTGGATATAACCCGAGGTCAGGACCTCCTCCGGCGGGCCGAAGCGGTCGATCTCCTGGCCCCGGATGCAGGCCACCCGGGTGGAGACCTTGGCGGCCAGGTCTACCTCATGGATGGACAGCAGCACCGCCAGCCCTCTCTCCCGGGCCAGGGTCTGAAGAAGGCTCAGGGTCTGGAGCTGATAGCGCAGATCCAGATAGGCCGTGGGCTCGTCCAGGGCCAGGAACCGGGGCTCCTGACACAAGGCCCGGGCCAGCAGGACCCGCTGCTTCTGTCCATCGCTGCACTGGGAGAAATAGCGGTCCGCCAAATCGGTGATCTTCATCAGGTCCATGACCTGGGACAGAACCGCCCTGTCCCGGTCGCCCAGCAGGCCGAACTTCCCCGTGTAGGGGTAGCGTCCCGCGGCCACCACGTCCCGGCAGGTCATCAGCTCCGGGCGGATGCGCTCGGTGAGGAGGACGGAGACCTCCTTTGCCAGCTCCGGCAGCGGGATGGTACTGAGGTCCCGGCCGTCCAGGTAGACCGCTCCGGCCAGGGGGGCCAGCTGCCGGGTCACGCTTTTCAGCAGAGTGGTCTTTCCCGCTCCGTTGGGGCCGATGAGGGAGACGATCTCCCCCGGTCGGAGGGAAAGGGCGATGCTTTTCAAAACCGGGACGGCATCATAGCCCACGGAAAGGGCTTCCGTGTGAAACAGGGTATGCTCCATGCTACGCCACCCCTTCCCGCCGCCGGTGGACCAGGATCCAGAGGACCACCGGAGCGCCGAACACCGCCGTCACGGTGCTGATGCCCAGCTCCGTGGGCGCAAACAGGCTCCGGGCCAGCAGATCGCACAGCAGGCAGAAGGCCGCGCCCCCCAGAAAGCAGGCAGGCACCAGCAGGATGGGCTTTGCCGTGCGGAACAGGCTCTTGACCAGATGGGGCACCGCCACGCCCACGAAAGAGATGGGCCCGGCAAAGGCCGTGACACAGGCGGACAGGACGCTGGAGAGGACAACCAGCACGCCCCCGAAGGCCCGGACGTTGAGGCCCATGCTCTTGGCGTAGCCCTCCCCCATCTGAAAGGCTCCGATAGGCTTGGACAGGAGGAATGTCCCCAGCAGAGCCAGGCCCACCACCAGAGACATAACCCGAACGTTCTCCCAGCCGATCCCGGAGAAGCTGCCCCGGGACCAGTTGTGGAGGTTCACGATGTCCGCGTCCTGGGCGAAGGTCACCACAAAATCCGTCACAGCGGAGCAAATATAGCCGATCATAACGCCTCCCACGATGAGCACACTCATCCGGTCCACCGCCCGGGAGAGCAGGAGGACGAAGCCCATGGAGGCCAGGGCCCCCACGCAGGCGGCGGCGATCATAGCCCAGGAGGACCGGGCCCAGGACTGTCCTGCGGCAAAGACCAGCAGCATGGCCACCGTCAGCTTGGCCCCGGAGGACACGCCCAGGATATACGGTCCCGCAATGGGATTGTGAAAAAAAGTCTGGAGCAGATAGCCGGACAGGGCCAGACCGCCCCCCAGCACCGCCGCCGCCACGGCCCGGGGCAACCGGATACGCAGGAGGATATCCGCCCCCGCTCCCCCCTCCTGTCCCTGAAGGATGGCCCACACCTGAGACAGGGGCAGGCTGACACTGCCGACGCAGAGATTCAGCGCCAGCAGGGCCAGGAGAAGGACGGCCAGCAGCAGGTAGGCGGCCCGGTATCGTTGTTTCGCGTTCATGGCTCACTCCAGACGGTCAAGATAGGTCAGATGGTCGGTGTCGCCGGTGAGGGCGGCGTGGAGGTCGGAGGCCAGGTCCCCCAGCTCCATGGAGGCCTGATAGAAGTTCTCCTTCGTGCAGTAGACTTCCCCGCTCTGTACAGCGGAGAAGTCCGCCAGGAGGGGGTTCTTCGCCGCCAGAGCCTCCAGGTCAGGCAGGGCTTCCGTCACGGTGCTGTTGTAGATCAGCACGTCCGCGTCCCGGGCGGCGGCATAGAATTCCTCCCACTGGAGGGTCACGGTGGACAGGGCGGAAGCCGCCTCCAGGTGGTCGAACACATAGTCCCCGCCGGCCAGACGGATGAGCTGGGGAATGTAGTCGTCGGGACGGCGGACCTTCACCTCCCCGTTGGAGGAGAGATAGAAGAAGGCCACCGTCTTCCGGGAATCCGGTTCACGCAAGGCGCGGATGACTTCCGCCTGGGCCTCGTAGACGGCGTTGGCCCGGGCCTCCCGGTCCAGAAGCGCTCCGTAGAGCTTGATCCACTCCATGCGGCCAAGAGGGGTCTCCTCGTGGCTGGCGTGGTCCACCAGGACGGGAATACCAAAGCGCTCCAACTGCTCCCGAATCTCCGGGCTGTGGTAGATCATGGTATTCTCAATGGCCAGGCCGCAATGGCCTCCGCAGATGCGCTCGTAGTCCGGCGCAGAATACTTTCCGGCGTAAACAATGTCTCCCCGATCCATGGCATTCCTGGCCTCGGGGATGGTCCAGTCGTCGGCAGGGAGGGCGGAGTAGGCCACCGCGTCCAGGGCGTCCAGCTTCACCAGCATATCCATGGTGGCGGAACCGGCCAGGTAAATGTCCGTCAAAGGCTGGCAGAGCGGGGTGACTGTATCCGGCAGGTCCTCCGGGACGGGCTGTCCTTCCGGGACCACCAGCCAGGCGGCATCGTCATCGGGGATCTCCGCCAGGATGTACCCCTCCTGACTTCGGGTGAGGGTGAACGCCTCGGCGGCATCCAGGTCGTCGGGCGCCTGCCAAGTCAGGGAGGGGATCAGGTCAGCAGGTCCCCGGGCTGTCTCCTGCCCCGTTTCGCCGCAGGCGGCCAGCAGAACCGGAAGCAGACAGCAGAAGAACAGAAGCCCCCGCTTCATCCGTGCCGTTCCTTTCTGCCGAGCCAGACATAAAGCACCCCGAGGACTACAGCTGAGGCGATCACGATCGCCGCTCCGGCGGTATTGGAGGCCGGGGCACCGCCCGTCTTTTCAGCGACGCTTGAAGGGGCAGCGCTGTCCTGATCCTCTTCGGGGATGGGGGTAAAGGTGAAGGTATACTCGATCTCATGGGGGGTGCTCATGGCGGTGGTGTCTGCAATCATGGTAAGGGGCTCGCACAGAACAGTCACCGGAACTTCAAACACGGAGTTACCCTCTGTGTTCACCGGCTCATACCGCACGCCGTCCACCAGCATATAGTCATAATTCGGGCTACTCCATTCCAGACAGACGGTGCCGACGCCGTCCTTCACGTTCAGCGTGGCGGGAGACGCAACGGATGCCTTTCCGCTGCCTCCCTCCATGAAGACATTGACCGCATATTCTCCGTCGGCCAGGTCAAGGATGGACGGGACGGGACGGGTCCCCTCGCTCTCCCCCTTCATGGCCTCGATCCGGGCCTCCCGGGCAGCTTTCTCCAGGGCTTCGTAGTCGGGCAGCTCCACCAGCACCGCCTCCGGGGGCAGACTGTCCGCCCGGACCAGCAGGGAGCGGTCGTACCACTGCTCCTTGTTGACGCTAAAGGCCGCGCAGGGGAAGGCCTGGTCCAGGGCGGGCACCGGGATGGTATAGGTATAGGCCCCGTCGGCGTCCTCGGTGTAGCCGATGTAGTGGTCCTCGGTATCCGCCGCCGCTTCCTGTCCGGTACCGGGGTACAGGACCAGATAGCTGGTGCCGCTGAGGGTCAGGTCGGCGGTCATTTCCCCGTTCTCCACGGTCAGCACCGCTTTGGTGATCTTGAACATGGAGGAACTGGACTCCACCTCCACATCGTAGACGCCGTCCGCCACATCGGCGGCGGTCACAGGAGTCATCCCCGGAACACCTACTTCTTCCACCGTGGTCATGTCGGAGGCGTCGGCTACCTGGGTGTAATTGACGGCGGCGGCAGTGACGCTCCCCGTTAGCAGGCAGGCCAGCAGCCCCGCGGCGATCGGTCGTAATTTCATGGTTATCTCCCCCAATGATCTCTATTCTATCGTCTGGGCAGGGAAATGAAAAGGGTTTTCTTGTAAAAATCCCGCCCCGCCCAAGCGGGCAGGGCGGGAGAGAATGCGCGGGATTACGCCAACTGGTCTACAGCGGCCTTCACATGGTCCGCATAGATTTCCTGGATGGCGGGCTTCTGGCCCAATCCCTCCAGGATGCACTCCACTTCGTAGCCCTCGCCGGTGAGGATGGATTTCCAGGAGTCGTCCTCGTCGCCGGCCATGTCATTGTTGGCGTGGTCGCCGGCCACCACCATCAAGGGCTCCAGGACCACCCGGGTGTAACCCTTGCCGTCCAGAGCGGAGATGATGTCGTCCAGGGAGGGCGTGGCCTCCACGGTACCGATGTAGTAGTTGTCAAAGCCATCGGCCGTGATCATCTCCTGCATCTTGGCGTAGACGCCGTTGGAGTCGGCCTCGGTGCCGTGGCCCATGAAGACGATGGCGGTCTGTCCGTCGTCATAGGAGGAGGTATCAGAGGTAATGGCGGCGATCACAGCCTCGAAGTCCTCATCCGAGGTCAGCAGAGGCTCGCCCAGAACGATCTGATCGAAGGTGTCCTCATAGGTGGCCAGCTCGTCGGCCAGGTCGGTGTACTCAAAGCCGTTCATCAGGTGGGTTGGCTGCACGATGAGGTTTTTGATGCCGTCGGCAGCGGCCCGGTCCAGGGCCTGAGTAACATTGTCGATCTCCAGGCCGTCCCGCTCCGCCAGCTTGTCGATGATGATCTGGCTGGTAAAGGCACGGCGGACCTCGTACTGGGGGAAACCGGCCTGGATGGCAGCCTCGGTGGCCCCGATGGTGGCGTCCCGGCTCTCGTTGTAGCTGGTGCCGAAGCTCACCACCAGGATGGCGGTGTCGGGATCGAAGTCGGAGGCGGTCTCCTCCGCTTCCGTGGTCTCAGCGGGCTCGGCGGCCTCGGTCTCGGCGGGTTCTGTTTCCCCGGACTCCTCGGTGGTGGAGCCGCAGCCGGCCAGGAGGGCCAGGGCAAGGGTCAGGGTCATGAGGACAGCAAAAAACTTTTTCATGATTCGGGTTCCTTTCTGTGTGATTTATCTTTGAATCTACAAAGCAAAGAAAAAACGGCCGCACCGCGACCGCTCCCGAAAAGTACGCCAAAACAGTCCCTTCCGCAGAAGGGGCATGGCGCGCTCTCACGGGGAGTCCGGTCTGTAGATCGCAGATCCATGCTCCCACGACTGGGCAGGTCTCCTGGCTTCGTTCATCGCCGTCCTCCCCCTTCCCGCCCCGCGGGGCAGTGAGCCATGGAGGAAAGCTCCCGTACACAGTGACGGTATCGCGCCGGACTCTCACCGGCTTCCCTTTTCACCCGCCCCAGAACCGGCGGGCACCCAGACGCTGTAAGTTCCTGTATAATTTGAAGGCATTTTATCACACCGCAGCGAGAAATGCAAGCTGTTCCCCGGTTTTTGCCAAAAGGAAAGTGTAGGTGTTACAATGATGTGTGACAAAAGACCAGAGAATTCATGAGCAGCTAAGCTGCTCACAAATTCTCAGGTAAAAAAGAAAAGCGAATAGGACGAACCTGTGATAAGGTTGAGTTGAC
>Ga0079305_1000984_pt1 | contig 45413 bp, 38 predicted proteins | sample LMS_cellobiose_e_FD_79183 | JGI IMG/M metagenome (GOLD analysis project Ga0079305, IMG submission 79183) | Rumen-fistulated moose microbial communities from Alaska, USA - LMS_cellobiose_enrichment | ecosystem: Host-associated > Mammals > Digestive system > Stomach > Rumen fluid ... | reverse complement strand
CCTCGACAACTTCTGCTTCTCCCTCCACAACATGCAGTTCCTGGAGGAGCGCCCGCCGGAACTTCGCCAGGAAATCTTTGAGCTATTGTTTGAAACGGCGAATATTGCTAAATTTGCTCCCGAGGAGAAAATCAAGTACGAATTCAGCATGACCACCGAACGGGACATACGTAACCAGATCCGATATGCCGAGAAGAAGGGCCTCGAAAAAGGTATTGAGAAGGGCATGGAGCAAGGCGTCGAGAAAGTCGCCCGGGAGATGCTGAAGATGGGTCTGGAGACACAGCTTATCACACAGGCCACCGGCCTCACCGAAGAGCAGGTCCGGGTGCTGTAGCCACCCCGTCACCATCCGCCGGCCCCGCTTCTCGTCATCGCCGGAACTACGCAAGGAGCGTCTGCCGAAACGACGCCAGGAACGTCCCCGCTGGAACTGCGCCAGGGGTGCAGCCGGCCGGCCGGACAATGCACCGGCTGGCGCGAGACCTTCAAAAAATACAAACCGCATTAAAACAACAAAACTTGCATCACGTTTTTATCAGGTCCTTGGATTGTCCAGGGACTTTTGCTTCCTTTACAAAAACGACGAACTATGAGTGACGATTTAATTCTTGTGCAAGACCTCATCCACGAGATCAGGGGAAAGAAGGTGATGCTGGACTTTGATCTGGCAAGAATGTATCAAGTGGAGACAAGGTCGTTGAACCAGGCCGTCAAGAGAAATCTGAAGCGATTCCCGCCTGATTTTATGTTCCAATTAACCGCCGAAGAATGGACGGAGAACTCATCACAATTTGTGATGACATCTAATCGACCGAAATCTGCGCCACCTTTTGCCTTCACTGAGCAGGGCGTCGCAATGCTCTCGGGACTTCTCAGAAGCGACATCGCCATCGCAGCCAACATCGCCATCATGCGAGCCTTCGTGCAGGTGCGCGAATACTTGATGGCGGCCTCGACAGCATCTGCAGAACTGAAGGAGCTCCGGGCGAAAGTGGACCTGCTCGCCATCGCGGAACTGTCCTCCAGAATTGAAGAACGGAAGCAGGCGCCCCGCAAGCCGATCGGCTTCTGAACAGGAATCCGGCAGAAAGCATCACCCGGCTGACCGGCCTCACCGAGGAGCGGGTCCGGGCGCTGTAGGCGGACTCCCGCCTCGTCCTTCGTCGCCCTTTTTTCCCGTCATTCGCCGGCCCCGACCGGCGAATCCTCTTGCTGACGGCCGAAACACTTCGGATTTCCCGTGATTGGCAATCCGCTCATCTTCAGCGCTTTAAGAAAAACAGGGGTGCCTTTTCATCCCTGTTCTTCTTATTTTCCTAATAATCAACTACTTCCGCATCGAGCCTAATACCTTAGCAGCAGCCAACGCTTGTTTCAATTCCGTAAGCTGAGAAGGCTTTATCCCAGAAACGGAACATACCTATAAGCGCGCTGATCCGATTTCCTTCCCGATGGTTTCGATGGCCTTCATAATCTTGCGTGTCGTTTTCTCGCCAGGGTAGGCAAGCCCGCTCTTATATGCACGCATCCGGCTCTCGTTGATTCCGGCAAACTCGGCGAATTTGCTGACATTCAAGTAGTCAAAATAGTTGAAGAAAGAGGGTATATCGTATTTGAAGGATATATCCATCCTGGAAGGAATCTCCGATCCTTCTTTTGCGGCTCCTTCCATTGACTCTCTGACGCTTTCGATGAAGTCCGCCTTGGCAGATTTGACATTCTCGCCATATCCTCCGAAAAAGTAGCGCCCAATTTTTTGCTCAGACCGGATGGAGAAAAAACCGTCCGGTCCCTTTTCAATGATAGCATCTATCTGCATGATCTTGATGGTTTTATAGTATCCCCGCTTCTTTCTTTAATCTACGTAAGGTGCCTGTAGGGACCTCCTTGGATTGGTGCCGGGGCATATAGAAGAAGGCATCCGTTATCGGGGAATACCATCTGTCATGTGCCGCCCCTGGTGAATCAAGCCAACACCCTGCATCCTTCAATACTCTGATCAGTTCACTGTATTTCATCTCCTTACAGAGTTGAAGGATAGACAAAGATAACAAATCCGTTGTGTAATTGCAAAACTAAATCGTTGCTGATTACTCCGCGTTTCTTTTCCATATTCATAACTCGGGCAGGGTTTTGACAGGTCCTTCCCTTGGCGCAAATATGGAAAGAAAGTCGACACGAGGCTGAAGGAAACGTATCTTTTTTGAGGGTCCAAAAAAAGTTTTTACGTTTTCATGCGGTTTGTTTTTTTTAAGAGGCCAGGCGGCAACTAAGGTTTGGGCGCGATATGGAAGTGAGTTATTATTAGGAAAATAAGCAATCACTTCCACATCACGCCCAAAAACTCGGCCCGGTAGCAAGGAGGTAAGCATCCTACCACCTGCATCTTGTAGCCGGGGTCGATGTCCGGACATGGCTCACCGGTGTCCTTGGCCGTATCCCCTCCTGCATAGGCCCTTGGCAGAATTTCCTTCCCAGCCGATGGTCACCGGGTGCGACTGACTGCATGTAACGTGTTACAACACCCAAGTAACGGCCACTGACAAGTCACTACCCATAAGTTGCCGTTACTGCGCATCTTTGCCACCTCTTACACGTAGGTGGTCGGATGCTTACGTTGAGACGGCCCGGGAAGCAGCAGAGCCGGCCCATCTGGGCCGGCTCTATGCATTTGACAATCACAATCTTACTCGTACTCAACCACTACTGAACTTAGTCGATTATTATTAGTAGTTTGCGTATTGTTAAACTGAATACTCGTTGCATCGCCTGTCCAGACATTGCCAGCAAGATTGCCAGTTGAAACACTTAGTGTGCCATTCTGACGTTCGAATGTCAAAGTTATCTTAGTAATCCTCCTCCCAGTAACATTAGTACTCACAGTAAAACGTCTTCTCTGAGCATTATTATTACCAGCATTGGTATTATATTCTACATAATTAGCCGCTATATTTTGAATACGACCAAATGTTATTGTTATACCGTTATCAGAATAAGAGCGCTTGTCTCCAGTGGCGCTAAATGTGCTAGAATTGGTGTTCAATGTCACGGCATTCACCACCGTCACCTCACAGGTAGCACTTGCCAGCTTCTGGCCATCAATGACGATCTTGGCGGTGATCGTAGCCGTGCCGACGTTCGCACCAGTAAGGGTCTTGGTCGTGGTACCGGCGCCGATGGTCACGTTCGTACTGTTGCTTTCCCAGGTAATAGTAGGCGTGGTCACACCAGTCGGACCCACCGTTGCAGTGATGTCAGCTGTTCCGCCTCTGGAAATAGTCAGGGTCCCCGGCAGACTGATCGTATAGTTGAACCTGCTCAACGAGAACGACCTTGTGGCCGGCTGGTTGTAGTCCTCGGACACCACAGTCAGTTCGGTCAGCGAGACGGGATCCGTAGAATCGTCTGACGTCTTGAGAGCGATGGACGGAGCCGTGTCGCTGCTGCCCGGCGTGAAGGTATAAATCCCATTGGCATCAGGCCCGCTCACGCGGGAATCCCCATTGGGGACCAGGCCGGTAAGCTTGAACTTGACAGGGACAGGCGTCGAGCCATAAGTGAACTTGAAGGATACAGGCCTGTCTGCCATGGCAAGCACCTGGCTGATGGCCGTGCCGCCGGCATCCGTGAAGCCCATGCCCGTAACCTGGCTCTTCGTGATGGCACCCGTGTATGTCTCCGGCTTGTAAAGAAGCGGATTGGGGCTGATGTTGCTGGTTGAGAGCTTGATGCTGTAGTTGTCAGCGTTGGAGCCGACCACAAGATGCACCTCCGCAGAGGTCTCGTTCGGAGAAGACGTACCCTCAACATGATAGAGATACACGCCGGTACCAACGCCTTTGGTCAAACGGACATCCACCGGGGTGCCATCCGTGTTCGTCTCAGGCTGCACGCCGACAAGCGTCAGGGTCACCACCTTGGGAATTACCTGCGTAGTCGATGAAACGTCCGGAGAATCATGCCAAACAACTTCGCCAGTGTGCGCATTATCCATGGAGAAGGTGAACGTGAACACGTCGCCAATGCTCTTATCACCCGGGGAAGTGGCAGTAAAGAGACGTTGGGTATAATTCTCAAAGCTGTCGTAAGCCGTGGAGAAATAATCATTGGCCACATAGACCGAAGAGGCGCTCGTCGCAACAATACTCTTGAACGTGCACTCAAAATACTTCCTGTCATCCGTTGATGAGACGACCGGCAGGTTCTCGTATTCGTCCCGGGTCAAAGTCTTGATAAACTGGATAGCCATCTCTCCGGAAGCGGAAAGCGACCGACCGGAAGTCACGGGGAGATCCTGTCCCGCGACAGGATTGAGCGTCTGCCTGTCGGCCTCGATCTTGAACTGAAGCGGGAACATCGAACGGGTCAGGTCCCCGGGGATATACACCCGGACTGTCTCCGAAACGCCCTTCGTTTCTTCGATATACTTGTCCCGACATTCGACGGTCAGGGACTTGATCGGCGTGAGGTTGATCAGGACATCCCGGTAAACTTTTGTATTGTCGAACTTCTTCCCAATGACCCGGATCGTCTGTGCGAAGCCCTTGACATACTTGTTATCCGTATTCACAGCACTCGCATGATTGCGATCCTCCGTGGTGGTAGTATAGGTAATTTTACCCCACTTCTCAATAGTATTATCGGCAATCTGCTCAGCCGTCGCTACCACAAAACCATTGCCGCTTCGCACATACTGCACCACAGACCCGTTGTTTTTCTCGATGGTCGGGCCCGAGGCAAATGCCGTTCCGTTGGAAGACGTCGCATTCTCGGTAAAACCGCTGCCGTCATTGTAGCCCACCATCAAAGTGACACGTTCGTTGTTATTCTCTGGATTCCCTTCTGTCTTTCTGACATCAGCATCAAAGTGGAACATCAGATCATAGCTGCCCTGCTGCATGTAAGTCGCATCGATGTAGGAGACGGAAATACTGGCCAAACCGTCGGACACTTCGGTAAGATCTTGCGTCTTATAGCTGGAAGACACATCGGCGGCAGTAGCATCCGCGGCTTCGGCTATCGTGTCCTTGCCGGAATCCTCTTCAACCTTGTCAAGGGAGAAGGTATAAGTAAAGTTTCTGAGAAAAGCCATCGGTTCGCCCGTCTCAGAATCCACCAAATCCAGCGGGAAATACTTGGCCGTGCTTTCGTCGGCTCCCTTCTTATGCGCCTTGATGATGATGCGTGTGGCCTTCTGGCCGGTACGGGGTCGGGTTCGCTCATAGATATACAGGGCCGTCGTCCCGGTCTTACCGTCGGACCCCGCCGTCCAGGCCGTCATACCAGCATCATCAGCCGGCGTACGCAAAGCAAGATTGGCCGGAGAGTACCCCTTGTAGTTAAACGGGGCCGCAGTGAGTTGAGCGAGGGTCTTTCCGGGATACGGGACGAGGAAAGTCTCAGTAAAGAAAGTGCTCGAGTCATCGTCATCATCAATAACGACAGGGTCGCCCCATTTGTCCGAAGTATAGGGACCCGAGAGGATAGGTGCAATAGAGCCTTCGGCCGGAGCATATGCCAAGGCAAACTTATCGATAACCCATGCTCCATCCTCCGTGTTGTTGTTCAAGTAAATCCGGGCAAAATTGCGGACAAACGGGATGCCGCCTGTCGCATCGAACCTTGTAAACTGCGTTTTCGTCAATGCAGTAGGGACGGGATTCCCGTTGACCAGAACCGGCTGCTCGACACCGTTCGTGATCTCCTTCTCCATCTGTACACCATACGGAAGGAGCACCTTTGCCCAATAGCCATCCTCGATATTATACTTGTCCTGGACACTGTCCTCATTGGTTTTGTCGACATCGTACACGTCGCCCAATCTCGAACGGATCTTGGCCATTACGGCATCCTCCAGATCCTGGCTGCTGACACCGGTGATCGGCGGGTTGTCAACAAGGTCGGAGGGGCAGTTGGCAATGAAATGGAGCCTCAGACGGCTTTCGCTGGCCGTCAGCCTGAATGCAATCTTGTAGACAGTTGCAGAATTCTGCGCATCATAATTCTGCGTTGCCATCTGTGTTATATCCGTCACGCGCACCCATTCGTTGAAATAGCCGCTGCCACCGAAGACCGCCACCATAATGTTCTTGATCTGCGGATCATCCGCCATCGCCTTGGTAGACGGGCCGTCGTTGGGGATGCTGACAGTCATGGTGACGGGCACCTTGAGGTCTTCCGTCCCCGGAGGCAGAGGTTCCTCGAACTGGAACTTGACGCACCCGGACAGAAGCATCAAAGACAGAATAATAAAAGATATTTTCTTCATATTACGAATCTTCTACAATTTAGGGTCTGGGATCATAGTATGATGTATCCTCATTTGCTTCATCACCCCAATACCAAACGTCATAAACGCAACGGACAGAGTGGGGATTGTTGTCAAGTGGCGTGAATCGTTTGCCGTCATCGTTTCCTCCGGTAGCATAGTGAGATGTGTCCCAGAAAACAGAACCGTCCGAAGCGAAATAACCATATCCGCTGGAAAATAGCTGCGGGATAAAATTTCGATCTTGCAAAGAGTAGGCAAAATAAACTTCCGCCTGCGTCGGAATACGCCAGCGTCCGGCAGGATAACCTGCCTCCTGGTATGTAGCACACCGTTTCTGGGCATCTTCAAAACCAAAATCCGTGCTCTGGGGCCTTGACCAATAAGACGCGAAATAGATGGAAGGCGCTATGATATTCTTTTCACTCGTTCCCACCATGATAGAACCGGCAAGACCATCCCAAGATGTATTGGACGCCTGGTTGTTTCCGTTACCTGTCATGTTGCTCAAATACGGGACCAGATCACTCCCGCTCCATCCGGAAGGGACACGGGGATCCCCGATGATATAATCATAATCTTCATACGTAACCGTATTCGCAACACGGGTACCGACACGATAAGTCCCCGTTGATTCATTGAACGCCGTTACCGTGATATGGGTAAGGTTGTGCGTACCGTTGGCATCATTGAATGTCAGGCGGCCATATGGCGTGTATTGGGGCGTGTTGTTACTCCCGGTCTGGGTATTATTAAATGCATTGTTCCGCCAGCCAATGCTATAATAATAACCGTTAGTGTAATTATTACTTCCGTTGTAGGACGTGGAGAAATTGGACGGCCAGCTCGAAAGATGTCCAAAAAAGCCATCAACGAAAGAATTGCCTCCCGTAGTTTCTGAAATGTAGATGGCGGGATACTGAACGATGGTCACATCGGCAAAATAATCGGCAGGAGCATCTTTATGCCGGACTCTGAACGTAATCGTATAGGGTGTTACATCCTGATTCGGCCCCGTCTCATTATTCAGCTTATGTACAAGATCGATCTGTTCAAGAGGAGCATCACTGTTGAATACCAACTTGTCCGGAGAAGTCAGTGAGGTTATCGTCGTCGTCTCCTTGGTTTTAAAGTTGTACCGAGAGATCGACAGATTTGAAATCTCGCACTCATGCGAGGATAACATCGGGATCTGCAACGTTTCTGTATTATACATCGTGAAGGACGTCGTCGGCACACTGAGATAACGCGCAGACAAGGCAGAGGCAGAGCCGGAGGGACCGGGAACCCAGTCAACGACATGATATTTGGCCTCCAGCGGCACGGCCAGATCCTCTTCTCCACCGAGAATCGAGACATCCAGGGTAATCTCGTACCAATTGTTGGACTCGAAGGCTTCCATCGGGAAAGGGATCTTGTAATAGTAGTATTTGATACGGCTGTCTTTACCGCTCTGCCAGGGAATGATGAGTTTCAAGAATGGTTCGGTCTGTACGCCAGCATCCCAACTGGCGGGATAGGAGTAGAAGGGACCTTTTACCTTACCCACGATCACATCCGGATCAGTGCCGGAACCGTGAATCGTCTCGATTTCCGCATATGTATCATACACCGGTACGGAATAATCATCATCAACATACGTTTTATATGTTCCGTCTTCGTTCATCACGTACTGTCCATTCTCCTTGACGAACAACGTACGGCTACGGGAAACCGTCTCACTCGTCCTAACGAGTTTATATGGATGATTCACCCCCGTGTAAAACTGTTCAGACTCTTCATTCACAGGAACAGATGTCGGTGTGCCGCCGAGAACGGCATCCTTCATGAAAAACTGCGGATAAATGGTCATGGCCTCCGTCAAGGGTCTCCACAACTCAATCGTTCTCTCCTCGTTTCCGTCGACATATCTGTAATTCTCAACCGCAATCTCATCGGCAATCGTCATCCGGAAAGAGACTTTGGCGGCAACCCGGCGCATCTTGACAACGCCTGACGCCGGCGTGGAGGACGAGGCGTCCTCCAGGGTGATGGTGGTCTCGTCACTCAACATCACAAAATCATCCTGCGGATGCTTCGACCAGTCGGCACGGGTAAGGGCAAGCTCTTTAAGCTGCTTCTTCGTGTAATCATTCCCATGATTGATCGGCTGCGCACCATGGTAGTTGGCAACAATCAGCACTGTCGCTTCACTTCCACTTACCGTCCCGCCAAAAATGCTGGAGATTTCACCGATGCTGACAGGAATCATCAGCATTTTATTATTGACGACCACGCTCTCATGCCAAACGGAAGGTTTGGTATCAGCAGCTCCTTCCGTGAAGAAAAAGACATCGACGGAAGAGCCCAGCAGGTTCTCGTTGAACTCATCGATACCCTCACGGGTTCCGGCATTCGATTTCGTCAGCGTCATCCCTCCCGTGTCCAGCGTGAGGACAATCCCCTCCCGGGCAATTTCCGGAATATCGGGAATCCCGTCACAGGAGACAGCCAGCATGGCGAGCGCCAAAAGAAGAAATATAGTGTGTTTTCTCATAATTGCATGTGCTCTTTGGTTGAAAGATTACGGTTCACGATAAAGCCGCCAGTCCTTGCGGTTAAATTCGGAATTGGCATTCCGCCAAGCTCCGTTTATCATGATATCCACATTGAAATGCAATTCCTGCTGGTACGGGACGACTCCGACCGGGAAGATGTAAAACTCGACCAAGCCCGTATAATTGCCAAATGAATCCACCAGATTGCCAATAGAGCCGGAGTTGCTGTCGTAATACTCAACCACTTCGGTTTCATTGACGACGGTAACACGTTTCTGCCGGATCACAAAATATTGTGCCGCTTCGGCAGGATAAGTGGTAATCTGCCATTCGCCGCTGCGGGGTGAAAGGATGCGGAAAGTGCCCTTGATGAACTCGCCGCTCTCCATTGTGATGAGGCGGTTGCGATCCCCGGCATGCGGTATTCCATCGGCCCCCACCGTATAAAGCCACAGGACGCCGTCATTGTCCGTGCCACTCCAGGCCTGAATGGTGCTGGCGGAATAATCCAGGTCATAGGTGTTGTAATCCCAAGGCATCACCACCAGATTGAGGTCGATGGTCGTGCCCTTGAACTGAAGGGTAATGATATACTTCTTCCCAGCCTCCATACCGCCCGTTCTGAAAAGACTGCTTTCATTGAGTTTCACGGTCTTCGTGACAACCTTCAATTGCCCCGGGTTCTCAGGATCTTCGTAGCCGTCCATGGTATAAGTGACCGTGATCTCCGCATTCTCGATCTCGGTAGCGTCCTGGGGCCACATCAGGATAGGGGTATTCTCGGTCCAGGTCCTACCGGTATAAAGGTTGATTTTATTGTTTTGCTCCAACCTCGGGTTGGTAATGGTCGCAGTCAGGAAATTGCCCGAGCTGACGGCGGAATAATTGACAGACGTGGTCCCGTCCGCCGTTTTGAACTGGACGACCGCTGATTTGGTGTTGTTGACACCGGCAACCGATACGGACTGTACGTTGATCACATCTTCACCAATGTTTTCCAGATTGACGGCCAGCGCCGAAAACAGGTGCTTCATTTCCAGCTTGATCGGTCCGTGCTGCGTGGGATCGGCGGAGTCGCGGGTGACAATATCGGAGTACAGGAAGTCGAACTGCGGCGTGTTCTTCGTCATCGTGAGGGAAGCAATGCTGAGCGTCTTGGAACTCTCAGTCCATGTCGGAGCAGAGGCGAACGCGGTCCCATCCGGGTCCGTGGTAAGCCAGCCGAAAAACTTGTGGGTTCCCTTCTTGGTCCAATGATAATGCGTGTCCTGCGCCGAGTAGGCCCAGGTGCCGTCCTCAGCGATATCCCCATGGATGGAATCATCGATGTACTTGCCTTCCGCCGTTCCGTCGGTCACGAAGTCATAGACTTTGATGATGGTTGCCGAATTTTCGAATGCCGTCTGATCCTCGATGAAACCCTTGGTTGCCGGCGTGCCGGCCGTCAGGAATATCTCGGAAGCAAGCGTCTCGTTTTCGGGAGCGGGTTCCTTTTCCTGGCAGCTGGAGAAGGCAAGAATGAAACCGAAGAGAAGCACGTATTTCGTTTTATTTCTCATATGCTGTATCGTCATTTATGCGTTCGGTCAGAGATTGATGACAGCGTTGACACTCATCATATCCCAGCCACCCACGGCAGGGTCGAAGGTGATGCGGGCATCCTTGAGGTCCGGGTCGGACGGATCGACCGGCTTGTCCGGGTCGGACGGGTCCTTGCCCGTCGAACGGGTCGGATTTACAGACAGCCGGTAGGTAAGGCTGTGATTCATCTGCCATGCCTCGAGTTTCCCGGGCACGAACAGGTCAGCGGAGACATCGAAGGTCTCGGAAAGGAAGTCGGTGCCGTTGCGGCGGGTTTTGATGGTCACATTGAGCGTGATCTTCTGCTGGCCGGCGGCAAGTGCCTGCGGCAGCACGAAAAACTCGGGCACCGCATTCACGCGCTCCCCTGCCGTGAGGGTCATGGGAGAGGAGATCAGATTCTTCGCTTCCATGACGGAGCCGTCGTTGGTCCAGACATTGCCCTGGGGCTTTACCCACGGCACGAGACCGATCTCCGGAGAGTCGGACAAAGTCAGTTCGCAGTTGCCCTTTTTGTACAAGCCCTCCAGGCTCACGCTGTTGACGCTCACGCTCCAGTCGGTCACGGTACCGTCAGCCTCTTCCTTGTGGTCGTAAGCGAGGACCACATCAACGGAAAGCTTGGCAAGCGCATGGCGGAAGATGGCGGGCACGCCAGTGTAGCCGCTCACGGAGCCCGGGACACTCTCCGGATGGTCGGCGAACGCCACGTCCTTGTCGGCATACATCACATCCAGCTGGGAGGTTTCGACATCAAGCGCCGTATAGGTGATCTTCGTCTTGTCCACGGAAATCTCAGGCATCTGCGCAGGGTAGAAGCAGAAGAAGTCAACAACGCGGTCAAGCGGCCAGTAATAAGCGGTGGACGTCTTCCACAACTCGTCCGCCTGGTACGCTACGACCTCATTGTTCATAAAATACGGCCCGGTAGTCCCCTCCGTCCAAGAGAAAACACCGAAGGTCTCGCTGGTCGGGAACTGGGGGCCCGTGATGCCCAGCTTGGTGGAATAGCTGGCCGTCTGAAAAACGATCGTCCGCCCGGCGGCAACCGGCTCCTCGCTCTTGGCACAAGCCTGGAGCAACAGTGCGGTGACCGCGATCAGGTAGAATATCTTCTTCATATACAACTGATTACCAATTAAAGGGTAAGGCCGGCATTAACCTGGACGGGCTGCCAGTCGGCAACGGCCGGGTCGAAGGTGATAACTGCATCCTTGAGGTCAGGATCCTCCGGATCAGGCTGGCTTCCGCCGCTGCCGCGGGTCGGAGCGATGGCAAGGGTATAAGTAATCTGCTGGTTGATTCCCCACTGCGGGAGATCCCTGAGCCAGAGATTGCCCTTGACGTCGATCTTGTTCTCGGTAAGGACAAGCTTGAAGCCCTCACCCGTGTCGCGGTAGGTCTTGATGGTGAGGTTCAGCACAATCTGCGGACCGTTCTCGAGGAGCTGCGGCAGTACAAGCATCGCCTGGCCGACCGGCTGGGCCTCAGCGGTCAGGACCTTCTGGTTCTCGTTGTCCAGGGTAATGTCCTTCTTATCGTCAGAAGGCGTCCAGACCTTGTTCTCCGGGGTCTTCCAGGCTGCGCCGTCCAGCGCAAGGGTAAGGTCGCCCGTCGTGCGGACCCCTTCGAGCCCGACGCTGTTGACGGTGATCTCCCACTTGGTTACGTCCCCGGTATCGGCGGTCTTCTGGAGATAAGCCGCCTTCACGGCGAAGGAGACCTGTGCAAGCGCATGGTGGAAGAGCACCGGCACCCCGTTATAATTATAGGTATCCCGGTTGTCGGTCAGGCCGACCGCCTTGTCGCCGTACATCAGATCGTCGGTGCCGACGGTATATCCGCTGATCGCGATCCTATCCTCTCCGATGGAGAAGGTCTGCGTATCGGCAGAATAGGGAGAATAGCAGATAAAGTCAAGCGAACCGGATTTCGGCCAGTAGTAGGTGGTGGACGGAAGCCATTCGTTCCCGGTAGCGTTGTAAGTGACCTTCTCATTGGTCATAAACGTCGTGTTGTCAGATGCGGACACGCCCTTGTACCAGGAATAAGCACCGAAAGGAACATCCTTGTAGTCAGTTTTGTAGTCATCATTGGCCTTGGTCTGGCTGTAGCGGGCAACCCGGAAGGAAATGGGCTTGTCGTCCTGCGTGCCTGTGACATCGACTTTGGCGCAGGACGCCAGGGCGGCCAGCACTGCGACAGTCAGGAAGAAATACTTTTTCATCGTCATATCTGTTTTTGTTTTCTTAATTCTTTTTTCGCCGGTTTTTCCGGCTTTGGTGACCGGAGGCAGGGTCAGCCGCCTCCGGCCGGTAAAAAATTATAGTTGGATGGTCACATCGCCATTCACCGTCTCCCAATCGGCCGAAGCAGGATCAAAGGTAATGATTGCGTCGTCCGGATCGTTCGGATGTTCCTCCGGATTGATGGATTTCGTGGGACGGATCTGGATCGTATAGACGATGTTCTTGTTCATCTCCCACGAGCCGATCGAGGAAAGGTCTGCGAGGTCGAGAGTCTGCTCGAAGGTCTCCGTGAGGACATTGCCGTTCGGCAGATGTGTCACGATAACGAAGGAGAAAGTGATGGTCTGCTGGCCGTTCATGAGATCCTGCGGGAGCACGAAGAAAGAGTTTCCTCCAAAAAGGGGCTGGGCGGCAGTCGTCAGCACCATCGGATCGCCGGTCACGAGGGCGATATCATCGGCGGTCTTGGACATGTCCGCACTCCAGCCTGCAGTCTCCCATCTGGTGCCGTCGGAAGCCAGGGTAAGGTTCAGGGTACCCGTGTTGAGGATGCCGCTGAGGGTGGCTTCGCTGAGGGTCACTTCCCAAGAGGTCTTGCTGTTGTCATCGGCCGTGCGGTCAAGGAAACTGGCCTGTACCTGGAAACTGAGCCTGGCCAGGGCATGGTGGAAGAGGGTCGGCACGCCATTGGCGCCGGAGACCTCGTAATAGGTGCCCGGGGTGATATTCTCCGTCTGGTTCACGGCCTTGTCCGCGTACATCAGATCGTCGGTATCCACGCTGTAGGCTTCGAAACTTAAGCTCCGCTCGGTCACGGTCACCTTGGATCGGTCCGCCATATACGGAGCATAGGAGATGAAGTCGAGGCTGCCGGATTTGGGCCAGTAGTAGGTATTGTTGAGGGTTTTCCACTCGGAGCCCTTCCGGCCGACCTGCTCGTTCTCCATCTGGGGCGTGACGGTACCATCCTGTGCGTGATGCCAGGAATACGTGCCAAAGTCTTCGCCGGTGAACGCCACGTTGGCTTTGGTGATGAAATTGGCCACGCGGAAAGCAATCTCCTGCCGGGAACCGTCGGGGACCTGCTTTGTGCATGCTGTAATCGCCGCAAGAGCCGCAAGACCAATAATCAGATGCTTTTTCATAACACTTTTGTCATTGTTTCTCTGGTGACCGGAGGCAGGGTCAGCCGCCTCCGGCCGGTAAAGCTTAGAGCTGAATGGTCGCTCCGTCAATCACTTCCCAATCAACGACGGCAGGGTCGAAGGTGATCACGTCGTCGGTCGGGTCGTCCGCATTGGCGGGATCCGAGCCAAAAGTGGGCTTCACGAGGATCGTATAGACGATCTTCTGGTTCATCTTCCAAACACCGATGGCATTGTTCCCGTTCTTACCGGTGTTGAGCTTGACGACACGCGTAACGTTCGGCTGCGTGAAGGTCACATTGTTGGGCTGCGTAGTCTCAATATCCATCACAAGGGTGAGGGTCTGGGCATCGCCGAGTTGCTGGGGAATCACGTAACCAAACTCGCTGAGATCGGTCGGAGTTTCGTTCTTCGCCTTGCTGGTGAGCGCAACGCCGTCCGCAGCGCTGATGAGCTCAAACTCGACAGGAGCGGCAAGGTTCGTCCAGACATCGCCCGTAGGCTTGGTCCAGGTCGTCGCAGCAGCGGTGGAAGTGAGGGCAAGGTCACCCTGGGTATAGGCACCGCCGAGCTTGGCGCTCTTGACGGTCACCTTCCAGGTGGTCTTGGACTGGGTCTGCTCGTCGGTCCACTCCAGGAAGTTCGCCTGAATCTTGAAAGAGATGTTGGCGAGGGCATGGTGGAACAAGGTCGGCACGCCGCTGGCCACACCGGAGATACGGGTGTATTCCGTACCGTTCTCCTTCTGCTTGAGGGCTTTGTCCGCATACATCAGGTCAACACCGTTGGCGGTGAATCCACCGTTGGCATCAACTTCGCCAACCTTGTAAGCAGTGAATTTGAGGGAAGTGGCAGTGATCTCAGTCGGGCCGCCGCTCACCCACGGGGAATAGGAGATGAAATCGATGGAACCGGTCTTGGGCCAGTAGTAGGTGTTCTCGATGGTTTTCCACTCGGCACCGCGCTTGCCCACCTTCTCGTTGGTCATCTGGGCGACGGTCGTGCCGGCCTCGTTGGTGTACCAGGAATAGGTACCGAAGACGGTGTCATCCGGGATGGCCACATTGGCCTTGGTGGCATAGCTGGCCACCTGGAAACCGATCTCATGCTGGGACTCGGCCACCGGGGCCACTTTGGAGCAGGCGGCGAGGGCAAGAAGCGCCGAAGCACAAAGGATTAGATATTTTTTCATATTAATATAGGTATTCGTTGATTATTCGGATTTGTTGACATCGAGGGCCTGCTCGGCCACCGGGGTATCCCAAGCCTTGACAGCCGGATCGAAGTAGATCGGATTCTGTTCAGTCGGGTAGATGCTGACTTTGTAGAGGACATCCATATTCGGGGTCCAGTTAGTCACAGCAGTGCCTCTGAGGTCATAAAGCTCGTCCACAATCGGCTCCTGAAGGTATTCTGTGGAGCCCTCATACTTCGTATAAATCGTGTAGGAAATCTTGAGCTGCTGGCCCGGAGCATTGGCGGCAGATGCGACAAGCGCCTGCGGGAGCAGGATACGATTGGCGTCAGCATCGACGAAGGTGCCCTTGGTCTTCAGTTCCTTGTTGGAAGTGACGAAGGCGTACTCAGCGGTCGCCGCCGCCGGCGTCCAGACGTCGCCAGCATAGCTGCCCGTATTCTTGACGTTGACGATGGATGCACTGTTGACTACGATATAGACATCGCTGATATTTTCGTAAGCGTTTTCATCCTCGGCCAGGGCGAACTTGAAGCTGACCCGGGTCAGCTTGTGACGGAAGAGGGTCGGGACACCGTCGGCGAAATGCTTTCCACCGTCGCCTTCCCTGGCTTCAGCCGTCGTCACGTTGCCCGTCAGGTCAGTGACGAGGTCGGCAAACATCAGGTCCACATTCGCATCGTTATTGATCGTGTAATTCGACATGGCCCAACCGTTAGCCTTCGTATAGGTAGGGGCACCGGTAGCCATGTATGGAGCGTAGGATGCGAAGGAAAGCTTGGCCTGCTTGGGCCAGAAATACATGGTGGAAGTCGTCCACTTTCCAGCGTTGTTTTTGGTAATCTGCTGGTTATTCGGAGTCCAGAAGTAGGTGCCTTCCCCTTCGGTAGCCCAGTTGGTCTGGGTGACCCAGGCGTAGGAACCGAAATCTGTTCCTTCGAATGCGAGGTGGCCGGCTTGGTCAGCCTTGGTGGAGTTGGCGTAGTTGATCACGTCGAACGTGATGGCTTGGTCGGGCTCGGTGACGGGGGCCACCTTGGAGCAGGCAGCGAGCGCTAAGACGGCTGAGGCAGCAAGAACGATGTATTTTTTCATATGCTTGAATGATTCGTATGCAGAAATTACTTAATGGAGAGGGTTCCGGTAGTCTCGTCCCAGTTCTTGACGGCAGGGTCGAAGAGGATCTCATCCTGCGCGTACGGTTTGATGGTCACGGTATAGACGATCTTCTGGTTCTTAGTGAAAGCGGTGATCGCGGTGCTATTGAACGGGACATAAGCAACAATGCCTTCCTCAACCAGGGTCGAACCGGTATTGTACTTGGTGGAGATGTTGTAGGTAACCTTCAGCAACTGGTAGCTGGTCTCGGTAGCGTCGGTGGGCACGGCAGTAGGGTTAGTGGGAGCAGCGACAAGGGTCTGCGGCATGATGATGACATCCTCAGCACCGATCAAAGTCGGATTGTTGGCAGACACCTTCGCAATGGCCGTACCGGTGTTATCGGAATAAACAGTATAATTCGCGTTACTGGCTGTAGTATTGGCATCCCACACATTGTTGTCATAGGTCTTGGAACCGACGAAGTTGCGCAACTCGACCGCGGTAACGATAATCTTGCTGTCAGCCTCGACAACATTCGGGTTGTCATAAGGAGCCTGCTGGAACTTGAACTGCAGGGAGGTCAGCAGGTGATGGAAGAGAAGCGGAACACCTTGGGTGTAGTGATAGCCACCGTCGCCTTCTGTAGCTTCAGCCGTCGTCACGTTGCCCGTCAGGTCCTTTGCCAGGTCGGCGACCATCAGGTCCACGTCTGCCTCGGCAGGAATAGTATAGTTCGAAAACTTAAAGCCGGTAGCCTTGGCAAAGGTCGGAGCAGTCGCATTGTAAGGAGAATAAGCCGCAAAGGTCAATTTCGCTTTTTTGGGCCAGAAATAAGCGGTCTGGGCGTTCTTCCAAACAGAACTGTTGTTAACGGTGACTTTGGAAATCGCAACGTTATTCATATAAACATTGCCGGTCGTGCTGTTGGCATTATCCCAGACTTCATTGTTGGCATACGCGAACACACCGAAAGTACCGGTGTACTCCTTATGTCCAGCAGCATCATCAGCCTTGGTGGAATTGACATAGTTGATCACCTTGAAAGCGATCTCCTGGTCGGGCTCGGCAACCGGGGTCACCTTGGAGCAGGCGGCGAGCGCTACGAGCGCGGCGGCTGCAAAGAAGAAATACTTTTTCATACTACGATTGAATGTTTGATTATTATTTTGTTTTTGTTCTATATTCTGTGGATAAAACTCATGCTACAAGGCGATGCCGCCCTCTTCCTGCTCCCAGTTATCGACCTCGGGCTGGAAACCGCCGCCGGAAGTACCTGGTGTCGGATCCGGCACGTCGAACTCCCAGACATCGTCAATCAGAAGCCAGTGGTGCTCGATGGCATCGGCAGTCTTGAAGATGAGGTCAAGGTTGACATCCTTCTGATAGAAGTTGCCCTCCGCATCGCTCAGTCCGACGGTGAAGCGCACATCGCTGCTGGAGGCATCCAGTTTGCCGAAGGTGCTGAAGATTCCGCAGAGGACGTCCTTGCTCTCAGTGGTCAGGTGCTCGTCCGTGCTCGTGATCATCTCGAAGTAGACGCCGGAAGCATCGCTGCTGCGCGTCTTGGTGCCGAAGGCGTTGGCCGGAGAGAGGCCGGAGATCACGCCGGAAGCACGGGTGCCGGCCGGCAGGCCGACCACGGGGATCTGGATGTAATACGTGTCCACGATGGTGGGCGCCAACGCCTTGATGACAACAAGCGTGTCGTGGAGACCAATGTGGTAATCCTTTACCTGGGCCACGAAGAAGTGATCAGGATCATAGTAGGCCTTGAGGGCGGAAAAATCCGTAGCCTTGGTGAGATACTGCTCCCGGAGAGCAGCGGGAATCTCATCGGTATAGGCCGTAATCGTATTCTGGTTGTTCTCGTCGCGGACATAGGTGTCCGGGGTATCGAAGTTGTATGCCAGGATATCAAACTCGCCGGAGCCGATTTCGAGGGTACCGCTGAGGATTTCGTGTCCCTTTTCGTTGACGCTCTTTTCGGAAATAAAGCTCTGTGTCAGGAGTTTGTCGTTATCGGGATCATACACCATCACGCGCATCATATCCGTGGAAACACTCTTGGTTACCAGATTCGGATCGGGATTGTAGATGTCGCAGGTGACATTGGAGATGTTATCCACATCCACCTCGACGGAAATCCGGATGAGTTCGCTCGGATCGAAGAGAGGACGGCGATGGCATGCGACAAGGCAAAGGACCGCCAGAAGCGCGGCGGTAGCGCGGGAGAATGCATTATTCATGGCGCACCTCCTTCTTGGTCACAGGGTTATACACGTTGATCGGGATAACGAGGCTGATCTTGGCCTTGGTAGGACCGAAATACTGGACCGTACCGTCGTTCGGACGGTCATGGATCAGTTTTTCATAGTTCTCGGACGGCTGATAATGGCGATAGCCGGACTTGAGGAAACCGAGCCCGAGGCTAAGCTCGAGGTTGCCCCACTTCTTGCGGCCGAGCGGCAGAGAATAACCGCCCGACAGGCCGGCGGACCAGTATTCACCCTGGTAGTTGACCTTGCGGTCATTCTGGAAGTCATACTTGGAGGACATGCCGTACAGGCCGGTGAACCAGCCGCGGAGTTTGTTGACGCCACGGGGATCCCAAGGTTTGAACCAATAGCGGACTTCAGCGCCCATCTCCCACATCTGCAAGCAATACTTATTGCCCGTTTCCCACCACGGGAAGACATCCTCGACCATGATGCTCCAACGTTTGCCGATGGGAATCTCGATTTCAGCATTGAGCGCGGTCGCCGCATCGAACAGCAGATTGGATTTGAGAGCGGCGATCATGCGCTTGCTGCGGAGCATCGGAACCACCAGGTTGTCCTCCTTCATCGCAATCCGCTCAATGGGCACGAAGAACGGCTCATCTACGATCTCAATGTCCTCGTAGCGGACAAATACGAGCGTAATCGCGGAGAAGCGGAACTCAGGGAAATACTTGCGGTAAAAATAGCGCCAGCTCGGCAGGGACTTCAGGAGCGCCTCCTTGCGGTCCGGGTGGATGTCGGAATCAATGATGTCCAGCATTCGGTCACGGGTGCCGTCCGTGATCTCGGTGTCAGCAAGGATGGACGCGCGGAACTCGCCCCAGGACTCGTCGTCGGCAACAATGGTAACCTTGCTCATGTAGAGCGGGTAATGCAGTTGCAGATAAGTGCTCATCGCACGGGCACGGCGCTCGGAAAGCCGCTGGTTATACGCAAAAACGCCTTCAGGGGAGGATTTGCTGATCACGAGGACGGCGTCGATGTCCGCATAGGTGCGCGCGTGCAAAATAGAATCCAAACGCGCGAGAGATTCACGGTTACTCATGTACCCCGTGTCCAGCGTCGCGTCGTCGAAACGGAAGTAAATCGTCACTTCCTCCCGATCCAGCGTTGACTGGGCCTTGACGGGCAGAGCGAAGAAGGCCGAAACCACGGAGAGCGCTGCAGAAAGCAGCCCCATCCTCCATCTGGCCGACCGGCTCCCGGAAACCGATATTAAGCGTTTATTCATGTTAAAAAATGATTTCTACTCACTTTTGGGATTAAACCCGCGGCAAATATAAGCATTAATTTCAAGAAATCAATATTATTTTCAGAAATATTCTATAAATAATTTCAAAAACATATAATTATCACATTCTGCTTGCGCCAGCGCAAGAATGAATTTATACCATATATATAATATATAAAATAACACCACACTCTTTAAATTATGTACCTTGTACTGTATTTTTACCAAACGAACTACTCCCGTCGACGATCAAACAAGGCGATATTCGATTTCAAAATAATTTTAGCTTTGAACAGTACGTCCTTTACTCGATTTTCCCCGGGCGCAAAAGGCCAATTACACGATTCAAAAAAAAATACGATTTTTTCAAAAATATTTGGATATACAAAAACCTCTTTATATATTTGCTTCGTAAACATAATGACACGACAATGAAGACGATCCAAAACTCCTTCCTCTTGCTTATCGGTGCGGCTTTTTCTTTGTTTGGCATCGTTGCCTGCTCCACGCTGGACGACGATCCTTCCCTCCCTGATGCCGCCTCCCGCCAGCAAATCAATTTCGACGTGCTCGTCACGCGCGATGGCAAGGTTGTGACCAAAGCCGGGCAAGGCGTGACCAAAGCAGGCGGCGGAGATGCCTATTCCGAGGGCGACCAGCAGGCCACGCTGGATCCCAGCATCCCCTTCGGTCTGATCGGCGTGGATCCCGAGCACCACGAGATCGTCATCGACAACGAGCGCGTCTATCAGGACGCCTCCGGCCGCTACAGCGGCAACTTTGATAATTACCTCTGGGCCTCGGCCCAGAAAATCAATCTCAGCGCATATTATCCGCACGTGGGTAAGGTGAGTTACGGAGAAGACCTCTCCAATTACTCCATCCCCTATTCCGTCGTCGAAACGGAAGCCGGCCCGCTCGTGTCCAAGACCGTCGAGCGTGCAATCAACCAGCTCAACATGGTCCCGCTCGTGTTCCAGCACATCACCAACGACATCGGCTACAAGGTCTGCGACGTGACCCCGGACAAGCAACTCCAGGGCCTGATTCACCTGCGCAAGCTCACGGCCACCAACGTCGCTTCCGCCGGCGTGTTCATCAACGAGATGGACGGCGGTGGCGGCACCTGGCAGCGCCAGGGTTATTACCGCAAGGTGGTCGTATTCGAGGGAGACGCCAAAGTGGGCGTGGGCAGCGAGAACGAGAAATTCGTCGGCTACGATGCCCTGGTGGACCGGATGATGGAGAGCCACCGCTACTACAGCATCCCCGATGAGATCGAGATGGGCAAGCAGTGCGTGGAAGTCGTTTATGATGTGGAAGGTTTCACCCTTAATGGGTTTTATTACAAGCCGCTGGAGAACCAGGTTGCCAAATACATGCTATACGGCCTGCTGCCGAATAACGAGTTCGTCTACGGCAAGCAGTACACCTTCCATATCGGACTGGACCTGAGCTCGGTTTATCACGAAATCACTTTTGCACCGACCGTTGGAGAGTGGGAGACGCACATCTACGAAAACAACGATGATTTCTAGCGACTTCCGATGCTCTACGACATCCTGATATTCCTGCCGTTTTTCGCCTGTCTGTTCTGGATAATCATCACCTGGTTGATGGCATCCAGGACAAGTACTTTTCATCCCATGATGACGGTGCTGTTCGTGATGCTCGTCTATGTCTTCACGGACTGCTGCTACGCATCGCCGACCGTCGACCCGCGGATGCTGGTTTATACCGGCATCCTGGCCGAATTCAGCGCCCCCTCGCTGATTCCCCTGCTATGGATGTACCAGCAGCGCCTGCGCGGGCAGGAGAAGTTCACCGCCAGCCAGATGTTCTGGCTCGTAATACCCGCCATGCTGGGGTCCACCACCCTGATGCTCACCTTCCTGGCAGGGCCCGAGCGCATCCAGAAGCTCCAGACGATGGTATTTGCCGGCGGCTACAACCTCGACATGCTGGCCAGCGAGACCACGCTTCTCACCTATTATTTCGTGACCACCTGGCTGTTCCGCTCCCTGCTGGTATTTGAAGCGCTGGTTTATTTTATCCTGGCTTTCCGCATGATACGCAGGGAGAACCTTCGCCTGCGCCACCTGGTCAGAATCTTTGAAGGCAAGCGCGTGCGCGTGCGCGTGCGCGTGCTCGGGCTGCAGGTCTACGCGATCCTGCTGGTTGCCGTTCCCTTCATACCGAAGATGCTGCTGACCCACCCCACCCTCATGGCGCATCCCTGGATCTCCGGGGTGCTCGCCGTGCTGATCGCCGCCGGCATCACCCTAGTCTGCTTCCTGTCGCTCTTCGGTGCACAGGAGCGCATTTCGCTGCGCGAGATGCGCAATGTCATGCGCTACAACTACAATCGCACCAGCAAGCCCGCGGTCGTGGAGGAGATGATCCAGGATCTCTACTACGATGCCGATGAGGAAGTGCTGTGGCGCGTGCAGGAGCAGTTCGCAGACAAATTCGGGAACAAGGACAGGAGCGCCGCTCCCCCTTCCACGAATGAAATGCCCAAGTCACTCACTTCCACCATTTTCTCGGCTACGGCGAAGACCTGGGACGACGACAGCCTGCTCTCCCGTTTCCAGCAGCTGATGCTGCACGGGCAGGCCTTCCTGGAGCCCGGGCTGACGCTCGGCGACGTGGCGGAGCGGCTGCATTCCAACAAGACTTATATTTCCCGGCTGGTGAACAACACGTACAACCTCGCGTTCCCGGACCTGATCAACACCTTGCGCGTGGACTACGCCGAGCAGTACATCGTCCTGCACCGCGACGCCCGCCAGAACGAGATCGCCACGGCCTGCGGCTTCACGAGCGCGTCGTCGTTCAACAACATCTTCAAGAAGGTTACGGGCATGACGCCCAAGATTTGGCTGGCGACTTTCGACTCCCAAGGCCTCGGCCCCGTTCCCGGGCCGGAGTTCGTCGAGCCCGCCGGTCCGGAGCCGGAAGTCCCGGATGGGGCCCGGGATGACGAATAGGTTTTGTATTCCGGAAAATAATTGCTATCTTTGCAGCCCCTTTTTACGAGGGGCTTTGTATTTACTTAATAATTAACAAAATGATCAAACAGTACGAAACCGTTTTCATTGCAACTCCCGTTTTGTCTGACACCCAGATGAAGGAAGCGGTTGCCAAGTACACCCAGCTCATCCGCGACAACGGAGGAGAGATCGTGTACGAAGAGGACTGGGGTCTCAAGCAGCTTGCGTACCCCATCCAGCACAAGACGTCAGGATTCTACTACCTGATTGAGTTCAAGGCCGATCCGCAGTTCGTGGCCACCCTCGAGACCCAGTACCACCGCGACGAGCGCATCCTGCGCTACATCACCGTGACCCTGGACCAGCACGCCATCGCCTATGCGGAGCACCGCCGCCAGACCCGCGCCGCCAAGGCCGCTGCCGCCGCCGCCCCGAAGGTGGAGGAGGCTCCCAAGGCCGAGGCCGAAGAAGCAGAAACCGAAGAATAATCAGGAGGAATCATTATGGCAAACAACAACGAAATCCGTTATCTGAACCCTCCTACCGTAGAGGTTCGCAAGAAGAAATACTGCCGCTTCAAGAAAGCCGGTATCAAGTATGTCGATTACAAGGACCCTGAGTTCCTCAAGAAGTTCCTCAACGAGCAGGGCAAGATCCTTCCCCGCCGCATCACCGGTACTTCCCTCAAGTTCCAGCGCAAGGTAGCGCAGGCCGTCAAGCGCGCCCGCTCCATCGCTCTCCTCCCGTATGTCACCGACCTCCTCAAATAATTGAAGCGTTATGAAGATCATCCTCAAGAAAGAAGTTGCCAATCTCGGCGAGGCCGGAGATGTGGTAGAAGTCAAGACCGGTTACGCGCTCAATTATCTCGTGCCCCAGGGCTTTGCGACCGTCGGCACCCCGTCCGCGCTCAAGCAGCACGCCGAGACCCTCCGCCAGCGCGCCCACAAGGAGGCCAAGCTGGTCGCCGATGCGCAGGCCGTCGCCGCCAAGATCGAGGCCGCCGAGGTCAAGCTGACCGCCAAGGTCGGTGAGAACGGCAAACTCTATGGCGCCGTCACCGCCGCCCAGGTCGCCGAGGCGCTCAACGCCGCCGGCATCGAGGTCGACAAGAAGAACGTCACCGTCCCCGAGATCAAGGAAGTCGGTGAGTTCGAAGGCAAGGTCAAGTGCTACAAGGGCGTCTTCGCCGCCGTCAAGGTCCTCGTCGAGGCCGAAGGCGCCGCGGAGTAATCCCCTCCCCCCGGACTTGATCCGGGACCCATACCCGATTGACAGACTGGCCCCGGCCAGTCTGTTTTTTTATCCCCCTGACCCGGCCCGTCGTTCGCTGCCCCGGCCCGTCGTTCCGGACGATGTCATCCTGAGCCTTTCGAAGGATCTCCGTCATTCCCGGCCCCGACCGGGAATCTCAAGTTTTACAAATTGGGGCGCGGCAGACCCTGCCCCCTGCGCCATTGGGCGCCATGCTGCCCCGCGCGCCGGCGGCCCTGGGCCGTCATCGCGCGGGCCCATCGGCCTCTGACGCCCCTCCAAGCAGCATCGCCCCGCGCCCCAATTTGCAAAAACACCCCTGGATCGCCATTTTCCCCCCAAAAGCGCGGAAAATGGGATCAAATAGCGTCCGGGGCGAAAGCAAAGCCCCCGGCGCGGTGGCGTCGGGGGCTTGAGGGGCCGGGGCGGGCCGAAATGGGTCGGTGGAGTCCGGCTGGCCGGGCGGAATGGGCCGGAGGGCTACTCCGCCGTGGCGGCGTTGATGCGCTTCATCATGGCGAACATGATGAAGCCGGAGATGATGCAGAGCGCCATGAGGACGGTCCAGTTGATCCACAGGGGGACTTTGTCCCAAAGCATGGACGGGATGGAGCTCAGGTAGTTGCCGATCGCGGTGGCGGCGAACCAGAGGCCCATCATGAGTCCCTTGTACTTGGGCGGAGCGACCTTGGACACGAAGGAAATGCCCATCGGGCTGAGGAGCAGCTCCGCGAACGTGAGGACCAGATACGTGCTGATCAGGTAGGTCGGGACCACGGGGTCGGGCGAGACGCCGCCGACGGCGGTCAGGTCCGAAGGGGCCGGCTGGCCTTTGGAAGCGGCGAGCATGATGAGGTAGCCGAGCGCGGCCACGAACATGCCCAGGCCGATCTTCCTCGGTGCGGAAGGCTCCTTGCCCTTCTTGGCGAGGGCGCCAAACAGCGCCATGGAGACCGGCGTCAGGGCGACCACGAAGAACGGGTTGAACTGCTGGAACTGCTGCGGCAGGATGTTCAGCACCGGCTCCATGCCGGAATAGATCGCATAGGCGCCGCCCCATAGCATGAGGGTCACGACGCCGCAGATGGCTTTGGCCTTGGCGGAATCGGACTGGAAGATGCCGAACAGCGTATAGACCGACACGGCTATCAAGAACAACGGCCAGATATTGAATCCGATACGGAGCGGGCCGCTCACGGAAGTCTGGGTGTAGTCACGCGCGAAATAGGTCAGCGAAGAGCCGTTCTGGTGGAAGGCCATCCAGAAGAAGATGACGACCGCGAACACGAAGACCAGGGCGGTGATGCGGTCCTTGGTCTGCTTGGGCGTGAGCTCGACGGCGCTCTCGCTAGTGGCGGCGGCCTGCTTGGCGTTGACATCGGCGTGCTTGAACCACTTGCGGCAGCTCAGATAGATGATGATGGAGACGATGAGGGACACGCAAGCCACGGCGAAGCCGAGGTTGTATGCGAAGGCCAGGCTGGAGATGTAGTACTTGCTGAACATGGTCAGGTCCATGCCGGCGATGCCGGGGTTCGGCATCATGGCTTGGAGCGACTCGAGCAGGCTCGTGTCGGCGAGCGTGCCGTTCAGATACTGGTGGGCCAGGGCGGGGATGTCCGCCTTGTAGATGAGTCCGACACCGCGCAGGTGGGAGTTGGTCAGGGCGGTGGCAGCCGTGGGGGCGAACATGGCGCCGATGTTGATGGCCATGTAGAAGAGGCTGAACGCCGAATCGCGCTTGGGCGCATACTTCGGGTCGTCGTAGAGGTTGCCGACGAGGACCTGCAGGTTGCCCTTGAACAGGCCCGTGCCTATGGCGATGAGCAGCAGGGCGCCGATCATCAGCGTCAGGGCCAAACCCTTGCTGGTGAAGACGTTGGTCGGGATGGCAAGGCATAGGTAGCCGACGAACATGACGCAGACGCCGGTGATAACGCACTTGCCGAAACCGATCTTATCGGCGAGCCAGCCGCCGATGACGGGCATGAAATAGACGGCAGCCAGGAAAATGGCATAGAACTGACCGGCCGCAGCGGCCGTAAAGCCAAACTTCGCCTGCAGGAACAGCAGGAAGATGGCGAGCATGGTGTAATAGCCGAAGCGCTCGCCGGTGTTGGCAAGGGCTAAGGCGTAGAGACCTTTGGGTTGACCTTTAAACATATGAGAGGTTGTTTGGTTTAGTCGTATCCACAAATATAGTAAAAAATGGATAAATAAAAAGCATGCCCGGGACCCCAATGCCGCATCCCTTTCAGACAGAAAAAGGGGTGATTCTTGTCCGGGGCAGGAGATTCCCGGTCAAGCCGGGAATGACGGAGAACGGGGGCAGATTCCCGGTCGGGGCGGGGAATGACGGAGATCTTTCGACAGGCTCAGGATGGCATCGCCGGGAATGACGGAGATCCTTCGACAGGCTCAGGATGACATCGTCCGGAATGACGGGACGGGGCAGCGAACGGCGGGACGGGGCAGCGAACGACGGGGTCATTTCAAATACGGCACCAAGTCATCCTGACTCAGGCCGCAAAGCCTGGCAATCTGTTTGGGAGAGCTGTTGAAGCGCCGTCTCAGTTCTTTCCCCAACCGGATCCGCTGCTGTGTGTTGAGCGCATTTGATGACTCCACGCCAAAGAGTTCTTTCAGCAGCATGCGTTTATGCTGTCGCATCTCGGCGTCAGGCAAACTCAGGCGTGAGATAGCTCCGCCGCGGGCCTCCACGTCTTCCTCCCGGGTTGAATTCATGAAATATAGATATGCTTTTGCCGAACGATATAGGCTCTCGACAATACGGACGGGCACATAATTCACCGGAAGAATCAGATCTCCGCAGATCAATAAGTCATCCGGGAGCGACTCCCGCGTCCGGAAACGCTCGCGGCGCTGTTCACCGTTCAAAGATCCGATGGTCTCCGGCCGCTGGTCCGGGAAGGTCCACTCGCCCCGGGAGCGAAAGAAAAGACTCCCGCTGGACCACGGGTAGTCGTGCGGCAAAAAAGCCAGATTGGCCGCCGTGGGGTTCTTGTGGACATAACAGATAGCCTTCTTGAGATAGAAATCATCATCAATCGTCTGGTAATGGACAGGGAGGGTCAACAGTTCGTGGCGAAGCCCATGTCGCCGTGCGATGGACGATGAGATCTGACGGACCAGTTCGTGGACAAATCGGTTGCACTCCTCGAACACCCCGTACAGAATCAGATGTATATGATTGTCCATCAAGCAGAAAGCTATGACCACGATCCGATATTTCCGGGCGAGCAGATAGATTCGGTTCATGGCATCGACAAAGTCTGTCCGGTCGCGGAACAGCACCTCTGCATAGGTGCCGTCGGTGGAGAAATGCCAGCAGTTGCGCACTGCCAGGTTCTGGCCTTTGACGATGGGGAGGCCAATCCCCAGATCTGACAGAATGATTTCCATAGTTCTCAGTTTTCGGTTCAGGGGCCTCCGCCCCGTGCGGAACAGACCCTTCGCAAAGATGGATAAAAAAACGAAATCCACCAGATTGATTTTATCGCATTTTTCGCGTATTTGTGGGAAATACGGCGGTCTGGGAGGGTTTTTGCAAATTGGGGCGCGGGGCGATGTTGCTTGGAGGGGCGTCAGAGGCCGATGGGCCCGCGCGATGACGGCCCAAGGCCGCCGGCGCGCGGGGCAGTATGGCGCCCAATGGCGCAGGGGGCAGGGTGTGCCGCGCCCCAATTTGCAAAACAGGAGATTCCCGGTCAAGCCGGGAATGACGGAGATCGGGGGCAGATTCCCGGTCAAGCCGGGAATGACGGAGATCGGGGGCAGATTCCCGGTCAGGGCCGGGAATGACGGAGATCGGGGGCAGATTCCCGGTCAGGGCCGGGAATGACGGAGATCCTTCGACAGGCTCAGGATGACATCGCCGGGAATGACTGGGGCCTGGGCTGCCCACGGGGAGGCAAAGGTCGCCCACGGAGAGGCACGAGAGTCTGGTGTTTGCGATGTCGGGAGAATTCAGTATATTTGCATTTATGCAAAAGTTCGGGAACCGGCTGCTGAAGGGGACGCTGCGACTGCTGTCGAAGTTGCCGCTCGGAGTGCATTACGCGCTGGGCGGCGTCTTGGCCTGGCTCGCACGCGTCGTGGTCCGTTACCGCCGCCACGTGGTGGACCACAACCTCGCGCTCTGCTTCCCGGACAAGACCGATAAGGAGCGGAAGGCCATCCGCCGGAAGTTTTACCGCCATTTCGGCGAGCTCGTCGCCGAGACGGTCTGGTTCGGCGGATGCCGCAGGCCGGAGCGCCTGCGCCGCGCGCGCCTCGTGGAGATCGAGAACCCCGGGGAGGTCGCAGCCCTTTTCGACGGAGCGCCGGGCCTGGTCGTCATGTACTCGCACTTCGGCAACTGGGAGCTCCTCGGCGGCATCGGCTCCTACAACTACACCGACACTCCCCTGCCCTTCACCGAGCAGAACTTCTGCGTGGTGTACCTGCGGCAGTCCAGCCCCGTCTGGGACGAGATCCTGCACGAGAACCGCATTGCCCCGCTGCTGGACCGCGAGCACTTCGAAGGCTACATCGAATCGCGGGACATCCTCCGCTACGCCTTCGAGCACCGGGACAGCAAGAAAGTGTACAACCTCATCACCGACCAGCGGCCGTACGCCGTGTCCCGGGGCATCGCCGAAGTGGTCTTCCTGGGCCAGCACACCTACACGATGACGGGGGCCGCGGCCCTCGCCCGCAAGCTCGGCATGGCCGTCGCATACCTGTCCATGCGCTCCGACCGCCGCGGCCACTATCTGCTCCGCTACACCCCGATCTGCCGGGACGCCTCCGGGCAGGAGCCGCAGCAGATCATGCAGCAGTTCTACCGCCTGCTGGAGGAGGACATCCGCCGGCAGCCGGAGCAATACCTCTGGACACACCGCCGTTTCGACAGACCTAAAAACCTTCAAACACAATAAGCTTATGACCATCAAAGATTTACAACCAGCTGTCGTCTGGAAGAATTTCTACGGACTCACCCGTTGCCCGCGTCCGTCCAAGCACGAAGAAGTCGTTCGCCAGTTCCTGCTCGACTGGGCCAAGGAGCACAAAGTCGAAGCCTGCGCCGACGAGACCGGCAACGTCATCATGCGCGTGCCCGCCACCCCGGGCTACGAGAACCGCAAGGGCGTCGTCCTGCAGGGCCACATGGACATGGTCCCGCAGAAGACCTCCGACACCGTCCACGATTTCCTCAAGGACCCGATCGAGACCGTCATCGACGGTGAATGGGTCACCGCCAAGGGCACCACGCTCGGCGCCGACAACGGCCTGGGCGTCGCCCTCGCAATGGCCGTCGCCGAGGACAAGACCGTCAAGCACGGCCCCATCGAGGTCCTCGTGACCTACGACGAGGAGACCGGCATGACCGGTGCCGAGGCCCTCAAGCCGGGCATCCTGCACGGCGACATCCTGCTCAACCTCGACTCCGAGGACGAGAACGAGCTTTGCATCGGCTGCGCCGGCGGCCTGGACGCCGAGGCGGACTTCAAGTACCGCACCTTCCCCACCCCGCGCGGCTACGTGGGCTACAAGATCGACATCAAGGGCCTGTCCGGCGGCCATTCCGGCATGGACATCTCCCTGTACCGCGCCAACGCCAACAAGGTGATGGTGCGCGCCCTCATCCCGCTGCTCGAGCGCTACGGCGCCAAGGTCGCCAATTTCACCGGCGGCAGCCTGCGCAACGCCATCCCGTTCGAGGCCGAGGCCACCGTGGCCATCCCCGCCGAGAAGGCGACGGCCGCCCTGCGCTACGTCAATGAGATCTTCAAGGTCGCCAAGGAGCGTTACCGCGAGAGCGACCCGGGCATGCAGTGCAGCGTGTTCAAGACCAACAAGCCCGCCCGCTACATCGAGGACGCCGTGATGCTGAACGCCTGCAAGGCGATTGCCGTGTGCCCGTCCAACGTCATCCGCATGAGCCAGTCCATGGCCGGCCTCACCGAGACCTCCATCAACCTGGCCGTCGTGCGCTGCAAGGGCGGCCACCTCAAGGTCAATTCCCTGCTGCGCAGCGCCATCAACACCTCCAAGAACGACCTCGCCCTCCGCGTGCGCTACATCTTCGAGTTCGCCGGCGCCAAGATCAAGTTCTTCGGCGGCTATCCGGGCTGGACGCCCAAACCGGACACGCCCATCAACAAGCTCATCAACGACCAGCACATCAAGCTCTTCGGCACCCCGATGAACGTCCTCGCGACCCACGGCGGCCTGGAGTGCGCGCTGCTCGGCGCCAAGTATCCCAACTGGGAGATGGTTTCCATCGGCCCCACCGTCATGTATCCGCACTCCCCGGATGAGCGCTGCCACATCCCGTCCGTGCAGCATACCTGGGACCTGCTGAAGGCCGTCCTGGAGAACATCCCCGAGAAATAGCGTTTTGCCCAGGCTATACATCATATCGGGCTGCAACGGCTCCGGCAAGACGACGGCGTCCTATACGCTGTTGCCGGATCTGCTGGACTGCCGGGAATTCGTGAATTCGGACGAGTTCGCGAAGAGTCTCTCGCCCTTCGACCCGGCCGCCGCTTCCGTCACCGCCAGCAGGTACATGTTGATGAAAATCAACTACCTGCTGGAACGGCGGGCGGATTTCTGCGTGGAGACCACGCTTGCCACGCGTTCGCTGCTGAAGATCATCCAGCAGGCGCAGGGGCTGGGCTACGAGGTTACGGCGCTGTATTTCTGGCTGAATTCGCCGGAGCTGGCGATCCAGCGGGTGCACGACCGCGTGACCGCCGGGGGGCACAATATCCCCGACCATGTCGTGCGGCGCCGCTATGTGATGGGCCTGCAGTATTTTTTTGACACCTACATCCCGGTGACCGACCGCTGGGTGCTCGCGGACAACTCGCGTTCGCCGTTCACGGTCGTCGCCGAGGGGTCGAAGCAGGTGATGTATATCAAGGATAACGAGAAGTTTCATCTGATCTGGAGCATTGCACATCCCGATGAAGAGTATTGATCGTTTCGGCGTGACGGAGGAGCAGTTGCGTTCGCTCGTGGCCGAGGGGCTGCGGGACGGCGGCGACTGGTGCGACCTGTATTTCGAGGACACGGCCTACCACGATCTGTTGCTGCGCGACGGGGTCGTGGGGTCCGGCGGCTATCATGTCGATTTCGGTTGCGGGATCCGGGTCCTGAAGGGCGAGAAGACGGGGTACGCCTACGCCGAGACGACGGACTTCCCGTCGCTTCTCCAAGCAGCAAAAGCCGCCGGATCGATAGCCTCGACGAAGGGGGTTCCACCCCCTGTGACCCCCGGCGGCCTTAAACCCCTTTCCAACTTTGCCGACGGCAAAGTCCCGGGGCCGGCCGGTCCGCTGATGCGGACTTCGCTTCGCTCAAACTGCCTCGAGGCAGCGTCAGCAATCGCGGACGTTTTCGGAGGCTGGTTGCCGCGCAACGAAGCAGAAGCGATTGCTTGTTATTACCCGGAACTGGCGCCGTGGGAGGAAGCGGAGGTGGCGGGGTTCGTGCCGTTCCTGCAGCGGATCGAGGCGGGGATACGGGCGCGGGACAGCCGGGTGCTGAAGGTCGTGGCGATCCTGTCGTATTCGGTCAGCGACGTGATGATGTTCAATTCGCTCGGCGAGCTGACCAGCGACCACCGGCCCCTCGGGAGCCTGTCCGTGCAGGTGATTTTCCAGCAGGGCGGACGCACGGAAAACAACACCGTGTCGCGGAGCCTGCGGATGGGGGCCGAATTCATCAGCGAGGAGGTCCTCGAGGACCTCGTGAGCCGCGCCGTGGCGGGCATGGACGCCCGCTTCGAGGCGCGGCGCCCCAAGGGCGGGCAGATGAGCGTCGTGATGGGCGCCGGGGCTTCCGGCATCCTGCTGCACGAGGCCATGGGCCACGCCTTCGAGGCGGATTTCAACCGCAAGGGGCAGTCCATTTTCACGGACAAGATGGGGCAGCGCATCTGCCGTCCGGGGATCAACATCCTCGACGACGGGACGCTTCCCCGCAGCCGCGGCGCGTGCAATTTCGACGACGAAGGCGTGCCGGGGCAGAAGACGTATATGGTCACGGACGGCGTGCTGACCTCCTACCTCCATGACCGCATCAGCGCCGGGTATTACGGCGTGGCGCCCACGGGCAACGGGCGGCGGGAGTCGTTCCGCTACAATCCCATTCCGCGGATGCGGGCCACCTACATGGAGAGCGGCCCGGACGGGACGAAGGAGGACCTGATCGCGTCCGTGCGCAAGGGTATCTATGTGGACCAGTTCGCCAACGGGCAGGTCAAGATCGGCGAGGGGGATTTCACCTTTTTCGTCAAGAGCGGCTTCCTCATCGAGAAGGGGCGGCTCACGATGCCCGTCAAGGACATCAACATCATCGGCAACGGGCCGCAGGCGCTGGCCGATATCGTGGCGGTCGCCGGCGACCTGAAGGTCGATGAGGGGACCTGGACCTGCGGCAAGGAGCAGAGTGTCGCCGTGTCGTGCGGCATTCCTTCCGTGCTGATTCGCAATTTAACGGTCGGAGGAGAGTAAGATGATCACTGACAAGGAGTTGGCTTTTGTCCGGGAGGCGCTGGAGATGGCGCGGGCGGCGGGTGCGCAGCATGCCCGCGCGACGTTGTCCGTCAGCGAGGAGGATCTCGTGGCGACGCTCGACGGCGAGGTGGACCGCGTGACGCATTGTGCCGACCGTTCGCTGTCGATGGCGCTGTTCGTGGACGGCCGTTATGGCAGTTATTCGACCAACAAGCTCGGGCGCGAGGCGCTGCAGGGCTTTATCCGGCAGGCGGTGGAGGCCACCCGCATGGTGGCGGAGGATCCCTGCCGCACGCTGCCCGATCCCGCGCGCTGCTGCCGCGACGCCCTCACCGGTGACGAGCTCGGTCTCGTCGATCCCGCCCGCGATGCCCTCTCCCCCGCCGACCGGCAGCGGATCGCTTTGCAAGCTTCTGCATATCATTCAGATAAAAGAATTATATCCGAGGAGGGAGAGTACAGCGACAGCATTTATGATTCGGTGGTGATGGACACGAACGGGCTGTGCTGCAGGCACAGCGAGAGTTCGTTCGACTACGGCGTGGAGATCACGGTCGAGAGCGGGGGGCAGAAGTACAGCGGGTACTGGTGGGATGCGTCTTCGCACTTCGCGGCGCTGGATGCGGCCGCGTGCGGGCGGAGGGCCCTGGAGCGGGCCGTCGGGCAGATCGGCTCGAAGCCCGCGCGGAGCGGCCGCTACACGGCGGTGATCGATGCGGAGATGGCCTCCAAGATGGTCTCGCCGCTGTTGCGCGCCCTGAGCGGCTATTCCATCCAGCAGAACAATTCGTTCCTGATGGACAGCGTCGGCAAGCAGTTGTTCCCCGAAGGGCTCACCATCCTGGACGTGCCGCGCATCCCGGGGCAGACTTGTTCGAAATACTTTGATTCCGAAGGCGTTGCGACTTGCGAAGCGCCTATTGTCGAGCGCGGTGTCGTGCGGCAGTATTTCATCAACACCTACATGGCGAACAAGATGCAGCTGGCCCCGACCGTCGAGGACGCCACGCGGCCGAAGGTCCTCCCCTGGCCCGAGGCCGGGCTGGACCGTGCCGAGATCATGCGGCGCTGCGGCTGCGGCATCCTCGTCACCGATTTCAACGGAGGCAACAGCAATCCCGTGACCGGGGACTTTTCCTACGGGATCGAGGGCTATCTGTTCAAGGACGGCAAGATCGTCCGGCCGGTCAGCGAGATGCTGATGACGGGCAATTTCCTCTCGCTGTGGGCGCGTCTGGTCGCCGCCGGCGACGACGCACGCCCCTGCCAGTCGAAGCTGGTGCCGACCCTCGCCTTCGCGGAAGTGGATTTCAGTGGATAATCAATCATTTAGCATAGATATGAAAGTTGAGAACAACAACGTCGTGGCCGTGAGCTACGCACTCGAGGTCGAAGGCAAGATTGCCGACCAGTCCGCGCCCGGCGCACCCCTGGAATACATCCACGGCAGCGGGATGCTCCTGCCGAAATTCGAAGCCGCCCTGGAGACCAAGGAGCCTGGCGACGCCTTCGATTTCATCCTGAGTCCCGAAGACGGCTACGGCGTCTATGACCCGGCCTACAAGATCGACCTGCCGATGAGCGCTTTCGCCATCGACGGCAAGGTCCATGACGAGCTGCTCGTCGTCGGACGCACCATCCCGATGCTCAACCAGGCCGGGCAGGTGGTCCAGGGCACGGTGGCGGCCGTCTCCGAGAATGCCGTCACGATGGATTTCAACCATCCCATGGCGGGCAAGACCCTGCATTTCACCGGCCGGGTGGAGAGCGTGCGCGCAGCCACCGACAAGGAACTGACCGAGGGCCTGCACGGCGAATACCTTCCGCCGGAGGAGCACCACTGCCACCGCAAGGGGAAAGGCGGCTGCCACAAGGAGGAAGGCGAAGGCTGCTGCGGCGAAGGCCACGGCGACGGCGAGTGCTGCCACGAGAAAGGCGAAGGCTGCTGCCATGGCGAAGGCCATGGTGACGGCTGCCACAAAGACTGATACACCCCTCCCGCGATGCGCCCGATCCTCTACACGCTGACTTCTCCCCTGCACGGGGAAATGGCCCCTGACCCGCGTCAGGAGCCGTTTATCCGCGAGCTGGAGGCGGCGCTCGGCACGACCTTCGACTGCCGGGGAGATGCGTCATTCGCCGGCACCCTTTCGTCATTCGCCGGCACCCTTTCGTCATTCGCCGGCTTGACCGGCGAATCCCCCGCCCTCATCTACATCCGCACCGGCGGCACCGAGGGCCTGTTCGTGGAGCGTGTCCGCGCCGCCGGGCTCATCCCGGAGCCCGATTCACATCCCGTCCCGGGCAAGGGACCGGTGTTCCGGCTGCTGGCCCGCGGGCAGAGCAACTCGCTGGCGGCGGCGATGGAGATCCTCTCCTGGCTGCAGCAGCGCGGCCTCCCCGGGGAAATCCTCCACGGCAGCCCGGCGGCCATCGCCGCCCGCATCCGCGCCTTCGGCGCCCCGGCGGGCGCCCCCGCTGCCCTTCCGGGCGAAGTCCCGGGAACGGAAAGGGCGGAGATCCTTCGACAAGCTCAGGATGACAGCAGGCGGATCCTGGAGGGGAAGCGTTTCGGGGTGATCGGCCGACCGTCGGACTGGCTGATTTCCAGCGGGGTGGACTATACCGCGGCCCGGGAGCACCTCGGGGCGGAGCTGGTCGACATCCCGATCGATGAACTCGTCGCCGAAGCCCGGAAGCGTGGCCCGATTCCGGGCCAGCCCACCCGACTCAAACCGCTGAACGAGCCGAAGTACGGCCGGAAAATCGATGCGGAGGACTGGCATGGGGCGCTCGCCATCTATGAAGCCCTGAAGGTCCTGGTGGCGCGTTACCGCCTGGACGGGCTCACCCTTCGCTGCTTCGACCTGCTGACAGCCCTGCACAACACCGGCTGCCTGGCCCTCGCGCGGCTCAACGCCGAGGGCGTCACGGCCACCTGCGAGGGCGACATCCCCGCGATGCTGTCCATGGCCGTGGCCCGGGCCCTCACCGGCCGCTCCTCCTTCCAGGTCAACCTCTCCCGGATCGAGGGCGACCGCCTGCTCTTCGCCCACTGCACCGTGCCCCTGGACATCGTGCGGGACTACTGCTACGACACCCATTTCGAGTCCGGCATCGGCGTCGCCATCCATGGCGAACTGCCGGAAGGGCCGGTGACGCTGTTCAAGATCTCCCCTGATTTCCGGCGGGTGTTCCGCCGGGAGGCCCGCCTGGTCGCGAACCCCTACGGCGACAACCTCTGCCGCACGCAGGTGGTCGTCGAGGCGCCCGGAGCAGCGGCGTATTTCTTGCAGGAACCCATTGGGAATCACCATATTATCATCCCCGGAAAGCTTTAGCCCATGCGCACCGCTGTCGTCATCCTCAACTGGAACACCCGGGAATACCTGGGCCGCTTCCTCCCGCCGCTGCTGGAGAGCCTGCAGGGGCTGGACGCCGGCGTGGTGGTCGCGGACAATGCGAGCACGGACGGATCCCGGGAGCTGCTCGCGGAACGTTTCCCGCAGGTGCGGACGATCCTGCTGGAGGAGAATTTCGGATTCACGGGAGGGTACAACCGCGCGTTTGCGGAGCTGCTCGCCAAACCCGGCGCCCCCGAGTACCTGGTACTGCTGAATTCGGATATCGAGGTGCAGGAGGGCTGGCTGGAGCCGCTGGTCGGATGGATGGACGCGCATCCGGACTATGCCGCCTGCGGCCCCAAGCTCCATGCGCTCGTCCCGGATGGCGACGGCTGGCGCCGCACCGACCGCTTCGAGTATGCCGGGGCCGCAGGCGGCCTGCTCGACCGCTACGGCTACCCCTTCTGCCGCGGACGCGTGCTGTCCCGCACCGAGCGCGACGAGGGGCAATACGACAGCCCCGCGGACGTGCTCTGGGTGTCCGGCGCGTGCCTGCTCGTCCGCGCCCGCGCCTGGCGCGGACTGGGCGGACTGGACGCCCGCTTCTTCGCCCACATGGAAGAGATCGACTGGTGCTGGCGCGCGCAGCTCGCGGGCTGGCGCGTGGGCGTGGTGCCGGCCAGCTGCGTATGGCACCTGGGCGGCGGCACCCTCGCCCCCGCATCGCCCTTCAAGCTGAAACTCAACTACCGCAACGGCCTGCTCCTGCTGGAGAACAACCTGCCGGCCACGCTCGGCGCGCGCAGGGCCCGCGGGCGCATCCGCATGCGGAAGATTTTGGATTGTGCAGCAGCAATCGTATATTTGCTGTCGGGAAAAGGCGCCTGCGCCCGGGCCGTCCGGGATGCGCACCGCGAGTACTGCCAGCTGCGCGACGCGCCGGGCACGGAAACAGCCTCCAGCGTGTCCGAGGAGCTAAAAAAGCATGTCCCGGGCACGGAAACGGCCCCCAGCGTGCCCGCCGAGGCAAAAAAGCATGTCCCGGGCACGGAAACGGCCCCCAGCGTGCCCGCGGAGGCAAAAAAGCATGTCCCGGGCACGGTAACGGCCCCCAGCGTGCCCGAGGAGGCAAAAGGCGTGCCCGCGAAGGTGAAAGGGTTGTGGCGCGGGAGCATCCTGCTGCAGGCCGCCCTGCGGGGAGAGAAGATTTTTAAGTATTTGAGACGTTATGAAGATCGTTATTGAAGGGGCCGGTGAGGTCGGTTCCCACCTTGCGAAGATGCTTCGCGCCGAGGCCAACGAGGTCACGGTGATCGACGACGACGCCAAGCGCATCGACGCGCTGTCGTCCACCACCGACGTCGAGACGGTCCTCGGCCACCCTTCCTCCATCCAGGTCCTGCGCGACGCCGGCGTGGGCAAGGCCGACCTGTTCATCGCGGTCTACCCCTTCGCCACGCAGGAGGTCAACATCGTCGGGGCCCTGCTCGCCAAGCAGCTGGGTGCCGCCAAGGTGATCGCCCGCATCAATGACGAGGACTATCTCAATGCGGAGAACCGCCTGCTGTTCAAGGAGCTGGGCATCGAGCTGATGTTCTATCCCGAGAAGAGCGCCGCCGACGAGATCGTCGCCTTCCTGAAGCACAACTCCACGGCCGAGACCATGGACTTCGCCCGCGGCCGCCTGCAGATCGCCGTGTTCAAGCTCACGGAGGACTCCCCCATCCTGGACCTCAAACTGCTCGAATTCATCAAGGACACCTCGGAGGAAGAGCTGAAGCAGTTCCGCGTGATCGCCATTTCCCGCGACGAGAAGACCATCATCCCCAGGCTGGACACGAAGTTCCTGTACGGCGACCTGGTCTTCACCATCTGCACCCGCGAGGGCGTGGAGCCGCTGTACCGCCATTTCGGCAAGACCAACATCTCCATCAGCAGCGCCTTCATCCTCGGCGGCGGCCCCATCGGCGAGATGCTCGCGAAGTCGCTCCACCGCAACGGGATCAAGGTCAAGCTCGTGGAGAGCGACAAGGACCGCTGCATCGAGCTGTCGGAGAAGCTCCCCGACACCATCCACATCGTCAACGGGGACGGGCGCAATTCGGATTTCCTCTTCGACGAGGGCATCCAGGACTACGACGCCTTCATCGCCCTGACAGGCAATGACGAGAGCAACGTCCTGTCCTGCGTGGTCGCCAAGAAATTCGGGGTGTCGCGCACCATCGCCGAGGTCGAGAACATCGAGTACATCCACATCGCCGAAGAGATGGGCGTGGACAACGTCATCAACAAGAAGCTCATCACCGCCGGGCGCATTTTCAAGTTCACCCTGTCGGGCAAGGCGCGCTTCGTACGCTACATGACCGGCACCGACGCCGAGGTCATCGAATACACGGTGGCGCCGGGCGCCGCGATCACCGAGGGCCCGATCAAGGACATCGACTTCCCGCGCAACGCCATCATCGGCGGCGTGATCCGCGGCAGCGAGGCCTTCATCGCCGTCGGCGAGACGGTGATCCAGCCCTACGACCGCGTGGCGATCTTCGCCCTCCCGGAGACCATCCGGGAGATCGACCGGTTCTTCAAATAGGGAGATCCCGGGTCAAGCCCAGGATGACGATTAGAAGTACTGACTCTCCTTTTCGAACAGGGCCTTGTCCTCCCGGTTGGGATCCGGGCGGATGGCGCCGCTGTCCCGCAGCTTCTCCACGGCCTCCCGCTCGCTGCGTCCCAGCTTGCGCGGGATCCAGACGAGGATCTTGACATAGAGGTCGCCACGGCTGCCGATGCCATAGCCGTTGACGGCCGGCAGGCCCTTGCCGCGCAGTCGCTGGACCGTCCCGGACTGCGTCCCGGGGTCCAGCCTGAGGCGCTGCGCGCCGTCCAGCGCCGGCACCTGGATCTCGCAGCCCAGCATGGCGTCCGCGATGCTGATGACGCGCGTGTAGAAGAGGTTCTGCCCGTCGCGCTTGAGCTGGGCGTGCGGCTGCTCCTCCACGATGACGAGCAGGTCGCCGTTGATCCCGCCCTGCGGGGCGGAATGGCCTTCTCCGCGCAGCGTGAGCTGCATCCCGTTCTCCACACCCGCCGGGATGCGGACCTTGACGGTCTCCTTCTGGCGCACCAGGCCCGTGCCCTTGCAGCGGCCGCAGGGGTTCGACACGACCTTGCCGGCGCCGTTGCAGTGCGGACAGGTGGATGTGTTGAGCGCGCGGCCGAAGAGGGTGTTGGTCACGGTCTGGATGGTGCCCGTGCCCTTGCAGGTCGGGCAGGTCTTGACGTCGGAGGCATGCTTCGTCCCGCGTCCGTCACAGTCCGGGCAGGGACGGTTGCGCTCGATGGTGACTTCTTTCTCGCAGCCGTTCGCGATCTCCTCGAGGGTGACCTTGACCCGGGTGCGGATGTCGCGGCCGCGCTGGGTCCTGGGACCCTGCTGCCCGCCGCCGAAGCCGAATCCTTCGAATCCGCTGAAGCCGCCGAAACCGCCGAACGCCCCTCCGAAGAGGTTGTTGAGGATGTCGTTGAGATTGCCGAATCCCTGGCTCCAGTCCTGCGCGCCGGCCCCGTCCACACCGGCGAAGCCGAACTGGTCGTACTTCGCCCGCTTGTCCGGGTCGCTCAGCACGGAATACGCCTCGGAGGCCTCCTTGAACTTCTCCTCGGCGGTCTTCTTCTCGGCGTCCGTCCCGCTGACCCAGCGGTCCGGATGCCATTTGAGCGCCGCCTTGCGGTAGGCGCCCTTTATGTCGTCGGCCGAGGCTCCTTTCTGGAGCCCCAGAACCTCATAATAATCTCTTTTCTCTGCCATAGGCTATGCTCCTACCACGACTTTGGCGTAACGGAGGACCTTGCCTCCCAGGGTGTACCCCGTCTGGACCACGTCGATGACCTTGCCCTTCAGATCCTCGCTCGGCGCGGGGAACTGCGTCACGGCCTCGTGGAAATCGGTATTGAAAACCTCCCCCTTGGCCTCGATGCGGGCGAGCCCCTGGGTCTTGAGGTAATCCATCAGCTTGTTGTATATCAGCGTCGTGCCCTCCCTGGCGGCCTCGTCGGACGACTTGGCGAGCATCTCGAGCGCCCGCTCGCAGTCATCCAGCACCGGGAGCAGTCCCTCGATGGTCTTGGCCGAGGCGGAGGCGATGAGGCTGAGCCGGTCCTCCGCGCTGCGGCGCCGGAAGGTCTCGAACTCCGCCATCAGGCGCAGATAGCTGTCCTTCTCCGCCGCCAATTTGTCAGTCAGCTCGGCGACCTGCTTGCGCAGGGCGTCGTCCTTCTTATCCTCTTTCTTCTGTTTCTTCTTGCTTTCTTCCGCCCGGGGAGCCTGCTCCACAGGCGCTTCGGCTTGCGCTTCCTGCTTCTTTTCCGTATTGTCAGCCATAATAATCCTGTATTTGCCCTGAATCAGAGCAAATCACTTGCCATTGACAGAATGTCAAAACTATTTGCGGTACTCTGCGAGGCCCTTCTCGGCCATGAAGGCCAGGACCGTGTCGTAGCTGTCGAAGCGGGCCGTGCCCTCGAGGTAGACCTGGACCGTGAAGCCGATCTTCTCGCTGATGGCGTAGAGGTTCTTGAGCGACTCGAGCACGCAGTACTCCGCAGCGATGCCGCAGATGACCACCACGTCGCCCGGCTCGAAAAGGTCCTGATTGTCAGGGTCGAAGCCCACGAAGGCGCCATACTCCTCGGGGCTCTGGACGCGCCCCTTCAGGATGAAGCGCATCTTCTCCTCGGGCAGGCCCTCCAGCACGCCCGGGTCCAGCGCCGCGCCCGCCGTGTGGTGCACACAGTGCACCGGCCACGGGCCGCCCTGCTCCCGGAAGGAGCAATGGTCCACCGGATGCCAGTCCAGGGTGAAATACACGAAGTCGAAACGGTCCTTGACGGCGTTGATGGCCGGGAGCACCTGGGTCGCGCCCGGGACGGTCAGGGCACCGTAGATGAAATCTTTCTGCAGATCGATGGCGAGGAGAATGTTGCGCATGGTTCGTTGGTTTAACAAGACAAAGATAGGGATTTATTCGTATCTTGCGGTCTGTTTACAACAAGAACGGCATGAAAGCATTCTACCTCACAGCCCTCTGCGCACTGTCCCTGGCCGCCTGGGGCCAGCCGGTTTTCGAGAATTCCGGCAAATCCCTGTCGGACGTTTGCCACGCCCCCGAGGGCAAGACGCCCGTCTCCGTCCAGGGCGACATCAACAAGGACGGCATCAAGGACCTGGTGATCGCCATCCCGGAAGTCTACGACGGCGACACTTTCGCCTTCTATCTCGGCCAGAAAGACGGCAGCCTCAGCCGCTTCCGCAGCTATGAGGTGCTGTTGCCCTACGGCGACAACACCCATCTTTCCATCACCGACGCGGGCGTGGTGCGTATCCAGCTCGACAGGGACGAAGGTGCGGACATCTTCCTCTTCCGCTTCGAGAAGGGCGATTTCCGCCTGATCGGCGGCAAGAAGGACCGCCACAAGAGCTCCGAGAACTACGACATTTCCTATAACTACCTGACAAACAAGATGATCCGCACAGACGGGTCGGGCGGGAGCCGCAAGGTCACCAACGGCGACCTGCCGAAACTGCCCGTCATCAACTTCGGCTGGATCCCCCTCAGCTACGACATGCTGGACTACCTGCACGCGGAGCCGGAAGACGGCCCGATGACCCCCGACGACATCCTCGTGATGGGGATCTTCCGCGTGATGCAGGCCAACGAGATGCTCTTCTGGCACTTCTGCGACTGGGATAACCCTTACCGTGATCCCCGGCCGGCGGATGAGGACAGCTGGTATGCGGAGGACGATTACATGAGCCCGGGCAGCTACAACTACTACGCAACGCTGGACATCAACAAACGCCAGGACGGCGCCTACTGGATCGAGATGTCCGAGTCCTTCACGGACCGGTCTTTCGAGGCGGATATCGACTGGGAATCGGATGAGGAGATCGAGTTGCCGGAAGGCGCCTATGAGGAAGAAACCTCCGAAGGCGGCTGGATCTTCCGGGACGGCCAGTTCATCCCGCAGGAGGTCACGCAAACCGCTTCCCCCGCCGAGCGGTCCGAGGATTAGCCGGCCCGGCGAAGGAGCCGTTTGCTGATAGCCTTATAACACTCCCACCCCCCTTTGGTATGGGGTAGATTATTCGCTGCACTCAGAAGCATCCTCTCCCTGGGATACATCCGGAAAGGCAGGGCTTTGCCGAAGCGTCTGGCCGTAGCCCGGTTCTCCTTGTTTTTGGGCTGATGCATGTAGAAATAGCAAAATCTCTTCAAATAATAGCCAGCCTCTTTATCGCATTCTCCGGGGGTGAATTCCCTGGAGATCATACTGAACACGGCACAAGCGTGTCTTCCCAGTTCCGTCTTATCCGTACCATGGGCGATGGAATCGGAACGCATATAATAAAAATACGTGATGTCTGGGATTATGTAAAGGTGAGATAACTGTTTCATCACGTAAAACGTCCATAAGGTATCCTCCATCAACATCCCTTCTTCGAAGCGGAGCTGATGCCGCGAGAGGAACTCCCTGCTGGTCAGCTTATTCCACGTAGCCTGCGAGATATGCCTATCACCGTTAAAAAAGGCAGATCTCACCTCCTCCTGAGTTATCAGATCCTCCCGTTGGTGCCATTTGTTTCTTTGATTGAGCAGGGGCCCGTCGTCAGAAACCAGCAGATGCTCTCCAAGCACCATCTCGATACTCCTGTCCTCCAAAACGGGCGCGACCAGTTTTTCCACACAGTCGTCACTGATAAAGTCATCGCTGTCCACATACAGGACATAATCCCCGGTGGCCGCATCCGTCCCGGTATTCCGTGCAGCGGACAATCCCCGGTTCCGTTCATGCCGGAGAATGCGGAAACGGACGGGGCCCTCATAAGCGGCGATCAGCCGCTCGCATTTTGCGATACTGTCGTCCGGCGAGGCATCGTCTACCAGGATGCATTCGAGCTGGTCGTACTTCTGTCGGAAAACAGAAGCCAAACACCTCTCTATATAGGGTGAGACCTTATAGACAGGGATGATGATCGAGATTGTGACACCCTCTTTTTGACTCATAACGAGGACAAAAATACGGATTATTATTTGGTGGAGAGTATTTCATTTCGTATTTTTGTACGATTGAACTTGATTGGCTCGGATTATTATCCAGAGATTAATTAAAAAAGACATAAGAAATGGAAGAGAAACAATTGTTGACAAACGAAAAGAAAAAGGAGTATTCGATACCTGAAATGGAGATTCTCCAGATCAACAAGAGTGAAGGTATCATCTGCGTCTCTTGTACTATTAATTGTGACTGTGGCACGGATTAGCTTCATCTTTGATCGTATTGCAGAATCGTGCAGATAATCATTCCGCCCGCATCGATTGTCGAGCAAGTCGCAGGCAAGCAAAAGCGCGTTGAGGCCCAATCCTACCGCTTGATGACTTATGTATTGCAATGCCCTGTCGATGACGGGGTATTGCTTTATCATACGCTCACGTGCTGCCTCCTGCTGCTCTCCCCTGATGAGGCCGCACACATCACCGAGCTGCCGGAGCTGATCGAGCGCTGGTTCCTCGTCCCCGTGCAGCACGACGACGGCAAGCTCTGCCGGCAGATCCGCCAGGTAGCCCAGCTTCTCCAGAACCCGGCCACGACGATAACGACCTATACGATCCTGACGACGACGGGCTGCAACGCCCGCTGTTTCTACTGCTACGAGCGGGGCGCGACGCCGGTGGACATGACGCCGGAGACAGCCGGCAAGGTCAGCCGCTTCATCCTGGATCATCGTGGTGACGAAGAGGTCCGGTTCCGGTGGTTCGGCGGCGAACCCCTGGTGAACGTGCAGGTCATTGACCAGATCTGCTCTACACTCAAGGAGCACGGCGTCCCCTTTCACTCGCAGATGGTTTCCAACGGATACCTTTTTGACGCCGGCATGGTACGCCGCGCCAAGGATCTCTGGCACCTGCAGAAAATCCAGATCACCCTCGACGGCACGGAACGGACTTATAATCGGACCAAACGCTTCATCTATGGCGACGAGAGCGCTTTTGAACGGGTCCTGGGGAACATCGGGATGTTGATGGATGCCGGCATCCATGTGCGGGTGCGGCTGAATGTGGACAAGTACAACATCGAAGAGATGGATGAACTGGTCTCGCTGCTCCACCAGCGTTTCGGCGCCAACGAATGCCTTACGATCTATTCGCACGAACTCTTTGGAGAACGGTCCGCAGAAGACGGCGCCGCATTGTATCAACAGCGGATGGCCCTGGAGCAGCACATTGCGGACTGCGGCTATCAGACCAGGCGCAAGCTGCTGACGAAGCTCAAATTAAACCGCTGCATGGCAGACAACGACCAGAGCGTCACGATCGATCCGACCGGACATCTCGGCAAATGCGAGCATCACTTCGACCGCAACTTTTTCGGCCATATCGACAGTGAGGAGAGGGACGGGGATGTCATCCGCAGATTCGGGGAGCGCGCAGCCGACATCGAAGCATGCGCCACCTGCCCCTATTATCCCCAGTGCATCCGGCTTGTGATGTGTGAAGACGGCAGCACCTGTACACCCGAGACGCAGAAAGAGAACATCTACTACACCCTGAATGCGATGCGGAACGAGTATCAGAACTTTATTAATAATCAACAGCATGAAGCTTAAATATGATTTTTCGGTCCAGGAGGTCGCCGACAAAGCCATCGCCGTGGCCAAGAACTGCGAGACCGGGACCGTGGAGTGTATTTTCAACCTGAACGGGACGGGCGCCCTCATCCTAAAGGCGCTGCAAGACGGCAAGGACGTACCCGAAATCGTCAAGTTGCTGATGTCGGAGTATGATGTACAGCCGGATGAGGCCGAAGCGGGGGTGAACGCTTTTATCGGGATGCTTGTCAAGAACGGACTCGCCTCCCCAAATTTTGAATAAAATATTTTGCAGGATTGTGAAAAGTTTCTATCTTTGCAGTCCCAAAAGGCAGCAGCCTCTCTTCATACGGTTTGATGACGCTGCGACTTAGTAAAGAATTTGACATATGGATTTGATTAACTTAGTAGAGCAGTCGTTCTCCGAGAACAAAACTGCCTCCTACCCGAAGTTCAAGGCCGGCGACACCGTGACGGTGACGTACCGGATCAAGGAAGGCGAGAAGTACAGGCTCCAGAGCTTCCGCGGCGTGGTGATCCAGATTTGCGGATCCACCCCCTACACGAAGACCTTCACCGTCCGCAAGGTTTCCAACGGTATCGGTGTCGAGAGGATTTTCCCGTACGAATCTCCCGCGATCGACAGCATTGAACTCAACAAAGTCGGTAAAGTCCGTCGCGCACGCATCTTCTACCTCCGCAACCTCTCCGGTAAGAAGGCCCGCATCAAGGAAGCGAAGCGCGTGGTGAAAGAGACCCCGGCCGAGTAAAATAGCCCGGCGCACAGCGCCGGCGACCTGGCTCCATAGCTCAATTGAATAGAGCATTTGACTACGGATCAAAAGGTTACAGGTTTGAGTCCTGTTGGAGTCACTGAAAACCCCTTTGAGAGCATCTCAGAGGGGTTTTTCACGCTCACCTGCAAAGTTCCGTGGCGCCGGCCCTTTCGGTATAATAGGGCTAATAGACATTTAGTAGGATGAAATCCTTGCAAATGACTGATTTCCTTATCTTTGCAAAGATTATCATTGTTATGGTAAAAAAAATGCTTTTTCTGT
>Ga0079305_1000983_pt1 | contig 45414 bp, 40 predicted proteins | sample LMS_cellobiose_e_FD_79183 | JGI IMG/M metagenome (GOLD analysis project Ga0079305, IMG submission 79183) | Rumen-fistulated moose microbial communities from Alaska, USA - LMS_cellobiose_enrichment | ecosystem: Host-associated > Mammals > Digestive system > Stomach > Rumen fluid ... | reverse complement strand
GGTCATGTCAACGGTTACATTGCCGAACTTACCCAGTGTATTGTAAGACCATCCCATAACATCGTCCAATAAAGAGGCAATTATCCCTCCGTGCAACCTTCCCTTAATAGTTGTATATTCTGGCTCCACAATCATTCTCATAGCTGCTACCCCGGGCCCCAAATAAATAAGGCTCATGCCCAGAGTCGTGTGTATTGGTATTTCTTCGAATCGAGTACATAACGTGTGAAAGAGATCTTCGTCGATCCCTCTATTTTCAGGCGGTGTTATTCCCATGTAACTACTCCTCTCACGGTTACTCAATATAGACTAAAGATGTTTTCAGGCAACAATAATTGACAACCATCGAAATACCCAATACAGCTTAATTCAAGTTATAAACACGATGTTCCTGCAAATGACATACGCGGTAATCCTGAGGAAAGATAACGGCCATGACCATCTACATCTTCACCTGCAGTGATGAAGCCCAGAGAAAGTGTATGCAAGCAATATTCTGGTTTTTAACGGCGCTGTTGGTTTTTTATGCCGGGCTGTACGTTTGGCAGCATGCAGGGGAGGGTGTTCTGTTTGCGGCGGTAACAACCGTTGCCAACAGACTAGTGGTGTGCTGCTTTCCGGTTGGTCGAACAAGGGGACGGTTCTCTTGTTTGATGATGCAAACAGAGAACCGTCCCCTTGTTTGTTAGACGGAGATGGCGAACAGGTCTTTGTATTCCTCGTACTTGTAACGACTCAACAAAGCGGGTTGATCGTATCCCTGGAAGGTAATCTCCCAGGATCTGTTTCCTAATTCTTTCACCTTTCTAATTCTGTTAATGTTGACGATGAACGATTTATGTGTTCGTACGAACTCTTTTGATAATGACTCGGACAGGGTGTTTAGGCTTTTACCAAGCTCATATACTCCGTTCCGGGTGTGCACAAATGTTTTCTTGCCCTGTTTTTCGAAAAAGAAGATCTCTGCAGGAGCCAGAAAAATCATTTCTTGCCCGCATTGCACGACTATTCTTTTCGGACGAATCTGGTACTGCTGTCCATGTTCCTTTGCCAAGCCGTTTAGCACATCGAAAATTCTGTCTTTCTTGACGGGTTTCAGAACATAATCAAAGGGATGTACCGCGAATGAGTCCAGGGCATACTTCGAATAACCGGTAATAAAAACGATTCTGGTGGCCGGGCTTAGTTCGGTAATATAGTTTGCGACCTCCAGGCCTGTATAGCCATCCTCGGGAGACAATTCGATATCAAGAAATGCCACATTCGGGCGTTGTTCCTGGGCCAGCTGGACGGCGTCCCGTCCAAAGCTAGCCGTAGAAACGCTTTTAACCAACGGGTGTTCCGATACGATAGCTTGTAAATACCTTAAGGTATAGGTCTCGTCCTCGAGTATTAATACATGGAGCATCAATAACCCACCTATTTTAGACTTTCCGGGATGTCTGGCTCATACCAAATAAATATACTATTTGGACTGACTCCAATCCCGGCAACGAAAACAAAAAACGCTGCCAGGCTGGTCATTGCCCAGTTGATCACCTTCTTGCCCACTCCAATACCCCCTTTCCTAATTGATTAAACATAATATCTAACCCATGAGTCATGGAGTACCCCCAGGTTGAAATTGAAAAAAATTCCCATCAGGCCTCCAAGCGTCAACGCGCTGCCCATTGACGCTTGCCCGTCATGCAAAAGTCTAAGAGAGGCCAGGCACCACAGCAGCATAAACAATGAAGTTAGTAACTTCTGTTTGGCAATCTGTCCTGCGTCGTTGATGGTCTTTTTTTCTGTCCCTGCTGGCACACGCTCGATAATAACCCCTGTTCCCCAGATAACGGATATTCCCAGAATTAATAAGATAAGCATGTCACTTAAAAAGGCAGAGAGCCAGGCCAGTCCAAGAATTACAGTCAGACCAAAAATCAGGCATCTCATATACGTACTTAAGTGTGATCCGCCTCCCAGTAATCTAAAACCGAACAAACCGATTGAGACCAAGACTACAGGCCAGAGTAAATCGAAGATTACTGCAAGAATAACCAGCAGAGCAAGTTTTACCAGCATACCAAGGGTTATTTCCAATCCGTAGGCATAGACTTCTACTTCGCTGTTCGAGGCCTGCAACTGCCGGCCCAGGCTTACTGCCAACTGGTTAGACAGCTCTCTTAGCATTTTCCACATCTCCTTTTTTGGGCAGGTAAACAATAAAAGTGGTTTTTGGGTCCCGGACCACGGTTATTCTGCCTCCATACGAATCAACCAGTTTCTTGACAATATATAGTCCAAAACCCCTTGCCTCTGACTCTTTGGTGGTATAACCCGGCTCAAAAAGCTTTGCATGTTGTTCGTCGGTAATCCTTGGACCGGTGTTAGATAGATAAATTACGATCTGGTTACTTTCATCTTTGATTTCCAGGGCAACTCTGCGGATCGATTTTTCATGAATTACCGCCTCCAGGGCGTTGTCCAGAAGGTTTCCCAGGATACTTGAGAAATCCCAGGAAGGAAGAGCAAGTTCATTAATATTGCACTTTACCGCAAATTCAAAATCGATATTTTTCGTTTCGGCGACCTGGCGCCGGCTGTTAAGCAGAGCGGTTAATGCCGGGTTTCCCGTGTATACTACTTCCTCGTTACACCAGTACGACTCAGCTATACCTTCGATATATTTCTTGGCGTCTTCAATCTCATCCAGATATAACATGGCCAGGATAGTCTGAATATGGCGGATTTGGTCATGCCTCTGCGCTTGAAGTGTTTTCATAAGACGTTCAACTTGACGCAGGTGTTCTTTCAATAAATCGCGTTCGGCCTGCATGCATGCGTGTTGCTCGATATTTTTTATTGAAATTATGGTTAACCCACCTAAAATCAAGATGATCAAATTGGCGAAGGGGAGAAAAGCTTTCAGGATTGACAGATCCTCACTGACCGAAATCTGCATGTTTATCAATGCCAAGAACATGGTCTGTATTAAAATGAATGACACGACTATCATCGGGCTGGCTTTAAGCACGGTTTTTACCTTTCTGGCTAAGGTCATATAGGTACCAATCGTTTCTCAGCACGGTTATGTATATGATTATCATTACCACGGCCTGGGGTATAAAAAATAGTATATTGAGCCATGGACGGTCTGACACATCACTAAATTGAACCGAAGCTAAATTAAACAATGTTGGAGCCATCAGGCTTTGAAGGATAGCCAGAATAACAATTCCCCCAAGAATAGCCAGTGTTGCAGACCCTACATCTATTCTGGCAATTACAACTGTCAAGATGATCATTACGGCGGCCGCAATTAATGAATGTACACCAAAGACTATTGGAGCCAGGCGTATGAGATAGGTGCTGAAGGCGCTCAGTACGGCAATGATCATGGCGTGTTTGGTGTCTATTCTGATACGAAAAAGAGCGAACCCCATAACCAGCACGAGAAAAGCCTCAGGAATACTTTCAAAGATGACAACGTACCACGGGATACTCAGCATCTTGTTTCACTCTATTCCGCAAGTAATGGTATATATTTCTATGTCAGTATTCAATAACCTTTTTTCCGGCATCAATAGCAGCAATCATGGCGTGAATAGCCAGAATATGGTCATTAACAGCCAAGCGGGGAGGGTTAATACCACCCCAGTTATGGTTGTTTGGGTCCGAAAACCGGCTATTCGGGCGGAACCCGTTCCATGAAGATCTGGATTCTGCTAACATCAAATTACAACCGATTGTTAGTAATATATGGAAAAGAGGTGGCGTAACAAAGCACAGAAACCGCGCTTTCAATCTCAATAAACCCCAAATAGTAATAACAGCTTTGCATTTCCAGAGATTCTAAACTGGTCCTGGAGACTACGGGTGTTCATTAATGGGCATGGCTGTGATCACGTTCAGGCCCTAATTCCTGAATAACAGCCAAACTAGGCACTCCGAAATTGGTGGGAAAAAGAGATATTCTGACTAAAGCGGCTGAACCCAGGAACACTTGTTGAAAAAGTTACCGCAACAACAATTTGTGGCAAAACGGAAAATGCTTCCATGACCTACTTATAAGGTTAATTATTGTGATTGAGACTGTTTTGGTATAGAAAGGTGAGGTGATGAGTTTGTTCAAAAGGCTTTTGAAGGAGAAACACCTTTTACTGGTACTGTCGATTTGCCTTATATCGATTTTAACGATTCAGGCAGTCCCGGCAAAAGCTGTTTATGGTGGAATAAATCTGGGAACGCCGGTAGCGGCTGGTCTTAATGCTGGCTATTTATATGCAGAGGTTGACTCTAACATATCTAGTTACTGACATCATGGGACTGACTGGAGAGCTACGAATTTACCTGTTAAATCAGCATATAACGGCAAAGTTATTACTGTTGCGGATCTGGGAAACACATCGTATGGGAAGTATATCATAATAGAGTCTGACCATCCGGATTATCCGGGAACAAAGTTTTATCATCTTTACGCTCACCTTAGCAGGCAAGATGTTTCCCAAAATCAGACAGTTACTAAAGGCCAACAAATTGGTGTCTCCGGAAATACAGGAGGCGTTGGATACCATTTGCATTTTGAAATCAGAATGGGAAGCAATAGTTGGTATGCCCAAAGAAATCCTGAAGGACTTCTGGCTAGGAGTACGTCGGATGGTTATGGTGGAATATTAGGTCGGGTTAAAACATCCAGCGAGGCTTGGGTTAGGCGATGCAGAATTTCGGGCGCAATGAAGCCAACTGACTATAATTACGGAGCTACATATACTTATGCGCTTATGGCCAATGGCAATCCTTTCCCCGATGAAAGCGCATACGGTATAAATTATTATATTGGCAGAGCTTCCACTGGAACAGCAACATTAAGTTACAACAATGGGGCCAAGACCCAAGTTGTAACGATCCAGCCTAACACCCATTATCTGGTTAGTACAGTTTATCTTCCCTAGCTTAAGGAGGTGGATAGATAGTGGATAGACATATGAAAAGGTTTTACATTGGTTGGTTAGTTGTTTTAATGTTGGTGGCAGCTGTTGGTAGTTTATATGCTAACGACATGAAATCGTTTTTTTTGAAGGACCAATTACTTGAGAACGGCCTTGGAACAACAAAACCTGTGGTTTCTATAACCGATAGTGAAAAAACAAAGAATGTCTTAATTGAGCTTAACGGCAAAGTCGCAGACGACGGCGGCTTTGTTTATGACGTCCTAAACAAGAATGGTAAAAAAATCGGCAGTTTTTCGTACAAGCCGTGGTTAGAAAAGAATCCTCTTTATTACGAACTAGAAACCGGGGATGTCATCTTGGGTGAAAACGCTATCTACAAGAGCGTTTATGACAGAATTGAAAATCTCTGTCCAACCCTCGACAATGCCTTGCTGGATTATGCGGTACATGAGGATCAAATTGCCTTTATAGGCACCAAGAGTGGCGACAGTACTGTTTGCGTTTATATCCAAAACATATCGGGGAGTGAGCCGGAACTGGTTGATTCCTTTAAGTATCCTGAGTATGAATATCCCGCCAATGTTTTTATTGGTTATGACCAGAGCGGCAACCTGTATTATGACTATTGTGAAAGCGGAAAGCCCGCCATAAGATCGTTCGATCCACGAAATAGAAGTTCGAATACTGTTTTACTGAATGCCATGAATCCGCAGGTATCACCGGAAGGTAAATACATGGTCTTTGAATCTACAGATGGCTTTAATGTTTCTCAACAAACCTATTCCGAATTAACACTCTTTGATCTAAAGGACAAAAACAAAATAGCGAAGTTGGACGGCTCCAGGCGGGTTTTCTGGGCAGGTGATTATTTAGCGGTTAAAAGCCTTGATGAAGCTAAGTTAGGAATCTATGATCTAAATAATAAAGGTGTTAAGGTTAAAGACATACTTTCTCCCGACCTCACTGTAAAGGTTGATTTCGATAATGATAAGTTTACGGTTAAAGCCTACAAGTTCCAGGATAACACATTCAGCAAAAAAAATTACATGGAATCTTTATAGTTGAGGCGACTAGGGGCCCCTAAAAAAGGGGCCTCAGCCTGTAGACAAAGTACCTTATCGACAGGCGGAACTCCCCTTTTCGGAGTTTTCTATTAGCTGATATTTTGATACAACAACCATGCTTTTAAGTGAAGACGTCCCTGTTTGATGTGCTTCTGTTGGTCCAGCAGCACATCAAACAGGGACGTCTTTCCTTTCTTTAAGCTATGGGCCATTATATACAGCAATTCTCGATCAGGCAAGTCCGTCAGCTTAGCTTGGTATTAACACCAAGGCTTTACTGCGCATTTTGGCAAGTATTCAATAACCTTTTTCCCGGCATCAATAGCAGTAATCTTGGCGTGAATAACCAGAATACGGTCATTAACAGCCAAGCTATGAGGGTTAATACCACCCCAGTTATGGCTGTTTAGGTCCGAAAGCTGGCTAATCGGGCGGACCCCGTTCCATTGAGATTTGGATTCTGCTAACATCAAGTCACAACCGGTTGTTAGTAATATATGGAAAGGAGGCCGGCGTAACAAAGCACAGAGGCTGCACTTTCAATACTATGAAATTCAGTTTATAACAGCTTTGCGATCTCAAGGTTCCAAAGATTTTACATTAATGTGTTATGAAGGAGGGATTTATATGTCAGGAACGGTTTATAGGTCGAAAAGAACAGTAATATCTGTTCTGCTGGTATTCGCTTTTATGCTGTCTTTTATGGCCATTCCCGGAGTAAGCTATGCTTCTGCTCCTATAGTGCGCAATGATTACGATCCGGGGAAATACTCAGATGATGGCCCTTACTCTTACAGCACTTACCAGCTGCAAGGTACACCTGGTGGTGCCACGGTTTATTATCCGACTAATGCTGCTGCTCCTTTCTCAGGTATAGTGTTCTGCCCGCCTTATACAGGAACTCAATCCATGTTCGATGATTGGGGTCCGTTTTTTGCTTCCCATGGTATTGTACTGGTTACCATGGATACCAGCAGTATTTTAATCAGTGTTGATCAAAGAGCTGACGAGCAAGCGGAGGTCCTCGACATTCTAAAAGCAGAAAACGCCCGCCAGGCCAGCCCGCTTTATAACAAATTGGATACAGAAAGAGTAGGTGCGATGGGTTGGTCTATGGGTGGCGGCGCAACCTGGATTAACTCTGCGGAATATCCGGGGCTGATGACGGCTATGTCCTTGGCCGGGCACAATTTGACCGCGCTGAATCCTAATGCCGATGGCGATAACACCAAGTGTCCCACCATCATTTTCAAAGGGGCGTTGGACACGACCTATCTCGGTGGTTTATTGCAGTCCGAGGGGGTTTATTATGCAATTCCCGACCCTCTGCCGAAAGTGTTCTATGAAGTTGGAACTGCCGGTCATTTCGACTGGGGAAGCCCGACAGCAGCCAACGATCATGTAGCGGAGCTAGCACTGGCCTTCCAGAAGACCTTCCTGGACGGTGATGATCGCTGGGAAGAGTTTATTGAAGAGCCTCTATTTGATTTGTCAACATACAGGAGTGAAAACGTTAACGAATAAATCGAAACAACAACACATCCCCTTTAATGAAGAAGTCGCTGGGTAGCTTTACTCAGCGGCTTCTTCCCGTAATGCCGATCAAGGGAAAATATGTCCTATTACTTTTAAAGCCTTGAACTCCGAATGGTCTCAGTTAATGTCTTGTCAATCTTTATGTCAAGCTCTTGTTCCAAAAACCCGGCATATAGGGATTCTTCCCCTAGAAATCGCACTAAATAGTATAGGGGCATCGTACGTGGTGCCTTATTTTTGTATCTTCCCCGATGTTATCCGAAATTTTTTGGTCCAGGTTGCCCAGCAGGAAATGTAAACTGAACGAAAACTAAAATTTAGTTAAGGTGTGGGTAAGGAGAAGAGATATTTTTTGCAGGTTGATGAAGGCTCGTTATTTGCTTTGTTTCTCCTTGATTGAAAAACGGTTCTAGAATATAATTCTAGAAAATCGTTTCATTAGGGGGTGAAGAGGGTAAGAAAGCCTAGAAGGAACAGAGGTAGCGAAGAGCGTAGAAGGCACATTATAGAAACCGCTTTAGAATGCTTTAGTGAGAAGGGTTATGTAAACACGACTATGGAAGATATTCGAATACAGTCGGGGGCCAGCACCGGCAGTATTTACCATCATTTTAAAAGCAAAGAGCAACTGGCTATGGCTGTGTATGTGCAAGGGATTCTCGACTATCAAGAGGGTATGTTGGAGACTTTGGAGATGGCCGCCAGCGCACGAGATGGGGTTTGGGCCATAGTCAGTTACCACCTGAACTGGGTAGCGGCACAGGCCGATTGGTCTCGCTACCTTTTTCAGATGCGTAATGCCGGATTTATGGCTGATGCCGAACAGGCGATCAGTGCCGCCAATAAAAAATTTGCGCAGGGAATAGGTGACTTCTTCCGAAAACCGCATATTGCCGGAGCAGTACGCAGTCTCCCCGTGGAACTCTACATTGCCCTGATTCTCGGTCCCTGTCAAGAGTATGCGCGTCAAATTGTTAGTCGCCCTTGTCCTGTTGACCCTGATACTGCGATAAGTGAAATAGCAGAGGCGGCTTGGCGAGCTATACGAAAATGAAATTGTCCGGAGGTTGCTCTAGAGAACAGACTTGAGGGAGGAGATATAATGATGAACCCTTTGGAAAAGCTTGATAAAAAAGAGGTGCGAGACCTCATGTGTAAATGCTGGATGACCCACGATGCTATGTGGTTCTTTCATTGTCTACAGGAGGTTGGCATTGAAAAGACCAATAAAATTAATAAGGCAGCGGTGAGAACCATGGCTGCTGTTGAAGCCCGGCGTTTATTGAAATCGTTAGGGTATTCGGAAGGAGACCTTCATTCTTTTGTTGGTTTCCAAAACGTTTTTAATGATATGTTCGGTGTAATTAAAGCTGATTTTATGAATGGCGAAACCGAGTTCCTGAAGGACGGAACCCTCCGAGTTACCTGGCATCAATGCTTTGCCTATGATGGGGTAAAGAAATTAGGGGTTATTGACGGTTACCTGTGCGGGATCTTCGACAGACTGGAAGGTTGGTTTGAAGAGTTCGGTTTGGAGTTTACGGTCGAACCTAAAGTGGAAGGGTGCATGATGAGAACTGATGGACATTGCTACCGGGATTACAAATTCAGGATGCCAGTAGAGGACTCAGTCTGATTTATATTTAACATTAACTTGTATTATGTTTAGAGGGGAAGTAAAGTATTGCGTTATGGAAAAATAATGGTGGTTCCAGGGGAAAACGGATCGCGTTTTCCATTCAATAGCTCTATACTCATCGCTGATGAGGTCTGCACCATAGTTGATCCCGGTGCCGGGAAGGGAATAATCCTGGATTTGAAATCCAGGTTCAATATCGAACTGGTGCTAAACACGCACTACCATTTTGATCATATCGCTTACAATTATATGTTTCCTGAAGCAAGGCTTTTAATTAACGAGATTGATTCCACATGCTTTGTGGATAAAAAGGAATTAGCACGCAGGCTGGGAATGGTAGATTGTTTCGGTGAGGAATGGACGGATGGGTGGTTAGATCGTATTAAGGAGCCCAATACTGCTCAGAGCCCGTACAGCCCGCAAAACCGCCACGAATGGTGGCTTTCGACGCTAAGGCTGGATGGAACCTACCAGTGGGGAGATACTTTTGATTTTGGGACTACAAAGATGACGGTTGTCGGCGCTCCCGGACATACCGGGGGGTTTAGCTGCTTTTACTTCCCCGAGCGGGGTTTAGTATATACCGGAGACATTGACTTGACGGCTTTTGGACCCTGGTATGCTGGAAGAGACAGTGATATTGACGCCTTTATTAATTCCGCCCGGAGCCTTGGCGAATTGGATGCAGATGCTTTCGTAACCGGCCACGAGGTTGGCACGTTATCTAAGAAGGAATTCAAGTTAAAACTGGAAGCGTACCTGAGCATTATTGATCATCGTGATGAATTAATTCTATCGGCTTTGTCAATTCCCCATACATTACATGAACTGACTGAACTGGGTATGTTCTATGGGCGTCGGTTTCTGGTAGACGATTGGATTAGGGCATGGGAGCAAATGCAGGTAAGAAAACATCTGGAACGCCTGCTTCGTCAAGGAGTGATTAAGCAGGCTGAAGAAATATTTTATCGATAATGAAGAGATGACACTCAAGATCATACCTTTCCAGGGAATTAACATCTAGCCCAATGTTTCCGATAATGATACGTAAGGCTTAGGGTACCTGGCGGTAAATATTCATGAACCACCGACATGAATATTGTCTGGTGCGGTTTGTGAATTTGCTTCAAAAACCATTCTAGATACACGGGTTGGTAAATAGTTTTATGCTTTTGCCCTTAACCCGTCCAACCTATTGAAGATGGGCCGTGACGTTGTCTGGAAAGGCAATTGATTATTCAAACAACGGGACACAAACAAGAGAACCGTACCCTTGTTTGCTGATATTATTCGAAATATCGATTATAATAAATGTAAGTTTGTTGGGAAAATACGGCAATAAATAAAATGGAAGACCGAGGGAGGGGCGGGGCTGAAGTACATAACTCCAAAGGAAGCAGCCGAAAAATGGGGGATATCACAGCGCCGGGTGCATGTTCTCTGCGGTGAAGGCAGAATAGCGGGGGTAGAGCGTCACGGAGGAATATGGCTTATTCCTGAAACAGCAAAAAAGCCGGGAGATGCCAGGGTTAAATCGGGTCGCTATATTAAAGGGAGGCAGGATTCATCCACGGAACAAACCCGGAAAGGCTCGGGCGGTCAGGTTCAAAACCCTCACCTGAGTTCCTTACCTCTGGATACTACTGTCCCCCGTCCCCGCCTGATTGCAAATATAGCCCCACCCGGCAGCAAGCTTACCTACATCCACGCGGACGCAGGTTACGGCAAAACGACCCTTTTAATGCAGTATGCCGGTGGACGTAACGATGTGGTCTGGGTTTCCCTGGATAATAGGAACATTGATGTAACCTTCTTTTTGCACCAACTGGAGGATGCAATCCGGAAGAAGCTGCCTCGCTTCGACTTTCATACCAAGGACCATTTACGTTTTGCCGAGGGCAAGGGCTTTGTACCCAACACGCTGTCCGCTCTGCTAGGCGCGATAGGCCGCCGCAAATTTACCCTGATTCTGGATGATGTACACTTTTTGACAGATAGTGTGGCCATTGACTTTCTGACCAGGTTGGTTAGGGGCTGCCCGTCGAATCTAACCCTGGTTATGGCCAGCCGCAAAGAGCTATGGAGCGGTCTTTTCAGGCTAAAGATGGAAGGCAAAATTGCTGAGATCACCAGGGCTGATCTGCGCTTCAACAGGGAAGAGGCAGAAGAGCTATGGGGATTTTTTGACGAAGACGCCTATACGGCGACCGAAGGTTGGGCTCTGGCCCTGCAATCCTACCGGATGTTGGCGAATAACGGGAAGTTCCTTCTGCCCCAGGCGGACCGGAACCTTCATCGCTACCTGCTGGAGGAAATCTTCAAACAGCAGTCTAATGAAGTAAGGCATTTCCTGCTGGCCACCGCCTGGCTGCCCGAACTTGAGGCTGAAAACTGCGATAGGCTTCTGGACATCCGCAATTCACAGGAAATCCTGGAGAAACTTGTGCGGGGGAATATCTTCACTACCCAGGTATCTTCAACCATCTATCGGTATCACACTCTGTTCGCCGCCTTTCTTCGGCAGAACAGCAATAACCTGGGGCAGGAAATCGTGCGCAAGGCAATGACCGGCTGTTTTGCCCGCGGCCAATACGAGGAAGCCGCCGATTACGCCCTGCTAATTGACGATGCAGCATTTATCCACGATTGTGTAGAGGCCGCTTTGGGCAGACCCTTCGGCGGGGGGCGCTACGGGAACCTGCAGCGCTATTTTGACTGTATGGAGGCGAAGAAAATCGAACTGTCCCCCCGCGTTCTCCTGGCCAGAGGCATGTACCTGTCAAGCCGGGGATATTTTTATGAGGCGGACAGGTGCTTGTGCATCGCCCTGCCTGATTTAAACAGTGAAGACCGACACATCTGGCTGCAGGCCATGATCCATAAAGCCAGAATCCTGAGAGGCAAGGTCTCTCTCGAGGAAAGCAGCAGATGTATCGACAGCCTGCTGCCGCTGCCAGGGGATACCCCCATGGAGGACTGGTATCTGGTGATGATCGAAAAAATCCACAACCTGGTCCTGTCCTCCCGCTTTCGTGAAGCGCTTGATCTGACATTCTCTATGGCGGAAAAGTGCGCTGCTTACGGTAACCTGCGGGTGAGAGCGTGGTACGAACGTTATCTTACCGCGATTTACTTTTTTATGGGAGACTACAGGAACTGCTTGCAGTCCTATGAAAAATCCCTGTCCATACCCCCGGAGGAGCAGGACTGGCTGATGCGCCACTGCGTAGGAGCCTTTGCGGCCATGGCCTACCAGGCAGCCGGACAGGACGAAAAAGCGATCCCGCTGATGGAGAGTGAGCTGGCAAGGCTGCGCAATCTAGGTTTGCTCGATGAACTTAACACCAATTACCTGATATACGCTGAAATCCTTTATTGGAGGGAGCTTCGTAACTACTACCTGGAAAGTCCGACTGATCTTTTGCCCTTTTACCGCTATCTGGACCTGGCAGAGGAATACGCGGCCGTAAACCGTACCACTCCTGATCACCTTATATCAGCAAAAGTCCTCAGAATGAATGCGGGTCTGCTGTCGGCACCGGAAGAAACCGTGCGCTGCCTCGCAGAAGTTATCCCGTTGGTTGATAAGGCAACCCCCTATTTCCGGGCGCAAGCCTGCCTGGGTATCGCCAACGCCCTGAACCGGCTGGGACAGGAACCGGAGAAGGCACGACAGTATTACAACCGATGTATCGAAATCGGACAAAAGGCCGGATGTTTCGCTGGTCCCCTGCATGCCTTCGGCGAGCTGGCTATCGTCTGCCTGCGGGAAGGTGACCGGGACAGAGCCGTAGAATACACCCGGCAATTTATGGAGCTCTCGCAGAAATATGGCCACCGTTTTTACTTCCAGTTCAAACCACTTTTTGCCGGCGTACTGAAGCTGGCAGCTGAGCAGGGCATAACCCCGGAGTTCACCCGCGAAATGCTCTCTTACGGAGGCTACGCGGCAGAGCGTGTGTACATCAACACCCTGGGAAGGTTCTACATAGCCCCGTCTCACGACCGGAACACAACCGTCAAAATCCGTACCCAGAAGTCCAGGGAGCTTTTAGCCTACCTGTTGGAATACAGGGAAGGCGTTTCGCGTGACCGGATCTATGCTGATCTGTGGGGAGACAGCGAGGCCAATGTGACCAGCCTGTTCCACACCCGCCGTGGCGAAATCCGGCGCGCCTTCGAGAGCCTGGGGGCGAAAAACCCCATCGTGCGTGAGAAGGATGTGTACCGGCTGAATATGGAAGAGATCACCTGCGACCATGACGCTTTCCAAGAGGCGGCGGAAGAATTCCGGCGACAGCCCACTCCCGAAAACGCCCAAAGGGTGGTCGATCGCTATACCGGCCGGTATCTGGATGATTTGGAAGCATTATGGGCTGAAAGCACAAGACTGTATTACGAGGATATATTTCTTACGGCGGCAGAAAACCTGCTGGAAAGCTTTCAGGAATCAGGCGAACGGGCGAAAACGTTGGAGCTTTTAAGGCGTTGCACCGGTTTGAGCCATCAGGGGCACCGGTACAACCCCCCAATAGAAGGCAAATGGAAAAAGCGTTAAATTCGCCGAAAACAGCGGAGTGACAAAAGGCATAAGAGGAAAAACGGCACAGGAGGAAGTCGTCCCCTGTGCTTTTGTGTTGATTTTTGAAAAAAGTCCTCAGGAAACCTCATTTTGGTGGCACTTTTGGTGGTAGAAGGTTTCTTATAATTTAACGTGGTATGTACGGCATTTCTTTCCACGGATTAGAGCTTAATTAGGGGGGGCGTACTGTGAACACAGGGTTAAAGAGGATGCCGGTTATTTTACTTCTGGCTTTTATGCTGATTCTGGCTTTTTCCGTAAAATCCATGGCGGTGGAATATACAGTAAATAGTGCAGCAGACTTAGAAACCGTAGTAAATTCTGTGTATGATAGTGATTCCATTAAGTTGTTGGCAGATATTGTTTATGGCAGAGGCATTGTAGTTGATGGCAAAAGCATTACCTTTGATTTAAATAATCAGAAGTTGACGATTAACAACACTTTAGGTCCCGGGCTTCATGTTCGTTCCGGCGGTGAGGTCAAACTGGCAGGCACGGGCAGCCTGGATGTTGTAAGCAGCGGCGGCCATGCCATATTTGTCGAAAGCGGCGGCAAGGCAACCGTAACTAGTGCATCTGCTACCGCTGATGACTGCAGCGGGGCCTATGCTGAGGGTGCGGGAAGTGAGATCACGGTTATTGAAGATGCCACGGCTGGCGGCTTCCGAAGCAGTGGTGCCTGTGCGTTATCCGGTGGCAAGGTTACGGTAGAAGGTGGTGCACAAGGTACTAAATACGGAGCCTACGCCAAAGATGCAGGTAGCAATGTTTCCGTGGCCGAGAATGCTGTGGGAACAGCGATAATAATAAGCTGTGGCGCCTATGCCGTTAATGGTGGGACAGTTCACGTCGCTGGCCGTGCGGAAGGTGGAGGTTACGGCGCCTATGCCGAGGGTACGGATAGTGAGATCACAGTGGCGGGAGGTCCTGCATCTGGCTGCAGCGGCAGTGTCGGTGCGGCAGCTTATCATGGTGGAAAAGTCACGGTAGCGGGTAATGCGTACGGTGCTTGGATGGGAGTAGCAGCCGACCATGACGGCAGCCGTGTGGAAGTTACCGGTGACGCAGTCGCAAGTCGCAGTGACAGTTACGGTGCATGTGCCGGTTTTGGGGCAATTATTACGATAGGTGGTAAAGCGGAGGGAGGCGCATGCGGGGTTTGGGCAGATAGTACGGGCAGCACCGTTACCGTTGCTGGAAATGCCGTTGGAACTGAAAGTGACAGTTTTGGCGCATTCGCTTCTGGAGGGGGAATGGTTATAATTGGCGGCCATGCACAGGGCGATTATTGCGGTGCGTACGCCGAAGGGACAAACAGTAGGGTTGAAATAACCGGCAGCGCCACAGGAACCGGCAATAACGGTATTGGGGCAAAGGCCGAGACCGGAGGATGGGTTACGGTTCTTGGTAACGTATCCGGTGTCTGCTACGGGGGCTACGCAGTTGGCAGAGACAGCACGCTTTTTATAGCTGGTGATGTTAGGGCAAGCGGCACGAGCAGTGTTGGTCTATTGGCAAATAACGGGAGCATGGTTGCTATAGACGGTATTATTACCGCGCCTGTTTATATAATGCTTCAGGATGTTGAAAAAACCCCCGCTCATGGCGAGCGAGGGACTGCGCTCTATGAGAATTACAAAATATACACCGATGGCACCAATGTCGTCAGAGTAAAAATCCCGGCCCCCATCGGCGGCGGAAGGGGGACGCCCGCCTCACCAACGTACACCGCTGACGTTTCGGGCATCAGCACAGAGAGGACCTCACCCCTGTCGATAACCGTCAATACCAATGCAGGCAACGCAACCACAGCACTGGGAACCACCCTCGCGAAGGACATTTTTGCCGGTACGGGAACAGCGGTCCTTACAGTACCCGTAATCCCCGGTGTGAACTCCTATACCGTGGAAATACCTGCTGCTTCCTTATCCGGTTCCCAGGGAGAAGGCCATCTTACCTTCTCCACCGGCGAAGGCAGCGTTACCATCCCGGTGGACATGCTGGAGGGGATTCCGGGAACGGAAGGAAAGAAAGCCCGCATCACTATCGCCCGGGGCGACAAGTCCGGCCTGCCGGATGAATTGAAAGCAGCCATCGGCGACCGGCCTGTTGTCCAGCTCACCCTGACCCTGGACGGTAGACAAACCGAATGGAACAACCCCAATGCGCCTGTGACGGTATCCATACCTTATACCCCGACTGCGGCGGAGATGGAAAACCCTGAAAGCATTGTGGTCTGGTACATCGACGGCAGCGGCAACGTAGTTTCCGTACCCAACGGGCGCTATAACCCGGCAACCGGAACCGTTACCTTCACCACCACCCACTTCAGCTACTACGCCGTAGCCTATGTGCATAAAACCTTCAGCGACCTGGGCAGTGTTGAATGGGCCAGAAAACCCATTGAGGTCATGGCTTCCAAGGGCATCATCAACGGGACAGGAAAGGATACCTTCTCCCCCGCAGCCAGCATCACCAGGGCCGACTATCTGGTACTGCTTATAAAGACTCTGGGGCTGACGGCGAAATTTGACAGCAGCTTTGAGGATGCAGAGCCAGGCGCCTATTATTACGAAGCCCTCGGTATTGCCAAGACGCTGGGTATTGCTTCCGGCAACGGCGACCGGTTTATGCCGGCGGAGTATATCTCAAGGCAGGACATGATGGTGCTGACGGCGAGAGCCCTGGAAAAATACAAAGGACTTAAGATTGCAAACGACTCTCAGGTCTTGGATAGATTCAAGGACAAAGCAGATATCGCATTTTATGCGGTAAGCAGCTTCGCTGCCCTGGTCGAGGAAGGTCTGGTAGCCGGTTCCAGGGATAATCTGAACCCCCGGGCCAACACCACCCGTGCTGAAGCGGCGGTATTCCTGTACCAGGTTTATACCCAATAAAACTTTGAGTAAGGCTCCGAAACCCGATAGAGGGGAGCGAGACAGTTGAGGAACAACACCTTGCATTGCCGGAACGGCCTTTTTAGTGGATACCTAAAAAGATGGAAGGAGGGGACTAAATGATTAAACACCAAGTATTATCAGTATCTGAGCTTACAGAGACTGACATCAAACAGATGTATAACCTTATGATCAAATATTACGCCAACCTCGACCCTGACATATTCCGTAGTGATCTTAACGAAAAGAGCCACGTGTTGATGTTCAGAGAGGATGGCTCCACGATTGTAGGGTTCACCAGCAGCGCTATCATTCGGCTTGATGTCGAAGACGTAACCGCTAAGCTGTTATATTCAGGTGATACCATTATGGAACGAGAATACTGGGGTATGAGTTATCTCCAAAATAACTGGTTCACCTACATTTCATCCTTGCCGGAGTTTGAAGAAGGCGGCTTTTACTGGTTGCTGCTGTCCAAGGGGTACAGAACATACCGGTTTTTGCCTCATTATTTTAATCTGTTCTGGCCGCGATATGACACTCCAACACCTCCGTTTGTCAGGGCGTTGATTGAAGGTTTTTCGAAAATGATGTATCCTGACCAGTTTGACCCTGACAGGGGCGTAATCCGGTCCATTTGGGATTATGTCAAATCGGGAGTGGCTGACATAAAAGAGAAGCACCTGCTTGATCCCCATATTGAGTATTTCTCCAGAGTGAATCCGGGTTATGTACGCGGGGATGAACTGGTTTGTGTTGCCGAATTAAGTCGGCGGGGAATTAAAGAATTTGTGCACAAATACTTTGTTAAACCCTGATATCGCCTGCGCCAACATTAACGCATATGCGGTAAAATTTTCATTGACACTTCCGCGAATCAGCACATATAATTACAACAATAAATCTGATTGGCTGTAACCGTTAAAACTTCATATCTGAGATGAGATGAGTTGAGTTGAGAAGAGGAGAGTCTGACGAGATGAGCAGTTATAAGTCCGCTGCCGGCACTCGTACAGGTGCTGGTTTTTATTTTTCTGATCCGGTTATCCTGCCGGATTACCGGGAGTATGAAACCCTCTGCCGGACCGTGGATTACGTGGCCATATCGGCTGATATGGTTATTCCCGGTCTTGATATCACTTATCTTTACGAGCAATTAGCACCTGCTGGTACCTCAGCCCTGCTGGAAAGCCTGGCGGGATCCGAGAACGGCCGTTACTCCATCATCGGCTATGCTTCTCTATGCGAGATCAAAAGCCATGATCCCTCTGCAGATTATGAAGCCCTCCTGCGCCGGTTCATTAATTCCAATAAGGTTCCCGACCTGGGGCTGCCGCACTTTTCCGGAGGCCTGATAGGGTTCTTCGGCTACGATCTAGCCATGTCCAAACAAAAGCTGGTTCCCCAAAAACAGGATCAGAGCATACCTGCGTTCAGCTTCTTCATGCCAGGGGTTGTTCTGGTATTTGACCGTCAAAATGGGGTTTTCCGAGTCATTGTCTGGGCAAAAGCAGGTGACGACAGCCGGAAGGGGTACGAGATGGCGACCCGAAAGATTACGGAAGTATTGGGGATAGCATCCCGCTGTGTCAGGCAGGATTGGCATCAAGGTCGAGCCCGTTTGGATGCTGCCGGGTTGGAAGCAAGTTTTGAGGCTGAGATGAGTCAGACTGAGTTCTATAGCAAAGTCAGGGTGATCAAGGAGCACATCAAGCGGGGAGATATATTTCAGGCGGTTCTGTCGCGCCGATGGTGCCGCCGGAGTAGCGGTGAGCCCTGGCAGGTCTACCTGGCTATGCGCAGGATTAACCCTTCCCCATACATGTTCTATCTGAAGATGGAGGGATTAACTCTGGCTGGAGCTTCACCTGAGATGCAGCTTAAAGTCGAGGGTGATAAGCTTCACCTGCGCCCCATAGCCGGTACTCGCAAGGTAACGGGTGATCCGGTTGAGGATGAAAGATTGCGCCGGGAGCTGCTGAATGATGAGAAGGAGAGGGCGGAGCACCTCATGCTGGTTGATCTGGGACGGAATGATGCAGGCCGGGTAAGCCGGCCGGGTTCGGTCAGGGTGCGTGATTTCATGGTGATTGAGCCTTATTCGCATGTGGTGCATCTGGTTTCTTCAATCGAAGGCAGATTGCGCCCCGGTATGGATGCCCTGGATGCTTTTTCGGCCTGTTTCCCGGCCGGGACTTTAACGGGTGCTCCCAAACGTAAAGCGATGGAAATTATTGATGGCCTGGAGACCTCAATCCGGGGTCCTTATGGCGGGGCGGTTGGGTATCTGGATTTCAACGGGAATCTTGATTCCTGCATCACGATCAGAACTGTTGTCCATATCGGTGAATACTTCTACCTGCAGACCGGGGCCGGTATCGTGGCTGACTCGATACCGGAGTTGGAAGATGAAGAGACCCTGAATAAGGCCCGGGTGTTGATGCTGGCCATTATGGAATCCGAGGAGGCTCTACAAGATGATTCTGATGATAGATAATTATGATTCCTTCACCTACAACCTGGTCCAGTACCTGGAGGAGTTGGGCCGGGAGGTCACCATCGCTGCTAATGACAGTATAACCCTGGCTGGTATTGAGAGGCTTGATCCCGAGGCGATTGTTATATCACCTGGGCCGTCGAGTCCCGACGAGGCAGGTATCTGCCTGGATGCAGTGCGTCGTTTTTATAACCGGTATCCGATTCTGGGGGTCTGTTTGGGACACCAAACAATAGCACAGGCCTTTGGTGCCAGGGTGGTCGTTAACAGATTAACGGTTCACGGCAAAGTCTCGAAGATACATCACGATGGTTCTTCCATTTATCATGGCATTCCTAACCCTTTTCCGGCTGCCCGTTACCACTCACTGGTGGTACAGGAGGATAGTCTGCCTGACAACCTGGTGGTTACGGCCAGGAGTGAAAGGGGTGAAGTAATGGGAATTCGCCACCGCAGGTATCCGGTGGAGGGGGTGCAGTTTCACCCCGAATCCATTATGACTCCATACGGAAAGCAGGTTCTGGCTGGATTTTTGAACCTGGTGGATTCACAAGATTGATTGGTCCGAAAAAACACTTGCGATGAGCTGAGAGAAGATGAGAGGAGATGAGGAGATGTTTGATACTTATCTGAAACAGGTGGTTAACGGAGAACACCTGAGCAGTGAGGAGGCTTACTGCGCCGCCAATATGCTCCTGCATGACGACATAAGCGAGATCAAAGCGGCCGCATTCCTGGCTGCCTTAAGGACCAGGAGAGAGAATGAGAACGAGCTGCTGGGATTTATCCAGGCCTTGCAGGAACAGAGCATCAAGATGGAGTGTGACCGGGAACTCTTTGATACCTGCGGCACCGGCGGGGATGGATATCGCACCTTTAATATTTCCACAGCGGTGGCCATAGTCCTGGCCGCCTGCGGGGTACCGGTAGCGAAACACGGCAACCGTGGGGCTTCGGGACCGGTGGGCAGCAGTGATGTGCTGGAGGCCTTGGGGGTCAGGGTTGAGCTTAAACCTGATGAAGCCCAGCGCCTGCTGGATCGGACGGGATTCACCTTCCTGTTTGCACCTCATTATCATCCTGTTCTGAGAAAGATGTCACCGGTGAGAAAGGGTCTGGGGATTCCCACCTTATTCAATTTCCTGGGACCGCTGCTTAACCCGTATCAGTTAAGCTACCAGCTGCTGGGGGTTAGTGATAAAAAAATCCAGGAGACCATGGCACAAACCCTCAAAGGCCTGGGTCGGAAACACGCCCTGGTGGTCCGGGGGGATAACGGCATGGATGAAATCAGTCCGCTGGGCCCAACCCTGGCTTATGAGGTCAGGTATGATGATATAACCTGTTACCGGATAGATCCTGAGGAGATAGGAATGCCGCTTATCGCTTTAAAACATATTCAGGGCCGGGATGCAGCTACCAATGCCGCCATGATTCTGCAGGTATTAAAGGGCGAACCTGGTCCCTGCCGAGAGGTGGTCCTGCTCAATACCGGATATGCACTGGTTCTGGCCGGTAAGGCTGCCGATGCGCGGGAAGGAGTTGCATTGGCGGCGGAAACCATCGATTGCGGGCGGGCTTTAAATACCCTGCGCAACCTGGTCAGCTACAGCCGGGATGGTATCCTGGCATGTTAGAGAGGATACTGGAGGAGAAGCGCAAGGAGGTCAGGGAACTAAAACGTGAGTATACGGTAGGGGATTTGAATAACTCCATGGTCATGCCGTTTGCACTGGCTCTGACCTCAAAGAAACCGGAACTTGCAGTAATTGCAGAAATAAAGAAGGCCTCACCTTCAAAGGGAATTCTGGTCCATAACTGGGACCCGTTATCCCTGGCCCAGGCTTATTCGGACAACGGAGCCTCAGCAATATCAATATTGACGGATCGGAGCTTCTTCCAGGGAGATCCTTCATATCTGCAGTTAATCAAGCAAAAGGTCGAGCTTCCACTTTTGCGCAAGGATTTCATCATTGACGCAGTTCAGGTTCACCAGTCGCGCGAACTGGGTGCAGATGCTGTTCTCTTGATTGCCGCGATTCTGGATTATTCTCTGCTGCTGCACCTGGTGGAGATGACCATCGGCCTGGGCATGGAACCTCTGGTGGAGGTGCATAACCGTCGGGAGTTGATGGCAGTAATGGATACCCCGGCTCGGGTGATCGGTGTCAACAACCGCAATCTTCAGGATTTTACGGTTTCGTTAAATATCAGCCTCGAATTGGCGGGCCTGATTCCTCCTCATATCATCAAGATCAGTGAAAGCGGCATAAGGAATCGAGCTGATATTGAGCTCCTTCGGGAGGCTTCATACGATGCGATTCTGGTAGGAGAAGCCCTGGTGACCGCCGGTAATACGGCTCAGAAACTCGGTGAACTGGCGGGGAAGGTGATTATAAGATGATTTGGGTGAAGATCTGCGGCATCCGAACCCTGGAAGAAGCCAAGGCCGTCCGGCTGGCCGGTGCTGCCGCCTACGGTCAGGTGTTCGCCCCCTCACCCAGGATGATCAGTCCGGAGGATGCAGCCCGCATTAACCACTCCGTTCAAGACGGAATCCTTAAGGTGGGAGTGTTCGTCGATGCAGCCCTGGAAACGGTAAAACAAGTGGCCCGGGAATGCAAACTGGATATTATTCAGCTGCACGGACATGAACCCCAGGAATACCTGGCAGAACTGAATTATCCGGTTATCAAGGCTTTTTCCGTTCAATATCCGATTACCCCTAATGATCTTCAGGGATGGAAAGCATGGGCGTTCCTGCTGGACGCCTACTCCCCGGGGAGAAGGGGAGGGACGGGTCAGGTCATTGGTTCGGATTTGCTTGAGTTCCTTGGGAACTTCGATAATATCATTCTGGCCGGAGGGCTAAGACCCGGTAATGTAGCCCGGGCCATCCGCCTGTATCGGCCCATGGGGCTAGATGTTTCCAGCGGGGTCGAGTATCCCCGTGGGGGCAAGGATCCGGCAGCAATAAACAGGTTTATGCAGGAGGTAAGGGAGGCGAGCGAAGTGCATCCTGAACCCAGACGTGTTATAGAAAATTGGTGACACGTTTCATGGTCTGGTGCCGCCTAAATAGGAGGCATTCAGTCTGTCACTATAATCTTAATCGATACCCATGACAGGAGAGGGAAAAATGAATGCTTGTAAGCTGGCGTTACGCCAGGAGAAAGCTCATCAAACCATAATCGAGGTACCAGGCCCGGCATCTGCTCCGGTCATGATTGGTCAGGGATATTTCACACTTATAGCCGGACCCTGCGCGGTTGAAAACCGTGACGATTACCTGGAGCTTGCGGTGAGGTTAAAAAATGGCGGCCTTCATATTCTGCGCGGAGGAGCCTTCAAACCGCGCACCTCCCCTTATTCCTTTTCCGGCCTGGGAATAGAGGGACTGGACATCCTGTCTGAAGCTCGGTCGGTGACCGGTCTGCCGGTGATAACTGAACTGATGGATATCCGGAACCTTGATGCGGTCTGCTGCCACGCGGACATTATTCAGGTGGGAAGCCGTAATATGCAGAACTATGCCCTGCTGAAAGAATTAGGCCGGGTAAAAATGCCAGTTATGCTGAAACGCGGTTTGTCAGCAACGATAGAGGAGTGGCTCCTGGCTGCCGAATACATACTGGAGGCCGGTAACCAGCGGGTGATGCTGTGCGAGAGGGGAATCAGAACCTTTGAAACTGCCACCCGCAACACCCTTGATATAAACGCCATTCCCCTGGTTAAAACCCTGTCTCACCTGCCGGTGTTTGTTGACCCTAGCCACGGAAGCGGTATCCGCAGTCTGGTCAGCCCGGTTGCCAAAGCCGCCCTTATCGCGGGAGCTGATGGAGTTATGGTTGAAGTCCATCAGAATCCGGCCGAGGCCCTCTCTGATGGCCAGCAGTCTCTGAATCCGGATGAGTTCAACCAGCTCTCCCAGGAATTGCGTAAGATCGCCGGGTACGAAAAACGGGTATTCTTGTAAATACGTTTCGCAGATTTGAATAGCGTCCTAAGATATGAAAAGGACATGGACGCAACCGCTTGGTAGAATAGAAATTGGTGAACAATTCACCAAGAAAGGGGTTGCAGTACCATTAAGCATTTGGGGGGGTTGAAAACTATAATTTATCATTAGTTTGAAGTCGGTTGGCCATCTGGCCAAAATCAGAGAATCAGGTCTCAGAAAGGAGGAGACACTTTGTATATTTCGTCCGATATCGTAGGCCTGAAATTCAAGGAGTACCGGACAGAAATCAGCTGGCGACAGACCACCAATTATGCCGCTGCGATAGGAGACACAAACCCGCGTTACCTGGATGATAGCGGACCAGACGGATTGCTGGCCCCTCCGATGTTCGTGGCAGCCTTGACCTGGCCTATCCAGCAAAACCTGCAGCAGTACGTGGATGTTCCCCAGATGCAGGAGGTTTTTCAGACGGTGGTCCACTACACGGAGTGTCTGGAGATCTTCCGGCCTTTAAGGCCCGGGGAACGGGTAGTGATTCGCGGTGAAGTCCTGGCGGTGATACCCCATGAAGCCGGTACCCACATAGTATTTAAGCTACCGGTCGAAGATCAGGAAGGAAATCCTATCGTTACTGAATATGTCGGGGGCATGCTGCGCGGGGTCCGGTGTACTGATGCTGGCAGGGGTGGGGAAAATATCCCCGCCATTCCGCAATGCCAATCCAACGCCGCATCCCGGTGGCAGGTTGAGGTGCCCATCAGCAGGGAAGCACCCTATGTATATGACGGCTGCACCAACATCGTTTTCGCCATACACACCTCGCCCAGGTTTGCCCGCTCGGTAGGGCTCCCCGGCATAATCTATCAGGGAACCGCAACCATGGCCCATGCAATGCGCGAACTGATCAATCGCGAAGCCGGAGGCAACCCGGCACGATTAAGATTCCTATCGGCTCGGTTTGGCGGGATGATACTTCCAGGGAGCGTTATCAATATTCAATTGCTGCAGCGTATAGAGACAGCAGGTTCGGTGGATCTATTCTTTCAGGTGGTCAATAGTCAAGGTCAAAAAGCAATCAGCGGAGGGTATGCCCGGCTATCAGAATAGTACCGGGCTTACCCCCGCCGGAATTCTGTCTGGACACCAGAAACTGTACATAGTTTCAAACACAATACGACTAATACACAGCCGCAAGGGTCCTGTCTTCTGCTCCGACAATGCGGCAAAGAATACTAGGCTTTATCCTCCGCCTGATCCAGGTCATCCTCCTGGGCTTTCCTGAAGTTTCTGATTGCTTTGCCTGTGGATTCGGCCAGTTTCGGCAGTTTGCCAGGACCAAAAATTATCAGCACAATAGACAAAATGAGTACCAATTCCCAGGGACCGAGGCTTCCAATCAAACCGTACACAAGACATTCCTCCTTTTCTTCAGAAGATTGACATTACTTCAGTTGGTTTTACTCCCAAACTCCCTGCATTGAAGATCTTAGTACTTATCGGAACCATCGAGATAGTTCACCCGCGTTATTCGGGTTTCATGCATAACTGTGCAATCCCGGCAACAGATAATTGACCCCGAAAAACGTGAACATTACCAGCAAAAAACCGCCGATAACCAGCCAGCGTGCATTGCTGCCACGCCATTCCTGGCTGCGGTAAAGATGCAGGTAGACCGCGTATATAATCCAGGTTATCAGAGCCCAGGTCTCTTTTGGATCCCAGGACCAGTACCGTCCCCAGGCTTGTTCCGCCCAGATCGCACCCAGGACAATGGATAGAGACAGCAAAGCAAAACCGCCTCTTACCAGGCTGCTAACGTAGTCGTCTTTTATCGCCTGACCCACTTTAAAAAACTGTATTACCGCCAATCCGGCCGCCAGTGTAAAAGCCGAGTAAGAAATAGCTGCCGTAATTACGTGTACTGTCAACCATGGACTCTTTAAAGCCGGCATCAGTGGCGATACTGTTCCCAGATTGCCATTCGCCAGTACAATCAGCACCAGTACCATCAAAGCGGATATGAACATCACAACGCCCCCGGCAGCTTTAATCCGGAAGCGGTAAGCGAATAACACGAACATCAAGACCGTAAACCAGCTAAAACTCATAAGGAACTCCAGCCCATTGGCTAAGGGGAGCATTCCTGTTAAAACGGTTCTCAATGCCAGGACTGTGAAGTGAAGCACACATCCCAACGCTGTAACAATCAAAGCATATTTAAGAATGTCTTCCTTGCCGGTTCTGGTACCCCAAAAATAGAGCACCGCTGCTGACAGGTAGGTAAACAGTACCCCATAAAGAATAACCGCCATTGTGGTTCCCATGTTTCCACTCCCTATCATAGACAAGACTTATGGTTGAGGCTGGGTCTCAGCAGGTTTTTTTCTAACCGGAGCGGCCAGTACAGACATGCATACCCCCAGCATCAGAATAACACCACCGGTCATTACCAGGGGAAGGCCGGGATCGTACTTAACCTCCAGAATCGTGTAGGCCTCAACCCCGGTGAAAGAGATATCAACGTTTTCGTCAATCCGGGTGGGTTCGTTCAGCCTCGCTTTTCCCACCCCCAGGAATTTATCATCCTCATAGACAGAGAAGATTACATGAGGATTGTCGGGGCGCAGGGTAGCAGTTTTCATGCCATACGCAGGGTTGAAGTCAGGTATATACTTGTAGATCTTAACCGTCCTCCCGGTGCCTGCAGGTTTTAACCAGGTGCCTTCAAGGAAGTTGGCGCACAATTTTTCTCCGTTCTCGCCGTCATATTCAGCCGTTACCGTGTAACCAAAGCTGAATTGGTAGGCCTTGACTCCCCGATAATTCAAGGGGTGGTTTACGCTGATTACTCTCTGGTCAACACTTTGCCCCTGTTCCAGGATGGTGACCTCTGACCTATATTGAGAAGGCGAACCATCCTCATTAAACTCAATTCGGAACTCGTCCAATCGCAGGGTAAAAGGATCTTTAATATCCAAGACCTTTGACAGATCGACCTGCTCACCGGCCATTAATTGAATTCTTTCATTCTGGCCATAGGCAGCAAAAACAGCGCCTCCGGCTAAAATCAGTACTATACCCAGATGGAGCAACAGGATTCCCAGACTACGATACCAGACTTTGCTGCCCGGCCTGTTCAGCAGGACACGAGCAGTTTGCTTAACGCGGTTGACCGTACAGAGGACCAGGTTTAACAGCAACAGGATCAGCAGGAATCTGAACACCGGAGTATGGAAAAAGGTGCCGGGAAGCGCAGAGCTCCCTATTGCCGAAGCCAGTCCTATCAGGAGCAGCAAAAGCAGTCCGGTTTTCATAGATGACATGAAGTTGTATATTCGGTGCAGGACTCGCATAGGCCTTGACCTTCCTGTATTAAGACTCCACTGCGTTGGCCTTATTCTACTTGAAACATATCCGTTTAACATTAGTTTTTTTTATACAGTCGTTGCAGTAATTAATTGTCAAGGGTAATGCTGGTTGATAATATCCTTTAAACCAATGAAGGGAGTGTCTACCCCCTTCATTATGATTATGTTGATGTCGGTGTCCAATATTCTTCTACCAGGCTTTGGTCCAGGCTTTTTCATCCAAATCGTCTATCCAGTTAAAGATATGACACTCGGAACAGAACACATGCGATGGCTCGTGCATACTGTGGCACACACTGCAATCCTGCTCTCCGTTGTGGGAATCATGAGGATTGGATTCCTCAAAATCGGTGGCAGCTTTTATTTCATCCCAACTGGCTCCTTCACCTTCTACTGAGTGGCATTCCAGGCAGAAATCCCGCCCCTCTTCAGGACCACCCTCTAAGGGCAGTTCATAATTCCCGGTTACATAGTTTAAACCCTCCATGGCTTTATCAGGTATGCTTTTTTTGTGGCATTCCTGGCAGGTAATATCTTGTTCAGCATGTTTATGATCCAGCAGTGAACCGTCATTCCAGGATACATAATATGGCTCGACTACGTGGCAGCTGGCGCAGAAGGATGGTTTTTCACTGGCTTTAAGCAATCCGGCGGCAGTACCAACGCCAATAACTATGGCAATCACTATTACGATAAAAATGAATTTTTTGTTAAAGAATTTTCTCCGTGAATTATTGCTTTCCATAGGAAACCTCCACATTGCATGTTTTTGACCGTTGTTAAGAGAACAGCATCATACTCCCGATACCTTGAATCCATTCTACAATAATCAAACCTGGTTGCCATTGTATTGACCTACAGTGTTCTGCGCAAAGGTTCGTAGTACCTTACGATGTATGTTAATTTCTCGCATGATACACTGAACTTACAGACAACACCAGTACCAGCCGTTACAGCTTTTCAATAATTCAGCCTGCATTGAACGGTTACTAAAATTGGAAAGGAGTAGATGAGATGAGTAGTGAAGAGAAACAAGAAAAAGGCTTTACCAGAAGGACGTTCATTAAAGGTGCGGCTCTTGGAACAGTTGGAATCGCTACCGCAGGAATACTGGCCGGATGCGGGGAGGAACCAGCTGGTACGCCAGGAACCGGGACAGAAACGCCCGCAGGTCTGCCCAGTTTCTTGAAGCCTCCGGCACCTATACGGGATTCCGAAATTACCGAGACGGTCACCGCTGACGTAATCGTTATCGGCGGGGGCATGTCAGGGCTGTGTGCTGCCATGTCTGCCGCTGAGGAGGGCGCCAAGGTAATCCTGCTTGAGAAAACCGAGCAAGTAAACTTCCGCGGTAATGACTACGGTGCAATTGACACCAAAATGCAATTAAAGATTAACAACCGGATTAACAAGATGGAGGCTGTACAGGAAATCATGCGCTATAACGCGTACAAAGGTAACCAGAGAGTGGTATCTTTGTGGGCGGAAAACAGCGGCAAGGTTGCTGACTGGATCATGGCCAAGGCCGAGAAGTATGGCTGTAAGCCCAAACCGGTACCCCTGGATGAAACCATGACTCCCGGAACTACCGTTCGCGGCTTCCCAACCCTGAGCTTCAGAATGGATCCTAGTGAGGTAGCTCAGAATGATGCTCCGAAGGGAACCGATCCCTGGACAGCATCAATGCGCTATGCTTTAAAACAAGGCTGTGTTGACGCTGGAGTAGACATTCGTTATAAGAGTCCTGCGGTTCAGCTGGTAAGGGAAGGCGAGAAAAAAGGCCGGGTTACCGCGGTGATTGCAGGAGAAAAAGGGGCTTACAAGAAGTTTGTTGGCACCAAAGGTGTTGTAATATGTTCCGGGGATTATAACGCTGACAAAGAAATGCGCGAGTACTATATTCCTTCAACCAAGTACATTCACGCTAACATGTATGAAATGGTGAATGGCCCCATCTGTACTGGTGATGGGCATAAAATGGCGATGTGGATAGGAGCCGCCATCGATGAATTCCCGCATGCTCCCATGTATTTCGATTTTGCAGTTCCGGGTGCACCGATTCTGGCTGATGCTCTGATGCGCCAGCCCTGGTTGAGTGTCAACGAACGCGGCCTGCGTTACTGCAATGAAGAACTGCCGTACGCCTATCTGAGTAATGCTCAACGACAGCAGCCCGGTAACGCGCGGTGGACGGTATGGGATTCGAAATGGCCGCAGGAAGCCCCGTCTTTCAAGGTAGTAGCCTGTAAGGATATGCGGACCAATTTCCACAATCCGGACAACGTGAAACAGTATATCGAAAAAGGCTTCATTAGAAGTGCCGCAACCCTGGAAGAATTGGCTGCCAAGATGGAAGTTCCCAAAGACAATTTCCTGGCTACGGTAAGGCGTTACAACGAATTGGCCAGAAAAGGCGTGGATGAAGATTTCGGCAAGCGGGCGGCCTGCTTGACCACAATTGAAAAACCAACCTTCTATGCTTCTCCACTGGGAACGGCCTTATTGGTAACCCTGGGTGGGTTGAAGATTAACGAGAACCTGCAGGTACTGGATGAAGATCATAAAGTAATACCGGGACTGTATGCGGCGGGTAATGCTTCCGGAAGCTATTATGCAAATGATTACTGTGTCAATCTCCCAGGTAACAGCCATGGACGCGCTTTTACCTTCGGTTACCTTGCCGGGAAGAGCGTAGCAAAACTCGGTTAGTATAAGCCGACTTAAATATCTGTCCTGTACAATAAGAAAGCGGGCCGGTTTTACCGGGCCCGCTTCAACTTTTGAGGAGCTTATAGTCTTTGATTTTGCGGTAGAGTGTGGAACGACTCATGCCGATCAAGACGGCTGCTTCGGAAATATTGTAATTAGTCTGTTCAAGAGCCTGGGATATCATCACTCGCTCCACTTCTTTCATGGAGAGGTTGGGAGCCGGATGTACCTGATCCGGCCTAGAATCTTGATTCACCAGCGCAGCGATATCAGGTCTGGAAGTGATTTCTGCGGGAAGATCCTGAGGACGGATTACTCCGTCTTCACACACGTTAACCGCATAGAGCATGGTATTTTCTAATTCTCTTACATTACCTGGCCACTGGTAGCTCATTAAACACATGGTTGCCAAATCACTCAGGATGGGCTGAGGGATCTGCTGCTGCCTGGTTATCTTGGTGATGAAGTAGTGAGCGAGTTCAACTATGTCAGAAACACGTTCCCGCAGGGCGGGTATATCAATTTTTAAGGCTCTAAGGCGATAGTATAAATCTGAGCGAAACTGGCCTGCTTCAGTCAATTGATTCAGGTCTTTGTTGGTAGCGGCAATCAACCTGAAGTCCACTGGAATATAACGGGTTCCGCCTACGCGCATTATCTGTTTCTCTTCCAGTGCGCGGAGCAGCACCGGTTGAAGCTGTAAGGGCATATCGGCGATTTCATCCAGGAACAGGGTTCCCTGATTGGCCAGTTCAAGCTTGCCAATCCGTCCCTGACGTTCAGCCCCGGTGAAAGCACCTCCCTCATAACCGAATAACTCACTTTCAATCAGATCAGCTGGTATAGCTGCACAGTTTACTGCGACAAAAGGACCATCGGACCTGCTGTAGTTGTGTATAGCCTGAGCAAACATCTCTTTTCCGGTGCCGCTTTCTCCCTGGAGCAGGAGATTGGCATCCAGTATCCCGAATTTGCGGGCTACTTCAATCGTCTTTTGGAGTTGTGGGGAACTCCCTTTAATTTCATCGAAGCTGAATCTTGTATCCCGGGCTTTATGGCGGATTTTTGCAGTTTTTTCCCGGTTAATCTTCTTCAGAGTAATAATGCTGCCAAAGTTGTTGCCAGAACGGTCTGTAAGAGGCTGAATCGAACTGATCAAGACCTGTTGACTGAGATGGTCGAGTTTTATTTCCGCATCATGCATAGGTTTGCCTGATTTAATTACCGACCTGATCGAAGGTTGTTCACCGAATAGGAGCTCCAAACGATTTCCGATTATATTCTGAGTGATATGGTGAAGTATTTGTTGAGCGGCCAGGTTGGCTTTGGTGATAACTCCGTTTTTATTGACAACGATGAGGGCGTCATTGGTAGCATCCAGCGTTAAGCTGAAGAGGTCATTATTAAGAGCCAGCTGATACTGATTTTGAATCGCCCAGGCCATTGACACTACCAGACCCAGGGATTGAGCACTCTGATTGCTGAAACTTGAGGTTACAATACATAAAGACCCGGCCATATTATAATTGGCATCGAAAATCGGGGCGGATGAGCAGGATATCTGTTCGTATTTTTCAAAGTAATGCTCGGGGCCGCATATCTGCATCGGAGTACCTTGAAACAAGCTTATGCAGTGGGCGCAGGTGCCTACTGTAGATTCATTCCACACCGATCCAGGCACCAGGTTAAAACGTTCGTTCTGTCTTCTTAGTGAATCATTGCCTTCGATTACCCTCAGCATAGCCCCGTCTTCATCGGACAGCAGGATAATGGCATCAGACAACATAGCCTCCAAATGGCAGGTGTACGGGTCGGCGGCCTTAAGAAGCAATTCTGTTTTTTGGACTCGTTCCTGAAAAGCATGTTTGTCCAATACTGGGCCATAATTATAAAGATAGGGATCCATCCCGTGCCGGTAGGATCTTAACCAGGAGTTGATTACGTCTGGCCGAACTAAATCTGCCTTGTGTACGTCAAATCGTTGATCAACAAGAGCAGCCTTATGCTGACGTATTTTTTCCATGATACTAAGAGCATTCTTGTCTATGGGCTGCGTATCCGGACGGTTTTTCGCAATGGGACTGAGCAGGTCTTCGACAACTTTCAACATGAACACCTCTCTTCTCTCAGTACTGTACAACCTTTCTAAACAGATACGTCAACCGTATAGTCTAATATTAACACAAATTCATTTCAAAAATTATGGTCTTGTTGAATCATTTTGAGACGATTGTTGTTATTTACAATGAGCGTCCCGTGCGGTATATCAATGTTGCACAGAGTCTTCAAGCGGTTGGCACGCTTTTTGCTAATCATTATAACTACAGCATTATGATTGAGAGGTGAACCATAATGTCTATGGTAGCCCTTAACTCTGTGTATTATTTGGTAGATGGAGTGCTTGATGAAGGACTATCTTTCATTGCAAAATATGTCGAAAATAAACTTCAACATTCCATAATAATTACGGACCAAGAAGGTCACATGCATTACCCCTCGGAAGTCAGCTATTCTCGTACGGTTGATGATGTTTTCATAACCATTCCCTCACAGATCGCGGGAAGAGATTATTATTACCAACCGGGCAGTGGCTACCTTTACTACCGGGTGCGCTGCAACGGTCACAGTGCTTATGTTATTGCTCAAGGTATTCCGGTTGAGCAAATATCGCAAGCCATGTCGGTATTGATTGAGACCAGATTGGCAATAAAGTGCTATTTTACAAAATTGCACAAGGGGAATGAGCACCTGGAAAAAGAGTTAGCTGACTACCTTTTTAACAACAGTAATGCAAGTATTAGCGATATTGCAAAACAAAGTGAAAACCGCCTGGAAATGGGTCGATCCTATTTTGTAACCCTGGTGGAGACTGAAGAGTTTTCTGCTGGCTCCAATGTGCAGCTGGTTCGTTCATATCTTTGTGAATGTCTAAAAAACGATAAGTTTGACGCCGTTCCTGTCACCTGGTCCAATTCATTGACTATGATAATCCCGGTTTGTAATAGTGCAGACAGACTTGATGAGCAACCTAATTGGCCAGCTTTTGAAAGATACCAAGAGATTTTGGAGAAAAGATTTAACTTATCTCTGTCTCAGGGCATTGGCCAGGTTTATCCCTTGAATGAGCTGCGAAAAAGCTTTTATGAAGCTCGGGTTGCTTTAACCCTGCCCAGGTTATTGGGAAGAAATCATTATGTGCAGAAGTATTCCGAGCTTGGTCTCTATTATCCAATATTCCGCCAGAGCCTCAAAGATATAAAACGTTTTTGCTGGCGGGTCCTGGGAAAGGTGATCGAATATGATGAGAAGACCGATGGAGAATTGATGCCGACCCTACGTAAGCTTTTGGATTCCAACGTTAATATGAGGAGTACCGCTGACAGCCTGTATATTCATGTAAACACTCTCTACTATAGGGTTAATAAGATTGAAGAATTGCTCGGGATTGATTTTTCCAGTATGGACAGTCGGGTTAACCTGTTTATTGCCATCAAGGTTTGGGATACTTTAAATGCCAATGGCTTGGTCGGCCAAAAGACCAGCAGGGGAGCCCTTGCTTGACCGATGCCTGGCTGGACGATATAGGTAAGGAGCTGTCACAGAACGATTACTGTAAAAGGCGGTAGTGCTGACAACGGCATTAGCATTATTATCCTGTCGGTCCTGTCGGGTGCAAGGCAAAATGGAGTTCAATATGGCAACTATTTCTTGTTGCTCTCATAACGATCCCCCGAAGAATACCGTTTTCTCAGCCGCAGACACTATGATATTATGGTAGGGTACAAATATTACGAACAAGCATGATAGTTGAACTGCAGAAAGGGGATATCGGGGTGGATTGGAAAACCCGCTTTAAGGATAAGGTAGTTACAGCCGAGGAAGCCATCAGAAGGGTAATCAGGCCAGGCGACATAATTGGTGGAGCTATGACCTGTGGTTTTCCTCAGGTATTGCCTGAGGCCATCGTTCAAAATGCCGAAGAACTATCAGGAATCACCATCATGCACGGCATTGTTGTGGGGAACGCTCCTCATTACGCGCCCCATCTGTCTAATTACTTTAAACTGCGGAACATCTTTGTCTTTGATGCCACCCGCAATGCTGTTAAGGAAGGGCGAGCCGTGTACGTTCCTATGTATTTCTATGAAATGCCTGAATGCTGGCGTAATGGCATTTGGAAAACCGATGTTTCCATGATGCAGGTATCCCCACCGGATGTGGATGGGTATATGAGTCTGGGGATTACAGTAGGATATACCCCGGCGATGATGGAAGTCTCTCGAGCAGTTCTGGCGGAGGTTAATCCCAATATGCCCCGCACCCATGGCGAGACGATGATTCACGTCTCCCAGGTTGATTGCCTGGTGGAGGGGGATCGGCCGGTGCCCACCATTCCCAGATCCGAGCCAGATGAGGTATCACAGGCTATTGGCCGTCATGTTGCAGAACTTATAGATGATGGAAGTACCCTGCAGATAGGAATTGGAGCCATCCCCGATGCGGTACTGAGTTGCCTGAAGGAGCACAAGGATCTGGGGCTACATACCGAGATGTTTTCTGACGGAGCCATGGACCTCCTTAACAAAGGAGTCATCAATAATTCGCGCAAATCCTACATGCCGTACAAATCGGTAGTTACCTTCCTGCTCGGAACCAAAGAACTCTACGACTATGCTCACGAGAATCCCAGTGTGGTCCTGCTGCCCGTGGAGAAGGTTACCCACCCGGTGGTCATCGCCCAAAATGATAAAATGGTCGCAATAAACTCAGCACTCCAGGTTGACCTGTACGGACAGGTTAATGCGGAGACCATCGGCAGCTTGCAGTTCAGCGGGGTAGGAGGGCAGGTGGATTTTGTGCGCGGGGCCACCCTCTCAAAAGGCGGGAAATCAATTATCGCCCTGCCATCGACCGCTGCCGACGGAACGGTTTCCCGTATCGTGCCCTATCTGGATCACGGTTCGGTAGTAACCACCTCTCGTTGTGATGTTCACTATGTGGCAACCGAATACGGAGCAGTAAACCTTAAAGGGAAGAGTGTCAGGGAACGGGCCGAAGCCCTGATCAGCATCGCCCATCCCAGGTTCCGCGACGAGCTGGCGAAGGCAATTCCCTGATCAGGTCTGACACGTCAATAATGGCCGCTTTCTCCCGGATGGGGACGAGCGGCCATTTTTTTTCATGAGGGTATTGCTGCATTGTTAATCCGTGCCTGGGCCGGTACATATGGTTCATGTACCCTGACAATATAGAACTTGTTGTCCTTGTTATTCCTGGCGACATAGAATTCCAGCTTCCTCTCGGTTGCGGCCTCGAAATCTGTCCGGTTCTCATTTAAGAACTTGCCAGGTTCGACTGTCACCTTGTATGCTCCGTAATAGACCACATATTCTACCCACTCAATTGTATACCTGAGGTCGGCATCCTTGAAACTGCTGTCCAGGAGGGGGAATTCAAAGTTCTTTTTCACTCCGGGCATCACATACTCCAGTGCCTTCCCGGTATTGTTGCGTTTTAGCTGCTCGATAAAACTTTCAACCAGTCTGACCGGATCTATCTCCAACCAGGGTTTACCCAGTGTCCATATACGTTCCTTTTCCCAGCGTGGGGTAAAATAGATATAGCTCACCTTATTGGTTGCTTCATCGGTAATGGAGAGAGTAAGCTCCTTGTTCAAATCATTAAGGTTGAAGGTGCCATGGCAATCCACAATACAGTAATTGTTGCCTGATGTAAAATTACCCCCCTGACCACTAACACTTCCTGGAATGATATGCACATCGAATTGATTCAGTATGCTGTGATCATCTGTTCCAATGGGATTCCGTACATCTGCAGGGTAGAGCAGGGTCCCCGATATCTCGATGTTAGCGTTCTCATCGGTGCGGGGCAGGCGGGTATAGAATGTCACTATATTGTTGAGTCTTACAGTCCAATCTATAGGAAGATTTGCTTTGTGGATCATGAGGTATAACCAGGGGATTTTGTCTCCCCTAATACTCCACATGCTGAGCTTATCCTCGTCCAGATCTGAAATGCGTATATCATCGATTACAAGAGTCATGTCACCAATGGGGAATACAGTTTTCAGGTTGGTGCAGCGATACTGGACCGGGTGCTGAAAGTAAAAGTATATGGTTACGACGAGGAAAATCAACAACAGTTTTATCAATACCCGGGCAACACTGGATTTGGTCACATCATCCTCTCCCTCATACTATGCTATGCTCGGGCTTTCGCAATGATGAAACTTCTGCGCAACAACCTCATTCATACATATTATAGCATAACCGGTGCATCTTACCATCGAGTCGTGACGGCCGCCCTCTTCACGTCATGTCTGTTGTTGGGTTGGAATAAAAACGACGTACTTCATAAACCCCAGGGATACGCTGCGAAGACAACCTGATGCGCTAAATTAGATATGGTAATTGGGTATAAGCAGGAATTTAACAGTGTCACGAGTAATATTTTAATGCTATGATACTGCCAGACGGTGCACACTCAAATAGGTAAAACAGATGGGATTCAACCAGGGTTGATTTTCATAATATGAAGTATCGGAGACTTTAAGACAGCCAATTACGGGGGGGAGACAATGAAGCAGTATCCGGTAGCCAAGGAGGGATGGCCCTTTTTAGCGGTTTTGGCCGTCCTTAGCATGGTAACCTATCAGATGTTCTACATGTGGGCGATACTGCCGACAACTCTTCTGCTTTTTACAGGGTATTTTTTCCGGAACCCTTTTCGGGCGGTACCGGATATGGATAACATAATCGTTGCTCCAGCAGATGGTGTGATTGTCAGTGTTCAGGAACAGTATGAGGAACGTTATTTGGGTGAAGATGCAATTAAAATAAGCATATTCCTCAGCCTGTTTAATGTTCACGTAAACCGCAGTCCCTGTGAAGGAATCGTTGATTTCATTGAGCGTATTCCGGGTAAATTTGTGATGGCCAATCGAAAGGATGCGGGCCAAATTAATTCCAAGAACTGTCTGGGACTTGTAACCCCCTGGGGAAAAGTGCTGGTAGTGCAGATAACGGGCTTTATTGCACGTCGTATCGTATGCTGGGCGGAAGAGGGCGACTTATTGAATAAAGGACAGAGATTCGGTCTTATCAGGTTCGGATCCTGCACCGAGGTATTCTTACCAAGAAATATCGTGCTGGAGGTAAAGCCCGGAGATAAGGTAAAGGGTGGAGTAACAATTCTGGGGAGGTTTGTGGTATGATGTTTCTTCCCAGTGCGGTTACGTTAATGAACCTTGGCATGGGAGTTATTTCGCTGATTTGCACCTTTAACCATCAGCCCAGATGGGCGGCGGTATTTGTGTTAATAGCGGTTTTCCTGGACTTTATGGATGGAATGATCGCCCGACGGCTTAACGCCTCTTCCGATTTTGGCAAAGAGCTTGATTCCCTGGCTGATCTGGTTTCCTTCGGGGTAGCCCCGGTTTTTCTGGTATTTGAGGTAACGATGCTGTTTCAGGCAGCAGAGGCCCTTAATGGAATGACGGTTGCTGTTGGTATTCTGTTTATTCTCTGCGGTGCATACCGATTAGCTAGATTCAACGTATTAAATATATCTGACTACTATGTCGGAGTTCCAATAACCATGGCCGGAGGACTGATAGCTTTAATGGTTCTTTCTGCACCCGGTCTGCCAGGATGGATTTTTCTAACAGCCTTGTTGCTGTTATCCTGTTTAATGGTCAGCCGGCTCTCAGTTCCAAAATCACCCCGGAGAAAATCGAAGAAGTTTACAGCATAGGTAAACAACCTTGATAACCTTTCCTGAGACACATCTCAAGAAGCAATTGTTTTCCAACAAAATTCACATATTGTTCATACATTTAAGCAGGATGCCGGAAGGCTTATGTCGAAATGGCAAACATGAGCAAAAATTAAGGATGTATTTGCTATGTTTGTCCCATTTTACACCTTTTTCCGAAAATATCTGTTGTTGATTATCTCCGTAATTCTATGCCTTGGCATTTTTGCAGTGGAAGCATATGCGCAAACCGGGATTGTCACCACCTCGGTATTAAACATCAGGGAAGGACCGGGAACCGATTATCCTAAAACCGGCTCCCTGTTGAAGGGTGCTCAGGTTGATGTTGTCAAACAAAACGGCTCCTGGTTGAACATCAGCTTGAAGAATGGTGTTTCAGGATGGGTTCACTCTGACTATATCAAAACCTCCACTGTATCCCCGGCTACTCCGCCGGCTAACCCCAATTCAGGTACGGTTCAGACCAAAACCGGGACGGTTACCGGTTCGGTGGTTAATATTCGTGCCGGAGCCGGAACGCAGTATGCCAAAAAAGGATCAGTCACCAGAGGAACAGCGGTAACCATTCTGGGGCAACAGGCCCCTTGGCTGAATATCCGTCTTAGCAATGGTGTTACCGGTTGGATACATACCGACTATGTTAAGATTGCTGCAACACCCGGTACCGAAGTAAGTGGTGCAACCGGCGGGTCAAAGATCGAGGTGACCGGAAGCACGGTTAATCTGAGGCAGGGCCCAGGGACCAGCTACAATGCCCAGGGTCAGGTAAAGAAAGGTGATCAACTGCCTTTGCTGGGTGAAAAGGAAGGATGGTATAAGGTTCAAACCTCGAGAGGGGTGGCGTACCTGGCAGGGTATCTAGCCCGGGTGTTGTCTACAGAGGTGGCGAATGCGGAAGAGGTCCCACCTCCGCCCGAGACGCCAGCCGATCCTCCAACCGGAAATACCGGCACTGATCCCGGTACAGGTCCGGATGGTTATGATGTTGAAGAACCAGAAACCGAGACGCCGGAACCGCCAGCGGACAAACAGCCTCCGCTGGTAACGGTAGCCAACCGGGTGGTTCTCGATCCCGGACACGGGGGACATGATCCTGGGGCTACAGGGTACAGCGGCAGTTATGAAAAGGATGTCAACTTGAACATAGCCAGGAAAACTGCGGATTTGTTAAGAGCAGCAGGATTTGAGGTGATGATGACCCGCGATGATGATACATTTATAGCCCTGAATGACCGGGTTAGTTTTGCTAATTCTTCGCAGGCCGCAGCTTTTGTCAGCATTCACTGTAACGGATCTACCAGTTCAGACACCAACGGGACTGAGGTATACTACTATGTCGATCAAAACGATCCCATAGTGGTTGCTCAAGCCGCTGAACGAGAAAGATTAGCCAGTATAGTACATGACCACTTGATGCGTGGTCTGGGACTTAAAGACAATGGCGTCCGCCAGAACAACTACATCGTGGCTCGTTATACACAGATTCCAGCCGTTTTAGTTGAGACAGCCTACTTGAGCAATCTTAATGAGGAGGTCCTGTTAAACGACCCCAATTTTCAAGATATGGCAGCACAGGCTATTGCCAACGGCATTATGGAATACCTCAATTCCATTAGAGTATAAAGATATTTACCGGGAATTAAAGGGGCATCTCTCTGTAAGCGGGGAGATGCTTTTTTATTAACGTGGCAAAAGACGGATAGGCAGCGTTTTACATCTCGGAGAGTCAGCGTTGGTGAGCATGTCTGTGATTATTGCGCAATCCTTGGATTCAGCTGCCGGCAGGGAGAAGATAATATAATAGAGCGGCATCCGCCTTCTCCGTGTCCTGCCTGCTGTCTTACGCAAAAGTAATATTAGTGTTAGAATTTTTTTAATAAACATATTCGCTCACACAGTGACATGCTCCTGTGCAGGGACAGCCCAGTTTCAATGACAGCGGGAGGTACTAAACAATGTTGGCGGTTGATACTTTTGACGGTGTCCAATCAGTCCGCGGGACCCTGAGTTTTTTCGGTAGTCCGCTCAAGGCATGTTTTTTTGTGGTTGATGGTCTTATGATTGATACGGGACCGCGAAGTCTGGCCCGGGAGACCATTCCCTTCCTGCAGGATGTTCCTATTGAACAGGTGGCTCTGACCCACAACCATGAGGATCATGTGGGTCTGTCGTCATGGCTGATTCGAAGTAAGGGAGTGCGTGCCTTTATTCATAATGCATCGGTGGAGGCTACCGCTCGGAGGAAAAAACTCCCCTGGCACCGCCGGTACAGTTGGGGAACAAATCCTCCGTTTGTTTCTCACCCATTGCCTGTCCGCCTGGAGCGTGACAAACATACATTTGAGGTGATCCCGACTCCTGGTCATACTGTGGATCATGTAGTTTTTTTTGAGAAGGAAAAAGGCTGGCTGTTTACCGGCGACCTGTTTGTCAGTACCAATCCTGTTCAGTGGGCGCCGGATGAGTCAGCTAACCAGTTTATTGCCTCGCTGCAGAGGGTATTGGAGCTTGACTTCGATACCGTGTTCTGCGGACATGCCGGTATTCGTCAAAACGGAAAGAAACTGATAAGTAGAAAGCTCGGCTATCTCCTGGAACTGCGGGATAAGGCGGTGGATCTCTCTAACAAAGGATATTCGATCCATCAAATTGACCGCATTCTCTTTCCCAAGAAACCACCCAGCACATATATAACCAGAGGAGAATGGTCTTCTTATCATATGGTCAATTCGCTGTTGGACTCAGCCGGGAAAACTAAGAATTTTACCGGTAATTCATAGGATTCAGCTGTCATCATACAACCTTGGCCCTTGCAAATTTACCTGCAGGGGCTTTTTAACGGGGCCAAGGGTTTTTGAAATAGATTAGCTTGACGGGCAAAGAAACCAAGACCACTTTAATGGAGGGGATTTAATGCTGGAGAACCTGATTATTGCGGTATTAGGCTTGCAGTGCCTGGTTATTGTTCTGCTCATCTTAGTGCTGCGGACTTCGCGAAACCCGGGTTTTGCATCGCAGTTCCAGCAGCTTGCAAGCAGTCAGGATAAGATGGAGAGGTCTTTACGGGAAGAGATAGCCAGGAACCGGGAAGAAACTGCTGTTAACTTCAGGCTGGAACGGGAGGAACTCAGCCGTTCTTTCCAGGCCTTAAACGCTTCCCATCTCAATCAGATGGCGGAGATGGCGGCTTTGCAGAACCGTCAGCTGGAGATGTTCGGCAATCAGCTGGCGCAGCTGGCCTTGAACAATGAGCAGCGCCTGGAAAACATGAGGCAGACCATTGAAGAAAGGCTGACTGTTTTGCAGCGGGATAACAACCTTAAGCTGGAGCAGATGCGTTCCACCGTTGACGAGAGATTGCAATCGACCCTGGAGGTCCGGTTGGGCGAGTCCTTTAAACTGGTCAGTGACCGGCTGGAGCTGGTAAACAAAGGGTTGGGTGAGATGCAGGCCCTGGCCTCAGGGGTAGGTGATCTTAAAAAGGTTCTGACCAATGTTAAGAGCCGGGGTATGTGGGGTGAAATTCAACTGGGCAATATCCTGGAACAGGTGTTAACCCGGGATCAGTACGATACCAACGTAACCACCAAAAAAGGAAGTTCCGGCCGGGTAGAGTACGCCATAAGACTTCCTGGACAGGGTGATGAGGGGGATGTAGTCTGGCTGCCCATTGATGCGAAGTTCCCCCAGGAGGATTACCTGCGGCTGGTGGATGCCTGTGAAAAAGGAGACTCGATATTAGCCGAGGAAGCAGCGAAGCAACTGGAGTATAGAATAAAGACCGAAGCCCGGACCATCTACGAAAAATACCTGGACCCGCCGAACACCACGGATTTTGCAATAATGTTCCTGCCAACCGAAGGTCTGTACGCCGAGATAGCCCGCCGCCCGGGACTGACTGAGGAGATACAGCGAACCTGCCGGGTTAACATTACCGGACCCAACACGATGGCCGCCTTCTTAAACAGCCTCTCCATGGGCTTTCGCACGCTGGCCGTCCAGAAAAGATCGAGTGAGGTCTGGACATTGCTGAGGGCGGTCAAAACAGAGTTCGGCAAGTTTGGAGAGGTCCTGGACAAAACCCAGAAAAAACTTCAGGAGGCCAGCAATTCCATTGAAAAAGCCGCCCGCAACTCCCGGAAAATTGAAAAGAAATTAAAGGGTGTTGAGGTACTGGCCCCTGCGCAGGCCGAAGGGGTGTTGGAAGGAGTACCGGAAATAGAGGAAGAGGCCGATAACTGATTCGGGTATCGGCCTCCAGGCAAGGTGAATTCAGCTTAGCTATACGTTCCCGGCCAGGTGGGTGAGGGCACTATCACCGAATAATGTCTTGGCTCATGGATGTTTTCAGTATCGGCGTTGTCAAGTTCCTCCACCATGTGTTTCAGTTCGTCGATCTTATGCAGAACTTCGCGTTTATCTGTTGTCATTGCAGTTGATCCTTTCCGAAAGTTTTTCTTATTTTTCCCCGGTTGGCGTTAAATCATAAGGTCTGGGACAGCAGATATTTTGAATGCATGACCTGGCACTTTACAGTTTTACTGGTGTTGGTGACAGTACTAATGCGGACTCTCCGACAATAGTTCTGGCTGAGCCAGTGTGCTGTTGAATATGAAGATTTACCTCTTTTGCCGCAATTCGATAATCGCGGTGTTCGGCCATCCACCTCATTAAGATTCCCCTTAATTCTGCATCTTCTTTCTTTGCATTTAGGCTTTCTTGATTCCGCCGCAAAACGTAATAGACCAGGTTACTTGAATGCATAAAGTGCTGCTTCATGCTTAATCAACGGTTCCTAAATATTTATGCATTCAAATCAGGTAACTTGCAGTTTTTATGCATCGGTTCACATTCATAAAAAGCCAAAGCAATGGCAGAATATTTTAAACATTGAACCAAATACTAGCGCAAATAACAGATGTTATAATAACAGATGTAAAAATAACACTTGTAACAATAACACCTGCTATGCTAACATTTAATTTAGCTAAAGCATGTACATCGTTATTTAATAACTGAAGGGAGTGTAGGCTTTGATTTCCAAAATTCGGCGGTACCACAAACAATGCGTTCCTATGGAGACACAACCGTTTTTCCAGGGCAAGAGGATTCACTTTGACAGCGTGGCGGAGATGTTCTTGACGCGGGTTCAAGAGGTCCCGGATAATGTCCAATGTTACTTTAATGATGAAGTAATCACCTACGCCCAGACCAACGAACGCTCCAATCGTGTAGCCAATTACCTCAAGGAAAACGGGGTTCAAAAAGGTGACATCTGTTCAGTTATGGTTTTAAATTCCCCCGAAACCTACTACAGCATGTTCGGCATTCAGAAGCTCGGAGCCATCGCAGGCGCAGTTAACTACATGCTGAAAGGCCCTGAGATCGCCTATGTGCTTGATGATTCCAAACCAAAGGTGGCCTTCGTAAGCAGCGGATTTATGAAAGATTTTGCCAAGGGCTACGAACTGGCCAATCATAAACCGATCGTGGTTGAGGTTGAGCAAGGGGTGGAACACGGAACCAATATCGCCGAGACCACTATGAAGGCCATTCAGGAGAAATACCCCACCGACGAGGCCTTTGTTCCCCAGGGCATTAACGATGCCACCCAGTTGCTCTACTCCTCCGGCACCACCGGTTATCCCAAGGGAATCCTGCAATCGAACCGCGGCATTCTGTCTGTTGCCATGGATACCGCACGGTTTGGTGCAGTCAACGAAGAAGACGTTATCATGATCATAGCCCCTCTGTTCCACGGCAGTCCTCTGAACATCTGGACTTATCCGTATATCTACCTAGGCCGCCCCATTGTTATCCGGAAATCATTCTCGCCGGATGACTTCTGGCCCTCTCTGGCAAAGTATGGCGTTACTTTTGTCTGGGCTGTTCCTGCCATGTGTCAGTACGTACTGTATCAGATCGATCCCAGTACCATCGAATACGACAAGATAAAGCTTCGTTTCCTCTTCTCCGGTGGTGCCCCGGTTCCGGTGGAAATGATAAACGACTTCTATGCCAAATTTGGTACTGTCGTAGTTGACGGTTACGGCCTAACCGAGGCAACCAATGTTTCAGCCTCCAGCTTCATGGCACCGTACAAACCCGGTTGTATCGGCCAGGCGTATTACAGCCAGGAAATTGAGATCATGGATGAAAACAACAACATTTTGCCTTACGGCGAAAAAGGCGAGATATGCATAAAAGGTGACGCGGTAATGATTGGTTACCTGAATAAACCCGAAGCTACCGCTGAGGTCATAAAAGACGGATGGCTGCATACGGGAGATGTTGGCTCCATGGACGAAGAAGGCTATCTTTTCTTCCATGGCCGCCTGAAAGAGATGATCGTGCGTGGCGGCGAGAACATCTACCCCCGCGAGATCGAGATTCCTCTGGAAGAACACCCGGCGATTCTGGAGGTAGCAGTGATCGGTGCGCCTGACAAGGCTTTGGGCGAAAGGGTTAAAGCCTGCATCGTGCTGAAAGAACCGGGTTCACTGACCGAGGAGGATGTCAAGGCTTACCTTAAAGATAAGATTGCCAGATACAAGATTCCTGAAATCATCCGGTTTTATGATACCTTCCCGAAGAACCCAACCGGCAAGATTCTCAAGCATGAACTGAAATAAAAGTAGCTCACCTGGCGGATCGCCAGGTCCGCCGGGTAATCTTTGTTAGGAACGCTGCAAAAGGAGGTTCAAATCATGGTCCAGACGGGACAAGCCTCGGAAAAAGGACCAAAAAAAATGGGAATAAACCGGCTTAAGTCCATGTATCCACTGCGGAACAAGGTTGACGAAGCTTACTTCAAGAGCCAGCAGGCTATCAGAAATGGTAAACCTACCGCCTGGTCTATGCTCAACTGGTGGGAAGGCGATGTCATTATGAAGTCCATGGGGGTAGAGGTGGTCTACCCGGAAAACTACGGTGCCGTGGCGGCGGCTACGGGAGTGGCGCAAAAATACTTAGATCTGGCAGAAACCGACGGATTTCCTACACATATGTGCGGTTATGCTCGCACCAATCTGGGATATACCTATCGCATGATGAAAGAACTGGGCGGACATGTTCCACCCGAAGCCCCTATGGGAGGAATGCCGAAACCCGACCTGTTAATCGGGTCAGGATTCGGGTGTGACGCTCGCTTTAAATGGTTTCAAGCCCTCAGCCGCTACATTGACGCTCCCCAGTGGGTTCTGGAATTGCCTCTCATCGGGGTTGCCGAGAAGCAGGCCGAGGGTGTGGACGATTATGCCATCAACTTTATGGTTCGGGAACTGCGCGACTTTGTGGCCTTTCTGGAGAACCTCCTGCAGAAAAAGATGGATTGGGATCTGCTGGAACAGAACGCCCACTACACCCTGGAGATCAACCGCGTCTTTCATGAGATAAATGAATTGCGCAAAGCCCGGCCCTGTCCCATGCACAGCAGTGATTTCTGGAGTAGTGTGACGGGGTGTCTGTTAATGCTGGGCGACCCGGCCGAGATCCTGAGTCTGTATAAAGATATGTACCAGGAGGTTAAGGAGAGAGTCGACAACAAGGTGGCGGGCATCTATGGTGAGGAGAAATTCCGGCTGGTATTTGGTGAGCTGCCGCCCTGGCATAGTCTGAAATTCTTTGAGCGGTTGGCGGAAAGAGGCTGGAACTTCGTTAAGGAAAGCCAGAGCTACCAGCCCATACGGCCTCTGGATCTATCCGCTGTATCTGATCCGCTGGAGAAGATCGCCCGTATCAGCTACCAGTTTGCACACGCCCGCCATGCTCAGGCTTTAAATAATCAGATATACAACCCCGTAGTGGAAATTTACCTCGAGTACGTCCGCGAATACCAGAGTGACGGAATTTTTCTTCATCCGCTTCTGAGCTGTCGGGCAGCCAGCAGCAGCCTGAAATCGATTCAGGATCAGGCCATGAAGCGCTATTCTGTTCCGTCACTGTATGTGGAGGGCGACATTATAGACATCAGGCTGTTCAATCCCGAGGAAACCATGGCCCGGGCGGAGGCTTTTGAGGAGTCGATGACCTATTACTACAAGGTAAGACAGGAGCAGGGTCTGGCCTGGTAATCGCAGAACGAGGGGAGGTTATTAAGAGATGAACGACAAACCGCAAGGATTAACAGCAGCCAGGCTGATATACCAGGATAGAACCAATAGAGTCATGGAACTCAAGGCACAGGGGCGCAAGATAATGGGCTATATGTGTCTCTATCCCCCGGTGGAAATGATGACCGCTTTAGGTTTGGTGCCTTTTCGGATTTTCGGCCGATACGGAGAACCCACCTCATCGGCCGATACCGTACTAACCCCGGTGGTCTGCCATTTTCTGCGCAGCATGGTTGACCAGGGCATGAAGGGCAATTACAGCTTTTTGGATGGTATCATCGGATCTCATACCTGTGACATCGGATCAGTAGCGGTCCATATC
>Ga0079305_1000981_pt1 | contig 45495 bp, 49 predicted proteins | sample LMS_cellobiose_e_FD_79183 | JGI IMG/M metagenome (GOLD analysis project Ga0079305, IMG submission 79183) | Rumen-fistulated moose microbial communities from Alaska, USA - LMS_cellobiose_enrichment | ecosystem: Host-associated > Mammals > Digestive system > Stomach > Rumen fluid ... | reverse complement strand
CGCTTTACTTGTCTTTGAACCTTGAACTTTCATTTCTAAACCGCCTTTCATCGCAAACACTCCTTTTCACAAGTTTTCCTAGAAGGTTCCCGTAAAAGCGGACGATTCTTTCACATAAAAAAAACACCCGACTCTTACGAGCGGACGTTAGAAAACCGTTAAACTGTGAAACGGCTCAGCTGATTTGGCTTAGCCTTATTCGCCGACATCCACTCTCCTTGCAGAAAGTGGGTCAGCATGGTCGCCGACTTGCGTCGACTCAGCTTACATGGGTTTTCTAAGCCCCGAGACATATCTCTATGTCCTAAAGGCATTTAAGTCTATTTACGGGGGTAAGGCAAGCTGTTTTTTATGCCGTGCTAAGCTATACACGCCCTGGTTTTCTGTAGAGTTACAAGGGGAAAGTCCTCGGCAGCCTTGCCAAGATGCCATGCGTTCCTGGCCAAAAAGACCGGCTCGTCGTCGTGGTCGTAGGCAACCGCCGCACGATTGGCATCAATGAACTTCTTTACCTCGGCCTTATCGCCGGTAATCCATCTTGCAGTGTAAAGAGCGGTGGGCTCGAAAATCACGGGAACTTCGTATTCCGTCCTTATCCTGTCCGCCATGACTTCAAACTGCAAAGCTCCGACAACGCCGACAATAAAATCCGAGCCAAGCACGGGCTTAAACACGGACGCTCCGCCCTCTTCGGCAATCTGCTGCAATGCCTTGCCGAGATGCTTTGCCCTGAGAGGGTCAACCGCTCGCACCTTTTGCAAAAGCTCGGGGGCAAAGGTGGGAATACCGGTGAAGGTGAGCTTCTCGCCCTCGGTGAGCGCGTCGCCTATGCGCAGGTTGCCGTGGTTAGGAATGCCAACGATATCGCCGGCAAAGGCGTCCTCGGCAATCTCTCTGTCCTGCGCCATGAACATTAAAGGCGCGGCAATCGGCAGCATTTTGTCTTCGCGCACATGAAGGAGCTTCATACCCTTTTTAAAATGCCCCGAGCAAATGCGCACAAAAGCAATCCTGTCGCGGTGCTTGGTGTCCATGTTGGCCTGTATCTTAAAGACAAAGCCCGTGACTTTTGTCTCGGCAGGAAGGACTTCGCGCGAGGTGGCCTTTTGCTTTGTGGGAGCGGGGGACAGGCTTTTAATGCCTTGGAGCAATTCCTTTACGCCAAAGTTATTCACCGCCGAGCCGAAGAAAACCGGCGTCATAGAGCCGCTTAAGTATGAAGCTAAATCAAAGGGCTTGCAAAGCTCCCTTATCATCTCTAAGTCCTCGCGCAGTTTATCTAAAAGATAGGTTGGCACTTTGTCTTTCAGCCCCGCATCGTCCAGGGAAGCGAAAACCTCGCCGTCTTGACGGTGTGCCTTGTCTGACTTGTCCATCAGGATAACGCGGTCGCCGAAAATGTCGTAACAGCCGACGAAATCTTTGCCCTGCCCGATAGGCCACGAGGCAGGCGTGACTTCCAGCGCTAAGTCCCTTTCCACCTCGTCCAGCAGGGAGAAAGGGTCGCGACCTTCTCGGTCCATCTTGTTTATAAAGGTGATAATCGGCACATCACGAAGGCGGCAAACTTCAAACAGCTTGCGAGTTTGCGCCTCTATACCTTTGGCCGAATCCAAAACCATTACCGCCGAGTCTACTGCCGTTAAAACGCGGTAGGTGTCTTCGGAAAAATCCTCGTGCCCCGGAGTGTCCAAAAGGTTGAAGGTCACGCCGTCGTATTCGTAAGTCATTACCGAAGAAGCGACCGAAATGCCGCGCTCGCGTTCAACCTTCATCCAGTCGGAATGGGCGCGCCGAGCTTCGCCTTTGGCCTTGACCGCACCTGCCATTTGAATTGCTCCGCCGAACAGCAGCAACTTCTCGGTAAGGGTGGTTTTGCCCGCGTCAGGGTGAGAAATAATCGCGAATGTGCGCCTTTTCTCTATTTGCTCTTTTATGTTGTCAGCCATTTTCGTCCTTTTAATTTGCGTGGCAACCTACGCTAAAAGCGGGGAAAAGTAAAGATACTTGTCATTTGCCCCTTTTATGCTAGAATGAGCCTTCTAAACTGGCAGATGGTCGGATGATCGCGGAAGTATCTTTATACATCTGAGGAAAGTCTGGGCTTCAAGGGAATACGATACCGGATAACGTCCGGCAAGAGTGATCTCAGGGATAGCGCCACAGAAAACAGTCCGCTTGTCTATATGATAAGCAAGGGTGAAAAGGTGAGGTAAGAGCTCACCGCGGAATCGGTAACGAAACCGGCACGGCAAGCCCTATCGGAAGCAAGACCAAAGAAGACGATGCACTGGCAACAGTGCGAAAAGTGTTTTCCCTCACAGTCGTCGTGGTAGGCCGCTAGAGGCATTTGGCAACAGGTGTCCAAGATGAATGATTGTCAGACCTATTTGCTTGAGATAGCAAAGGGCGAACAGAACCCAGCTTATAGACCATCTGTTAGTTTAGAACCTATTTTAAGCGCTTTTTCCGATTCGCATCTCATATTCACGATGGCTTTTTTGGGCCTTCCAATTCTTGCGGCAAATTAAAGCGCAGTCTGGTTTCCCCTTTACCTATTTCCTCAATCGTGATTTTGAATCTTTCCCTTAACGCCTTGAGAATGCTCTTTATCAATTTTTCCGGAGCGGAAGCCCCTGCCGTAATTCCAAGAGTCTTAACCTTTGCTAACTTGTCCCAATTAAGCTGTTTTTCATCTTCTACCAGGACGGAATTAGCGCACCCTGCTCTAATCGCCACCTCGACCAAGCGCTTGGAATTAGAGGAATTAGGCGACCCCACCACTATCAACATATCCACTTTTGGGGCTATTTCCTTTACTGCCATTTGGCGGTTGGTAGTGGCATAGCAAATGTCTTTTGACGAACAGACAATGCCGGGGATTTTTGCCTTTAGGAACTCTTTTAATTCGGCAGTTTCATCAACGGAAAGAGTCGTTTGGGTGACCAAAGCGGCATCTTTAACGGTATCTTTATCCAGACGCTCTAAATCCTTGACTTCATCAAGCAAGAATATCTCGCCATCGGGGAGTTGCCCCATTGTGCCGATGACTTCGGGGTGCCCCGCGTGGCCGATAAGAATAACCTTGCGCCCTGCTTCGTTATGCCGCTTTACTTCCGTATGCACCTTTTCCACCAAAGGGCAAGTCGCATCCAAATACTTAAGTCCGCGGCTTTTGGTCTTTTCCAAAACCTTCTTCGGAACCCCGTGGGCCGAAAAGATTACCATTCTTCCCTCAGGTACCTCGTCAATTTCGCTTACGAATACAGCGCCCTTTTTCTCCAACTCCTTCACCACAAAAGCGTTATGAACGATTTCGTGCCGCACATATATGGGCGCGCCATACTTCTCCAGAGCCTTTTCGACAATTTGGATTGCCCTGGTAACTCCGGCACAAAAGCCTCTGGGATTGGCGAGGAGAACTGTAATATTTTGCTTGGTCATAAGTATTTTTTCGTGTATTGTCGGTTGAGGTTTTGCCTTTAATAGCACAAAACCTTTGCAAATGAAAGAACAGAATAGAAAGAACACTTCATGACAAAACCTTATTTTTCAGCTCTATGTATACTTATGCTGTCGCCTTTGGCACTGTCGTGCTCATCTTCTTATAAAGAAGATATTCTTTGCCCTATGGTTCATATTGAAAAGGCGACCGCCGGAGCCACTTATTTCAAAGATGGCAAAGGCAAAGGGCTTGTCGATAAGGTCTTTGCGGTGAAAATTACCGGATATAAAGGCACTTGCAGTTATGATAAAGATCACCCTTCCACCGTAAATATGTCTTTGAATGTGGAGTTTGAAGCGGAGCTTGGCGCGGCCGCAACATCGCGTAAGCAAAGCGCTCGGTACTTTATCGCTATACCCGAGTTTTATCCCGCCGCATTTGCCAAGCAGGTATTCCCGCTGAACTTCACTTTCCCCGAAAGATACGACCGCATAGACTATCGCGATGAAGAGGTAAACATAAGCATTCCTATTCCCGAAGATAAAAGCGCTATGGATTACACCATATATGTAGGAATGCAGCTTGATAAAGATATGCTTAAATACAACCGCACACTTAAATAACTTAAAGAAAGGAAAGGAAATAAAATGATACCTACAAAGCAAGATATGGCAAATGCGATTCGCTTTTTAAGTGCCGACGCTATTGATAAAGCAAACTCCGGGCATCCCGGCATTGCTTTAGGCATGGCAGATGTTGCTACCGTCCTTTTCACAAAGTTTTTAAAGTTTGACCCCAAACATCCGAAATGGCCCGACAGGGATCGATTTATTTTGTCTGCGGGGCACGGTTCTATGCTTTTATACAGTGCTCTTTACCTTACCGGTTATGAGGACATTACCATTGATGACATAAAGAACTTCCGCCAGCTTGGCGCAAAGACCGCCGGACACCCCGAAGTCGGTAAGCTTGCCGGTGTTGAAGCATCAACCGGTCCCCTTGCCCAAGGGCTGGGCATGTCCGTCGGTATGGCTCTTGCCGAAGCGGTATTAAGGCATCAATTCGGTGAGAATGTAGTTAATCACTACACTTATGTTTTAAGCGGTGACGGCTGTTTGATGGAAGGACTTAGTCACGAAGCAATATCTTTGGCAGGGCATTTAAAGCTGAACAAACTGATTTTGTTCTGGGATAATAATCAAATCACGATTGACGGCAAGACCGACCTTTCAACCTCAACCGATCAAATAGCCAGATTCAAGGCCTCGGGCTGGAATACCATTGAAGTTGACGGGCACGATCAAGACCAGATTGCCGCCGCTATAACCAAAGCGCAAAAGTCGGATAAGCCTACAATGATTGCTTGCAAGACTATTATCGGATACGGTGCTCCCACAAAGCAGGGAACGGAAAAGTGCCACGGTGCCGCCTTGGGTGCAGAGGAAACTGCCTCTATGCGTAAAAACCTTGGTTGGACCGCTGAGCCTTTTGTCGTCCCCGATGACATTTTAGCCGCTTGGCGCGAAGCAGGCGCGAGAGGGGCGAAGGATTACGATGCTTGGCAGGCCCGTTTTGCAAGTCTTGATGGGAAAATCAAAGCCGACTTCACTCGCCAAGTAATAAAGGGCGAACTTCCTTCCGATTGGAATAAGACCATTAACGAAACCAAGGCCGAAGCCTTAACAAAGCGCGACCCCTTGGCGACAAGAAAAAGTCTTAACTTCGCCCTTGCCAAGACTCTTCCTCATATTCACGAGATTATCGGCGGTTCGGCTGATTTGAGCGAAAGTAACGGTGTTTTGGTAAAAGATTATCACAAAGCGCTGGATGCAGATAATTACGACGGGAACTTCATTCATTACGGCATACGCGAGCATGCTATGGGAACTTGTATGAACGGTATGATTCTGCACGGTGGAGTGATCCCCTTTGTCGCGACTTTCTTTTCATTCATGGATTATATGTTGCCCTCAATTCGGATGGCGTGCCAAATGAATATTCCCAGCATATATGTGTTTAGCCATGATTCGATAGCCGTTGGTGAGGATGGACCTTCGCACCAGCCCGTAGAGCAACTACCATTGTTAAGAGTTATGCCAAATCTAAAGGTTTTCCGCCCCGCTGATACCATTGAAACGATTGAAAGCTGGGAATATATATTGGAGCACCGCACTGGACCTGCCGTAATTCTGGTTACGCGCCAAAATGTTGAGCAAATTCGCACTGATGCAAGCGAGAACAAATCGGCAAAAGGCGGCTATATCATATCCCCGTCAAAGGGCGAACGCGCGGCAACCATTGTTGCTACCGGCTCGGAAGTATCCGTTGCTATAAAGGCGCAAAAGCTCTTGGCAGAGAAAGGGATTGATGTCGCGGTGGTATCAATTCCTTGCAAAGAGGTATTTGAGGAGCAACCTGTTTCCTATCAAAAAAGTGTCATTGACACAAAGCCGACTATTGTCGTTGAGGCTGCTAACCTTAGCGGCTGGGGCAAATACACGCGCGGCAACGGCGATAAAATCGGTATGACCAGCTTTGGCACTTCCGGACCTTATAAAGAGCTTTTCGTCCACTTCGGATTTACTCCCGAACATGTTGCCGAGGTAGTAACCGCTTGTATAAATAAAGACTCATAGAAGCAGAAAAAGGAGCCTAAAATGACCGTAAAAATAGCCCCCAGCATTTTATCCGCCGACTTTGCCGCCCTTGGACAGGAAGTTAAAAGTATAGATAAAGCGGGGTGCGATTATATCCATGTTGATGTTATGGACGGGCATTTTGTCCCTAATCTTACTATGGGACCTTGTGTGGTAAAAAGCTTAAGGAAGTGCTCTGATAAAATCTTTGATGTTCACCTTATGATGACCAATCCCGACGATTTTATTGAGGCTTTTGCCGCCGCGGGAGCAGACATTATTACGGTTCACGCCGAAGCGGTATGGCACTTGGACAGGACCCTTTCTCGCATCCGTGAGCTTGGAAAAAAGGCCGGAGTTTCCTTAAATCCCTCTACCTCTGAAAGTGCGCTTGAGTATGTGCTGGACAAGCTGGATTTAATCCTTGTGATGAGCGTCAACCCCGGCTTTGGCGGGCAAAAGTTTCTTCCCTCGCAATTGGATAAAATTGCACGCATTAAAAAGATGATAGGAAGTCGCAACATTGATTTGGAAGTTGATGGAGGCATCACGCCCGAAACCGCTCCTTTATGCATAAAAGCGGGAGCAAATGTGCTGGTTGCGGGTAGCGCAGTGTTCTCTTCCAAAGATTATGCTGCCACTATAAAAGCTTTAAGGGGCAATGGATAATGGCGGAGAAAATCCTTATTGTTGAAGATGAGCCGGCAATCGTGACTATGCTGGAATATAATTTAAAATCCGAAGGCTATGAGACTATTGTTGCCACAGACGGATTGCAGGCCTTGGATATGGCGGAAAAAGAGCGCCCTGCCCTTATTCTGCTTGATTGGGTTTTACCTAAAATGACAGGGGTTGAAGTATGCAAAACCATTCGTAAAAAGGCCCAGCATTCCGGTGTTCCTATTATCATGCTGACAGCCAGAGGCGAAGAAGCCGACAAAGTCCTCGGCTTAAAGCTCGGTGCGGACGACTACATCACTAAGCCTTTTTCCATTCCCGAATTAAACGCCAGAATCAAGGCAGTGCTAAGACGAGCGGGACCTTCCGATGACAAAGGCAGCTTGGACTTTGAAGATATTCATATGGACTTCACCTCACACAAAGTCACCCGCGGTTCTCGAGAGGTAATAGTGGGGCCGACCGAGTTTCGCCTTTTGAAATACTTGATGAGTAAGCCCAAGCATGTATTCTCGCGAGAAGAGCTTTTGCGCGCTGTATGGGGCGCCTCAATCCATGTGGAAATCCGCACCGTAGATGTCCATATCCGCCGCTTGAGAAAGGCTTTAAATGAGGGGGGAGAGCGCGACTTGTTAAGAACGGTAAGAGCTGCGGGATACTCTATTGATACAGAGCCGAGCGATCCCGACCCTGAAGATGATTTATAAAAAGTGATTATACTGTCGGCTACTGTCCTTGCGTTTCCTGATACCTTGCCAACATATTAGGCGTAATCAAGGTAATGCCGCTGTCCGTGCGATAAAAATACTTTCTATCGAATTCTTCATCTTCGCCAATAACTAAGCCGCGAGGAACATGGCAGCCGCTGGCAATAATAGCCTTACGCACTTTGGCGTTGCGGTGCACGACCGAGTTAGGTAGCACCACCGAGTCCTCAATATAGGCGAAGGAATGCACCAGAACATTAGTAAAGAGCAAGGACCCTTTTACAACCGATCCTGAAATAATGCACCCGCTGGATACCAAAGAGCGAGTCGCTACTCCGGTCCTAAGCTCGCTTTCAAACACGAACTTTGCCGCGGGTAATTGCTCTTGGAAGGTCCAAATAGGCCAAGAAGAATCATATAAATCCAAATCCGGCACGACATAGGTTAAATCTATGTTCGCTGACCAATAAGCGTCCAGAGTCCCGACATCTCGCCAATAAAGCTCATCTTGACCGGTATGCACGCAACTTCTGCCGAAATGGTGCGCCATAATTCGAGCTTTCCCCACCAACGACGGTAAAATATCCTTGCCGAAATCGTGAGAAGAAGACGTATTTGCCGCATCTTCCGATAACAAATGCATCAAAAAGTCCGCATTGAAAATATAAATGCCCATACTGGCAAGGGACTTATCGGGGCGATTAGGTATTGTCGGAGGATTTTCGGGTTTTTCCAAAAAGCTGGTAATGTTGTTGTTCTCATCAACGGAGACTACACCGAAGCCTTTTGCCGAATCAACGGGCACCTCAATACACGCCACCGTCACATCGGCACCGCTATCAATATGGTCTTCAAGCATTATGGAGTAGTCCTGCTTGTATATATGGTCGCCGGCCAAAATCAGAATATATTTGGGATCATGCTCGGCTATTACATCTTTATTTTGGAAAACGGCGTCAGCTGTCCCTTGATACCACACCGCGCCGGAAGTCTGCTGTTGAGCGGGCCAAATCTCCACAAACTCATTAAGTTCGGGTTGCAAAAAGCTCCAGCCGCGTTGCAAGTGCTTGATAAGGGTATGAGCGCGATACTGCGTCAATACGCCAATTCTTCTAATGCCGGAGTTAATACAGTTTGAAAGGGGAAAATCAATAATGCGAAACTTGCCGCCGAAGGGCACTGCCGGCTTGGATTGATTATCCGTCAAATCACGCAATCTAGACCCGCGACCACCTGCCAAAATTAAGGCTAAAGTATCTTTACGAGCGCTATTTAAATCACCGGTTTCCATTTGTTGTGCCTACAAAAAATCAATCAACGATCAAACTCGTGGGGGTAAGCATAAAGCAAAAAAAATAAATAGCAAATAAATTATTAACAATAAATATACTGCGAATTACTTCATTATTACTTGTAACCGCGCACTTCTTCTATGCTTTTTGCCAATATATCAAGCTCTTGCGGACGAGAGAGATTGTGTTCCCCGTCCTTTTGTATTAGCAATTTAACCTTGGGAGCATCAATAATATCCTTTGTTTGCAATGCTGTTTTTAAAGGAACTACACTATCCTTATCTCCGTGTAAAAGTATTACGGGTGCATCTAGCGTAATTTTACTTTGCAATACTAGATTTTTCTTTCCGTCCTCAAGTAATTTTAAAGTCCAAGGGTCGCCAATATCGTCATACTCGTTCGGAGTATAGATTATTCCTTTTGCAAGCAAATCCTTTTTCATCGTATCGGGAAGCAATCTTATAATCATCTCGGTAAAATCGGGAGCCGCGGAAATGCCGACTAAACCCTTGATCCTGTCGGGGCGCCTTAGAGCCAACAGTAGCATAATCCAACCGCCCATACTGCTACCCACAATTACTTGTTTGCCCGCAGTTTTATTATCTAAAATACTTACCGCGTCATTAAACCAATCAGAAATGGTAAAGTCTGTAAAATCACCCGAGGAGTCCCCATGCCCTCGGAAGTTAAGCGAAGTAAAAGCAATGCCTTTATCACGGCAGAACCTTTCCACAAAAGTTGCTTTTGTCGAGTCAATACTTGACCGCGTTCCGTGCAAGTAAAACACTCCGGGTTGATCTCCCGTTACTTGGCGAAAGGACACAAAACCACCGTCGGGGTAATAAAACTTTTGATTAGCGGTGTCTGCCATGATTTTACCTCTCTTAACTGACAAGAAGCCGAGTTTTTAAAGGGCCGGCACAGGCTCATTTGCATTTTGCCTGTTGTCGGCAGCTCCCGCGCCCTGCTCGTGTGAAGGCGCTGCACTGCTGTCACTGTGTCCGAACAGTTTATCAAGGAAGCTTGGCGCTGACTCAACGCTTGTATCGCCTTTTTGCGCTTGTTCCTTTACCTCCTCTTTTTCAGCTTTTTTAAGCTCAACCTCGGCTCCCTCTTCAGGAGTGAGAGCATATACGACCTCAGGTTTCCACTCGCTTGCGAGTTTTTGGGCCTCTAAAACCTCGGCATGAGTCATTCGCGCGGTTAAATCATCACGCGCTTTAATGGCTTGCCTTCTAATATCTTCATCACCATAAGCCGTGGCAATATTATACCACTTATGCGCTTGGACAAGATTAATAGGCGCACCTTTCGTCTTTAAGTTGGAAAGTAGTTTGCCCAGGTTCATTTGCGCATCAACATCGCCCTGATTTGCCGCCTTTACCAAGTATCGAAGAGCTAAGTCATAATCCTGGGGAGCTCCTCTGCCCTCGTAAAGCATCAAGCCCACTTCCTTTTGCGCCAAGGAATATCCCTGATTGGCCGCTTGTTTAAAGTAGTTAAAGGCCGTTTTATTATCCGCCGGCACTCCTGCCCCGTTTGCATACATAATGCCGAGATTATAAAGAGCGACCGGGTTACCGAACTTTGCCGCATACTCAAACCATTGCTTTGCCAAAGAAACATTCCTGGCAAACTTCTCTCCGGAATAATACAGACTTCCGAGCTCGACTGCGCTTCGTAAATCGCCGGCTTGTGCCGCTTTGTAATAAAGTTGCAGGGCTTTCCCTATATCCTGTCTTACGCCCTGCCCGTTTTCATACATTCTTGCCATGTAATAAAGTGCCTGAGAGGCGTCCTTTGTCCCGACGAGAGGAGAAAACTCTTCAAAAGCTAAGCTGTAATCCCCTCTTTCATAGGCGGCCGCGCCCTCTTTCCAACCGGCGTCAGCTAGGCCGTAAGAAGCACACCAAGCCAAGCTTGAAGCCGCTAATATCAAAGTCATCTTTCTCATTAAAATCCTCCGCTTTCGGAACAAAACTATGTCGATGCAGTATAAATCCCCCCGTTTAAAAAGCAAATATAAAAAGGTTTATGGTGGCAAATTTTGCCGACGCGTCTACCGATAAGCATTGCTCTTGTTTATCTTTTTCGAAAAAAAGAACTTTTCGAATAAGTTGGCAAACAATTTTTCGGTGAGGATAAAACCAAAGTTAGGACAAACTGCCGCTTGCTTTTTGGAAAGTTTCTATTTACATTGGAGGTAGTTTTTAAATCCCTCGCAAGACTTCTTTTCAACGCGAGCAAATAAGGCTTTAGTTGAAGGGGGTGTTATGTTATCATGGAGACAGGATGAAGCTGGTATCTATAGTATTGCCCACCTATAACGGTGAAAAATTTTTAAGACAATCGATAGAAAGCGTGCTCAATCAGACCTATCAAGATTGGGAGCTTATCATTGTTAATGATTGCTCAACAGATACTTCTAAACAAATCGCGGAGGAATATGTTAAGAAAGACAAGCGCATATCCCTTTTGAACAACAAAGTTAATTCTAAACTCCCCGCTTCTTTGAATAATGGTTTTGCCGTTGCCAAAGGGGAATACTGGACATGGACATCGGACGACAATTGGTATGCCCCTGAAGCTATAGAAAAGATGGTGCGGGTCTTGGATAATAATCCGGATATAGGTTTTGTATATACCAATATGGTGGCAGTAAACGAACAAGGAAAAGAAGCTCGTATAAAGAAAAGAAAAGATGCAAGCACACTATTTACGGGGTGTTGTATCGGGGCTTGTTTCTTATATAGGGCAAGTGATGCCAAGCGAGCCGGTAAATATCGCGAAGATTTGTTTTGTGCCGAGGATTATGAGTTTTGGTTAAGGTTATACTGCAATGGTGTAAAGTTTAAACTTATTCCGGAGTTTTTGTATTTTTATCGTGAAAACAGCGGAAGTTTATCTGCAACCAAAAAGGATTTAGTAAATGCCAGAACCGCTGAAATCAAGTTGGAATATTGGGATAAGTTCCCTTGTTCCAATCGCAAAAAATGTTCAAGCCTGTTTAAGCAATACAGACGCATTCATTCACCCGAATTATTAGAAAAGATTTATCAAAAAGCGCCAATTTGGGGAAGGATTTTCAAGATTATAGGCGGAAAGAAAAAACATAATAGGTAAGTAGACCCATGGAAAATATACTTGTTGTATTAGGAACTCGTCCCGAGGCTATTAAGTTAGCTCCTGTTATTTTGGAATTGCGCAAGAATCCAAACTATAATGTCTTGGTCTGCAATACCGAGCAACAAAAGGAACTCTCTAATCAAACTTTGGATTTTTTCGGCATAAAGGCGGACTACAACCTGGATGTGATGCTTCCAAATCAAACTTTGGCCGGAGTTCAATCCCGCATTATGCAAAAGCTTTCCGATGTTTTCGCCGACAATAAGATTGATGCCACTATTGTTCAAGGCGATACGATGACCGTATTTTGCGGGGCTTTGGTTAGCTTTTATAACAAAGTTCCCGTTTTCCATGTAGAGGCAGGGCTAAGAAGTTATAATTTGTTTGAGCCCTTCCCCGAAGAAGCAACGAGGCAGATGACATCGCGCATCGTGGATTTACATTTTGCCCCGACCAAGATTGCCTTTGACGCTTTAATAAAAGAAGGAACATCCGCAGACAAAATTATCTTAACCGGCAACACCGTCATTGACGCCCTTTCTTGTTTGTCCGCGTCGACCTTGTCACAAGCCAAACAAAATCTGGAGCGTAAAGGAATTGTCTTTAACGATAGGCTGGTTTTGATTACGGTTCACAGAAGAGAAAATCATGGAGAACGACTGGATAGTATTTTACAGGCAATCGGAGAATTAACCGATAAATACGCCGACCATCAATTTGTCTTACCGATTCACCCCAATCCTAATGTTAAAGGCAAAGTTTGCCAAGCTTTGAGTGGGCGAAGGAATGTAATTTTGACCGAGCCGCTTAATTACCCTGATTTGGTATGCTTGATGCAAAACACCAAGCTGATTTTAACCGACAGCGGGGGGATTCAAGAAGAAGCTCCGACTTTTGGCAATCTTGTGTTGGTTATGCGATATGAAACCGAAAGAACGGAAGGGATTGACGCGGGCTTCGCCAAGCTGGTCGGAGCCGATAAGGCAAAAATCATCTCTGAGGCAGGAGCTATCCTTGATAAGGATAAATCTGCCACGCGTTTGGACGGGACGAAAAATCCTTACGGCGATGGTAACGCCGCAAAAAGAATACATCAAGCCATCAACAAATTTTTTGGTGATAAGAATGAAACGAAAGCCTTTATATAAAAGAGTATTTAGGGTCGTTAGGGATATTGTAACGCTTAGAAAATTGCGAAAAGCTATTTTGGCATATACCAGAGATTTGCCCCTTATTAAGGAAACTCTTAAAGATAAAAATTGTGCCATAGCTATGATTACCATACCTTGGAACTCGGACCTTTATCAACGCCCCCAACATCTCTCGTGTCAATTCGCAAAAAAAGGTATCCCTGTGTTTTATGCTAATTCTTCAAAGAAAATGCCTACAAAAATACAGGAAAATATATATTTAATTGCCCCGGATTCTTTACCTTATCTACCTTCTTCTTTGGCTCAAAAAATATATTTTATCGTTACAAGTACATTACCTTTACGCATTGAAACAGCTATGAAAATGAGGGAAAAAGGATGTAAAATCATATACGAATATATAGATGATTTTGATGAAAAAATTTTGAGAGATAATAAAATTCAAGTGGATTTATTCAACAACCTTGAGAAAATCGACCCCTTTTTAATTACAACATCTGCAAAAAGATTATACGAACAAATGGTAGAAAGGTTCGGCGAGGAAAAAGTTCTTTTTTGTCCGAACGGTGTTGATTTAGATAATTTCAAAGATATTCACAAACATCCCATACCATCGGAGATGCAACCGATTAAAGAAAAAGGTAAACCTATTGTCGGATATTACGGAGCCATGGCTCCCTGGCTGGATTGGGAACTAATCAATACAATGCATGAGAAATGCCCCGAATATGAATTCGTTTATATCGGTATGGATTATCAAAGGGCCTTAAATAATCTGCATCCAAAAGAAAATGTGCATTTTTTAGGCCCGAAAAAATATACTGAATTACCCGCATACGCTAAGCATTTTGATTGCTGCATTATTCCTTTTATTGAGGGAGATATAGCAAAGTCTACCTCTCCTCTGAAATTATATGAGTTTATGGCGATGCAGAAGCCTGTGGTTTGCACAAAGGATTTACAAGAATGTTACGGATATGAAGGTGTATTAATAAGCGAAAACCATGAAAAGTTTATGAAAAATATTAAGGAAGCAATTGAACTTGGTAAAAACAAACAATGCCAGGACAAGCTTTTTAAACAAGCTTGCTCTCATACTTGGGAAAAGTCTTTTGAAAAACTAATAACTAAGGTAACAGAAAAATGAAAAAACAAACAGCCAAACTGCTAACCTCTTGGATACCCTTTAAGACTTTACGCAGAAGCCTTAGGACCAAGCTAACGGGTATTACTATTGAGGATAATGGCATAAATAATGTCGTAATAATAGATAATCCCGATTGTTTTACAAACGCCAGCATTCATATTAATGCAAACAACAGCAGAGTTCACATAAAAAATGCTAAATATATCAAAAATACTAAAATTTCAATTTACAATGGTGACAATCAAACTTTGACTATAGAAGATGATGTTTCCGCGGAGGAAATGTCAGTCTTTTTATGTGGGGAAAACTCTGGGCTTACCATTGAGAAAGATTGTATGTTGTCCAGTAAAATAGAAATCTGGACGGCAGATGGTCATTCCGTAATTGATAAGACAACCGGCAAATGCCTTAACGCAGAGCCCGAGCATGTAATCATTGGTGCTCACACTTGGATTGCCAGAGGCGTCAAGCTATTAAAAAGAGCTAAAATCCCTGCAAATACAATAGTCGGAGCCAGCAGTGTCGTTTCTAAACCGTTTACGGAGCAATACACCTTAATTGCGGGGAACCCTGCAAAAGTAGTAAAATCAAATATATTGTGGAAAAGAGATGATCCACACCAATCGCAAGAAAGGGATAAAAATGAAAAAAGTTTTAATAAAACTATTAACTCATCCGATTAGAAACAAACAAAAAAGAAGAGACATCAGAAGCATATTGCTAAGCAAAACATCCGGCTCAACGGGCAGAAAAGTATCTCCTTTATCTCGGGATTTATATTTATCTCTTGCCCCTTTGATGAATAAAGATGCTTTTTCTCAGTATAAAAATGCCTTTGCCGGAAAAGATGTTGTGGTGGTCGGAGCCGGTCCTACTTTAAGCTATTATAAGCCTATTGAGGGGGCAATACACATCGGCACAAACCGAGTGCATATGAATAAAAATCTGAAATTAGATTTCCTGTTCCGTCAAGATTTCAAAGGCTATGATGAAGAAATATTTAATTGCCCGGTTAAAAAGTTTATTGGCAATTATTACGAATGGACGGCTGATATGTGTCCCGAATCAGTTTTTAACAAGCTGAAAAATGCCAAAAGATTTATGATAAACACCACTTCTGATTATATTCCCGTTAACATTGATATTGAGCCTTTATGGCACGGTGGCAGCGTCATTTACAGCGCCTTTCAATTTGCCTTATGGACCAACCCCAAAAGAATATATCTGGTCGGGTGTGACAGTGCCGGACAGAATGATCCGCTTCATTGGCATCATTACGATGATAAAGAAAAGGCTCATCACAATCTTGTCCCCATTAAGGCGTTAACGGACGGTTGGCAAAAAATGGCACACTTTGCCGCTACCATGTATCCCGAAACGGAAATTATCTCTGTAAACCCCGTAGGTTTAAAAGGATTGTTTAACGATTTAGAACAGAAAGGAAAATAAAAATGGCAGAGGAATATATAGAGCAATATAAAATATTACATGAAAAAGATGCCGATTTTGGAACATCTTCACCGTCTTTATACAAAGAGGTAAGGAAAATCATCAAGAAAGTTAAACCTCATACAATATTAGATTATGGATGCGGTAAGGGATTACTTTCCGATAAAATAGAAAAAGAGTTAAAAATAAAATGCTATAAATACGATATTGCAATACCTGAGTAATTCCAAATTACCGGAAGATAAAATTGACATGATAATCTGCACTGATGTGTTGGAACATATTCCTTTGGAATATCTACCGGAGGTTTTGGAAAATATCAGTTCAATTTCTCAAAATGCATTTTTTAATATATCATGCAGAAAAGCCGGGCAAATACTTCCAAATGGAGAAAATGCCCACTGCACAATATATCCTCCTCGTTGGTGGCAACATACGCTATCACAATATTTTGGGAAGGTTGATGAGCTTTTGTGCAAGGATTTAACCGCGGCATCTTTCTTTACTCATCCGAGCAATGTCTTTACTAAGTGCCGTTCCTTATTCAAAAAAGTAAAAACTCATGACGGGCGCAGAAATATATATATCTTCGGTATTAAGGTATTCTCTTATAAAAAGCCCGTCGGTTAGGACGGGCTACAATAAGTTTATGGCTTAGGATACTTTGCTTTTATAGCCGAAATAGTGGCTCGCCAAGCGTCCATATCCCAATAAATCATATCAAATTGCTCGCCCAGCGGCGGATATTCTGCAACACGTTTTTCTACATAGGTTTTTTCCGGTTCGGCCGGAGCAAACCCCGCCAAATACCAATTGCCATCATAGCCTTTTTCAACCTCTGTTTGCGCAAAGCCTTGAGATGTTGCCCAATTTGTATCTGTTCCTTCAAAAACAGAAACTTGATTTTCACAAATAATTTTTGCGTATTTTTGCATCTTTAAACTCCTTTTTGCGGATAAAAGTTAATATATTCTATGGTAGAGCCGGCGTTATAGATATAATAGGTTTTATCTTTAACAACTTGGATTTGCTGAGCCAGATGAATGAAACCGCCGGCGGCATTTGCCAAACCGACGATTATCCTGCCCGAAGTATCGTTTTCGTAAATGTAAAACTTATTAGACGGAGCGGAGTTTGGAGTATAAACTTTATATTCTATAAAGCCGTTGCTGCTTGGCGTAAATGTGCTGTTAACAGAAACGCTGGAGCCTCTGGTATAATCAGGCGAGCCCAGCTCAACAATGTTGCTTTTGCCGGTGGTGGTAAGGTTATCCATGTCCTTATTTGCCTTGCCGGCAAGGGTAGTCGCGGCTTCGGTAGCTTTGTTGCCGGCAATAGTTGCCTGCTCGGCGGCAATCGAGGCTTTTGCAATTGCGGTTGCGGCAGATGCCGATGCTTCCGCCGCCTTGTTTGTGGCGTTTGTTGATGCTGTTTCCGCGGCGGTTTTATATCCGGCCAGCGTGCTTTCCAGCTCGTTTACCGCTACGGTGGAGTTTTCAAGGTTAGTCCCCTGCTCGTTCCACACAATAGCCTTTCCCGCCGCAGGTGCGGGTAAAGTAAGATTGATATCCGTACCGACAGCATAAGGCGGCAAAACCATAGAGCGGTTTAAATTATCGGCTACTTCCTGTAAGCAGGCAATTTGATAATCAAGTTCGCTGTTTAGGACATTTGCCCGAAGAGCGCCACCTTCTTGAAAGTCGCTGATGCGTTCTATAGCCAAGCTTCGGGTAAGGGTAATGATAGTGTCTGCAGCGGGAGCAGAAGCAAAGGTTATGCTTCCTCCGTCAGAGTTATTTGCTCCCGATACGGTATAGCCGCTGTTTTGCAATGTTTCGCCAAAGTAAACTTTTAAATCTGAGTCTTTAAAAATCGCAAACGGAAACTCAAAGGTAGTTAGCATGCCGTCTGCAATATAACGAATTCTTGGAATTGTTGATTGTATGGTGATATGCTCAGCCATAATTATCTCCTTTCTATTGATGTTATGAAATACAAACTGCCAATACTTATGAGCACCCCTTGTCCGAGGTTTTTTGTTGATTAGTTTATGCAATATAATGCTTAATTCGCGGCTAAAAGGCGCAATAAAAATGGCAGAATGGCCCTATTCCATGGAACATGGAGCATTTACTCGCGAAGTAGTATAACAAGATAAAAAACAAAAGTCAAGGACTTTATTCCTAAAAGGACATTGTGAGCGATTTGGATTAAAAATAAAAAAAGGAAGCATAAGCTTCCCTTTAAAAAAATGGTGAGCGCGCTGGGATTCGAACCCAGGGCCACTTGATTAAAAGTCAAGTGCTCTACCAACTGAGCTACGCACCCACAATCAAGGAGTGGCAGAATATACATAAAAGCTACTGCCGTCAACCCTTTTTTATAAAAAACTTGAGCGCTAGGGTGAAGGAGTGTTGCCAAGGTCGCCGATGCTGACTTTAGAGACATCGGGGGTGGGCACGGAAGTCGCCGCCTCTTTAACGAACTGCACAAAATCTTTAAGCATCTCGGTTAAAAAAGGAATGTTCATACTGATAATATGCTGCAAAAGCCAAATGAAAATTGCGATAACCAGCGCCGTTCCGATAGTAAGCCCGACTCCTCTTGCCGCGCCCATGAAAAAGTGCCTGAGCACCATCCACCTTGGTTTTCTGGTGCTGTCGATATATTCCAAAAACTTACTATGCTCCAGCGAAAAGGCAATTTTTTCAACCTTACTTTTACTCTTACTTCGTCTTACGCGCCCGTAACGCCCTGCCGATTTTTGCTTAATTTTCCTGTCCAGTCGCACCATTTTCATAATCTCCATAGCGATAAAACTCTCGTTTTTTAAAACATTAATGGAGCAATATCAACATCTTTTCACTGTTTATTAACCTTTTAGAGGGATAATTGGTTGATTATATGCAGAGGAGAAAAAATGTTTAATCTACTGAAGAATAAAGAACCGGCCGAGACGCCTGTCTTTGCCATTATTGCGGGCCCCGGGGGAGAATCTTTTAACAGTGTTCATATTGAAAAGACTGTTAAAATCCTGAACCAAGCGGGGATAGAGACCGTGCTTATCGGCAACGGTGAAGCCCCTATTTCCGAGGACACAATTACCGCCACTCTTGAAGATTTAAAGGACAGTCACGGGTTAACGGTTTGCTTTATCGCTCATGGCTATAAAACACAAAAAGGCGGTCACATCTTATGGCTTGGGGAGAAGGCCAATACTGACACTTTTGATCTCTTGCTTAAAATTGAAAAGGTAAGAAAGAACAAAAGCACCGATTTTGTTTTCACTTCCAGCTATGGTGATACCATTGTGCCTAAGATGTATAAAAAGCTTCATAGGAGGTCATACATTACGGTGCTCTCGCCGACTGATAAGCTTGTAACCGGCGATCAACTTGTCGGACTTATGCAAAAAGTTTATACCAATGCCGCGCTTAACACTTACGGCACTCACCCGTCAAAAGCACTTTGCCTGTGCCACGATAAGGACACGGATATCACCCCGAAGATTGCTCTTGCCAAAAAAGGGTTTATTGAGGCACGAAAGCTCTCTACCACACGCGATAGGCACTCTTTGGTAAGGTTTTTCAGGAAGGCTGCAGTATAAAAAGCCAAGCCTAAATTAGAGTGTTCAAACCGAGTCCCGGTATGTATCAAGGCGAAAAAACTTAAATCAATTCATTAAGTTTGCCTTGCAATGTATTGATATAAACAGCTATTTTATTTTTCTACTCCCCGGTTTTTCATAAGGAATGCCTTGCTTGCATAAGGGGCAATCTTCGGGATCATACACCGCAATATCCAACTTTATGGCGCCATAAACAGGCAAATCGATTTTGCCGGCGCTTCTGTCCGCCAGGCAGGCAATCGCGACCACTTTCCCGCCCATAGCCTCAACCACTTCTTTTACTTCCATGCTGGACTTTCCGGTAGTAACCACATCTTCGGTGATGAGCACTTTTGCCCCCGGCTTAATGGTAAACCCGCGACGAATGGACATCTTGCCTTCGTCATCGCGCTCGGCAAATATGGCTTCCTTGCCAAGCTGCCGTCCCAATTCGTAAGCCACGATAATTCCTCCCATGGCAGGACCTACCACAATATCAATATCCAAGTTTCTTACTTTATCCGCCGTAGTCTTAAGTATCTCTTCTGCTTTATCGGGGAAGCGCAGCACTTTTGCGCATTGCACATAGCGATTGGAATGCTTGCCCGAAGACAGTAAAAAGTGTCCTTCAAGTAATGCTTCCGATTCTTTTAGAATCTCAATGTTTCTCTCGTCCGTCATTTTACCACTCCTCTAATTTCAGATAAATCGTCAATCCCTTCGGATTTCATAAAGTTTTCTATACCTTGAATAACATTTATGCAAGCCGAAGTATTCATAAAGTTTGCGGTCCCGACTTGCACCAAAGAGGCTCCCGCCATGATAAACTCGATAGCATCCTCGCCCGACACAATGCCGCCGAGCCCGATAACAGGCACGGATACGGCTTTGTAGACTTCGTTCACCATACGCACCGCAATCGGACGAATAGCGGGACCAGATAAGCCAGCGTAAAGATTGTGAAAGACACTTTTGCGCCGTCGGATATCAATTTTCATGGCGGAAAAAGTATTAACCAAGGACACCGCGTCTGCGCCTGCATCTTCCACTGCCAGCGCCACTTTTACAAGGTTATGCGCATTGGGTGACAGCTTTACGATAAGGGGCTTTTTAACCACTTTGCGCACTTCGCTTACCACTTCATGCGCAGGACCTTCCTCTATACCGAAAGCCATACCTCCGTGCGAGACATTCGGGCAGGATATGTTAAGCTCGATTGTATGCACGCCTTCGCACTTATCCGCCATATCCGCCGCTTTAACATAGGAATCAATAGTATTTCCGCCGACATTCGCCAAAACCACCGTATCAAACTTTTGCAAAAAGGGCACTTCCTCTTTAAGCACAAACGCCATACCGGGGTTTTCCAGCCCGACCGAGTTCATCATTCCCGAGGGAGTTTCGCAAGACCGTTGCCCTTTGTTTCCCGCCTTAGCCTCCAGCGTAGTTCCTTTGGTTGATATTCCGCCTAAGACGCTCAAGTCATATTCCTTGGCAAATTCGTGCCCGAACCCGAAAGTCCCCGAGGCCGCAATCACGGGATTTTTAAAATGCACCTCTTTTAAATCAAAGCTATAATTCATCAAAAAGCACCTCATCAGCAAGGAACACAGGGCCGTCCTTGCATACTTTTTTGTTACCTTTGGTGGTAGAACAAGAGCAAACCAAGCAAGCCCCCATTCCGCAGGCCATATGTTTTTCCAGCGACACATAGACCTTGGCTTTATGCCCCCTTGCCATATTTGCAAGAGCTCTTTCCATACCTAAAGGGCCGCAGGCGAACACATAGTCATAGGCGTCGTAATCAACATCGTCTAATATCGTCCCGCCGATTTTGGTCACAAGTTTACCCGCTGCAGCCTTGTATTCATCTTCCAGCAAGACTTCCTCGCGAAAGCCTAAATAGACATCGGGCTTGTTAAGTTGCTTTGCTGTCCACAAAAGCGGAGCGACGCCCATACCTCCACCTATCAAGGCAATCTTACCCTTTAAATCCAAGGGGAAGCCGTTGCCATACGGACCGGCAAGAGTAATATCATCACCCTTTGTGAGTCTGGATAAAATCTCGGTCCCTTCACCCACCACGCGATACATAAAGGCGATGTAGCCATCTCCGATATCATGCACGCTTATCGGGCGCGACAGCACGGGATACTTGTCCCACGCTCTAAGCATAAAGAACTGTCCCGCGGCGGGTTTAAAATCACCGGCAACCTTCATCACCCACATGTTATCGTTAGAGATTCTTTCGTTAGAAAGAACTTTATAACTTCCCGATGGCATCTGTCAGCTCCTTTGCCATTGCATCGGCTTTTGCCTTAATAATATCTTTTGCCGAGCCTTCCTTGCCAACATGAGCAGCAATAATCCCGCGCGAGACATTAACTACACCGCCCTGCTCCTGCCCGATAAGCTGGGCAATATCCTCGGCTTTTGCCCCTTGCGCACCGAAGCCGGGAACCAGCAAGAACACCCTACCGTCCGCGACTTCTCTTATGTGTATGATTTGCTTTAAGTGGTTAACACCGACCACCGCACCGATAGCGGAGTAGCCGGAATTACCAAGAAAATCCTCGCCCCAGTTTTTAATGGCTTCAAGCACCGATATATAAAGAGGCTTACCGTTTTTATCCTCTATCTCTTCAAAGTCATCGGACGAAGGATTGGAAGTCTTTACCAGCACAAAAGCTCCCTTGTTTTTGTCTTTGAAATAAGGAAAATAAGGAGAAATTGCGTCAACTCCCATGTAAGGATTAAGGGTCGCCATATCCGCTTCAAAATCACCACTGAAGTGTCCTTTGGCGTATTCCTCGGCGGTAGAGGCGATATCCCCGCGTTTAATGTCGGCAATAACAATCTCATCGTTGTCGCGAAGATATTTTAGGATTTTGGCGTAGGCGCGAAGCCCTTCCAGCCCTAACGCCTCATAGCAAGCAATTTGCACTTTGTAACAAGCTGCATTTTGAATTGTGGCATCAACAATCATTTTTGCCGTTTCAAAGAGCCCGTCCTCTATGGAAAAGTTTTGGAACTCCGTCGGAATATATCCCGTCCTTAAATCTAACCCCACACACAAGGGGCTTCTTTGCCTTACCTTTTCATAAAGCTCGTCAACTATCATTTTAAAAACTCTCCTTTTTTAATGGTGTGAATAACTTTTCCCTTTAGCTTAGTCCCGTTAAAAGGCGTATTTTTCCCCATAGATACGAATTTTGATGCATCGACCACCACATCGGCACTTTCATCAACTATGACCAAATTTGCCTCATACCCGACCTGTAACAGGCCCGGGTCTACTCCCATCATTATCATCGGGTTTTTGCTCATGAGCCGTGACAAGCCTTCGGGCTTAATTCCGTTTTCCGAAAATACGGTATTAATGATGGGGAAAGCCACCTCTATCCCCGATATCCCCGGCGCACCGACAGCTTTATCTTCGGCGGTATGTGGGGCATGATCCGTAGAAATGCAATCTACATACCCGTCCTTAATCGCTCTTATCAAAAAATCAACATCGGCTTTGGTGGCCAGCGGCGGATTGACCCTATAATCATTGTCGTATCCGAACAGGTGATGTGGAGTAACTTCTACCGTTACTCTGAGGCCTTTGTCTTTGGCGTTCATGATTGCCATCATTGAGTCTGCTTTGCTTATATGGCAAAAGTGAAGATTCCCGCCGTTCTTTTCCAGAAGTTCAATATTGCGGAGCACCATTTCGGTTTCCGGCTCGCTGTGGTCCATTATGAGGAAATCCAGTTCTTTGGAAGCGCGCAAAGCCTCGGCAAAAAGTTCCTCGCTATCAACATTTTTCCCGTCATCGCTAAAAAACTTGGTGAGGCTGCGCAAAGTCCTAAAGTCCACGGTTTTTTCGCCTTTCTCGCCGACACTTACCGCCGCTGCTTGATATACCTCGGACAAAGAAAGCCTTTGCGCCCTGGCCAAAACATCGGCGATAACTTCCGTATTGTCAGCTATCGGCTTAGTGTTGGCCATAGCGACAATGTGCGTATAGCCTCCGTTAACTGCCGCTCTAATGCCGGTTTCTAAAGTTTCTTTGTGCAAGAATCCGGGATCGCGTAAATGCACATGCAAGTCGGCAAAAGAAGGCATAACCGTAAGCCCTGCTATATTAACAACCTCAACATCGTCTCCGACATAAAGGTTGTTATCCACCTCGGAAATAATGCCGTCCATAATCAGCACATCTGCTTCACGCGAAGCGTTTGCATCAACTACTTTTCCGCCTTTTAATATAGTCTTACTCATTTTTCAGAATCCAATCACAGTATTCGCACCGACAAACTGTCCGCGCTTCGTCGGTAAAAAGCCACTTTGCGCTTTGAACATTAGCATTATTTGTAACGCACTTGGGATTTTGGCACTTTGCCGTAATTCCCTCTGCCACCACTCCTTCGCGCTCGTATCCTTTTACAAAAGGCTTGTTAAGAAGCGTATAGATAAGAGCCATTCTGGCATACATACCATACTTTACTTGTTTGAAATAAGCCGCTCTGGGGTCGTCATCAACTTCAAACAAAATCTCTTTATCTATGGGCAAGGGGTGCAAAATAATCATATCTTTCTTTGCCCCTTTCAGCTTTTCATTATCAAGAATACAAGCATCGGCAAACATAGCATACTCGTCAGGGTTAGCGAACCTCTCCTTTTGTATGCGGGTCATGTAAAGCACATCAACTTCGGGCAACACATCTTCCAAATTGTGTGTTTCAACAATTGCATCAGCTGGGATTTTCTCTTTGATATAGTCGGGAATCTCAAGCCCCTCGGGCGATACAAAAAAGAACTTATTTCCCTTGTGTTTTAGTAAAGCCTCAACCAAGGAATGCACCGTTCGCCCGAACTTTAAGTCCCGCGCAAGAGCGATGTTAAGGTTATCAAGCTGCCCTTTCATCTCCCATATTGTCAGTAAATCGGTAAGCGTCTGGCTCGGGTGATGATGCCCGCCGTCGCCAGCGTTTATAATCGGCACATCGGAATACTTCGCAGCCAGATAAGGTGCGCCTTCTACGGGATGCCTTATTGCAATAATATCGGAGTAAGCTGCTACCGTCCGTATGGTATCCTGTATCCCTTCACCTTTTTTTGCCGAAGTAGAATTGGCGTCGGCAAAGCCGATAACTTGCCCGCCGAGTCTAAGCATGGCCGTTTCAAAGCTGAGTCTTGTGCGCGTTGATGGCTCATAAAAAAGCGTTGCAAGGATCTTTCCCTTTGCCGCATCGGCATAATTCATAGGATTGGCAATTATCTCTTTTGCCAGGTTAAGCAGCTTTTCAATTTCTGCAGAACTTAAATCATCAGGACCGAGCAAATGGTTAGTCATTTATACCCCCAAAAAATAAATAGCCGCCTTTGGATCCAAGGCGACTATTTTTAGCAGATTTAAGAACTAAATACAAGCAGAGGGATTTACTCTCTGGTTTTTTGGCTTAGGTTCTTGATAGTTTCCTTTATGGTATTCATCTGTTTTATAGTATAACCAACGGGCTTATGCTGTATTTTTTCGCCGGGATGGTTATTAAATATACTTTCGGGGTCACGGCATATTAATATAACAGGTTTCTTGGGATCTAGCAAAGCACAAACCGAAGAAAGAAGCCTATATTCAGGATCATCGTATACTATTTCACGTTCCTTCCCGGGTCCTTCCACAAATGCAAGTAAACCGCCATCCCATATGTTGTAATCATCATAATAATGAAAACGCATTCTGTTCTTGTTTTTGTTATCATAAATCTCAATAAGAGAGCCTTTGATGTTATTATCTTCGCGATTAGCCATGTTGCAAGTATAACGGTATAAGTCAACAAACAGCTCGGGTTTGGCTTCTTTATCCGCGCCTAATCCGACTCTTATTGTCCCGTCAGATAATTTTTCCATCTTAACAATATCCATTTTTTACTCCATTTGTAATTTTAATAAGTCGTGGCATAGGGCCACAATCTTGTGTGGTGGGGGAAGTATCATTTATCAACTTGTTTGTCAATACATTTTAAACAAGAGAAGCAACCCGGACTTGTGAAAATATAGGCTGGCCATCCAGCGGCATTCGTTCGATTGTTTATCAATACACAACGTAAAAAGCGAACTATCCTCTAGTTTTGAAAATCAAGTCCTTAACAATTTCATTTTTTACTGTTGCTCCAATTTTAATGTGCTTACATTGCCGTTCTTCACAACAATAACTGTTGAAAACCCCTTCAGGAATGCGGCATACTTCATCAACCTTATCGTTTGCTCCATATGTTGGAAGGTAGGGGACCAATGGAGCAAGAACCGAAGAAAGGGTTTTGTATTCGGAATCATTTTTATTTATTTTGGATTCCCCTTTATCTGTCACGATTGAAAAAGATCCTTTTTTTCGTCTGCAATCAGTATAATGATAGTAAATAGGGTAATAATCATAATTATCATAATAATGAAACAGCATTCCGTTCTTATTTTTAGTATTATAAATCCTAATGAAAGAACCTCTATGTTCTTCCGTTTTGCTCCAATGGCCATCCATATAACAATAATAATACATATCAATCAGCCATTCCGGTTTGGCACCTGCTTTCTCGCCTATTCCGATTCTTATTATCCCGTTGGGTAACCGATCCTCGTTGGATATTTTCTCCATACTAATGACTTCCATCATCTCCTCCATTTATCAATAGCCATTAATAGTTTAGCTATTAATTCATAAGAGTAAAATTAATATTCGTCCGATTATTTGTCAATATATTTTTAAGCGCAAGAAAAACGACCCTGGCTACAAAGCGTAGGAGGGTCGTTTTGAGTTTTACAAAATTGCGACCGGGTGGTCTACAAACGGATTTTAGTATCCGCCCATCATGCCACCCATGCCCGCGTCAGCCCCGCCGTGGCTACCGCAAGAGCACTTATCTTCAGGCTTATCGGTAACCATCGCTTCGGTGGTAATCAGCAATCCGCCGATAGAGGCAGCGCCTTCCAAAGCAGTTCTCACCACTTTGGTCGGGTCAATGATACCTGCGGCGAACATATCGGTATACTTACCGGATTGAGCATCAAAGCCAATCTTATTATCCTTACCTTCAATAAGCTTTCCGGCGACAACTGCACCGTCAACGCCGGCGTTTTCGGCAATCTGGCGCACCGGAGCTTGTAAAGCGCGGCGGATAATGTCAACACCGACTTTCTGATCGTTATTGTCAACTTTGACTTTCTCCAAAGCGACCGAAGCATAAAGGAGTGCAGATCCGCCACCTACTACAATGCCTTCCTCAACGGCAGCACGAGTGGCATGCAGAGCGTCGTCAACGCGGTCCTTCTTTTCCTTTACTTCCGTTTCGCTGGCACCGCCGACTTTAATAACAGCAACACCGCCGGAAAGTTTTGCAAGACGCTCTTGCATTTTTTCCTTGTCGTAATCGGAAGTAGAGTCTTCTATTTGCTTTTTGATTTGGGCGCAACGAGCCTTGATAGCGTCCTTATCGCCCGCACCGTCAATGATGGTTGTATTGTCCTTGTTTATGGTGACGCGCTTTGCCGTGCCAAGCATATCAAGAGTTACATCTTCAAGCTTAATGCCTACATCGGCAGAGATAACCTGACCTTTGGTGAGAATAGCAATATCCTCAAGCATAGCTTTGCGCCTGTCGCCGAAACCGGGAGCCTTTACCGCAGCAACTTTAAGCCCGCCGCGAAGTCTGTTCACGACCAAAGTAGCCAAAGCCTCACCCTCGACATCCTCTGCGATGATAAGTAACGGACGGCCGGATTGCACCACGGCTTCCAATATAGGAATCATGCTTTGCAAGTTGGAAAGTTTGCCGTCATCAATAAGAATATACGGGTTTTCAAACTCGGTAATCATCTTGTCGGGATTGGTGATAAAGTAAGGAGAAAGGTATCCGCGATCAAACTGCATACCTTCAACCACTTCAAGCTCGGTGGAAAGACCTTTTGCGTCTTCGACCGTAATCACGCCCTCGTTACCGACCTTTTCCATAGCCTCGGCAATGTATCCGCCGATGGAGGAGTCGCCGTTTGCGGAAATAGTTCCGACTTGAGAAATCTCGGCAGAAGTAGAGACCTTGCGCGAGTGCGCTTTAATCTCTTCCACCACGGCAGCAACAGCGGCATCAATTCCGCGGCGTAGATCCATGGGGTTCATACCTGCGGCAACGGCCTTACAGCCTTCGTGCACAATAGCTTGAGCAAGGACGGTAGCGGTGGTAGTTCCGTCACCGGCAGCGTCATTGGTGCGGGAAGCAACTTCTTTAACCAATTGCGCGCCCATATTTTCGAACTTATCGGCAAGCTCAATTTCCTTAGCGACCGAAACACCGTCCTTGGTAATTTTCGGAGCACCAAAAGACTTGTTAAGCACGACATTGCGGCCTTTAGGACCAAGGGTAACCTTTACGGTATTAGCCAAAACATCAACGCCTTTAAGCATGGCGTCTCTGGCATCGTTTGAAAACTTTACATCTTTTGCAGTCATTTCTTTTTCCTTTTACAACTAATTACAAATTAACGATTAAACTTCAATTACGCCAAGGATTTCGGATTCTTTAACGATTAAGAAATCTTCGCCGTCGACTTTAACTTCAGTGCCGGACCACTTGGCAAAAAGCACCCGGTCTCCGACTTTAACGCTCATTTGAATAACTTTGCCGTCTTCATCACGTCCGCCGGGACCGACAGCAACCACTTGACCTTGAGAAGGTTTTTCCTTAGCAGTGTCGGGAATGATAATTCCACCGCTGGTTTTCTTGTCCTCTTCCACTCTTTTGAGCAAAACTCTATCAAGTAATGGTCTAAACTTCATTTTCTTATCCTCTTCAAAGTAAATTAAAAATCATTATGCCTTTCATATTTAAGGCGTGGTTATGAGGTAGTGTTTATTTCCTCCTTCGTCAAGGGCATTAGATGATTTTTTTTAAAAAATGAAAAGCTAATAAATTGTATAAGGGGATGCTTGCCTTTGCCCTTTATTTGGTTTACAAGACAGAGTTTGGAATAAAGCTTAAAAAGGGGAATAAAGATATGTCAGTAATGTCCGATAAGTGGATTCGAGAAATGGCTGCAAAAGGTATGATAGAGCCTTTTATGGACAAGCAAGTTCGCAAAGGTTGCGTTTCTTATGGTGTTTCATCCTACGGCTATGATGCCCGCTGTGCGGACGAATTTAAAATCTTCACGAATGTTAATTCCAGTGTTGTTGATCCTAAAGACTTTTCCAACCAAAGCTTTGTCTCTCGCAAGGAAGATGTTTGCATAATTCCGCCTAACAGCTTTGCTTTAGCCAGGACTGTTGAATATTTCCGCATTCCCCGCGATATTTTGGTCATCTGCCTTGGCAAGTCGACTTATGCCCGCTGCGGTATTATCGTAAATGTCACACCGCTTGAGCCCGAGTGGGAAGGTCATGTCACTCTTGAATTTTCCAATACTACCCCCCTGCCCGCAAAGATTTATGCCGGTGAAGGCGTTGCTCAATTTTTATTTTTAAAAGCCAACGAGATGTGCGAAACTTCTTACAAGGACAAAAACGGCAAGTACCAGGGACAAACCGGAGTTACTTTGCCAAAGCTATAGAACGACAGGACATAAGATACCAGTATATAAGGAATGATTATGGATAAAATAAAAGTAACAGGAGGCACTCCCCTTTTCGGCACGGTTCCTATCGGTGGGTCAAAAAACGCCTCGCTACCTATTATAATGGCGTCGCTTTTGACTGACGGTGTGCTGGAAGTGTCAAACATTCCGGTTCTTGCCGATATAAAGACGCTTTACGAGATACTAAAGGTGCTTGGTGTTCGTATAACCCATATAGATGATCATACCACTTCCTTCAACGCTGCCCATATATCCGAACTTACCGCGCCTTATGAATTAGTAAAAACGATGCGCGCTTCGGTGCTTGTCTTGGGGCCTTTACTCTCTCGTTTTGGCAAGTGTCAAGTTGCCCTGCCGGGTGGCTGCGCCATAGGTCCGCGTCCTGTCAATTTTCACCTTGCGGCACTGGAGCAAATGGGGGCCGACATCGCAATTGAAGAAGGTTATATCAAGGCAAGCGTAAAAGGCCGCCTGAAAGGTGCAAACATAACTTTTCCCAAAATCAGCGTAGGCGCAACGGAAAATACGCTTATGGCAGCAACCTTGGCCGACGGGCAAACCGTTATTAACAATGCTGCCATGGAGCCGGAAATAACCGACCTTGCCTTGTGCCTTAAGGCAATGGGGGCGGACATAACCGGCATAGGCACATCTTGCCTCACCGTAAACGGTAAAGACAAACTTGGCGGGGCGAAGTATTCCGTCCTTCCCGATCGGATAGAAACGGCCACTTATATGATAGCGGCGGCAATAACGGGCGGCAAACTGACCCTTACCGATACTCGTCCAGGCGATGTAACCGCCGTGTCCGAAGCTCTTAAGAAAATGGGCGTAGAAATAACCGAAACGGATGACACTATAACCGTTGACGGAAGGGATCGTAACCTTGTCGGAATTGACATAGTGACCGAGCCCTATCCCGGCTTCCCGACCGATGTTCAAGCACAGATAATGGCGCTTATGTTGACGGCAAAGGGCGGTTCAACCATCACGGAAACGATATTTGAAAATCGCTTTATGCATGTGCCGGAGATGCAAAGAATGAACGCTGACATCCGCTTTATAAACGACACTTCGGTTGCGATTGCGGGCGAAAGTAAGTTAAAAGGAGCCCCCGTAATGGCCAGCGATTTGCGTGCTTCGGCGGGGCTTGTCCTAGCGGCACTTGCCGCCGAAGGGGATACATTAATAGAGCGAGTTTATCATCTTGACAGAGGTTATGAGGCATTAGAGGCTAAGCTTTCAGCTTGCGGTGCGAACATTGTCCGTCTGCATGAAGATAAGGAAGAAACAAAGACGCAGGACTCTGCTCAAAATGGAACAACTGCTTTATAGCGCTATAGATTTTGCCCCCACCCTCGGCATACTGCTGTCTATAGGTGCGCTTGCCGGCCTTATCGGAGGCATGTTCGGCATAGGCGGAGGCGTAGTCATAGTGCCGATACTTTACTATATCTCGGATAAAGTAGGTTTTGTCCCTGCCTATGAAATGCAAACGATAATGGCGACTTCGCTAGGCACGATTATATTCACGGGAATTGGTTCGCTTAAAACGCACATATTACACAAAGAAATATCGTGGGAAGCGATGAAAAAACTTGCGCCGCTTATGTTCTTTGGTGCGGTGCTGGGCGCTTACCTAAACTCGCTGTTTAGCGCAAGATCGATAACCGTTTTGTTTGCGATTTTCTGTCTTGGTCTCGGAGTTAAAATGCTTACAAAAGTGAAGGCAAAAAAGGCCGAAGCCCTACCGAACAAGCACTTTTTGCATGCCGTTGCCACTTTAATCGGGATTTTCTCGGCTCTTATGGGTATAGGCGGCGGAACGATGAGTGTCCCTTTTCTGAGGGCTTATGGTTTTCCGATGAAAATATCCATCGGCACTTCGTCTATTTTGGCCTCGGTAATAGCGGTAAGCGGCACACTCTGCTATATCATAGCGGGTTGGGATAAGGCGGGGTTAGACTATCATTATTTGGGCTATGTAAATTGGCTCGCACTTTTATGCATAGTCCCGACGGTGATGCTTTTTGCCCCCGTTGGCGCATGGTTGGCAAGGCTTATGAGCGATTTGGTGTTGGCGCGTGCCTTTGCCGCCTTTTTAATCTTAAACGCCACTAAAATGCTTTGGAATATATTTGGTTAGCTAGCACTCTTACCTGTTAATATAATAAAGTTCGTAGCCCTTTTCCTTGGCGGTAAGCCAAAGTTTGCGTGCGTTATCTCTTGCGGTTACATCGTGCGCCGAAAAAATTATCAAGATGTGCTCAAAGTCCTTGTTTTCCGGCGCGGTAAAGTCCAGCTCCTCGCCACTGATAATGGCCAGAACCGTGGCGTTGTTGGGGTTATCTGTGCCTTCGGTGATAAAAATGGGTTGCTTTTGCGTTCTGCCGTCTTTTTTCGTTCCGTGGGGAAGCCACTTATCAGAGTTATAGGTCCACAAAAGATTACTTATGTAATCGGTCCGTTCGGGAGAGTCGGTGCGAATAAGCACTCGCTTCTTCTCGGCATACAAGCCCTCCATAATAAAGGGAAGCTCGGTATCCAGATTGTTCTTTGCCAGATGGTAAAAATCAATACGCATAAAGTGTTTGCCTCACTCTTTCCCTTGCCTGTAGGTTACCTGCTGAAGAACTTTACAAGCCAAACGACAACCGCGCCCGTAAGCATCGCAAGAATGCCAAGCCAGCGGAGTTTGTCCGAGGGAAAGTGACGAAAAAGTTCCAGCATTCTTTTCATACTGTCCGGAAAAAGGGCGTAGCAAAGCCCTTCCAGTATGAAAACCAAGCCTATTGCTACACCAAGTTCCGCAAGCATCAGTTGGCCCCTTTTGGCAATTTGTTGAAATAGCGGAAGAATTCGGAATCCGGCGCGATGAGAAGCGAGGTGTTGTCGTCTTTCATGGTCTCCTTATATGCGTTCATTGAACGGTAGAACGAGTAAAACTCGCGGTCTTGGTTCGCCGCATCTGCCCAGATTTTAGTCGCCTTTTTATCGCCTTCACCGCGAATAATTTCCGATTTTTTCTGAGCCTCGGCAAGAAGGATGGTCTTGTCGCGTTCGGCCTTTGCCCTTATTTGCTGGGCAAGCTCAATGCCTTCGGCCCTTATTTCTTTGGCTTCCTTTTCACGCTCGGAGCGCATACGGGCATAAATTGACTGGCTCGTTTGTTCCGGCAAATCCGCACGCCTTATCCTTACATCTGCCATGGTAACGCCAAACTTAGCGCTGGTTTTTGAGTTTACAAGCTCGCGGATCTTGAGCATAATTTCGGCGCGCTTGGGTGATAAGACGGTGTTTAAAGTCTCGTTACTAAGCACATCGCGGAGAGATGAAATAATGGCATCCGATAAGCGCTGTTTGGCAAAATCCTCTGTCAGCACGGATTGATAAAACAAAAGCGGGTCAATGATTTTGAAGCGCGAGAAAGTGTCAACGACTATGCGCTTTTGGTCGGCGAGAAGAACTTCTTCGGCCGGAGGATCAGCTTCAAGTAAGCGTTTGTCGTAATAGACAACCTCTTGAATAAAGGGGACTTTGAACTTTAGTCCCGGTTCTTGAACAACTCGCACAGGCTCGCCGAATTGCAATATCATTGCTTGTTCGGTTTGCTTCACAATGTAAATTGAGGAAATAAGCGAAATCGCTGCAAAAAAGCAGACTATCGCAATTATAAACTTGGTTGAGCTTTTCATTTATTCTGCTCCTTTTTTCTTAGTTTCTAAGCCGGAAAGAGGAAGATAAGGGACAACATTTGAGCCCTTCGCCGAAGGGTCAATGATGACCTTGTTCACACCGCCAAGCACCTGTTCCATGGTTTCAAGATATATGCGACGCGAGGTTACATCTTTGGCTTGTTTATATTCTTTTAATATGGAAAGAAAGCGCTGAGCATCACCGCTGGCAAGGTTAATAGTCTGTTCGCGGTAGGCTTCCGCAGCTTGCAAGCGTTGCTCTGCTTCACCCCTTGCTTTGGGGATAATGTCGTTGCGATAAGCCTCGGCCTCGTTGCGGATACGCTCACGGTCCGCCTTTGCTCTTTGCACATCGTTAAAAGCATCAATAACTTGAGAAGGAGGATCAACTTTTAGCATTTGCACGGCGGAAATCTGCACACCGGCGGCATATTCGTCCATCATTGCCTGAAGTTTTTTGCGGGTCTCCTCCTGAATCTGTTCACGGCCACCGGTTATCACCTGCTGGATAGGAGTTTGCCCCACCACTTCGCGCATGGCGCTTTCTGCCGCCATTCTTACTGTTCCGACAGGATCACGAAGGTTAAACAAGAACTCTCCGGCATTGCTGATTTTCCAAGTTACCGTGTAATTTACTTCCACTATGTTCTCATCGCCCGTGAGCATCAGCCCTTCGGCGGGGACGAGCTGGACATTACCGGCCTCGGATAAAGATGTAAGTCTGCGAGATTCGGATACATTGCTTCTAAAGCCGATTTCAATGCGGTTTTCACGCATAACATTTGGCTTTAAAACTTCTTCTATCGGGAAGGGTAAGTGATAGTGGAGTCCGGGAGAAGTCGTATAGACATATTTGCCAAAGCGCATAACCACGCCCTGCTCTTCCGGCGCCACTTGATAAAAGCCGGTAAGCATCCAAATGATAAAAGCGACAAGGAAAAGAAAGGTAATTTGCTTCCTGCCCGATTTTTGGACACCGCCTTTACCGGTTCTGCTACCTCTGCCGCCGTAAGAGCCATTTGTTTCCAGCTTTTTTTGTAAGCCTTTTACGAACTTGGCAAGATCGGCAAGCGGATCGCCTTCGGTGCCGGAGTTATTCGTTTTCTTTGCAGAATAATCCGGTTGCCAATCGGGAGCGGCGCGGCCTTCTTTGTTATCGGAATCATCTTCGGATGAACCCCAAGGTGATTTGTTTTCTGTCATATTATACCTCTTCTTCGGTGAAAAATTGTTCATATAAATCGTCAAACAAGACCGGAATCTTGTCGTGAAAAATCGCAAGCAACATCTTCGTTACTTCCTGAACCGAGGGGTGAGCGGCCTTGGCACAACGAAGCGCAAATACATGACGCCACTCTCTGATATTGGCGGTCATGCATACCTCAGCGGCGGTTGAATGAGGAAGTATCATGCGAAGCTGATCAGGTCTTACGCCTTCCATCTCACTCATCTTAATATACTGCTTTTCAATATATTCCATGGTTTCAAGCCAAATTGCGTATTCGGGCGAGTCTTTTTTGATATGGCAAGGTTCTATTACTTTAAGCTCACTGCCGAACTTGCCCTTGGAATAATTGCAGTATCTGGTGCTTTCAATACTGAAGCTGGCAATGCGGTGGCGAGTTAAGTCTTTATAAACGCCAATATCGCAAGTAAATCTTACAGTTATGGAGAAATGTTCAAGTACTGATTCATGGCGCATTTTTATAAGATTGTTTATAAGAGTGCGCGCCGAGCCCGGGGTGATTTTGTCAGCACTTTTATAGCAAGTTCTGCCACATATCTCCAAGTGCCTTAATATCTGCTCACCATCCAGTGGCGTTATGACTTCAACGCAAGGCTTTATTATCCTTACCACTTAACTCTCCCTTTAAGTAATATAGCAAACCAAGAGTCATAAGTTAGCTAAATAAACCTTTATTGGCAAGCGTAAGTTTTACACATTCGAATGGGACAATTTAATTGGCGAAGTGCATTTGCCTTTGGTGATGGGAGAGAAGGAAAAACAAAACTCACCGAGCTTGTGCCGGTGAGTTTTTGGGTTTTAGGATATTTGGAGATTCAAAAGTTACCTGCCATCACGACCACTACCAAACATCATATGAAGTTCAGAAAGAGTAAATTTATGCTGTAAGTCTACGTAATCCGGAGAATCACAGATTAAACGTCCGCCTAATTCGCGAGGTATATATTCTTCGAGATTGAAAGGCCTCTGGTTGTTCGTACAAATACAATCTCCGCCCACTTCTTCTGGACCATCTTTCAAGCTTCCCAGCTTGTTATGTGAACAATTGTAATGCTTACCAACTTTTTTTGGACCACCTTTCAAGCTTCCCAGCTCGTTATGTGAGCAATTAAAACTACCAGTGATCTCTTTGGGCATCCTTTCTAAGGAATCAAAGTGCTGCCAAGATACATCAAGATCACCTTCTATAATTATCTTAGATAAATCCGGAATAGGACTGTATATAGGCCTATATATAGTATAATTATAAGGAAGGTCTACGGCTCCCCCATGGACGTGTCCATGATTGGGACCAGTTTTTACGATGAAGTTTTCAGGTGCGCTGCAATTGCCTTTATCATCAACAAACAATTTCAAAAAAGAACGCAAATGAGCTTTATTTAAGTATTTTGCTAATTCTCTGACATGTAAAAGGTTCTTTTCAGATGGTTCTTTGACTCGAAACTCTTGCAAAACTCCATCTCTAATAAACATCACGGCGGAAGGATTGCCATGTTTATCATGAACAGCGTAAATCTGAAAAATTTTCCCGTGAGCATCCTTAAATTGAATGTCTCCGTTTTCATTTTTAAAAGGTCCCCCTTTTACGCACACCCACTCCATCTCATCGGCATCCATATCTATGCGGTCACGATCCAATTCATTTAAACCACCAACTTCGTTTTCCTCTTTTTCAGCTTTATCCCAATCCACAAGATTTACAACCTTATATTCATCACCAAGATCCATAACAAATTCTTCACCACCGATTGCTGCGGCTTCTTTTCTTGCTTCTTCCTGAATCTTAGGATCCACTAAATTTACTATATATCCTACTTTATAGCCCCTTATTACATCCCCGTACTCGATTCTTTTTGGCATTTTCTCCTCCCTTAAAATAAGATGTTTATACAGTTTGCATAATTGCACAACATCGTTTATTTGTCAACAAATGTGTTTATCACAACTTGTTACGTTTTTGACGAAAAACAAAACTCACCGGGTCTGCACCGGCGAGTTTTTAGGCTTTTAGGATATTCGGAGTTTCAAAGACTACCCGTGGTTGTGGCTTTTGCCGTAGATTTCGCTAGCAAACTCTAATTTCCAAGCGGGGGTGCAAGTTACATCCATATTGGGACCAACACATTCAGTTTCCCAACCTCCCTTCCAACGGGAATGTTCAGCATCATATTCCTTGTAATAATAGTAGTGTTCAAAGATGAACATCTCTTTAAGTTTGCCAGGTATATCGCCATAATCCTTAATAGGATTATGTGAACAATTGTAATACTTACCCACTTCTTTTGGGCCGCCCTTCAAATTTTTCAATTTGTTGCCCGAACAATTAAAACTGCCTGTGATCTTTTCCGGCATCTTTTCTAACGAATATAAATTACTGTTGCTTACATCAAGATCGCCTTCCACAATTACTTTTGACAGATCCGGAAAAACTCTACCCCCTTTGGAAAGGCAGTCATGATAGGTAATTATACTCTGCCCCCAGGTGCTCCTATGCATGGAATTACCTCTAATGACAAAGCCCTCGGGAGCATTACATTTGTCTCCATCAACGAACAGCTCCAAAAAAGTATCTACATAAGCTTTATTCAAATATTCCGCAAATTTCCTAACATGCGAAAGGTTTTCAACAGATTGCTCTTTGACTTTGAACTCTTTTAAGAATCCGTTTCTTAGCAGCATTATGGCAGAGGGTTTGTCATGTTCATCGTGAATAGCATAAATGTGAGAAACATTCCCCATAGCATCATAAAATTGAATATTGCCGTTTTCATCTTTACCGGGGCATGCGTAACATACATACTTTTCACCATATTCGTAATCGTACTTTGTAAGCTCACGCATAAATCCCGATAAACGGCCAATTTCTGCCTCTTCTTTTTCGGCTTTATCCCAGTCTACAAGGTTTACTACCTTATATCCGTCACCAAGATCCATAACAAATTCTTCACCGCCGATTTTTGCGGCTTTTTCTTTTACTTCTTTCTGAATCTTAGGGTCTACACATACATACCCTTTTTTCTCATCATCATAAAAAGACATTTTTTCCTTTCTAAAAAATATAATACTTTTACGCTCTACATGTTGCACAACAGCTGACCGTTTGTCAACAAATGTGTTTATCACCACTTGTTGCAATCTTAACCAACCGAAGGAACTATGCGGATTTATTACCTAGTTAGGGTCGGGGATTACCTCTTTTGCCCTTTTTTCCTTTAGCAAGAAGTAGATGTTGCGAAGGTAAATGAAAACACCCAAGCCCTGCCCTAAAATGAAAACGGGATCTTCTTTATAGCAGGCATAGGCAAATAAGGTAGTGCCACCGGCTAAGCTGAAATACCAAAACGCCATGGGAATTACGGACTTTTTGGCTTTTTCCGAAACAAGCCATTGAATGATAAAGCGCATTGAAAAAAGCCCTTGACCCAGAAAGCCGATAGCGAGCCATGCGGTGAGTGTGAAGCTGAAAAAGCCTAGATCTATGTTCATTTTTATACCCTGTTTGTGTCCTATAAAATGTTAATAAGTAATAATTTTTGCGCTTTTGTAGCGGTTAGCGAGCCACATCACGCCGAAAATGTCAAAAATGCCGACCCAAAACCTATCCCAAAAGCCATAGTTGGAAACGCCTGAAGCACGGTGGCGGTGGTTGACGGGGACCGAGATAATCCTCCCCCCTTGCCTTTTCATCAAAGCGGGCAAGTAGCGGTGCATGTGGTCAAAATGCGGCATATTCATAAAGGCTTCCTTTGGGAAAACTTTTAATCCGCAGCCGGTGTCGGGAGTGTCGTCGTTTAAAAGAGCCTTTCTTATCTTGTTGGCGACTTTTGAAGTAATGCGCTTAGAGGCAACATCCATGCGCTTGACTCTGTGCCCGGCAATAAGAACTTGGTCTTTATCCTTTTGCTTCATAAAAGTAGCATAAAGGTTGGGTATGTCGGCAGGATCGTTCTGGCCGTCGCCGTCTAATGTTGCAATAACGGGAGCCGAGGCAATGGCAACTCCGGTCGCAATTGCTCCGGATTGCCCCGTGCTTTTATCGTGAGATACAAAACGAAGAGCCGGGAATTTCTTTGCCGCTTCTTTAAGTTTTTGAAGAGTTTTGTCCGTCGAACCGTCGTTAACATATATAATCTCAAACGACACTTTGCCTTTTAGCGCATCATTGATTTCGGTGACAAGCGGAAGGATATTGCCTTCTTCATTTTTAGCCGGAACGACTACGGATAAAAGAGGTTTTGCGGGTGTCATATATATTTTACCTTTCTTTGCCTTTTTATGGCGCAATAATTTTTAGCAGTTATAGCTGTATATAGCTAAACCGCATCTTTGTAAAGAAGCCGAAAAAAGTAAATCGGCAAGCGCACAAAAAGCGAATAGCTATTGACAAAACAAGAGAAAAGTCGTAAATAGTCCCTCTTTTATATGCAAGGTTTTTTGGGGGCAATTTTGCTTTCTACCTTGTTTTTGTAGGGATTATATGGCTAATCGCTTGCATAGCGATTCGTTTTGCATGGTTTACTTTACGCACGTTAGGTACTTTATATGACTCTTATTGCTTCTGATGACGATGATGATTTGATTACTCCGACAGAGGGTGATGATTCCTTGCTTGATTCCTTTAGCTCCGCGGTTAAAAAGCTGATCACCAAGGGGCAGGAACGCGGTTATATTACGGTTGACGAACTGAACGAAGCATTACCTCCTGACAGGGAGAGCTCTGAAAATATTGAAGATGTTATGTCGTCCTTGTCTGAAATGGGAATTAACTTCGTTGATTCCGAAGATGATGAAACCGAGCATTCCTCTGCGGAAGGCGATGATGAGGAAGATGCCGAGGCCGAAAATAAGGGCAACATAAACGATGAAGGCGGCACACATACTGATGATCCCGTGCGAATGTATTTGCGCGAAATGGGCGCAGTTGAATTGCTTTCCCGTGAGGGGGAAATCGCTATTGCTAAGCGTATTGAGGCGGGAAATGATGTGATGATTGGCGGACTTTGCGAAAGCTCGCTTACATTAAAAGCCATCCAGGGATGGAAGACAGCTTTGGACGAAGGCAATATGATGCTTCGTGAAATCATTGACTTGGATGCAACTTATGTTTCCGATCCTTCCAATTCTCAGCTTTCCGATGCTGAAAAGGAACGCAAGATTGCCGAGCTTGCCTTGCAGAAGGTTGAAGATACGATTAAAGCTCCCGCCAAGCAGAATGACGATAAGCCTGCCGCTCAGGAAGACGATGAGGAATACGAAGATGAAGAATATGATGATGAAGAATATGACGACGATGATGAATATGATGAGGAAGATTTAGGCGAAGGTGACGAGGACGATTCTGATGACATTTACGATGATGAAGAGTCTGAGGAAGGCGAAGGTGAAGGCGATGGGGAAGATGACTACGATGATGAGGAAGATGCCCCTTCAATATCCTTTGCGCAGATGGAAACTTCTTTGCTGCCTCAAGTTAATGAAACTTTCGATAAGCTGATTGCCCTTTATAAGAAGCTCATTAAATATCAGGATCAGCGAGTTAAGGCGCTAACCTCGGATAAGCCCATACCTTCGGCGGTTGAGTCCAAGTATCGTGCAGTAAAGCACGAGATGACCTCTCTTTTGGAAGGTCTGCACCTTAATCCTCTTAGAATCGAGCAGCTGGTCGGGCAGTTAAATGATATTAACCACCGCTTGATGATGCTTGAGGGCAAGCTTTTGCGCCTTGCCATAAGCAGTAAAATTAAGCGCGAGGATTTCTTGGAAGCTTATCATGACAGCGAACTTGATCCTAATTGGGTGGCAAAGCTTGCCAGCAGACCGGGTAAAGGTTGGGTGAACTTTACGACTCAGCACACCAAAGAAATCAATGACATAAGAGCTTCAATAGCCGAAATTGCGGCGGAGACAGGAATTCCTACGCCCGAATATCGCCGTATTGTCGCTACGGTTAAAAAAGGCGAGCAGGAAGCAACGCGCGCCAAAAAGGAAATGATTGAGGCTAACCTGCGCTTAGTTATTTCTATCGCTAAAAAATACACTAACCGTGGTCTACAGTTTTTGGACTTAATCCAAGAAGGCAACATCGGTTTGATGAAAGCGGTGGATAAGTTTGAATATCGCCGCGGATATAAGTTCTCAACCTATGCCACTTGGTGGATTAGGCAGGCAATCACCCGCTCTATTGCCGATCAAGCGCGGACAATTCGTATTCCCGTGCACATGATTGAAACTATAAACAAGCTGGTTAGGACTTCGCGGCAAATGTTGCACGAAATCGGGCGTGAGCCTACGCCCGAAGAACTGGCGGAACGGCTTTCCATGCCCTTGGATAAAGTGCGTAAGGTCATGAAAATTGCCAAAGAGCCTATATCCCTTGAGACTCCTGTCGGTGATGAGGAGGATTCTCATCTTGGTGATTTTATTGAGGACAAAAACATTACTCAGCCTCTTGATGCCGCCATTCAAGCTAACTTGCGCGCGACTTGCACCGTTGTGTTGGCTTCGCTTACTCCGCGTGAGGAGCGTGTGCTTCGTATGCGCTTTGGTATTGGTATGAACACGGATCACACTTTGGAAGAAGTCGGACAACAATTTTCGGTTACGCGTGAAAGAATTAGGCAGATTGAGGCAAAAGCCCTTCGCAAATTAAAGCATCCCAGTCGTTCAAGAAAATTACGCAGCTTCCTTGACAACGGGTAGAAAGGCGTTTATATTCTGCCTCCTCTTAACGAGATAAGGGTCCTTAGCTCAGTTGGTTAGAGCAGGCCGCTCATAACGGTCTGGTCGTAGGTTCGAGTCCTACAGGACCCACCATTTTGTGGGGATTTACCCCACATATTCCTAAAATTTGTTACTTTTATTACCGCCCTTCCCTATGCCTTATTCTGCCAATGTTTGATAGAGCCAAGTTGGAACTTGTGGTGTGTCATATTCACCTGAACGGCGGGTATAAAAAGCCTAAAAAATACCGAATATATACATTTGAGACAGGAACTTTCATTTTTTAGTTCCTAGGTAGCAACTATTTGAAAGAAGATTAAAATTTAATTTTTGCTTTAAAACCTTTAGAAACCAACAAACTATAAGCTCTTAAAATCCATAAAATAGTTCTTGGTAAAAAAAAATAAAAAAAGTGAGTACGATTTTTTTGCCTTCTGGCTTGTTCTGTAATGGAGGTAAAAAAAATGACCATTGCAGAAGAAATAGCTGAACTAATATTGCCTGTCGTACTTGAAATGATGAAAGGTGAAAAAAGTTCTGAAAACAATCATAAAGAACTGGATATGTGTGGGGAAACAAGCATTCATTGTGACCAGGAGGAAAATTATAATGATTGAAAACGAATTGAAGGCGCTGGCCACAAAAAGCATCCAAGATTTAAAGACTATTTACTGTCAGTACTTCAACGATAGACCTTTAGCTTGGAACAAAGATTATTTAGTGAACGAAATCGGATATCGTATGCAAGAACTTGCACTTGGGGGATTAGATACGGACACTAAGGAATACTTAAAAAGGATTAAAACAAATGAATCAACAATGGCTCAAAAGCCAACACTGCCCGTCGGTTCCAGCATAATGAAATATTATAAGGGCAAAAAATACATAATTAAAGTCAGGGGAAAAGGTTATGAGCTTGAGGGAGAAATTTTTAACTCTTTATCCGGTGTAGCACGACACATAACCGGAATGAGAATATCAGGCTATTTATTTTTTGATTTAGAAAAGAGGAAAAAATATGACAGAACAAAAGAAAATTAGATGTGCGATATACACTCGGAAATCCACGGATGAAGGCTTAAATGTAGAATTTAATACCCTTGAAGCACAACGTGAAGCCGGCGAAAATTATGTTAAAAGTCAAGCTTATCAAGGATGGGTAGCCATTCCTGAACGATATGATGATGGTGGATATAGCGGTGGTTCCATGGACCGCCCTGCTCTTAAAAAACTTATTGAAGACATAAAACGGGATAAAGTAGATATGATTGTGGTCTATAAAATAGACCGTCTTACCCGTTCTTTATTGGATTTTTCTAAACTTATCCAAATCTTGGATGAACATCACTGTTCGTTTGTATCAGTTACGCAAAACTTTAACACATATGATTCTATGGGAAGGTTAACTTTAAACATACTTTTATCCTTTGCCCAATTTGAGCGTGAGCTTGATGCCGAACGCATTAGAGATAAAATTGCTGCCTCCAAGAAAAAAGGGATCTGGATGGGCGGGTGTATCCCGCTCGGATATAAAGTTGAAAATCGTAAATTAGTCGTAGAACCAAGTGAAGCTGAAACAGTAATTGCAATATACAAGCAATATAAAGTACTTCAATCTACACGTAAGGTTGCTCGTTATTTAAACCAAAATGGATATGAAAACAAATCTAGATACAGTCCAAAACTAAAAAATAAGGGTATAAGACCCTTTAGTGCTGCTACAGTTAAAAGAATCTTAGCTAATCCTATTTATGCTGGGAAATTAGCCCATAAAAATGAAATTTATGAAGGCCAGCACGAAGCCATCATCCCTCTTAACGAATGGGAACTTATTGAAAAAATAAGAAAAAACAATATTGAAGATCACGTAATTAGCAGTTCTAGATACCCCGAAGCTCTTTTAAAGGGATTACTTGAATGTGGAACCTGCCATACAAGCATTGTCCGCGTGGCTGAAAAGCGACACAATATAATATATGAATATTACGAACCATTTAAAAAGAAAAAAGAAGGTGATCATAGCTGTGAAATAAGGAACATACCAACCAAAGAACTGGATGAATTCATAATTAAACGAATTGTCAACATTATAAAATCACCAAAAGTGATTGACGCTTTAAGCAAACTAATAGCATACGAAATACCAAACGCTGGCTTATGTGAAATCATAAAAGAAATAGAAAATCCAAAAGAAATATTTCAAAAATTACCCCGGGATACTATCAGGCATATCCTTCGTTCCGTAATAAAAAAGATCTACATGTATCCTGACCACCTAGTAATACATTTAACAGCAGAAGGCTCGTCTCTTTTGGAAATGTCAAAATGCGCAGTAATATCTGGCGATAAATATGATACTGAAAAGCAAGAAATCACATGCAACATAGCCCTAACTCGTAAACAGGGCCAAGTGGTTTTAGTGACGAATAATGCTTGTATGGACATGGTTTTGGTAAAGGCTATTGCCCAAGCACTAGACTGGAAAGATGCCATAAGGCTGGAAGGATACCATGTTGACACCTTGGCGAAAAAGGCAAATTTAAGTCGCAGATATGTAACTAAAATGCTAAAATTAGCTCGTTTATCACCGAGCATTATCCGAACCATAGTAAAAGGTAAGCAACCTGAAACGCTTACCCTAACATCTCTGTTAAATAGTCAAATGCCGGTGTCTTGGAAAGATCAAGAAAAGTTGTATTTATACTAACCAAACTGTCAAATTGTTAACTTGCTAATTTAGCAAGAGCATACGGGGCCTTATCAACCTAGTGAAAGGCCCCAAAATGTCTGTAAATTTTTTCGTTGGCATACCAGAGTATGTCAGAAAAACCGTACTTTCTCAAGTTCGGCGGTTACTTTGTTATTCTTGTTTCGATAAGGCAAATGATGCTGACGATATATAATCCAAGAACTGCTCATAGAATATCTTACTATAATGAAGAATATACCTGATCCGGATGAACCATATATCGTCATGTCAATCCGACATCGGGCGAGCAAAATACTAAGAGCCAAAGCTAAACGATGCTTTGGCCTTTTTTCATCTTTAGAGGAAATTGAACAAGAACCTATAGATGAATACGCTGTCCAATCATTTAAAGCCTCTGATTATAAACTGATCCTAGACACTATCACGGCTGGGTTAAGTGAAAAAGATAACAAAATTGTCTATCTATTACTTTCGGGATTAACAATAGATGAAATAGTTCAATTTCATCACATGTCAAAAACCACAATTTATAAGGTGATAAAAAAAATGCAAAAAAAATATAAAAAAGTGAGTACGATTTTTTGACTTGTGGGCTTGTTCTAAGTGTAAGGCTTTTAACAGAAAGGAGTTAACATGCATTTAGAAGACCCTACTTATGAAAAAATCAGAAGGATTCCTGTACGAGAGTTAATGCTCTTTCAAAATGATACGCTGGCAATCTTAGAACGAGAAATTAAGTCTGAGATCAATCGAGCCACAAGCTCGCTCGCGTGGATTAAGGGCATTAAACGTGTAAAGCAACAAAATAATGATGGAGGAAAAAATGTCACTAACAGATAAAAAGCGTTCGTTTGTATTTTATCCTATGTCATTTCTGGCGGCTGTGCATAACTTCAAAAAAACGCAAATAGCGGATTTTATTATCGCACTATGTGAAATTAATTTATACGGAACCACAAAAATACAAATTCGCGATAGTGAACTGTCAAAGCGTATGAAATTTTTGCAGGACGATATAGACATCAACAATGAAAATTATCTAAAACTCAAGGAAAAGCGCCGTGCCAGCGGTTCTAAGGGTGGCAGTAGATGTCAAGCAAACGCCAAGCAAGCTTTAAACAAAGATGAAACAAGTATTAAGCAAATTCCGGACACAGACCAAGTAGATGCAGAACATAATGTAAATGATAATGTATATGGTGATGATAATGATGATGGTAATGCAAATATAAATCATAAAAAAGAAGAAAAAAACAAAGAGAAAAGGTCTGTGGATAACTTTACCAAAGTAAGGGTAAATGGGACAACTTGCGGCGAATTACAGAGCATTGGGGACATCTGCTCAGATGTTCTAGCTAGTGTGAAAGGATAATGGCTATGAAAGAAATAACCACTGATAAAATCAAGAGTGCAATAGAGTCAGCCGTTTATATTGACCGCTTATTACCCTCTCTCAAACTGCCCAAGTGCCACACAGCTGTCTTTGATATCGTCTATACGCCACAGGAAATTGCTTTTATGGATAAAGTGCCAAAAAAGCCCCGTCCTAACCAACACCAGGTGAGTGTTTGGGAGGAAGTTGTGTTTGAATGGTTGCCACTTTTGACGCCGTATGAACGACGGCTCGTGTGGAAAAGAGGCGGCAGAATTCCTTGGAAACTTCTATGCACAGAGTTCGGAATGTCGCGGACACATTTACTACAAAAACATAACAACTCATTGATAAAAATAAAATTTTATCTGCTAGGCAAACAAAATTGCACTGTGCAAAAAAGAAGTGTACACTTTACCAAGAAATAGCTATAAAAATCTATATACTTGGAAATAGCCATGCAAAAGCTTGTGAAGATTATTTCGCAAGCTTTTTGCTTGACAGCCAAACATGTTAGTGGCTGGATAGTATTACCCTTGCATGTGTAAGGGGATGCGGATTTAAACCAACTTGTCCCGCTACAGAGGACTAAAAAGGAGAATAGATATGCAGAAAACTGCCGAAGCGGTGTCAATCGGACATCCGGATAAAACTTCCGATTATATTTCCAGTTACATTTTAGACCGTATGATTGAGCAAGATAAAACCGTTAAATATGCGGTTGAAGTTATGCTTAAAGATAACACTGTCGTTCTCGGCGGTGAAATCCGAGGTGATGTAAACCTTGATAAGCTTGAGGAATATGTCAAAGCCGCCTTGCGAGAAATAGGCTATAATGAACACTATGCCGAGATTTGGGGCGATTATGCCTTGAATATCAACAAGCTCAAAATTATCAACCTTAT
>Ga0079305_1000979_pt1 | contig 45580 bp, 35 predicted proteins | sample LMS_cellobiose_e_FD_79183 | JGI IMG/M metagenome (GOLD analysis project Ga0079305, IMG submission 79183) | Rumen-fistulated moose microbial communities from Alaska, USA - LMS_cellobiose_enrichment | ecosystem: Host-associated > Mammals > Digestive system > Stomach > Rumen fluid ... | reverse complement strand
GTTCAGGCTTCCGCCCATTGACCAATATTCCTCACTGCTGCCTCCCGTAGGAGTCTGGACCGTGTCTCAGTTCCAGTGTGGGGGACCTTCCTCTCAGAACCCCTAGACATCGTCGCCTTGGTGTGCCGTTACCACTCCAACTAGCTAATGTCACGCGAGCCAATCCGTCACCGCCGTAACTTTCAACCTTCTGAGATGCCTCAAACGATGTTATGGGGTATTAGGAGACGTTTCCATCTGTTATCCCCCTGTGACGGGCATGTTGCTCACGCGTTACGCACCCTTCCGCCGGTCGCCGCCAGATGTATTGCTACCTCCGCGCTGCCCCTCGACTTGCATGTGTTAAGCCTGCCGCTAGCGTTCATCCTGAGCCAGGATCAAACTCTTCTTTGTATATTCTTTTATATCTCTAAGTTCGCTCCTGACACTTTTTCTTTTAAAGAAATCAACGCTCTCGATTTATTAAAAATAATCGGTACTTGCTTGTACTTCCTTCAGTCTTGTCAATGATCTTTCATAAAAAACACGCCGTCTCCGGCGCATGCCCCGCTGTTGTTATCAGAAGGGATTGCAAAGGTACGCCTTTTTTTTAAACCTGCAAACTTTTTTGCAAATAAATTTCAATTATTTTGAGGCCTTATTCTTTAAAATCCTGGCTTTCAATTCATAAGACCTTAACTTATCTTTATAAAAATTATTTGCGTTTGTTTTTGCTATGTCAAGGGCGGCGTCAGAGTTGCCTTCCCAGCGCCTGCAGTCGTAAAGGACGTCGTAAATTCGGCCTATCTGCCAGTCCCTGCTTATGCGCAGGCCAACGGCATAGTCCTCCCCGTATTTGGTGGTGGGGAAATTAATCTTGCGAAGCACCGGCACAAAGAATCCGCGGGGCGCGCCAAGGCCGTTGATGCGCAGCGCGTTGTTCCTTCCGTTGTCGGGAGTCCACTCCCTGTGGTCTATGATTCCAGGAGGGATTACGTTCATCTTGAAGTCCGTAATCTGGTACGTGCCTATCACCATCGCGCAATTCTGGGCGTAAAAGGCGTCCACGAACTTCTGGAGGGTTGTGCCGTCGTGATAGACATCGTCGGAATCCAGCTGGATTGCAAAGCGGCCGCACTTGGGATGGTGGATGGCGGCGTTCCAGTTGCCCCCTATTGCGTGGTACGAAGGGTCCTGCGCAATATACACCAGGCGCGGATCGTCCTTGAAAGAAAGGATCTCATCCACGGTGCCGTCAGTGGAGTTGTCATCCACTACTATTACATTATAAGGAAAAGAAGTCTTCTGGGCCAGGGCCGATGCTATTGCCTGCCCAATGGTGCGCGCCCTGTTCTTGCAGGGGATGACCACGGAGGCCTCGTACTGGAAGTCGCCTTCCCCGAGGTCCACAGGGGCGAACTCAGGCGCCAGCCAGGCGCCTATCGCCTTGAGGTGGTCCGTGCAGGCGGTTTCCATCTCTATCTGCACCTTGCGGTTGCGGGAATCCACGTAGTCGAACTGCTTCTCTCCGGACTTGCGGTTATCGGTTTCCACTTCGTAATATAGGAACTCCCCTATGTGGACGAGGTCCCCGACGCGCGAGAGGCGGAGGCGCAGGTCGTAGAGTCCCGCATATTCATATGCGGACTCCGACATTCCCGCCGCAGCCTCCTTCAACGCCGGCACGCTCACCAGCAGGACGGAGCCGAAGTCGAAATCGTCCCGGAGGGAGCCGCACTGGCAGTCAATCACCGGAGCCTCGGTAAGCTTGTCTCCGCATAGTTGGAAATGGTCTGCGTAGACCATAGCGGCGGCGGTGTCACGCGCCACCTGCTCCATCCTTTCCAGGCCATAGTTGACCCATCTGAGTTCCGTCTGTTTTGTGATCAGCAATACGTAATTGCCCTGGGCGCTTTCCGCCATATCTTTGACCGTCTTGGATGACGGACGCGGGGAAATAATGAATGTCTGCATATCCGGTGGTATTTGGGGGTGTAAATTTACTGCCTTTTTTATTATATTTGTAAGCTAAGACTACATTATGGACAAGAAACTCATAATAATTCCAACTTACAACGAGATTGAGAACATAGAGGCCATAACCCGCAAGGTATTCTCTCTTGAAGGCAACTACCACATACTTGTCATAGACGACGGATCCCCGGACGGCACCGCCGCCGCAGTGAAAAAACTGCAGGATGAGTTCCCTGACAGGCTGTTCCTTGTGGAAAGAAGCGGCAAGCTTGGCCTGGGCACCGCATATCTCACCGGATTCAAATGGTCCCTGGGCCACGGCTATGACTACACCTTTGAAATGGACGCGGACTTCTCCCACAACCCCGACGACGTCCCGCGCCTGTACCAGGCCTGCAAGGACGGGGCGGACCTTGCCGTGGGCAGCCGCTACTGCAACGGAATAAGCGTGGTGGACTGGCCCCTTGGGCGTATAATGATGTCATATTTCGCATCCCTGTACGTCAGGACCGTTCTCAGGATGAAAGTATATGACTGCACGGCCGGCTTTGTCTGCTATTCCCGCAAGGTCCTGGAAACCATTGACCTTAACGGCGTAAGGATGAAGGGCTACGGCTTCCAGATAGAGATGAAATACACGGCCTTCCGCCTTGGATTCAAGATAGCGGAGGTGCCCATCATATTCATTAACAGGCAGCTGGGTACGTCAAAGATGTCAGGAAGCATCTTTGGGGAGGCCTTCTGGGGCGTTCTCAAGCTCAGGTTCCGCAAAATCAAGCCAAAGAAACAATGAAAAGGATATTCTTACTGTTCATAGCGGCCTGGGCTGCGCTTGGCCTTGTGTCCTGCGGCGGCTTCGAGGATCCCGTCCTGGACAACTCTTTCGTATACATTGCCGATTCCGACGACGTGGTCTACAACGACAAGGAGACCACTACCACCCTTTTTGTCACGCTCAGCACCCCAAAGACCAGCTTTGACGCAACGGTGGAAGTGTATTATGAGCTCATCCCGGGCAACGGCCTCAAAGAGGGCGTTGACTTCCGGATAAAGCAAGGCAGCGAAAGCCCGCTCAAATTCACCACCGGCAACTTTGTGGTACCAATGAAAATTGAATGGCTCAAGAACCCGTCGTTTGACAGTTCCAAGGACAACACCCTTAAGATAAAACTGACCGGCAGCAACCTGGCCTACCTTCAGATGGGCAACTCCAAACTGAATTACAAGAGCACGTTCGTGTTCACCAAGAAAGCAACTAAGAACTAATTTAAATACTAGATGAAAAAATTATTATTCAGCATCCTGTTTGCGGCCGCCGCATTCAGCGCAATGGCAGACGAAGCCCGCCTGCTGCGCTTCCCGGCCACAAACGGACAGGAAGTAGTGTTCTCCTACGCAGGAGACCTTTACACAGTATCCATCAACGGAGGCGAAGCCAAGAGGATAACCTCCCACATAGGCTATGAGATGTTCGCCAGGTACTCACCTGACGGAAAGACCCTGGCATTCACCGGAGAGTATGACGGTAACCGCGAGGTTTACCTTATGCCCGCCATCGGAGGCCAGCCGGAAAGGATTACATATACCTCCACCAACTCCAGGGACGAACTGGGAGACCGTATGGGCCCCAACAACATTGTTATGACCTGGTCCAACGACGGAAAGAACATCTATTACCGCAACCGCATAGGAGACGGTTTCCCCGGCAACCTCTGGTCAGTTACAACTGACGGCGCAATGCCCCAGAAACTTCCTCTCCCGGAGGGCGGCTGGTGCAGCTGGTCCCCTGACGGCAAGCAGCTTGCCTACAACCGCGTAATGAGGGAATTCCGCACCTGGAAGTACTACCGCGGAGGTATGGCGGACGATATCTGGATCTGGAACCCGGACCGCAAGACCGTGGAGAACGTTACCAACAACGTTGCCCAGGACATATTCCCTATGTGGATAGGCGATGAAATCTATTTCGCATCCGACAGGGATATGACAATGAACATCTTTGTTTACAACACAAAGACAAAGACCACCCAGAAGGTCACCAACTTCTCAGACTACGACGTCAAGTTCCCCAGCAGCAACGGCAAGCTCATAGTGTTTGAGCAGGCTGGCTGGATCTGGAAACTTGACCCCGCCACCAAACAGGCCCAGAAGATTGCCATAAGCATATCTTCAGAGAACATCTACGCCCGTCCTGAGATTATGAACGTGGCAAGGAAGCTCACCGCAATGAGCATCGCCCCTGACGGAAGCAGGGCAGCTGTCACCGCCCGCGGCGAAGTGTTCGACGCCCCCGTGGGCAGCGGCGTAACCCGCAACCTCACCCGCACCGCGGGTGCTCACGAGCGCGCCGCTGACTGGAGCCCGGACGGAAAGACCATCGCTTTCATCAGCGACCGCACCGGCGAGACCGAGATCTGGCTCCAGGACGCCCAGGATCCTACCAAGGCTCCTGTACAGCTCACCAGCGGAAACGACACCTACATCCGCTCAATCCAGTGGAGCCCTGACGGAAAGAAGATCCTTTACACAGACCGCAAGAACCGCATCCTTGAGGTTGACCCTGCCACCAAGGCACGCAAAGTGATAATGACCTGCCCGGAGAGCGAGTTCTACGGCGTGGAATACTCCCCTGACAGCAAGTGGATCACCTACACTAAGCCAGCCGCAAACGAGATGAGCGTGGTTTACGTCTACAACCTTGAAACCGGCAAGGAATACGCCGTTACAGAAAGATGGTACAACTCCAGCGCCCCTGTCTTCAGCACGGACGGCAAGTACCTCATCTTCAACTCTGACCGCGACCTCTCCCCTATCTACAGCCGCGTAGAATGGGATTACGCATACAGCAATATGAGCGCCAGCTATATGGCAATGCTCACCAAGGACACTCCTTCCCCGCTCCTCCCCAAGGACGGCGTAAGCGCATCTCCCGCAAAGAAAGATGACGCCAAGGAAGGCGGCGTTACCGTAAAGATAGATCCAGACGGAATTGCAGACCGCATTGTCAAGCTGCCCATCAGGGCCGCAGGACGCGGCGGCGTCTTCTGCGACGGAAGCAAGATCTGGTACTCCACCGGACGCGAGACCCATTGCTATGACTTTGCCACTGGCAAGGACGACACTTGCGTAGACGCAAGCTTCTCCTACCGCCAGGGCGACAAGAAAGCCATCTTCTCCAAGGGCAGCGACTACTATGTAGAGAACTTCCCCGCTCCAAAGGTAGGTCTCTCCAACAAGGTTGATATGGGCAATCTTACCGCCGATATCGACTATAGCGAGGAATGGCCGCAGATCTTTGACGAGGTTTGGCGCGCATTCCGCGACGGCTTCTACCTTGAGAATATGCACGGACGCGACTGGAAGACCCTCAAGCAGAAATACTCAGTCCTCCTGCCATACGTGAAGACCCGCCTGGACCTGAACTACGTAATAGGAGAGATGATCTCCGAGCTTGCCTGCGGACACGCATACATCACCGTGGGTGACTACCCCAAGGCTCCGCGCACCCCTATGGGTCTGCTCGGCGCTGAATTCCAGAAGGACCGCAGCGGTTTCTTCAAGATTACAAAGATCCTCCAGGGCGCCCCGTACTCAGAGTCCCTGCGCTCCCCTCTCACCGAGCCGGGCATTGAGGTCAAGGTTGGAGACTACATCACCGCAATCAACGGCGTTTCCACCAAGGATGTGAACAACATCTACAAGATGCTTGTCGGCAAGGCAGGCGTCCTCACAGAGCTCACCGTGAACTCATCTGCTGCCGCAGGCGGTAAGAAGGTGGTTGTGAAGCCTATCGACAATGAATACCCCCTGTACCACTATGAGTGGGTTCAGAACAACATCAAGACCGTCGAGGAGAAATCCGGCGGAAAGGTTGGCTACATCTACATTCCCGATATGAGCGAGGAGGGTCTCAACGAGTTCGTACGCTACTACTATCCTCAGCTTGACAAGGAAGCCCTGATCATTGACGACCGTGAGAACGGAGGCGGCAACGTTTCCCCTATGATCATCGAGCGTCTGCAAAGGGAGGCTTACCGGATGACTATGTACCGCACCGGAACAACCACCGGAACCATTCCTGAGGGAACCCATACCGGCCCCAAGGTGCTCCTCATTGACAAGTACTCCGCTTCTGACGGTGACCTGTTCCCCTGGAGCTTCAAGGCAAACAACCTTGGAACCGTCATTGGAACCAGGACCTGGGGAGGTATCATAGGTATCAGCGGATCTCTGCCATACCTTGACGGCACTGACGTGCGCGTTCCGTTCTTCACCAACTACGACGCCAAGACCGGCCAGTGGATTGTGGAGAACCACGGTGTGGATCCTGACATCCTCCTTGACAACGACCCTGTTAAGCAGGCCGCCGGTGTTGACGAGCAGCTCCTGAAGGCCATTGAGGTTGCCCTTGAGCAGATCAAGACCCGCAAGCCTCTGCCAGGCGTTCCTGCTCCCCGCACCTTCAAGGACCTCGGACTCCCTGACATCAAATAGCCCTTCTGTTTGAGAGAAAGTGGTAGCGGGTGAAAAAGTGCGATAAAAACAGGCTTGACGCCGAAAGCACTTTTCCACCCGCTACCACTTTCTCTACGCCATACTGAGCTGAGCGAAGGATCTGGTTACTTCACGAGACCCAGGGAGATGCGGGAGCGGTCAAGGTCAACCTGGAGGACGGTGACGGTGACGTGCTGGTGGAGTTTGAGTATCTTGGAAGGGTCCGCCATTCCCCTGACGCCCATCTTTGAGGCGTGGATGAGGCCGTTCTCGTGGAGGCCAATGTCCACGAAAGCTCCAAAGTTGGTTATGTTGGTGACTATGCCGGGGAGCTCCATTCCTACTTTAAGGTCGTCTATGGAGTGGACATCCTGTGCAAATTCGAATTCCTGGGCGGCCTGGCGGGGGTCAAGCCCGGGCTTGAGGAGTTCCTTGAGGATGTCGTTGACTGTGGGAAGGCCAAACTGGCTGTCCGTGTAGTTCTCCGGTTTTATCTGGGATATTTTCTGCTGGTTGCCAATCAGTTCCGTTACGGGGACATTGAGGTCCGCTGCCATTTTGTCCACAATGCGGTATGCCTCAGGATGGACGGCGGAGTTGTCCAGAGGGTTCCGGGCGTCACGGATGCGGAGGAAGCCGGCGCACTGCTCGAAGGCCTTGGTGCCAAGCCGGGGCACTTTGAGAAGTTGCTGGCGTGAGCTGAAGCCGCCATTGGAGTCTCTGAAGGAGACTATGTTTGCGGCGAGCGCGGGGCCTACGCCGGCCACGTATGACAGCAGATAGGGGCTGGCTGTGTTAAGGTTCACGCCAACGCTGTTCACGCAGTGTTCTACGGTATTGTCCAGTTTCTCCTTGAGGAGGTTCTGGTCAACGTCGTGCTGGTACTGGCCTATGCCAAGGTTCTTGGGGTCTATCTTCACAAGCTCCGCGAGTGGGTCCATCAGGCGGCGGCCGATGGAGACGGCGCCGCGGACGGTTACGTCCTGGTCCGGGAACTCTTTCCTGGCCGCCTCCGAGGCAGAGTATATGGAGGCGCCGTCCTCGCTGACCAACCATACCTTGCAGCCGTCAGGAAGCTGAATCTTCTTGAAAAACTCTTCGGTTTCCCTGGAAGCAGTACCGTTTCCAAGGGCGACAGCCTGGATGGAGTACTTCTCCAGCATCTCCTGGACCTCGATTATTGCCTTGACCTTCTGGTTCTGAGGTGGATGCGGGAAGATTACGGTATGGTGCAGCAGCGAGCCGTATTCATCAAGGCAGGCTATCTTGCATCCGTTGCGGAAGCCAGGGTCTACGGCCATAGTGCGCTTCTGCCCCAACGGAGCGCTGAGGAGCAGCTGGGTGAGGTTCTCGCCAAAGACCTTTATGGATTCTATGTCGGCCTTTTCCTTGGCCTCCCTGATTATCTCATTGCTTATGGATGGTTCAAGGAGACGTTTGAAAGAGTCTTCCACAGCCATCCTGATCTGCTCAGCGAGCGGTTCTGCCGGGTAGGAGTGCTCCTGGCAGAAATCGTAATAGAGTTTCTTGGAGCATTTCTCCGCATCGGCATCGATGTCAACGGAAAGGAAGCCTTCGCCCTGCGCGCGCAGGATGGCAAGCAGGTTGTGGGCGGGGATGCGCTGGATGGGCATTGAAAAGTTGAAGTAGCTGCGGTATTTTGTTGCTTCCGGATTGTCCTGCGCGGCCTTCGTGGCCTTTGCCACGATGCGCCTTGCGCGGAAAATCCCGCGCAGCGTCTCGCGCACGGAAGCGGTCTCGCTCAGGCGCTCGGCAATTATGTCCCTCGCGCCCGCCAGGGCTTCCTCAACGCCGGGAACCTTGTCCCCCACATATTTCTGCGCCTCCGCCTGCGGGTTGCGCGTGCGCACCGCGTACATAACGTCCGCCAGGGGCTCTAAACCCGCCTCCTTGGCGGCCGTAGCCCTGGTGCGGCGCTTGGGCCTGTACGGCAGGTAAAGGTCCTCCAATTGGGCTGGAATCACGCAATTCTCTATTGCGGATTTCAGCTCATCGGTAAGCTTGTCCTGTGATGCAATGGTGTCCAGTATAGTGGACTTGCGCTTCTCCATATCCTGATACAGGTCCACCCAATGCTTTATTTCGGCCACGGAGGCATCGTCCAGGCCGCCTGTGCGTTCCTTGCGGTATCGGCTTATGAACGGGATTGTGTCTCCCTGCTCGAACATCAAGGCGCAGTTCTCCACCTGCCAGGCCTTGACCTGCATCTGCTGCGCGATATGGTTTACGTAAATGTCTTTCACTATGCCCTGGATATTTCCTTTAATTCTTCCCTATATGCGGTAAGGATGCGTGATTTGGATACGAACCCCTTGTACCTCTTTTCAGAATCCACCACCGGCAGCCTCCAGGCCCCGGTCTTGTCAAATTTGGCCATCACGCTCTCCATTTTCTCATCAACTTTCACATATGCAGGCGGCTGAGCCATAAGGTTATACACCCTGAGGGAGTCATACTTGCTCTGATCAAAGAGCAGTTTGCGTATGTCCTCTATGTTGACCAGGCCCTGGAACACGCCCTTGCCGTCAACCACTGCCACAAGCGCCGCGTTGCTGCCGGAAATAACGCCTACCAGATCCCTGAGGGATGCGTCGGGCTCTATGCGCGGATACTTGTCGCGCACCAGGTCCGATGTCTTGAGCAGCGTGAGCACCGCCTGGTCGCTGTCGTGCGTGAGCAGGTCTCCGGAAAGGGCGATGCGCTTGGTATAAATGGAATACTTCTCAAAAAGCCGCGTGGTTCCAAAGGATATGGTAGCCGCTATGATAAGCGGAAGGAACAGCTCGTACCCGCCGGTGATCTCCGCTATCAGGAAGATTGCGGTGAGCGGCGCCTGCATCACTCCAGCCATCATTGCCGCCATTCCCACCAGCACGAAGTTCTGCTCGGGGACGGTGATCCCGCGCGCAGCGAAAATGAGATTGAGGCTGCGCGCAATCACAAAGCCAAGGATTGCACCCGCAAAAAGCGTAGGGCCGAAAGTGCCTCCCACTCCCCCGCCCACATTGGTCAGGGTCATTGCCAGCACCTTGAAGAAGAATACCAGCAGGAAGAAAAGCGGGATGCCCCACGGACTGTCAAAGAAGAATGACAGCGGCGTCTGGGTGTCCAGCTCCAGCATTTGACCGTTCAGCAATGAGATTATTGATGTGTACCCCTCCCCGTAAAGAACCGGGAAAAGGAATATGAGTATTCCCAGGCCCAGCGCGCATATAATCCACCGGCGGTATGGGCGGCCAATCTTTCCCAACTTGTCCTCAAGGCTCAGGGTAGCGTTCATAAAGAACACTGAGCCAATTCCGCAGAGCATTCCCATAAGGATATAGAACGGGATGTTCTGCATTGAGAAAGGCGTGAGGGTGCAATGGAACATTGCGGTCTGGCCGGTAAAGATATAGGATACCACCGTAGCGGACATTGCGGACAGCAGCAGAGGCAGCAGGGACGCCATAGAGATGTTGAACATAAGTATCTCCATAGTGAACAGAATGCCGGCCAGCGGGGCTTTGAAAATGCCCGCTATGGCCCCGGCGGCGCCGCAGCCCAGCAGTACAGTGATGTTGGCGTACGAGAACTTGGCCAGGCGGGCCAGGTTGGAGCCTATGGCCGCGCCCGTGTAGACTATTGGCGCCTCGGCTCCAACGGAGCCTCCGAAGCCAATTGTCACGGCGCTGGTAACCATAGAGGACCACACGTTGTGGCTCTTGATATGGGATTCGTTGCGGGAGACCGACTCCAGCACGCGCGTGACTCCGTGGCTGATGTTGTCTTTTACAAAGTATCTGACTATAAGCAACGACAGCAGCATTCCCACTCCCGGGATCAGGAGGTTTGCAAAGCGGTATGAGAAGCCTGAAGACAATGGGATGAGAGCCTCCTTTATCCACTCTATGAGGGCGCGGAGCAGGACCGCGGCCCCGCCGGACAAAAGACCGGCGGCCAGGGCCAGCATAAGGACCCTGGTACCCTCAGGCAGAGAGGAAAAAGGCCGGAGCTTAAGCTTCGACCTCAGAGGAATCATCATCCCCGCCATATTGGGAAATGTTTTCGTCAGGCAGGGTTTCTCCTTCGTTGTCGGAGCCGCCGCCCTGTACGTTGTCATTATCGTCGTCCCCGTCTAGCCATTTTTCTATGTCTTCCAGGTCGTCCGTCTTGACCTGGATCTTTACAAGGTATATGGCATTTGGGATTTCCAGTGTTACTGCATAGAAAAACGTCCCGTCCGGTTTAGGATATTTTGTCAGGTCAGGGAGATAATCAGAGAAGCCCTTGGGATATTTCTCAGCGAAAGCCTTTGCAAGTTCTTCCGACATCTTTTCATAGCTGACCACGTGTCTGGTTTTTCCGTCCATAAGTCTAAAAGTTTTGCTTGCAATAATAGGTAATTTTTCTTTACGAAAAACAGGTTTGGAATTATTTTTTGAAAAAGAATGATTTCTGCGCTTTTTTGCGCTCCGGGTCCCTTTCCACGAACACCGGTTTCATATCCCTGGGATCCAGCCCGGTATAGAACATTACGGAAGAGGTTGTCATTGGTGTAGGGGTGAAATCCTGCACCTGGTCCATATACAGTCCCTTGAGGCAGCTGTTGCGGGAAAGCTTGGACATATCCCTTGCAGTGCATCCCGGATGGGAAGATATGAAGTACGGGACAAGCTCCACGTGCGTGCCCGCCTGGGCGTTTATCTTGTCGAATTCCTTGCGCAGGCGCTCGAAAAGCTTGAAGGACGGCTTGGCCATATAGCGGAGGACGCTGTCTTCAGTATGCTCGGGAGCCACCTTCAGGCGTCCGGAGGTATGCTCCAGGACAAGTTCTTTGAGATATGGATAGGAAGTGTCATCCACATAGCCGCTTTCCGTCAGGAACAGGTCATAGCGGATTCCGCTGCCTATGTATGCGTGGCGTATGCCCTTGGTCTTCATCACCCTGTGGTACATATCCAGCACCCTGGCGTGTGAACGGTCTAGGTTCTTGCACGGCGATGGATAAAGGCAGGACTTGCGGCGGCAGATGTCGCACATCACGGGGTTCTTGCCCTTCATTCCGTACATATTGGCTGTTGGCGCGCCCAGGTCAGAGATGTTTCCGGCAAAGCCGGGAAGCTTATTGAGGGCGCGGGCTTCAGCCACTATGGAATCCTCGCTGCGGGACTGTATGAACTTGCCCTGATGAGCGGCGATAGTGCAGAAATTGCAGCCTCCGAAGCACCCCCTGTGGGTGATGATGGAGAACTTGATCATATCGTACGCAGGGATGCGCTTGCCCTTGTAGCGCGGATGCGGAAGCTTTGTGAACGGCAGGTCCCAGAAGGAATCCATCTCTGCCTCCGTTGCCGGAGGATACGGGGGGTTTATCTGGACATATCCGTCCTTGATGCGCTCCACTATGGTCTGCGGATGCATCATATTGGCGTGGGTCTCTATCAGGTGGAAGTTCTGCGCGAAAGCCTGCTTTGAAGCGAGGCATTCTTCGTACGAGTTCAGCACCAGGGCGTCAGGCGCCCTGTGCCTGCCGTGTGAGAAGAATGCCAGCTGCGGAATGCGGCGTATGTCGCTTATGTTGCGCTGGTGTTCTATGGCCCTGGTGAGTTCCAGCATAGGCCTCTCCCCCATTCCGTAGCAGAGCCAGTCCGCACGGCTGTCAATGAGGATGGAAGGCATAAGCCTGTCCTCCCAGTAATCGTAGTGCGTCAGGCGGCGGAGCGATGCCTCTATGCCTCCTATGACGATAGGGATATCGGGATAAAGCTTCTTAAGGATGCGGCAGTACACGGTGACAGCCCTGTCCGGGCGCTGTCCTGCGCGCCCTTCAGGGGTGTAGGCGTCGTCGTGGCGCAGGCGGCGGGAAGCGGTGTAATGGTTCACCATAGAATCCATCGCGCCCGAGTTGACCGCGAAATAAAGCCTTGGCGCACCTAGTTTCTTGAAGTCCCTCAGGTCGTCCCTCCAGTTTGGCTGCGGGATAACCGCAACCCTGTATCCGAACTTCTGGAGATAGCGGGCAATGCAGGCCGTCCCAAAGGAGGGATGGTCCACAAATGCGTCGCCTGTGAAGAAAATGATGTCTATGTAGTCCCATCCGAGGGCTTCGACCTCCTTCACGGATGTAGGGAACATATATGATGCTGCGGGGCTCTCCATCAGGATTACATTCTGTCAGGAAGCTGGATGCCAAGGATGCCCATTGCCTTTCTGAGCACGCAGGCAAGGGAGTCTATGAGCACCAGCCTTGCCTTGAGCACTTCCTGGTCGCTCTCCCTGAGCACCGGGGTGTCGTGGTAATACTGGTTGAACTCCTTTGCCAGCTCATAGGCGTAGTTGGCAATGATGGCGGGCGAGAAGTCCGCCGCGGCGTCCTGTATCTTCTGCGGATAACCGTTGAGCAGCTTTATGAGGCGGATTTCCTTGGCGCCCGGCTGGAAAGACGGGCTTACAGCGCCCTCAAGGCCCTTTTCAGAAGCCTTGCGCAGGATTGACTTGATGCGGGCGTGGGTATACTGGATGAAAGGTCCTGTATTGCCGTTGAAATCGATGGACTCCTTGGGGTTGAAGAGCATCTTTTTCTTTGGATCCACCTTGAGTATGAAGTATTTGAGGGCTCCCAGGCCAATCATCCTGTAAAGCTCTTCCTTCTGGTCTTCCTCCATTCCCTCCAGCTTGCCGGATTCCTCGGATGTTGCCTTGGCCTCCTGGTACATCTTCTCAATGAGGTCGTCGGCGTCCACTACGGTTCCCTCGCGGGACTTCATCTTGCCTTCAGGAAGCTCCACCATTCCATATGAGAGGTGGAAGATGTCCTGCGCCCAGGCAAAGCCAAGCTTGCCAAGGATGAGCTTGAGGACCTGGAAGTGATAGTTCTGCTCGTCGCCAACCACATAGACGTGGGAATCCAGGTTGAACTCGCTGAAGCGGCGCTCCGCGGTTCCAAGATCCTGGGTGATATATACGGATGTGCCGTCTGAGCGGAGCAGGAGCTTGCGGTCAAGGCCGTCCGCGGTGAGGTCGCACCAGACGGATCCGTCCGGCTCCCTCTCGAACACGCCCATATCCAGGCCTTTCTGCACCAGTTCCTTGCCCAGGAGGTATGTCTGGGACTCGTAATAAACCCTGTCGAAGGATATTCCAAGGGCCTTGTATGTCTGCTCGAAGCCTTCGAACACCCAGCCGTTCATCATAGCCCACAGTTCGCGCACTTCCTTGTCGCCCTGCTCCCATTTCACAAGCATATCGTGGACGGCGTCCATAATGGACGGGTCCTCCTTCTCCATCTTGGCGAACTCAACGTAGCAGTCGCCAACAAGATGGTCGCCCTTCTTCCCCGTGGATTCAGGGGTGGCGCCGTTGAAACGCTTCTGCCAGGCGTACATACTCTTGCAGATATGCACACCGCGGTCGTTGACCAGAGTGGTCTTGATCACGTTGTGTCCGGCGGCCTTGAGCAGGTCGGATACCGACGAGCCCAGGAGGTTGTTGCGGATATGGCCAAGGTGAAGCGGCTTGTTGGTGTTTGGCGAAGAAAACTCCACCATTATGTTGCGCCCCGTTGCGGGCAGCTGGCCGAAGGCGGCGTCCTGCGAAATGGACGCCAGCAGTTCGTTCCAGTAAAGCGGCGATAGGAGGATGTTCAGGAAGCCCTTGACCACGTTGAAGCCGCTGATTTCCGGGACGTTGGCTTTCAGCCAGTCCCCTATAGCGGCGCCCGTGGCCTCCGGGCTGGTGCGGGACACCCTTAAAAGAGGGAAGACGACCAGTGTAAAGTCGCCTTCGAACTCTTTGCGCGTAAGCTGCACCTGCAGGGTGGAAGCCTCCACGCTTGTACCGTATATTTCTGATATGGCCTGAGCGGCCTTGGTTGCGATAAAGGATTCAGGAGTCATCAGCCTAAGTAAGTTTTGAGGAGTTTGCTTGCACTTGGTTTCTTGAGTTTGCGGATAGCCTTCTCCTTGATCTGGCGTACCCTTTCCCTTGTGAGGTCAAGCCTCTCCCCTATCTCTTCAAGGGTCATCTCCTGGCATCCGATGCCAAAGAAGGACTTGATGATCTCCCTCTCCCTTGGAGTGAGGATTTGCAGGGCCCTGTCGATCTCAGTGCTCAGGGACTCGTTCACGAGGCCCTTGTCAGCGCTTGGGGAATCGTCGTTGGGGAGGATGTCAAGGAGGCTGTTGTCTTCGCCTTCTACGAACGGGGCATCAACGGAGACGTGCCTACCGGACACGCGCAGGGTATCTGCGATCTTGTCCTTAGGCACTTCTATCATCTCCGAAAGCTCGTCGTTTGAAGGGAGACGCTCGTTCTCCTGCTCAAACTTGGACAGAGCCTTGTTTATCTTGTTCAATGAGCCAACCTGGTTGAGTGGCAGACGGACAATCCTGGACTGCTCCGCAAGGGCCTGGAGTATTGACTGGCGGATCCACCATACCGCATAGGATATGAACTTGAATCCCCTTGTCTCGTCAAACTTTTCAGCTGCCTTTATCAGGCCAAGGTTTCCTTCGTTGATCAGGTCAGGGAGGCTGAGTCCCTGGTTCTGATACTGCTTTGCCACCGATACTACAAATCTGAGATTTGCCCTGGTGAGTTTTTCAAGCGCTTTCTGGTCTCCGTTGCGGATTCTCTGCGCCAATTCTACTTCTTCTTCAGGTGATACCAATTCTTCGCGGCCTATTTCCTGGAGGTATTTGTCAAGGGACTGGCTCTCACGGTTGGTAATCGATTTGGTTATCTTAAGTTGTCTCATTATTTAGAATTTATTCATCCTTTCCGAAACCGAAATAGGACGCCTTTCCGTTTGCCGTGTAACCTTCGATGAAGATTGCGCGCCTGCTCTGGCGAGCTATTTCTACCACTTCCTGAGGTGAGCTTACAGGCTGGTCGTTTACGTACAGGATGACAAATCCTTCAGTTGCTCCGGCATCCTTGAGCTTTCCGGCTGAAAGCTTCTTGATTTCTACGCCGCCCCTTGCCCTGATCTTCTGGAGGGTCTCCTGGGAAGGAGTTCCGAGCTGTGCTCCGTAGAATGATACCGTACCGTCTTCAGATACCGCACCGTTGATTTCGGTGGTTGCTTCCTGGAATGTTACAGAAACCGTCATTGGGTTGCCGCCACGGATGATCTGCATATCCGCACGGTCTCCCGGATGGTAACTGTTGACCTTTTCCTGCAGGGAAGCCATTGTGCCAATGCGGGTATTGTCAAGAGAGATGATGACATCGTCTTTCTTGAGGCCTGCCTTGTCGGCTGAACTTCCCTTAGAAACCTCGTTAATATATACGCCGTTAACTGAAGGAAGTTTCAATTCCTGTGCAATTTCTTCGTTGACATTTCCACCGGTGATGCCAAGCATAACCCTCTTTACTGAACCGTAGTCGATGAGGTCGCTGACAATCTTGTGTACTATGTTGGAAGGAACTGCGAATGAATAGCCTGTGAAGGAGCCTGTGGTGGATACGATTGCGGTATTGATTCCCACCAGCTGGCCGGCCTTGTTGATAAGGGCGCCGCCACTGTTGCCGGGGTTCACTGCGGCATCGGTCTGGATGAAGGACTCAATCTTGAAGGTGCCGTCGTTGCTGGGCATTGAACGGCCCTTGGCGCTGACTATACCGGCGGTGATGGTTGAGCGGAGCTGCTCGCCCATAGGGCTTCCGATAGCCAGCACCCACTCTCCAAGACGGAGGGCGTCAGAATCTGCAAATGGGATGGTAGGAAGGCCGTCAGCATCAATCTTGATGAGGGCGACGTCGGTTGCCGCGTCGGTACCCACAACCGTAGCCTCGTAGGTCTTGTTGTTGTTCAGGGTGACTTCCACCTTGGTGGCATCCTGGACAACGTGGTTGTTGGTAACGATATAGCCGTCGGAACGGATGATTACGCCTGAGCCGCTGCCCTGCCTTTCCCTTGGCTGCTGCTGGCCGCCGCCATAACCGAAGAAATACTCAAAGAACGGGTCAATCTGATAATTGCCCCTTGACGCGGACCTAACGGTCACTTTTACGAATACTACAGCATCGACTGCCGATTCTGCAGCATATGTGAAGTCTGGATAATCTGTCTGTGCCAGATTGACAGTCCTGTACAGGGATCCGTCAGTAGGATAGGTACTTGACACGGGTTCTTGCTCAGGCTTTGCGGATTTAACTACAGCATAAGCAGTTAGGCCGCTCAACAGCACTGATGCCACTACAATCAAAAAATTCTTTTTCATAATCTATAATACTTTTTGTTTTATCTTGTCAGGTCCGTATGGACACCGGGTTAAAAACTCAAATTATGTGCCATTTTTGTCGGAAATATACTATATTTGTGAACACATAATATTAGACACATAAATTATTCAAAAGTTATATCAAAATGAAATTTACCGTCTCCAGCGCCGAACTTCTCAAAGGTCTAATGGATGTTTCAAAGGCTATCCCGGCCAAATCCGTCCAGCCTATACTTGAAAACTTCCTGCTCGTCCTCAAGGACAACATCCTGGAAATAACAGCATCCGATTCTGACCTTACCCTCCGCACCAGCATTGAGGTGGAGAAAGTGCAGGAGGAAGGCAGCATAGCAGTGCCGGCACGCCACGTGACGGAGCTGCTCAAGGCCCTTCCGGACCAGCCGGTCTCCATAAAGACCCTCAACGAGAGCGCCTCCTTCGAGTGCAGCTGGAACAGCGGCGTCTCCACCCTTCCGTTCTTCCCTGCGGACGACTATCCGCAGATCAAGACCGTTGGAGAGGACGCGCGCAAGGTGGTCTTCCCCGCCCAGACCCTGCTGGACGGCGTGAACAGCACCATCTACGCTACCGCGGACGATGAAATGCGCCCCGCAATGAACGGTATCTACTTTGACATCGACACCGTATCCACCACCCTGGTGGCTTCGGATTCGCATAAGCTCATCTGCTACACATCCACGGATGTCAGCGCCCCTGACAAGTGCTCCTTCATCCTTCACAAGAAGGCTGCCGCCGTGCTCAAGGGCCTGGTAAGCAAGGAGTCCTCTGACGTGACCATCCTCTTTGACGACACCAACGTCCTCTTCCAGTTCGACAGCATCACAATGATCTGCCGCCTGGTTGTGGGCAAGTTCCCCCGTTACAAGGATGTCATCCCCCAGAACAACTCCAACATCCTCAAGATGGACCGTATGCAGCTCCTCAACACCGTACGCCGCGTATCCGTGTGCGCCAACAAGGCTTCCAACCACATAAAGTTCGACTTCAAGCCGGGCCAGCTGGAAGTTTCCGCACAGGACCTTGGCTTTGCCATTGCAGCGTATGAGAAGCTCTCCTGCGACTACAGCGGAGACGACCTCACAATAGGCTTCAAGTCTTCCTTCCTGGGAGACATCCTTGGGAATATGACCTGCGGAACAATTGTGATGAAGTTCCTCGACTCCAGGAGGGCCGCCCTCATAGTGCCGGCGCCGGAAGAGGAAGAGAGCGAGAAGATCTGTGGCATCCTGATGCCTATAATGGTTTAACATTCAGTAAAATATGAACTTGAAACTGGAAAGGCCTCTGCTCTTTTTCGACATAGAGAGCACGGGCCTTAATATTGTAACGGACTGCATAGTTGAACTGAGCTTTGTAAAGGTGTTCCCTGACGGCCACCACGAGCTCAAGACCTGGAGGGTGTTCCCGTACGACTACGTGAACAAGTGCCAGAAAAAGATGGATCCCAGGGCCAGCGAGGTCAATGGGATCAAGGATGAAGACCTTGAAGGAGAGAAGAAATTCATTGAGATAGTCCCCGAGGTGGTGGCCTGGATAGCGGACAGCGACCTTGCGGGATTCAATTCCTCCAAATTCGACCTTCCACTCCTTGCGGAGGAGATAGAGAGGGTGCGCACATACTGCCTGGAAAGGATTAACGACCCCAAGACACAGCCGCAGAACAAGCAGAAAGCAAGGGAAACCCTCAGCCTTCTGGACATAGACCTCCACGGAAAGCGTATGGTTGACGTGCAGAACATATATCATTATATGGAGCCCCGCAACCTCAGGGCCGCGTACAGGTTCTACTGCGGAGGAGAGGACTTTGAGAACGCGCACAGCGCGGAGGCCGATACCCTTGCAACATACAAAGTGCTTCAGGGCCAGCTGGATATGTACCAGCAGCCTGACAAATATCACGAGATGGCCCTCAAGAACGACGTGGACTTCCTTGCCGGCGTCACCGGCAGGCCGCGCACCATAGACTATGCCGGAAGGCTTGTCTGGGATGCGAACGGCCAGGCGGTCATAAGCTTTGGCAAGCACAAGGGCAAGACCGCCAGGGAAATCTACCAGAAAGAGCCTTCATATTTCGCCTGGATAATGCAGGGAGAGTTCACCCTTGACACCAAGCGCCAGTTCGCCCTGCTCAAGGAGCAGTTCGACAAGGAGAAGCGGGAGGAAAAGAACCGCCCCCTGACGGAGGAAGAGACCCTTGAGGCAGCCCGCAGGCTCCAGGACAATTTCCAGGACCGCTTGTTTAAATGAACATCATAGTAAAAACCTTCTCCGGGCACTGCCTGGTGCGTCCTGACACCTCCTGGGAGAGAAAAAGCGACGATTTCTACCTGCCGGACGGCGCAGGTCCGCTGCTCTACTCCCCAGTTGTCTACGCGCACGTAAGCAAGCCCGGCAAAAGCGTCGCATTCCGCTTTGCCGGCAGGTATTACGACAGCATTTCCTACGGAATGCTCCTTTACCCGCAAGGCCTCCTGGACGGGACGCCGGAAGGTTATGCGGCTTCGATATGCCTGGACCATATATCCCTGCTGCCCTACCCTCTTCAGCAGGCTTTCCCCGCTCCCGGGGCGGAATTCAAACTGTCCATTGACGGGCGGGAACTGTTCAAGTGCTGCTATGACGGCAGGTATGAAATAGAAAAAGCCATCGCTGATGCGACGGCAAGGATCCTTGTAAGGGCCGGGGACCTGATTGCTGTGGAACTCAAGGAAAAGGAGTTACTTTGCCAGGGGCCCGCTCACATCAATGCGATGCTTGGAGAGGCCACGCTGATGGATTTCAGGATAATCTGAGCCACTTGGGAGACTCGGACTCCCGACCTGCGCGTTACGAATGCGCTGCTCTACCGACTGAGCTAAAGTGGCAAGGACTGCAAAGATAGAAAATTTTTTATGAAAAGCGACATAATTATAATTGGAGGCGGAGCTTCCGGCCTTATGGCGGCATACGCCGCCGCGGACACCCTGGTCGCGGCCGGGGCGGACGCCTCCGTCACCATACTTGAGAAGATGCCCCGCCCCGGCCGCAAGATAATGATTACCGGCAAGGGAAGGTGCAATTTCAGCAATATAAAGGACTGGAACGACTTCAGCGTACACATACGCAGCGGAGCCAGCTTTGTGAAGCCGTCGTTTTTCAACCTGACCAGCCAGGGAATGCTGGAGTTCCTGGAGTCCTACGGCCTCAAGACCGTGGTGGAGCGTGGAGACAGGGCGTTCCCGCAGTCCCACCACGCCTCTGACGTGGTGGACACGCTTGTGAACGCCTGCCACAGCCGCGGCGTAAAGATTGAAACGGAGTGCGAGGTGCGTTCCGTAGCCTATGAAAAGGGCGCCTTTGCCCTGGAGGCCGCTGACGGAAGGAAATACAGCTGCCGGAGGCTCATAATAGCCACCGGCGGCCTCAGTTATCCTTCCAGCGGCAGCAGCGGCGACGGCTATGCCTGGGCTTCGGCCCTGGGGCACAGCATAAAGCAGTGCCTCCCCAGCCTCACCGCCCTGGTTCCCAAGAACTACAAGTCCGCCACGGAAATCATATCCAACGGGATGAAAGGCCACATTGACCGCTCCTCTCCCCTTTCCGAGATTGGTAAGGCCCTTTGCGGCATCCAGCTCAAGAACGTGGGCCTGTCCCTTTCAATTGACGGCAAAGCAGTGGATTCCGTCTTTGGAGACGTGGACTTCACGGACGGCGGCATCGAGGGCCCTGCGGGCTTCCAGCTCAGCCGCAAGGCCGTGAAGGCCATCTTCAACGGCTCCAAGGCATCGCTCTGCCTGGATCTCAAGAGCGGCGTTCCCGCCGAAGAACTCTCCCAGAGGGTGAAAGAACTGTGGGACGAGGTCTGCAAGGACCCGCGCAGCCAGCACATCCGCGAAAAGGAGAAATGCCGCATCCTGCTCGGCAAGCTTATGCCCTGGGACCTTATCCCGGGCTTCACCCTCTGCAACCCTGACATCCTCAAGACAGAGCGCCTTCCCCGCAGGGGCGTCAAGACAACCGTCCGTATCAGCGCAATTGCAAAAGCCCTCAAGGAATGGAACTTTGAACTTGCAGGCTACGTGGGATACGAGCGCGCCGTGGTCACCGCCGGCGGCGTAAGCACGGACCAGGTACTCCCAAAAACAATGGAATCCCGCCTTGTGGCGGGACTCTACTTCTGCGGCGAAGTCCTTGACATTGACTCCGATACCGGCGGCTACAATCTGCAGACAGCCTTCAGCACCGGCTGTCTGGCAGGCCTCAACGCCGCCAGGTCAATCCTGGGATGACTATCTCTATTTGAAAGTGACAATACGCTGGCAACCCTGGGTATAGCCGTTATCTCCCTCAAAGGTCAGGACAAAGTTGTTTGGCGTTGTAATTGAGATGGATGCAAATTTGACGGCCTCCATTCCATTGAGGAGGTTAAGGTCGTGTCCGTTTATCTCGAAGCCGGAGGCGAAGATACAGTCAAAGTTGTTTCCTGAATCCATCGACTGCCCGTCAAAAGGTACTCCCAAAGGGCTCTTGCACTCATAATAATACAGGTTCCCCTGCTCTGTCATCTGATAATAAGCCCTGACGTTGGAGATCATCTCATATCTGGAGTCCTCTATCACGGCCCAGTAGCCCATAAGGTTTACGCCTTCTACATTGGCTATGGCAAGCTCGTGCTTGAAGCAGGATGTCATTGAAACCAGGACCGCGGCAAGGGCTATAATTCTATTCAATATTTTCATAATCTTCAGTTTTGTGAACAGAGCAAATATAACATTATTCCGGAATATAATGACTATCTTTGCCTTGTTATGAGTAAGCTTATAGACGGCAAAGCCCTTTCCCTTTCTCTCAAGGAGCAGATGAGGGACAGAATTGTACAATTGGAGGCCCAGTACGGACGCAAGCCCTGCCTGGCAGTTATCATAGTTGGAGACAACCCCGCCAGCCGTTCCTACGTTCGCGGCAAGATAAAGGCCGCGGAATTCACCGGAATGGACAGCAAGCTGGTGGAACTCCCGGAGGATGTATCCCAGGACGGCCTGCTTGAGGTGATCGCAGACCTCAACGCCAACCCCGCCGTTGACGGAGTGCTGGTCCAGCTCCCCCTCCCAAAGCATATTGACGAGGACAAGGTGATAGACTCCATTGCCATAGAGAAGGACGTGGACGGATTCCACCCGCAGAACGTAGCCAATCTCTGGCTCGGCCGCAAATGCATAGTCCCCTGCACCCCCAAGGGTATCATCACTATGATAGAAAGCACAGGAGTGGACATCCAGGGCAAGAAGGCCGTTGTAATTGGCCGCAGCAACATTGTGGGAAAGCCGGTTTCCAAGCTCCTTCTTGACCGCAACGCCACAGTTACCATAGCACATTCACGCACAAAGGACCTTGCCAAGGTAGCCGCGGAGGCGGACATCCTTGTAGCCGCCGTAGGCCGCCCCAAGATTGTAACCGCAGATATGGTCAAGCCCGGCGCCGTTGTAATTGACGTGGGTATCAACAGGATAAGCGTTCCCGGCCCTGACGGAGAACCCGTCAACAAGCTTGTTGGAGACGTTGATTTTGAAGGCGCAAGCCAGGTTGCAGGCTACATCACCCCCGTTCCCGGAGGCGTAGGCCCAATGACCATAACAATGCTTATGGAGAACACCATAGAGTGCTTCCTTAACAGACAATAAAGGATTTTATCCCAACAGAGAATCTACCGCTCGGTCCACTTGGTCAAATCCAAACCGGGCGGTTATCTTTTGCATACGCGCAGCCACCTCCGCATTGCAGAGGTTGCCTATGGAGCCCTCGTGGGTGTGGTTGAGCTTGCCGTGATAGCTGAAGCTGCCGTCGCCGATCTCCGCGGCCACCTGCCTGTAGGCGTCCCTGAAGGGCACGCCGGAGGCAGCCAGTGCGTTGACCTTCTCCACGCTGAAAGCCAGCGCATAGCGCGGGTCCTCCATCAGACCGTCCTTGACCTGGATGTTCTCTATGGCAAAGCAGGCAATGTCAAGGCAGTCAGCCATCTCGTCGAACATAGGGATGAAGAGTTCCTTTATAAGCTGCATGTCCCTGAAATAGCCTGAAGGCAAGTTGCCGGTTATAAGGCGTATGTCCCCAGGAATCCCGGAAATATGGTTGCAGTGCGCGCGCAGGAGCTCGAAGACGTCCGGATTCTTCTTGTGGGGCATTATGCTGGAACCTGTGGTCATCTGCACCGGAAGGGTCACGAAGGAAAAATTCTGGCTGTTGAACAGGCAGCAGTCATATGCCAAGCGGCCCACCGTCTCCGCTATGCAGGACAGCGCCATTGAGATGATGCGTTCCGTCTTGCCCCTGCCCATCTGCGCATATACGCTGTTGTAGTCAAGGTCTGCAAAGCCCAGCAGACTGGTGGTGAGTTTCCTGTCCAGAGGGGCTGAAGAGCCGTATCCGGCCGCCGTTCCCAGAGGGTTGCGGTTGGCTACTTCCCAGGCTGCCAGGAGCATTTGCATATCGGAGGTAAGGCTTTCCGCATACGCGCCGAACCACATTCCAAAAGAGGAAGGCATTGCCACCTGAAGGTGCGTATACCCCGGCATAAGCACATCCTTGCACTCTTCGCTGCGCTTCTGAAGCACCTCGAAAAGCCTCTGCACCTTTGCCGCTATCTTCTTTATCTGGTCCCTGGAATAAAGCTTGAGGTCTACCAGCACCTGGTCGTTGCGGGAGCGTCCCGTGTGGACTTTCTTACCCACGGGACCCAGTCTGCGGGTGAGCATCAGCTCCACCTGGGAGTGGACGTCCTCCACCCCTTCCTCAATTTCAAAAGTTCCCTCAACCGCGCTCCTGTAGATTGCCTTCAGTTCCGGCAGAAGCACGTCCAGCTCCGCCTTCTCCAGCAGTCCAACCTCCTGAAGCATAGTTATATGCGCCATTGTTCCAAGGACGTCATACGGAGCCAGGACAACGTCCAGTTCCCTGTCCTTGCCAACGGTGAAGCGCTCTATCTGAGCGTCGGTATCGTAACCTTTATCCCAAAGTTTTGCTGCCATCTTTCCTATAATTGAAGCCCGTCAAGAAGGGCCGTGTAAATGTCAACTCCCTGTTCTATCTCAGAGCGCAGGATGAATTCGTCAGCGGTATGCGAGCGGGACGAATCTCCCGGACCAATCTTTATTGTGGTGAACGGACAAACGGACTGGTTGCTGGTGGTGGGCGACCCGTACGTTCCAAGTCCCATAGAGAGGCCCTTGCGCACTATAGGGTGGTCAAGGCTAATATGGGCTCCGTTCAGGCGGGTGGAACGCGGGGCGAACTCGCTCTTGACATTCTGCTTCAGAACCTTCAGGATCTGCAGGTTGTCATAAATACCGTTCGAGCGTACATCCACTACAAATTTACACATATCCGGGACAACATTGTGCTGTGTGCCCGCATTAATCATTGTAACGGTCATCTTTACCGGACCGCAGAACTCAGACACCTTGTCAAACTTGTATGTGCGGAACCATTCCAGGTCCTCCATAGCCTTGTAAATGGCATTCACGCCCTCTTCCCGGGCCGCGTGGCCGCTCTTGCCGTATGCGGTGCAGTCCAGCACCATAAGGCCTTTCTCAGCCACAGCCATCTGCATTCCCGTAGGCTCCCCTATCACTCCAAGGTCAACTTTCCCCAACAGCGGGATGATGGCCTCTATGCCGTTGACTCCGCCCACTTCCTCCTCTGCCGTAACGGAATAGATAAGCCTGTACGGCTGAGGCTTGAGGGTGAGCTGCCTGTATACCTGGAGCAGCGAAACCAGGGCGCCGCCGCAGTCGTTGCTGCCAAGCCCGTAAATGACTCCGTCTTCCTCTGAAGCGGTATACGGATCCCTTGTATAGCCCGATGCCGGCTTTACAGTGTCCAGATGAGCGTTCAGCAGGATTGTGGGCTTGGAGGATTCCGGCTCGGATTCCACCCACAGGTTGTTCCCCTTCCGCTTCACATCCAGGCCTATGCCGCGCATATATCCTTCCAGGAAATCCGCGCCGGCATCCTCGCCCCGGCTGGGGCGCGGAATGGCTATCAGCTTTTTAAGCAGGTCTATCATATTATCTCAGTACCGGAATCGGTTCCCAGATTGTTGGCATTGGTAATGACCACCTTGTTTACGCCAGCGTCTATAGCGGCAAAGGCGTTGTCCAGTTTTGGAATCATCCCGCCGCTTATCACGTCCTCCGCAAGGTAGCGCTCATAGTCTGCCTTGCGCATTTCGCGGATGACGCTGGATGGGTCGTCCGGATCCAGCAGCACACCGTTCTTCTCAAAGCAGAAGGTAAGGGTGACGTCGTACTCCACCGCCAGCGCCTGGGCCAGCGAGGAGGCTATGGTATCGGCATTGGTGTTGAGCAGCTGCCCCAGGCCGTCGTGGGTTATAGGGCAGAGCACTGGAACCGCACCGGAGTCTATGAGCATCTTCAAAGCCTTGGTATTCACCTCTTTGACATCTCCCACAAAGCCGTAGGAGATGACGCCTTCCGGGCGCTTTGCGCTGCGGATTATGTTCAAATCCGCGCCGCACAGGCCCACGGCGTTCACGCCTTTGGCCTGCAGTTCCGCCACCACGTTCTTGTTGACCAGTCCGGCGTATACCATTGTCACTATCTTGAGCATCGGCTCGTCGGTGATACGGCGGCCGTTCACCATAAGGCTCTCTATGCCCATATCGGAAGCAATCTTGGTTGCCGTGCGGCCTCCGCCGGTAACCAGTATCTTGTTCCCCTGAATTGAGCAGAAGGATCCCAGAAGGGTGTTCAGGCTGGCATCGTCCTCAACCACCTGTCCGCCTACCTTTACTATGTTAAGGCTCTTTTTCATACTACATTTCCTCCAGCATCCGTTTCATTACTACCTGTGCGGAAACCACCCTGTTTGCGGCCTCCGGGATCACAAGACTCCTTGGGGAGTCTATGACCTCGTCCGTCACTATCATATTCCTGCGCACCGGAAGGCAATGCAGGAAATGGGCGTTATTGGTAACGGCCATCTGCCTTGCCCCAACCGTCCAGGACATATCCTTGTTGATGACCTGTCCGTAAGGGTTCATCGCAGACCAGTTCTTTGCGTACACGAAATCCGCTCCCTCAAAGGCCTCCATCTGGTCATACACCACGCGGGCGTTGCCCACGAACTGCGGATCAAGCTCATATCCTTCCGGCTGGGCTATCACAAAGTCCACGTCTGCGGCGTTCATCCATTCCGCGAAGGAATTGGGCACCGCCTGTGGCAGGGCGCGCGGATGGGGCGCCCAGGTCATCACCACCTTGGGGCGCTTCTTGGTCTTGTACTCCTCAATTGTGAACAGGTCCGCAAATGCCTGACAAGGGTGCACGGTGGCGGATTCCAGGCTAATGACCGGCTTTCCGGAGTACTCTATGAACTGCTTGAGGATGGTCTCGTTATAGTCGAACTCCTTGTCCGTAAGGCCTGCGAAGGAACGCACTCCAATAAGGTCGCAGTAGCTTCCTATTACCGGGATGGCCTCCTTGAGGTGCTCGGACTTGTCTCCGTCCATCACCACTCCCATACGGGTTTCCAGCTTCCAGCTGTCTCCGTTCACGTTGAGCACGATGGGGTCCAGGCCCAGGTTCAGGGCCGCCTTCTGGCTGCTTAGGCGCGTGCGCAGGCTGTTGTTGAAGAACACCAGGATTATGGTCTTGTTCTTGCCCAGATGCTGCCACGCATACGGGGTTGCCTTGACCTGCTTTGCCTCTTCCAGGGCCTTTCCCAGGTCTCCTATATCTTGTACGTGAAAGAACGATTTCATTTCAATACTTCTTTAAATGCTTGGATAAATGTGTCTGCCTGGGCTTTTGTAAGTACCAGAGGCGCCAGAAGCCTTATCATATTCTTCCCCGCCACGCCCGTGAATATGTGCTTGTCATAAAGCAGCTGAGAGCGGATGGGAGCCACGGGAACGTTGAATTCTATGCCTATCATAAGGCCGCGTCCCCTCACCTCCTTTATAAGCGGAGATTCCGGAACCGATGCCTTCAGATACTCCCCAACCTCCAGCGCGTTGTCCACAAGCTTCTCATACTCAATGATATCCAGCACAGCAAGGGCGGCCGCCATTGCAAGGTAGTTGCCGCCGAAGGTGGTGCCCAGCAGGCCCTTGGAGGCCTTGAATTTTGGGGCGATGAGTATGCCGCCGCAAGGCAGGCCGTTGGCGATGCCCTTGCCCAGGGTGACGATGTCCGCGAGGACTCCGTCCCACTGGTGCGCGAAGAACTTGCCGCTGCGGCCGTAGCCGCACTGGACTTCGTCCATTATGAGGCAGGCGCCGTATTTGTCGCACAGGGCGCGCAGCTCCGCAAGGAATCCAGGGCGGGGAATGTTTATGCCTCCGCATCCCTGGATGGCCTCAATGATAACGCCCGCGACATCTCCGCCGCGGAGCGCCTTTTCCACGCCCTCCGCATCGTTCAGGTCACAGAACGTAACCTTGTGCACGGCGTTGAACGGAGACACTATGTTGGGATTGTCCGTAACCGCCACGGCTCCTGAGGTGCGGCCGTGGAAGCTCTTGCGGAACGCGATCACGCGGTCCTTCCCTGTGTGGAAGGACGCAAGCTTGAGCGCGTTCTCGTTGGATTCCGCGCCGCTGTTGTCCAGGAAAAGGGAATAGTCCTCATAGCCGGAAATAACGCCCAGCCTGGCTGCGAGTTCCTCCTGCAAGGGGTTGCGCACGCTGTTGGAATAGAATCCAATCCTGTCCAGCTGGTCCTTTATGGCCTGCACGTAACGGGGATGCGAGTGCCCTACGGATATTACCGCGTGACCTCCATAGAGGTCCAGGTATTCCTGGCCCTTGTCGTCCCATATGGTGCAGCCGCTGGCCTTTACCGGGGTTACGTCAAAGAGTGAATATACGTCAAATAAATTCATTGTCTCAGAATTTGGATGCCTTCAGGCGCAGCCCCGCATCCTGAGGAAGCCCGAAGATTATGTTCATATTCTCTACCGCCTGGCCGGAAGCTCCCTTCAGCAAGTTGTCTATCATACTGATAATATGGAGCTTGTCTCCGTACTTGCGGACGTAGAGGATGGCCTTGTTGGTGTTCACCACCATCTTGAGGTCAGGATTGGAATCCACCACCGTGACAAATGGAGACTTTGCATAGAAGTCCTTGTACAGTTTCACGGCCTCTTCTTCTGTCAGGTCACACTCCGTATATACGGAAGCCATTATACCACGGGCGAAATCTCCCCTTACCGGCACAAAGTTGATCTTTCCGCACCAATCCGGGCTGAAACTGAAAAGGGTCTCCTTGATCTCCGCCAGATGCTGGTGGGTGAAGGCCTTGTATATGGAAATGTTGTTGGTCCTCCAGCTGAAATGTCCTGTTTCCTGAAGTTTCTGTCCCGCTCCGGTAGAACCGGTGATGGCGGTAACGTGAACCTCTCCAAGTTTGTCAATTGCGGCAAGTGGCAGGACGGCCAACTGTATGGATGTTGCAAAACATCCTGGGTTGGCTATGTGCCGCGCCTTCTGGATCCTGTCCTTGAAGGCGTCGGTGAGTCCGTAGACGAAGTCTCCGGCATCGGCCTTGAGCCTGAAGTCGTTGGCAAGGTCAATTATTGCGCCTTTGTATCCGGCCGGGAAGGATGCCACGGTGTCCTTTGAATTTCCGTGACCTCCGCAGAGGAACACCACGTCCACATCCATTACGGGAGCGTCCGCGCTGAACTTTATGTCAGTCTCCCCCACCAGGTCGGAATGAGCCTTCCACAGCGGTTCGCCCGCGTGGCTGGTGCTCTGCGCAAAGACAATCTGTACGTCCGGATGTCCCAGAAGCACCCTTATGAGTTCTCCGCCGGTATATCCGGCAGCTCCTATGATACCTGCTTTAACCATCGGCTACAAGTCTTTTTCCAGTTCCTCGCCTTCCTTGGTATGGTTGGCATAATAAACCCTCAGAGGAGTGGAGCTGACCTTGATGAAGCCCTTTGCGTCTTCGCTGGTCCAGCCTTTCTGCATCTCTCCGTACTCGCCGAACTTGGTCTTTACCAGGTCGTCCTTGGACTCCACGCCCACGGTAGAGAAGCAATATGGCTGCAGCTGCATTGACACAACGCCGTTGACGTTGCGCTGGCTGCTCTCCAGCATAGCCTCTATGTCCCTCATCACGGGCTCCAGGTACTGGCTCTCGTGCAGGAACATTCCGTACCAGTTTGCAACTTGGTCCTTCCAGTACTGCTGCCACTTGCTCAGGGTGAATTTCTCCAGGAACTTATGTGCCGATATGATGAGCATAGGCGCGGCCGCCTCGAATCCAACGCGACCCTTGATGCCTATGATAGTGTCGCCCACGTGCATATCGCGGCCCACTCCGTAAGGGGCGGCAATGCTCTCCACATACTGGATGGCGGCCACCTTGTCAGTGAATTCCTTGCCGTTCACGCTGCACAGCTCTCCCTCCTTGAAGCCCAGCTTTATGATCTCCGAGCCCTGCTTTGTGACCTGCTTGAGGTATGCGCTCTCCGGGAGGCCCTGTGCAGAATCAAGGATTTCCCCTCCGCAGATGGAGGTGCCCCAGAGGCCCACGTTGTATGAGTATTTGAGCTTCTTGAAATCTGCCGGGAAGCCGTTATTGTTAAGGTAGTCAACCTCGAACTGGCGGGTGAGGGCCATATCCCTGGTAAGGGTGATGATCTCTATTCCCGGGGCCATCACAAGGAAGGTCATATCAAAACGCACCTGGTCGTTGCCGGCGCCGGTGGAACCGTGGGCAATTGCGTCCGCGCCTATCTCCTTGGCGTACCTGGCAATTGCCATTGCCTGGAAAATACGCTCGGACGATACGGAAATGGGGTATGTGCCGTTACGCAGCACGTTTCCGTAAACCATATATTTGATGCTCTTGGCGTAATACTCGCTTGTAACGTCAAGGGTCACGTAATCCTTTGCACCCAGCTTGAAGGCGTTGTTCCTGTTGGTCTCAAGCTGCTCGGGAGAAAAACCTCCGGTATTTGCGCAGGCCGCGTAAACCTCATAACCATACTCCTTTGTAAGGTACATTACGGTGAACGATGTATCAAGTCCGCCGCTGTATGCCACTACTACTTTCTTTGCCATATCTCCGATTATTATTTGTTGCGATGCTTCTCCGGGTCATAGAGCATACCGGTACACAGGCAGCGCGTATAATTGTTTCTTTGCAGTACGTCAAAATTGATACAGTTCTGGCATCCTTTCCAGAACTCAGGATCGTCAGTGAGCTCTGAGAATGTAACCGGAACGTATCCAAGTTCCGTGTTGATCTTCATCACGGCCAGGCCGGTGGTGAGGCCGAAAATACGGGCGTTGGGGAACTTCTCGCGCGAAAGCTCGAAAGCCTTGTGCTTGATGTCTTTGGCCAGGCCCTTGCCCCTGAACTTCTCCTTTACGATGAGTCCGGAGTTTGCCACGAACTTGCCGTGACCCCAGCTCTCAATGTAGCAGAAGCCGGCGAATTCGTCCCTGTAAAGGGCTATGATGGCCTTTCCCTCGCGCATCTTGCTCTCTACATATGCGGGGTCACGCTTGGCAATGCCGGTGCCGCGCACCTTGGCGGCGTCCTCTATGGTCTTGAGGATTTCCGGAATGTATTTTATATGCGCGGGAGATGCAACCTCAATGAGGAAGCTCTTTGTAAGCTGCTTTTCCTCAATTCCGGGAATGTATACGGCCAGGTCCCTCATAACAGACTCCGGGGTGAAGTTGTCACGAAGGGCAAGCAGAAGGGAGTCGTCTCCCGCCACGGTACCCATTATGTAGGCGGATTTCACCCTCTGGTCTATAGTGGACGCAACCAGGTTGGCGTAACCCGGAATTGTCTTGAGGAGTGCCAGGGAGTGAGAGAACTCTATGCTTACAATTCCGTCCAATATTGTGGGGACCGGCTTTGGCCTGGAATGGGTTATGGAGGACGGCTGGATCCTGTAAACATATCCATCCTCAGTTGGGACCTTTACAATATGGAGCTCTTTGAGGTCTCTTGACAATGTTGCCTGGGTGAAAGCGAAGCCCTTGTCCTTAAGAAGGGAAGCCAGCCTTTCCTGATTTGAAATGCGGGCTGCGGAGACCAATGCCTTTATGGCCGCCTGCCTTTCCGCCTTAGATTTTTCTAGTTGCATATATATACACTTATTTTGTATTTTTATGCAAAGTTAATAGAAGTTCCTCTTTTTGCAAGATATTTTTGAAATTTTATTAAAAAATTATTTTCTTTGCATTAGAGTATGACAAACAACAGTATCATAACACTTCATCACCATCACCACCGTATCTGAAGATAAGGCGGTTCAGGCTGTTGTAATTAATATATTTTAGTTATGTAGTATGGACTTGCCCACCGTTGGCAAGTTTTTTTTGTTAGTTATGTTAAAGATAGCACTTCAATCCAAGGGCCGGCTCAATGAAGAGAGCCTCTCGCTGCTCGCAAGCATAGGTATAAACGTAGACGAGCCAAAACGCAAATTCATCTCCAAGGCCAGGAATTTTGACATAGAGACCCTTTTCCTCAGGGACGACGACATCCCCCTGGTGGTGGCTTCGGGCACCGCCTCGCTGGGAATAGTGGGGCTGAACGAGGTGGCGGAGAAAGGCGCTGACGTAGAAATTGTCAAGCAGCTCGGCTTTGGCGGATGCCGCATAAGCCTGGCAATACCCAAGGCGGACAAATATGAAGGCCTGGAGTATTTCCGCGGCAAGCGCATAGCCACTTCATATCCCAGGATACTCAAGGACTTCCTTGACAAGAACGGGATCGAGGCTACTATAGAGATAATCACGGGCTCCGTGGAAATTGCCCCCGCCGCAGGAATTGCGGACTGCATATTTGACATTGTATCCTCCGGAAGCACGCTGGTTTCCAACGGACTGGTGGAGGTTGAGCGTGTGTTCGAGTCGGAGGCGGTGCTCATAGCAAACAAGAATATGTCCGCTCAGGACAGGGATACGCTGGAGGAGATACTCTTCAGGATAGACTCCCACCTGATGAGCAGCGGCAAGAAGTACCTTCTGATGAACATTCCCACGGCGGCGCTGGACCAGGCGGTGAAGATCCTGCCGGCAATGCGCAGCCCAACCGTGATGCCCCTGGCATCTGAAGGTTGGTGCTCCCTGCATTCCGTGGTGGAGGCTGACACCCTCTGGGAGAAAGTGCGCCTTCTCAAGGCGATAGGCGCCGAAGGAATATTGGTGATAGACCTGGATAAAATCATACTGTAATGGAGATCTATGTTAATCCGTCCCGCGACCAATGGGCGCGGCTGTGCCAAAGGGCCGTACAGGACAATGAAGGGATACTCAGCCGTGTGCGTGAGATCCTGGAGCAAGTGCGGCAGAACGGCGATGAAGCCATAAAGGACCTTACCCGCCGGATTGACGGCGTGGAACTAGACTGCCTGAAGGTTTCTGAAGAAGAGTTCAGCTATGCGGAAATGGCTGTACCGGAGAATGTCAAGGAGGCCATAAGGCAGGCATACAGGAACATTTACGCATTCCACAAGGCGCAGAAGTCCCTGCGCGTGGAAGTTGAGACGGTGGCGGGCGTCAAGTGCATCCAGAAAAGCGTCCCAATAGGCCGCGTGGGACTGTACATACCGGGGGGCACCGCTCCCCTGTTCTCCACGGTGCTTATGCTGGCAGTGCCTTCGCAGATAGCGGGATGCCGCACGCGCGTGCTGTGCACCCCGGCGGGCAAGGACGGTCTGGTGAATGCGGAAGTGCTGTTCACAGCGCGCCTGTGCGGCATCACAGACGTGTTCAAGGCTGGCGGAGCACAGGCTATTGGGGCAATGGCGTATGGAACGCGGAGCATCCCCAAGGTTGACAAGATATTCGGGCCGGGAAACCGCTATGTAACCCTGGCCAAACAGGTGGTGAGCACGGAGAATACCGCCATAGATATGCCGGCGGGACCATCTGAGGTGATGGTCCTGGCCGATGGCAGCGCAAGGGCGGAATACGTGGCTGCGGACCTGCTTTCACAGGCCGAGCACGGGCGCGACAGCCAGGCCATCCTGGTGTGCCGCAGCGAGGCCTTCGCCAAGGCGGTGGAAGAGCAGGTAAGGATCCAGGCTGCAAGGCTCCCGCGCGGGGAAATGATACGCAGTTCCCTGGGCAACAGCAGGATAATTGTGTTCGACGACACTTTGGATATGCTGAGCTTCGAGGAAACCTACGCACCAGAGCACCTCATAATCTCAATGGAGAACGCGCGTGAGCTGGCGGAGGTGATAGACTGCGCCGGAAGCATCTTCGTGGGCAATTTCAGCCCGGAAAGCGCAGGCGACTACGCTTCAGGAACCAACCACACCCTGCCTACATCAGGCTGGGCGCGTTCCTTCAGCGGCCTTAACCTGGACAGCTTTATGCGCAAGACCACCATACAGGAGCTGACCCCTGCGGGGCTGAGGCTAATTGGAGGCTGCATAGAGACAATGGCCACGGCCGAAGGCCTTGACGCACACGCAAACGCAGTGCGCGTGCGTATGGACGAGGCCGCCGACGCCCCCAAGGGAGTGTTCAGGCTGGAGAACGCAGTGCGCGACAACATACGCAACCTCAAGCCGTACTCCACCGCCAGGGACGAGTATCAGGGAGACCTGGGCATTTTCCTGGACGCCAACGAGAACCCGTTCCAGAACGGATATAACCGTTACCCTGACCCTCACCAGAAAGCCCTCAAGGAAAAGATATGCTCCCTGAAGAAACTCAACCCGGACAACCTGTTCCTGGGCAACGGAAGCGACGAGGCCATAGACCTGGTTTACAGGATCTTCTGCAACCCGGGAAGGGACAACGTGGTTTCCATAAGCCCAAGCTACGGAATGTACCGCGTGGCAGCGGAAACCAATGACGTGGAATTCAGGGAAGTCCTCCTGAACGAAGATTTCTCCCTTGATATGGAAAAGCTGGAACAAGCCGTTGACGCATCCACAAAGGTCATTTTCCTCTGCTCTCCCAACAACCCCACAGGCAATGCCCTGGACTTTGACCAGATAATGCGCATAGCAAAGGGTTTCCGTGGGATTGTGGTTGTTGACGAGGCTTACAGCGACTTCTGCACCGGAAAGAGCGCCGCGCTTATGCGTGACAACATAGTTGTCCTGCAGACCCTCTCCAAGGCCTGGGGCCTTGCAGGGCTCAGGATTGGACTGGCCATTGCGGACAAGCGCATCATAAGGCTGTTCTCAATGGTCAAGTACCCTTACAACATAAGCAAGGCGGCTATGGACGTTGCAATGGAAAGACTCAGCGCCCCGTCCACCGAACAGGTCCGTATGATCATTGAAGAGCGCGAAAGGCTCGCCGGGGAACTGCCAAAGATTGGAATAGTCCGCAAGGTATGGCCAAGCCAGGCCAACTTCCTGCTGGTGCGTTTCGACGATCCCGCTTATGTCTATGCCCAGCTGATTTCCAACAGTGTCATTGTACGCAACAGGGATTCCGCACCGCTTTGCAAGGGCTGCCTGCGCATTACCGTAGGTACCAGGGAAGAAAATGACAAACTTATAAGTATATTGCAGAGTCTATGAAAAGAGTATTGTTCATTGACCGTGACGGCACCATATTAGCCGAGCCCGCGGACGAGCAGGTGGATTCTCTTGAGAAGATGGAATTCATCCCCGGAGCCATCAGCGGCCTGCGGAGCATAGCCGGCCTGGGATACGAGCTTGTAATGGCCACCAACCAGGATGGCCTGGGCACTCCAGCGTTCCCGGAAGAGGATTTCTGGCCGGCTCACAACAAGATGCTGGGCATCCTCAAGGGCGAGGGCGTGGTGTTCGACGACTTCCTCATAGACGAACACTTCCCCGCTGACAATTCCCCTTTCCGCAAACCGGGAACAGGTATGTTCGGGAAGTATGTGGGCAACCCGGAATATGACCTTGCAGGCAGTTGGGTTATTGGAGACCGCGACACGGACGCGCAGTTGGCCAAAAACCTGGGAACGGGATTCCTGAGGGTGGAAGGCCCGGACAGCTGGGCGCAGATAGCGGAAGCGCTGCGCAGCACTGTCCGCAGGGCCCAGGTATCCCGCAAGACAAAGGAAACGGACATCCAGGTTGTAATAGACCTGGACGGGAAAGGCCCCTACGGCATTGACACCGGGCTCAAGTTCTTCGACCATATGCTGGACCAGATAGCCCACCACAGCGGTGCCTCCCTGCTGGTCAAATGCAAGGGAGACCTTGAAGTTGACGAGCACCACACAATGGAAGACGTCGCAATTGCGCTTGGAGAGGCCATTGCCACCGCGCTGGGCGACAAGCGCGGCATTGGCCGCTACGGCTTCGCCCTTCCTATGGACGAGAGCCGCGCCCTGGTGCTCCTGGACTTTGGCGGCCGCATTGACTTTGCCTGGGACGTGCAGTTCACCCGCGAGTACGTAGGAGACACCCCCACGGAGATGTTCAAGCACTTCTTCCAGTCCCTGTGCTCCGCTTCAAAGTGCAACCTGCGCATAGAGGCCAAGGGAGAGAACAACCACCACATTGCCGAGGCGGTTTTCAAGGCATACGCCCGCGCCCTCAAGATGGCCATAAAGCGAGACGTTTTCAGTTACGAACTTCCCAGCAGCAAAGGACTGTTATGATAGCGATAATAGATTACAAGATGGGCAACCTGCGCTCAGTAAAGAACGCCCTCTCCAGACTGGGGGCAGAGTATACGGTTACTGACGATGCCGCCGCCATAGTTGCGGCGGACAAGGTCCTGCTGCCCGGCGTAGGCTACGCCGCGCAGGCAATGGCCAACCTCCGCGAACGCGGCCTCGTGGACGTGATCCGCGGCCTGCGCAAGCCGGTGCTGGGCATCTGCATAGGGATGCAGGTGCTCTGCCGCTACAGCGAGGAGGGCGACACCCCCTGCCTGGACGTCTTTGACACGGACGTCCGCCTCTTCAAGGCATCGGAGGACCTCAAGGTGCCCCATATGGGCTGGAACTCAATCTCCAACCTGGATTCCAAGTTGTTCAAGGGCGTGGACGAGGGCTCGTACGTTTACTTTGTACACTCCTACCGCCCCGGGCTGTGCCAGGACACCATAGCCACTTCAAGGCACGGTGACCTGTTCAGCGCCGCCCTCAAATACGAGAATTTCTACGGCACGCAGTTCCATCCGGAAAAGAGCGGAGACGTAGGAGAAAAGATACTTTCCAACTTCCTGGCCATATGATAGAGGTAATCCCTGCAATTGATATAATTGACGGGCGCTGCGTGCGCCTGAGCCAGGGAGACTACGGCCGCTCCAAGACCTATGGAGACCCCCTGGATATGGCCAAGGCGTTTGCGGACGCCGGGGCGTCCCGCGTCCACCTGGTGGACCTGGACGGCGCAAAGGCGTCCTCCCCCGCCAACCTGGCCGTACTGGAAAAGATAGCTTCGCTTGGGGCCTTGCGCTCCGAGTGGGGCGGCGGCATCAAGTCCGCCCAGGCCCTGCGCAGCGTCTTTGACGCAGGCGCGGACTGGGCCATCGTAGGGAGCATCGCCGCCCTGGAGCCTGACCTCTTCGCCCAGTGGCTCCAAGCCTTCGGCTCGGAAAAACTGATCCTTGGCGCCGATGTCAAGAACGCCAGGATAGCGGTGAAAGGCTGGCTGGAAGAGTCCGCGCTGGGCATAGAAGACCTCCTTGAGAAGTTCCGCCCCTGCGGGCTGGTGCAGGTAATCTGCACGGACATATCCAAGGACGGAATGCTCTGCGGCCCTTCGGAGGAAATGTACACCCAGCTGAAAACCCGCTTCCCGGAGATGGAGTTCACCGTATCCGGAGGCATCAGCAAGAACGCGGACATTGAACGGATAAAGGAACTGGGACTCCCCCGCGTCATTGTAGGAAAGGCTTTCTACGAGGGCCGCATAACACTTAAAGAGTTAGCAAAATGGTGGCAAAACGCATAATCCCCTGCCTTGACGTAAACGAGGGCAGGACGGTCAAGGGCATCAACTTTGTCAGCCTCAGGGACGTGGGCGACCCTGTGGAGCTGGGAGCCCACTATGCCCGCGAAGGCGCGGACGAACTGGTCTACCTTGACATCAGCGCCACCCACGAGGGCCGCCACACCTTCACCAAACTGGTGGAAAGGATAGCGGACCATATCAATATCCCCTTCACCGTAGGAGGCGGCATCTCCACTATGGAAGATGCGGAAAGGCTTCTGAACGCCGGAGCGGACAAGATCTCCGTTAACAGCGCCGCCATTGCCAATCCGCAAATCATCGACACCCTGGCAAACCGCTACGGCAACCAGTTCGTGGTGAGTGCCATCGACGCCAAGCTTACGCCTGACGGCCGCTGGCTTGCCACCACTCACGGCGGCCGCCGCCTCACGGACAAGGAGCTCTTTGCCTGGGCACACGAGGTTCAGGAGCGCGGCGCCGGAGAAATCCTCCTCACCTCTATGGAGCACGACGGTGTCCGCCAGGGCTACCCCTGTGATCTGTACGCAGAACTCTGCTCACAGCTCAGCATCCCGGTAATCGCCTCCGGCGGCGCGGGCAGCATCCAGGACATAGCTGACGTGCTCACCAAGGGAAAGGCGGACGCAGCCCTTGCCGCCAGCATCTTCCACTACGGCACATACAAGATTTCAGAGGTCAAGAAAGCCCTCGCAGAACAAGGAATAAACGTACGGTTATGATAGAATTCAAAGATCTCAACCTGGAGAAATGCGCTGACGGCCTTGTGCCGGTAATAATCCAGGACTGCACCACCCTCAAGGTCCTTATGCTGGGTTATATGAACGGGGAAGCCCTCCAAAAAACCCAGGAAGAGGGCAAGGTCACCTTCTGGTCCCGCAGCAAAGGCCGCCTCTGGACCAAAGGCGAAACCAGTGGCAACTACCTGCTGGTCAAGGACATATATGCAGACTGCGATTCGGATACCCTTCTGATCAAGGCAGACCCCGTAGGCCCCACCTGTCACCGCGGCACCACCGCCTGCTTTGACACCCCTGAGGACGAAGGCTTCATCCGTTCCCTCTCCCGCCTCATCCAGGACCGCCACGCCAAAATGCCGGAAGGCTCCTACACCACAAAGCTGTTCATCAAAGGCTCAAAGACCGTCGCCAAGAAATTCGGCGAGGAGAGCAGCGAGTGCATAATAGAAGCCGTCGCAGGCAACCGCGATAGATTCCTATACGAAGCCTGCGACGTAATGTATCACTATCTTGTCCTCCTGGAGCAGATGGGCGTCAGCCTCTCCGACATAGAAAAGGAACTCGCCCTCCGCCACCGGTAAACCCTTGGTTTACCAGTTCTTGCGGTCGAAGGTCCACTCAGGGTAGAAGGTCTTGCCGTACTCGTCGTTCATAAAGAGGGCGGAATCACCTATCTGGCCCTTGAGCTGCCAGTTGAGCCATTTGGTTGCCACAACGGCATAAGCTCCGGCGTTCTTCTCATAGTATGTTCCGTGATGTCCGTCAAGGGTGGAGATTTTCACTACAGGGATGTTGTCGGCAATCCTTCCCCAGTCTCCGTTGGCATTGTTGTATGCCACGTCAACCTTTCCTCCATTGAGGTAAAGCATAGGGGTGTGAAGGTTGGCCAGTGACTTCTTTGAAGCGCCGCTCATTTCCATATCGCCAATTCCGGAATTGAAAATCAGGCAGGTCTTGATACGTGGGTCGTGTGCAACGGCCAGCACCTGAGCTCCGCCGCAGGACTGTCCCATTGCCGCAACCTTCTCAAGGTCAATGAGATGGTAGTACTCGCTGGCATCGTTTCCGTTCTGGTCAGTAAGCCAGTCAAGAGCCTCCAGGAGCTGCCTTGCATATGTGCGGAACGGCTGGGGGGCAGGCTGAGCCTGCCTGTTCCTGTTGTTTCTGTTGTTCCTGGCAGCGGCCTGGCGGGCAGCCTCGCGCTCTGCGGCCTGCTGGGCCCTTTCCGCCTCCGTATAAGGAGTGAGCCTTTCTCCGTTGCCCATAATGGCGTTGACTTTACTTTCAGGATATCCTCCCCTTACAACGCCTCTCCACTGTGCGTAGAAGTCCTCGTCGGACATCTCCTGGTACGGGCCTATCGCTATGACGATGTATCCGTGAGAAGCCACTTCCGTGAGCAGGCGGCTCATTTCAAGGCTGTTGTTGGCGCAGGCGCCGTTTGCATACAGGAGAACGGGAATCTTTCCGTTCTCTGAAACATAGGCTCTGAGGTTCTGGGGACGGTAGATCATATGGGTAGGAAGGCTCTCGTCACCAATGGCAACGGCCTTGTACTCTCCCGTTCCTCCGTTCTCGATCACCTGGGAATACTTGGTCTGCGCAGAGCAGACTGCACCCGCGGCAAGGATTGCCGCTGCCAGTGCAAGAAGTTTCTTAGCTTTCATTGTCTATCAGTTTTATGTGTACAGTCCTATTATGCGGTACACAAATATAACTATTTTCTCTTAAGTATCCCGTTCCATAATAAATCAAGGGTGGCCCTTAAGAGCCACCCTTTCACATTACTATACCTTTATAACAAACTATATACTATTGCATCATTCCCAACCGGGATTCTGCTGAAGATTAGGATTTGTCTGCATTGCAGAATATGGATAAGGGAACAGTTTGTGCTTCTCCTGGAAGGCAGAGTATCCCTCTCCATTAGGATATGAATAAGTCACATAGAGCCTGTGGGTAGCCTCTCCGTCTGTGAAGTATGCATCCTTCAGACTTGGAATCTTATTGCCGTGATTCTTGAGTTTTTCGGTGTCACCCCAGCGGATCTGGTCCGGCCAGCGGCAGCACTCGAGCCACATCTCAAATCCCTTCTCTTTCTTGACATTATCAAGGGTGAGGGCGGTAACGGGCGCGCCTGCACGTCTCTGGATGTCGTTGAGACACTTGAGGCCAAGGCCGTCGGCATCGCCGTCAACTGCTGCAACCTCTGCATACATAAGGAGAACCTCGGCATATCTGAACACAAGCTGGTTGGTGTAGCCGAATGTCCTGGAGTTATTGGTCACATCCTCCTTGATAGGCATATTCTTCAACGGCATATAGATGTTGTTTCCATACAGGCCGTCAGTGTTGATGATGCCTCTCTTAGGATCTTTCTCCTTTTCTTCCTGTGACAGTTCCTGGGAACCGGCGTACCACTCCATCTCATACATAAACTCGTCCGGAGTGAGGAAAGAGGCCTTGCGCCTTGGGCTGTCGCCATCATTCTCAAGGAACTCCTGTGCAAACTCATATGGAATAGCGCAGCATCCCCAACCCACTGCTATACCAATCCAGGAAGGGAATGATGCAAGCCTGTCCGTACGCCAGCACCAGGAATTGAGCTGCTGCCATTTTGAACGCAGGGACAGCTGATTGTTGGTCCTGGCAGTAGTGTAAACGAAATTCACATCAAGGATCTTCTCCTCGTTGCCGTCTCCACTTGCGTGGAAATTCTCAGCCCAGCGCTCGGTTGGAACAAGGGCGTATTTACCGGAATCGATCACCTTCTTGAGGTTCTCACGTGCCTTAGCATAGTTGCCGGCAAAGAGATAAGCCTTTCCAGCAACGGTCCAGGCAACACCCTTGGTAAACTTTACTGCACCATCCTTGTCGGCAGTGCTCTTGCGCTCATCCAGGTCGGCTGCGGCTTCCTCGCACTCCTTGGCCGCCCACTCGAGCAGTCCTTTCTGACCACCCTCATAGTTGGGCAGGTTCTCATTTGCTCCCAGCAAGTGGTCTGCAAGAGGGGCTGCGCCCCAACCAATGGCAAGCATCATATGGCAATAGGCGCGGAGCGTCCTTGCCTCTGCAACGCAGCGCTTCATAGTTGCGCTGGTGCCATCCTTGAAGTGGTCGATTACCAGGTTGGCATAATAGATCATGCTATAATACCTGGAATAAACCGGCTCTACGACAGTATTCTGGGAGTCGTAACGGAATTCGTTCAACTCGCCATAGAAATCAGACGCGCCATACTGTTTTCCTGCAGAGCGGAAGTCATCGCCGCAGAGATTGAACAGGGCATACCAGGGGATGAAGTTTCCAGGTGCTCCTACGGTGGTCATCATTCCGGCGGCCCAGTTTGCGTACATCGCAGTAAGCGCGCTCTCAGCATCCTCGTCGGTCTGATAGAAATTGTCTATCGTGGTAACGCCTTTCTGAGGAATTTCAAGCAGGTCTTGATTGCAGGCAACGAATCCAAGACTCAATGCTATGACGCTAAATATTGTAATTATTCTTTTCATCGCTCAAAAATTATAAAGTAACAGTTACACCAAAGAGAACCTTCTTCATAGTAGGATATGATCCGGCATCGAATCCCATACCTCCGGTAGCGGTGGTGGTAGCGGTTTCCGGATCAAGTCCGGGATACTTTGTGAAAGTGATCATATCATCAAGTGAGACAAAGAGCCTGAGGTTGCTCAGACGGACTTTCTGGAGGATGGTCCTAGGAAGAGAGTAACCCAGCTGCATCTGCTTGATCTTGAAGAATGAACCGTCAAAGAGGCAGGCTGAGGAGCCAAAGAAGTGCCAGTCAGTAACGACCTGCCTTGGATCAGGCAGCTTAGCATTCTTGTTGGACTCTGACCAGGAATTCTTGTAGAAATACCTGAGGCCGTTCCTGAACGGATCTCCGGCACGTGATACGCAGTTGAAGATGTCATTGCCCACGGTACCCGTGCCGAAAACGGTAAGGTCGAATCCCTTCCAGGCGGCGGTCAGGGTAATTCCGTATGTGGCGTCAGGGAAAGCAGATCCAATGTAGGTCATATCTGCCTCAGAGATAACGCCATCTTTATTGACGTCATCGATTTTTGCGGCTCCCGTGGCAGAATCTACACCCAGGAATCTGTATCCCTCAAAATACCAGATCGGCTGGCCTTCCTCGAATACGGTGTGAATGGGGTTGTCAGTTCCGGACACACCTCCACGGGAAGCGGTAATGCGGCCAGCAAGTTCATCCAGATAGGTAACTTTGTTCTTGAGGAATGACAGGTTGCCGTTGATGCCATAGGAGAACTCCCCTATTACATCCTTCCATCCGAGCTCGAACTCGAATCCGGTGTTCCTGATGGAACCGGCATTCTTCATAACGCTGCTGACACCTACTTCTACAGGAAGAGGGATGCTTACCAGAAGGCCCTTGGTATCCTTTATGTACCAGTCTGCAGCAAAGGTCAGCCTGTTATTGAAGAGTCTTGCATCAAGACCCACGTCCACCTGGTCGGAGGTTTCCCACTTCAGGTCAGGATTGGCAATGCCGTTAGGAGCTGATCCAAGGGAAAGTTCTCCGTCCTCCACGTGATACTGGAACCACGCACTGTTCAGGGAGAGTGTAGCATCATAAGGATAATTGTTCAGTACATTGATGTTACCGTTACGTCCCCAGGAAGCGCGGAGCTTGAGGAAACTCAGGACGTTGCGGCTGATGTTGTCCCTGACGAATGACTCGTTGCTGATGGTCCAACCAGCGGAGAATGAAGGGAAGTAACCCCAGCGGGAACGCTTAGCAAGCTTTGAGGAGTCAAAGGCATCGGCACGGAAGTTTGCCTGAAGGTTATACCTGTTGTCATAGGAATATGTCAGACGGCCGAAATATGAGATGCTGGCTGAACGGCTTGGAGAGTTGCTTACAGTCTTCATTATATTGCTCTTGATATAATTGATGTACTGCATATTGGGCTCATAACCAGTCATAAGGTCAGGATCGTTGGCAGAGATGCTGGCGTTGTCGTTGGTCTGGTTGATATAAGACATACCCGCCATTGCGCCAATGGAGTGCTTTCCAAGGTCTACATTGTAGTTTGCGAAGTTCTCCCACTGGTAATACATACCTGTATTAACATTTGCGGAAATGCTGTAGTTTGTGGAGAAACCTCCGTTGGATGCAGATGTTCCCCAGTACGGCTCAGTGAAGTTGTGAGAGTTGGACTGGGTGATGCGTGAACCGAAACGGCTGGTTATCACAAGGCCCTTGAACGGGGTGATGTTCGCATAAATAGTACCGTTAATCCTAAGGTTTGAACCATACTGGTTCTTGTTGCGGTCCCTCTGGATGAACGGGTGTCCGTTTGGAGAGTCGCTGTACTTGGAGGTGGCATACCATCCGTTCTCATCCCTCATAATGTGCTCTCCCCTGTTGTATGCATTGAGCATTTCAGGCTTGAACTGGCTGGGATCTGTATAGTAGAACGGAGTGAGAGGGTCAATCTGGCATACAGCGCCGAATACGGAGCTGAAGTTTGACTGCTGGCTTACGGACTTTGTCTTGGTGTTGGTAACAGAAAGGTTTGTTCCAAGAGTGAGCCACTTGTAGATGTTATAGTCTGCATTGATGGTTACTCCAAGCCTGTTATAAGTGTCATAGTCTCCCTTGACCATACCGTTGTCATCGACATAGTTGAAGGACGTGAGATAATGGCCGTTGTTGTTGCCTCCCTGGATTGTAAGGGTGTGCTGCTTTGTCCAGCTGGGCTCGAAGGTCTCCTTGAACCAATTGGTGCTTGTACCGTCGTAATGGTACTGCTCCAGAAGGGCGTCAATCTGTCCGCCCTTCATCCTTACATAATCTATATATTCCTGGGCATCAGTGATATATGCGTCAACCTTGCCCATAAACTGGTTGGTCATCTTAAGACCGTAGGTGATGGAAGACTTGCCGTTGTTGGAGGCGCCGCTCTTTGTGGTGATGAGGACAACTCCGTTACCTGCCTCGGCGCCATAGATGGCGGCGGAAGCAGCGTCCTTGAGGATTTCCATACTTTCAATCATTTCAGGATCAAGGTAATCGATGTTGTTTACCTTCAAGCCGTCAACGATGAGGAGAGGTCCAAGGTTTCCTCCATTGGAGGAGTAACCGCGGACACGGATGGAAGAGCCTTGGCCCGGGGCGCCGGACATATTCAGGATCTGGACTCCTGCTGCCTTTCCCTGGATGGCAGCGGCGGCGTTGGTGGTTGACCTGGAGAGGAAATCGTCGCCATTTACCGATGCGACGGATCCTGTCAGGTCACTTTTCTTTTGTACGCCGTATCCGACTACTACCGTTTCCTCGAGGAATTCAGAGTCTTCACTCAGGATAACGTTGATTACAGACTGGTTGCCCACTGCAATCACCTGTGTCTCGTATCCGATGAAGGATACGCTGATAGAGGAACCGGATGGAACGCTCAGGGTGTACTTGCCGTCCAGGTCCGTAATTGTTCCTATGGTGCTGTTGCCCACTACAATGACGGATGCTCCTATGACCGGAATTCCCTGGTTGTCAACAACAGTTCCGCTGATAGACCTGTTCTGAGCAAATGCATTGCTTGAGCACAGGCCTGCCAATACAAAAATCGCAAGGATTTTGATAGTTTTTAGGAATGAGTTTCCTTTCATAGTGATAAATATTAGTTAAAGGACTATTTTGCTGTAGGAATATTTATGACAGAATAGTATGCCTTATGAGGTGTATAGTCACGCTTCCAAAGGAGAGGATAATTGGTCCTGGAGGCTATGGGAGAACCGTTCTTCCAGGATGTGCCGTCGTGGACGCCCCAGAAAGTAACCCTTGCTATCTGGTCCCTGTGGTCGTAGAAAATCTTGAACAGTTCCTCATATCTGGCAGCCAGCTGATCCTCCACCTCTTCCGGAAGACCATCCTTGTAAGGATCGAGGAAAGCCTCGAATTCCTCCTGCTGATACATAGGATCCTGGAGGGAGCGGCCAATTACCTGGGCGTCCTTTGAGATAGGAAGGACGTCTACGTCAAGTTCAGAAATGTTTACCTTGACACCGAGGGCGGCCAACTGCTCTATTGCATCGACTATATATTCATTCTTGGGATAGCCCAGCCCCCAGTGGGCTTGGATTCCAACTCCATCGATCCTGATGCCTTCTGCCTGGAGCATTTTTACAAGACGGATAATTCCTGCAAGCTTGGTGGGACGCCAGCAGTTGAACTCGTTGTAATAGAGTTCGGTTCCTGGAGCATACTTCTCAGCGCACCTGAAAACGTGCTTTACGAACTCGTCCACTACAGCGGGATCTGCTCCCAAGGCGTGTACCCAGCCCAGGTCGCGGTAGCCGCCTTCCTCGGAAACAATCTCGTTGATAACGTCCCAGGCGTCTACCTTACCAAGGAAATGGGTGCAGACTGTCTCGATGTAACTGCGGATGGACTCGAAGATCTCATCCTTTGACATTGTCTGGCCGTTTGGCTTGGTCCAGAAGAAGTCAGGAGTCTGGTTGTGCCAGCACAATGTGTGGCCAAGTATCCACATTCCATTCTCCTTGCCGAACTTGATATAGTTGTCAGCACGCTCGAAATTCCAGACATCAGGCCTGGGATGCAGGCTGCCGGGCTTAAGCTCGTTATCAGGAGAGATAGCATTGAAATGCTTGAGAAGGAGTTCCCTTGTTTCCGGTTGGCGGTCACTTACATTGAAGGAGCTGATTGCCGCACCGATAAGGAAACTGTCCGCATAGGCATCCTTGAGAGGAATGTCAGGAAGGGTCTTTTCCTGCTGTGCGCAACCGGCAAGGAAAAGCAATGATGAAACAAAAAGTGCAATTGTTTTTTTCATATCTAATCAATTATTGTTTCTATTTTTTCAAAAATAATAAGGTATTGTCCTTGGCCTATAAGACTATCAGCCAAAAGAATGATAATAAATTTGCGATGTTCAATTATTTCATTTAACTGTCCGATAATACAATAATACCGGATATACTTGCATTCTCCGCAGAAAAAATGGCCATAAAAAACGTATATTTGTATAAAGCAACCATTATTTGCAATGTCCAGATTTCCGCTCTCATTTTTCCTTATCCTAATTGCTCCGGCAATACTGGCGACCAATATAGAACACCATTTCTAGGGACACCTGCAAATTTCCGTGTCTGATATGATATAGATTGTTGACTATTGAGGTGGATTCCGAGGAAGGAGTTACCTTTGTAGTCATGGACAAGGATACAACACAAGCCAAGCTTTACGAG
>Ga0079305_1000978_pt1 | contig 45586 bp, 40 predicted proteins | sample LMS_cellobiose_e_FD_79183 | JGI IMG/M metagenome (GOLD analysis project Ga0079305, IMG submission 79183) | Rumen-fistulated moose microbial communities from Alaska, USA - LMS_cellobiose_enrichment | ecosystem: Host-associated > Mammals > Digestive system > Stomach > Rumen fluid ... | reverse complement strand
GTGCTGCTGTGCGAGGTGGACGTGCCCTACGACCAGCTGTATGAGATGGACGCGGTGAACGACGAGTTTCAGGCGTGCGACGCCTGCGTGATCATCGGGGCCAGCGACGTGGTGAACCCGGCCGCCAACACGGCCGAGGGAACGCCGATCTACGGAATGCCCGTGCTGCGGGCGGGCGAGGCAAAGCATGTCATCGTGTGCAACTACGACGACAAGCCGGGCTACGCGGGCGTGCCCAATCCGCTGTACACCCAGCCCAACACCATCATGCTGCTCGGGGACGCAAAGGAAACGCTGAACAAACTGCTCTCTTCGTTGTAATGCCATTCGACTTCCAAACCCTGCGCAGATTCGGGGGGATTTACGCCGCCGCCAGGCTGCTACCATCCCACAGTTTTCCGTGAGGAACCTCATTTTGTCGGGGTGAGCGGCGCCCCGCTCCGGGTCGCAGCCCATCCCGGGGACGCCGGAAAGCTATTCATTCCCGCCGCGTTCTTCCGCATGCAGCGGCGGAAGCTCATGGATATCATAGGTCTCATAGTAGATCTCGAACGCCGTTTCCACATCGCCGGAAAGCTCGATCAGCGCGCCGGCCTGGAACATGGCTGACAGCGTCCCGCTGGGGGCGCGCCAGGCGGCATTGCTGACGACTGAAACGGCGCTGTCGCGCAGGATGGCCTCAGCGCCGAACAGCAGAACGCCCGTCGCGATGTGGTAGTCGCTCGAAATGATCGCGATCCGGTCGACCTGAGGACAACGCTCTTCCAGGATGTCGAAGGTGAAGACGGCGTTCTGCGCCGTTGTCATCGATTTGTCTTCGACCATGATGCGGGACGGTTCGACGCCGTTCTCCCCGAGCCACTGCGCCATTCTCCCCGCCTCTGTGGCGGCGGGGTCGTTCAGCGCCGTTCCTCCGCCCGTGCACACGATGAGCGCGTTCGGGTATTGCCGCGAGGCGGCCAGCACGGTCTTCAGCCGTTCGATCAATTCATCGCGCATCGTCCCGTCCGGATTCAGCTGAAAGCCAAGGGCGACCAGACACAGCGTGTCGTCATCGGGCAGCCCTTCAGGGAGCTCCGCATTCACCGTGACGGGGGCTTCCCAGAGGTCCATGATGCGCGTCCACTTTTCCGCCGCCGCCGGATCAGCTGCGGACAGCCTGGCAAGCGCCTGCTCATCTCTCCCGTCATAGGCCGCATGGCCGACGACCAGGCGTTCAATGAGCGCCTGTGAAGACGATTCCGCGGAGCCGGTCAGACATGCGCAAAGCAAGACCGCCGCGCAGACGCAGCACAGCATGCGTTTTCTGATATCCATTTGTCTTACCTCCCATAAAACGAATCTTCTCTTTCAGCGGATCCCGCTTATGCTTTTTGACTCCTAAACCCTGTGCAGATTCGGGGGATTTACGTCGCCGCCTGGCTGAGCGGAGGAAGGCGCGGCGGCGGAAAGGACGTCCGAAGAAGTTTGGGTTTCAGGCGGAAAAGAGTATGAAATGAGCGGGAAACCTTCAGACATTGCCTGAAAAGCAGCCGGTCCTGAAGCTGTCGCGCGGGCGCCGCCCGACAGGCCTTCCGTTCCGTTCCCATAGCCGCAATGAGAGGCGGGCCAACAAATGAAGCCTGCAGCCGCTTCCCCGCGCGTCGCGCCTGTATTCTACCACGGGCGCGCCGCGCGTGTCAACCGGGCCGACCACGCCGGACGGCAGGTTGTGCGGATAATGGCAATGCTGCCCGTCATACCGGAAGGGCGTCCATATGTTGCTGTCCCGTGGCGAAAAACAGAAAAATCCAAGTCGAAATTTTGGCGAAACAGGTTGACGCCGGCGGGTGTTTACCTGTATAATATATTTATGCTTATTATCCTCCGGAAATGGGGAAACGGCGCAAGCCGCGCCTTCGCCGGAGGAGGTGAAGCGGGCCTTCGGAGGCCGCGCTTCCGGGCGGCTGACGGGCAGGCATGTGTCGCCATGGAACGCCGCGGCCCGCCAGCGATCCCTTCGCGCTCATGCGGGAACGCGCCGGCCGCTGCAGGCCCTGGGAGCGCCCGTCTGTGCGGAAGATTTGCAGGGCGCGGTAAACCGCTGAACCGGACGGCTCCGGAGATTGATTTTTGCTTGCCTTTTCATGAGATCCAATGTATAATATCAATGGTTAAATATTTGTACCCAACGGCAACATGCCGTTAATTAAAGGAGGTATTTATCCATGAAGAAACTCGTCTCTCTCGTACTGGTTCTCATGCTGGCGCTGACGGGTGTTTCCGCCCTGGCCGAAGCCAAGACGGAGTACAACATCCACGTGCTGGTGTGGAAGTTCGACGACACCTACGGCTCCACCGTGCGTCAGGGCATGATGAAGTGGAAGGAAATCATCGAAGACGAACTGGGCGTGACCATCAACCTGACCATGGACGACGCGCAGGACGACATGGCCAAGCAGGTGGAGCAGGCCGACCAGGTGATCGGCAAGAAGCCCGATTTCGTGATCATCAACCTGGCGGAGCCCGCCGGCGGCCAGACCCTGGTGGACAAGTTCACCGAAGCGAACATCCCCTTCCTGTTCTACAACATTCCGCCGTCTGAAGAGACCTACGACTCCGTCGTCAAGGAATCCGGCGCCTTCTTCGTGGGCACGCTGCCCCGCGAGGCCGGCGACATGCAGGGCGAGATCCTGGCCGAACTGTGGGCCGCTGATCCCGGGAAGATCGACCTGAACGGCGACGGCACCATCCAGTTCGTGGAGTTCAAGGGCGTCGCCAACAACCCCGAAGCCATCGCCCGCACCCAGTACAGCGAAGAGACCGCTGTGGAGATGGGCGTGCCGCTGGAGATGGTCAACGACGTCATCGTGGCCGACTGGGACACCGGCAAGGCCAACGACTTCATGCTGTCCACCTGGCAGGCGCATCCCGAAATCGAGCTCGTCTTCGCCAACAATGACGACATGGCCATCGGCGTCATCGCCGCGCTGAACCAGTCCGGCTACAACACCGGCAACGCGGAAGACCCGGCCATCACCGTCATCGGCGTGGACGCCACCGACGCCGCCATGGAAGCCATCAAGGCCGGCCGCATGACCGCGACCGTGAAGCAGGACGGCGACGCCATGGGCGAGGCCAACATCCGCTTCGCGATGAACTGGCTGCTGAACGGCACCTGGTACGACGGGCTGGAGGAGATGTACAAGCTGAACGACGACGGCTGCTCCGTCTACATCCCCTACGCCAAGATCACTGCTGAAAGCCTGGCGGAATAATCCCCGCTTTTCAGCCCCAACCTCAAACGGAACGCGGTTCCGGCGGCCTTGGCTGCCGGAACCGTTTTGAAAGGACGCTATCCCTTCCCCTGCAATTCTTATTGGAAAAAGTGGTGAGGTCAAGATATGTCTGATAATCAATACCTGCTGGAAATGCTGGATATTGAAAAGCAGTTCCCCGGCGTGAAGGCGCTGAATCACGCCAGGCTGCAGCTGCGCCAGGGAACGGTGCACGCCCTGATGGGCGAGAACGGCGCCGGCAAATCCACGCTGATGAAGTGCCTGTTCGGCATCTACACGCGGGATGGCGGAACCATCACCATGGAGGGCAAGCCCGTCGCCTTTACCAGCCCCCGCGACGCGCTGGACAACGGCGTGGCAATGGTGCACCAGGAGCTCAACCAGGTGCTGCGCCGAAGCGTCATGGAAAACGTCTGGCTGGGCCGGTTCCCCACGAACAGGCTGGGCATCGTGGACAGCAAGAAAATGTACGCCGAAACCAAGGCCATTTTCGACAGGCTGGAGATCGGCGTGGACCCCAGACAGACCATCGGCGAGCTGTCCGTGTCCAAGCGGCAGATGGTGGAAATCGCGAAGGCCGTGTCCTATAACGCCCGCATCCTGGTGCTCGACGAGCCCACCAGCTCCCTGACGGAGGACGAGGTGGAGCATCTGTTCCGCATCATGAAGCGGCTGACCGCCGAGGGCGTTGGCATCGTCTATATCAGCCACAAGATGGACGAGATCCTGCGCATCTCCGACGAAGTGACCGTCATGCGCGACGGCCAGTGGATCGCCACCAAAAGCGCAAAAGAGCTCACCAAAGAGGAAATCATCCGCCTGATGGTGGGCCGCGAGATGACCAACCAGTTCCCACCGAAGAACAACGTGATCGGCGACGTGCTGCTGGACGTGAAGGATTTCTCGGGGCGGTACGAGCCGACCTGCCGCAATGTGACCTTCCAGCTTCACCGGGGCGAGGTGCTGGGCGTGGCCGGGCTGGTGGGCTCCCGCCGGACGGAGCTGCTCAATTCCCTGTTCGGCTATTTCACCAAGGGCAGCGGCGACGTGCTGCTGGAGGGAAAGCCCATCAGCAACGTGACCACCGACGAGGCCCGGAAAAACGGCTTTGCCCTGATCACGGAGGAGCGCCGCGCCACCGGCATTTTTGGAGAAAATACCATCCTGTTCAATTCGATCATCGCAAACGTGGACAACTACGGAAAACCGCTGCTGAACGGCAGGAAGATGGACAGGGACACCGACTGGGTCATCAATTCCATCAAGGTGAAGACGCCCAGCAAGAAAACCCTGATCAAGAGTCTGTCCGGCGGCAACCAGCAGAAGGTGATCATCGGGCGCTGGCTGCTCACCCAGCCGGACGTGCTGCTGCTGGACGAACCCACCCGCGGCATCGACGTGGGCGCGAAGTATGAAATCTATCAGCTGATCCTGAACCTGGCGGAGCAGGGCAAGGGCGTGATGATGGTCTCCTCCGAAATGCCGGAGCTGCTGGGCATCTGCGACCGGATCCTGGTCATGTCAAACGGCCGGCTCGCGGGCATCGTGGAGCGCGGAAAGGACTTCGGCGACGTCCCCGGCGAACAGGAAACCATCATGGCGCTGGCGGCCAAGTATGTGTGATGAGGTGAAGAACAATGAATAAGAAGAGAATGACCAGCATCATCATGCTGGCCGTGCTGGCGATCGGCATCGCCTGCGTCGTTTACGGCGTGACCGGAACCGCCATCTACGACAACGCGGCGCGGATGATGGGCAGCGACAAAAAGACCGCCATGACCTATGTCCAGAAGCCGGACAGCCTGACGGAGCTGGGCGCGATCAGCAAGGTCGGCGCAGCCGAGATGAAGAGCTTCCTCAAGGGCCTCGGCGCGGACGCCGCCGCCGTGGACGCCGCCGTGGACGCGCGCGACGCCTATGAGACCGCCGTGGCGAACGCCAAGGACCGCGAGAAATTCCTGGCCTACGCCCACAGCGTGGACGAAACCGTCACGGAAGACAACCTGAACGACCTGATCAAGGATCGCGACCGCACCGACGCGCTGCGCAAGGAGATGGCCATGCTCGAGCTGGGCATGGAGGACGAGGCGGCCTTTGACCAGCTTGCTTCCAACGAAACGCTGCTGGGCATCTATCAGGCGTCCATTCCGAAGCTGCTGGACAACGGCCACATGACGAGCGCCGTGCCCGTTCAGTTCGTCGGCATCGTGCTGATTGTGGTGGCCCTGGCCTATTTCCTCATCCAGGCCATGGACATCAAGCCCCGCGCGCGCACCAGGGCCGCCAATCCGAAGACGGCAAAGGTGACGGGCTTTCTGCTGAACTACGCGCTGTTCATCATCCTGGGCCTGATCCTCGTCGTGGTGTCCGTCATCCGCGTGGACTTCCTCAGCATGAACAACATCCTGAACATCCTGCAGAACGCCTCCACCAAGGGCATCCTGGCGCTGGGCTGCGCCGGCCTGATCGTGCTGGCGGGCACCGACCTGTCCATCGGCCGCGTGCTGGGCATCTCCGCCGCGGTGACGGCCTCGCTGGTCCAGTCCACCACCTACGCCAGCCGCATGTTCCCCACCATGGTGTCCTCGCTGGGCGGGCTGGGGCTGCTGATCCCCCTGTTCGCGTCCATCGCGGTGGCCGTTGCGTTCTCCATGATCAACGGCTTCGGCGTGGCCAAGCTGCACCTGCACGCCTTCATCGTCACGCTGGGCACGCAGCTGATCGCCTATGGCGCCAACTGCCTGTACATTGAATCCCAGCCCTCCGGCACGGCGCAGGCGCTCTCCACCTTTGACCCCACCTTCCTGAACGTGGCGGCCGGCGCGATCTACATCGGCGAGGTGCGCATTCCGCTGGTGGTCCTGTATTTCCTGGTGCTGGCGACCATCGTGTGGGTGATCTGGAACAAGACCAGGCTGGGCAAAAACATGTTCGCCGTGGGCGGCAACACGGAAGCCGCCGCCGTTTCCGGCGTGAATGTGGCCAAGACGATCATGCTGGTCTATCTGATGGCCGGCGTGCTCTACGGCATCGCGTCCTTCCTGGAGGCGGCCCGCATCACCGCCGTCGGCGCGAACACGGGCCTTAACTATGAGACCGACGCCATCAGCGCCGTGGTGGTCGGCGGCGTCAGCTTCTCCGGCGGCGTCGGCACCATCCAGGGCGTGGTGATCGGCGCGGTGATCATGCAGGCCATCGTGTACGCGCTGCAGTTCCTGGGCGTCAACCCCTACATCCAGTACATCATCCGCGGCCTGATCATCATCCTGGCCGTGTCCATCGACGTACGCAAGTACATCGTGAAAAAGTAAGGCCATGAAGGAACGGCAGGACGGGCAGGCGGCCCGCGCGGAAATGGAGGCGGCGAAGGCGGAAAACGAAAAGCGTCTTTCCGACAACAGGCTGCCCAGGCGATATAAGCTCTACGACAGGATCAAGGATCACGTGTCCCTGAGGACGATTGACGCCGTGATCGTCGTCACGGCGCTCCTCATCGTGGGCCTGCTGATCTACGGCATCCTCACGGCCAGGCCCTGAGCGGCGGCCGGCGTCCCCGGACAGACGTAACTCATCTGACTGATCCATGAAGGCCTTTCCCCGGAGCGATTCGGGGAAGGGCCTGTTATGTACCCTTTGTCCCAGAATGGCCGGAGGCGTTTTCCGGGAAAGCATATCCCGCTCCATACCGCAAAAGTCATCCTGACATCTTTCCTCATCCCCGAGACGTCACCCCCTCCGCAAATCCGGCTTTCCCATGAAGCGCCCGATTTTCCGCGCACGGCGTTCCCCGCCGAGTTGCGCCGCGGACAATCACAGATAAGGAATTGCTCTCCCGCGATGTTTGTGATATAATGATAGCTGTTGATTTCCGTTCGCGACCATACGGGAGGGCGAGTGACCATGACGATCTATCCGGAGGCCGATTTCGCGCGCTCCACGCCGGAAGAACAGGGCGTCTGCAGCGCGGCCATCGCGGGCATGCTGCGCGACATAAGGGATACCGGCGCCGACATCCATTCCATGCTCATTATGCGGCACAGCCGTCTGGTGTTCGAGCATTATTTTGCGCCTTACACCGCCGAAACGCCGCACTCCATGTTTTCCTGCTCCAAGACGTTTACATCCATGCTGATCGGCATCGCGCAGGACAAGGGCCTGCTGAGTGTGAGCGACCGCGTGCTGTCCTTCTTCCCGGAGAAGGACGTCGCCTCGCCTTCCGACAACCTGCGCGCCATGACCATCGAGGACCTGCTGATGATGGGCAGCGGCAACGCGCAGGATACCTTCCCGGCCATGCGGGAGGCGATGGGCGGGCCGGACGCCGATTTCGTGAGCATCTTTCTGAACCGCCCCGTCGAGTATAAGCCCGGCACGCACTTTGTCTATAACACCGGCGCGACCTACATGCTTTCGGCCATCCTCACCAGGGTGACGGGGCGCACGGCGCTCGAGCTGGCGGAGGAATGGCTGTTCGCTCCCATGGACATCAGGGGCGCGACGTGGGAAACCTGCCCGCGCGGCGTCAACCTGGGCGGCACCGGCCTGCATATCACCCCGCGCGACATGCTGAAGATGGGCATGCTGCTGCTGGCGGGCGGCCGCTGGAAGGACAGGCAGCTCGTTTCGCCCGAATATGTCGCCGCCGCGCAGAAAAAGCACATCGAGAACCGCAGCGGCGATCCGAATCAGGACCCCAACTGGGCGGCGGGCTATTGCTATCAGATCTGGCGCTGCAGCTTCGGCGCGTATCGCGCAGACGGCATGGGCGGGCAGTTCATCGTCGTCATGCCGGAGCAGGATATGGTGGTTGTGTTTACCAGCGCGCTGGGCGGCGACATCCCCATCGGCTATCCGCTGCGGCTCATCGAACGCTGGCTGCTGCCCGGGCTGGACGGGCCCGAAGCGCTCGCCGGGCTGGCCGCCGCGCTGAGCGCGCCCGCGGCGCGGGAAAAGCCGGAGGCCGCGAAGGGCTTCCCGTTCGGCAGGCGCATTGAATTCGGCGCGGCCGGCCGGCGTGCGTACGGCCCGAACGGACCGAAGCTGTACGCGCTCACCGTGGGCGAGGAGGCCGTGCGCATCGAGCAGGATGGAGGAACCGTCGAGGCCGAATACAGCTGGGGCGCGCCGAAGCTGAACGCCGGGCCGCAGCCCACCGGCACCGGCTGGACCGAAAAGGCCGTCCTCTCGGCCCAGGCGGACTGGGACAGAGAGAAGGGCCTGAGGCTGTCTGTGCGCTATCTGGGCGAGCCGCTGACCGTGCGGTTCGACGTGAAGGTCGAGGGCAGCGCGGCCCACGTGCGCGTGATGAATACGCTGGGCGGCGTCTGCGGACTCGAAGGCGTCGTCGTGTGATGGACGGCGACATGATGCGCCTGTTCTTCGGGCTGGCGTTGAACGATGAGGCCCGCGGCGCGCTGGAAAGCGCGGCGGCCGGCCTGCGCGGCGGCAGGGGCCGCCTGCATGGAAGCGACAACTATCACCTCACGCTGGTGTTTCTGGGCGCGACGCCCACGGAAGCGGCGCCGCAGCTCCTTCGCATCGGCAGCCTGGCCATGCGGACGCCGTTCGAGCTGACGCTCGCCCCAGAGATGGGCACGTTCAAAAACGATTCCATCGTGTGGGCCGGCGTCGAGGCCTGTCCGGCGCTGTTTGAGCTGCGGGAGCGCCTGAGCCGCATGCTGCGCGAGAACGGCTTTCCGGGCGGCGACGAACCGTTTGTGCCGCACATCACGCTGGGCCGCGGCATGAAGCCGACTCTCCCGCTTCCGACCGTAGCGCGCGCGTCGTTTCCCGTAAACAGCGTAACGCTGTTCAGGAGCCTGCACGAGGACGGCCGGCTGGTCTACCGGCCGGTCCGGTGAACGGATGAGGAGGCGGCCGCGTGCTGACGCTCGAATTGATTCGCGAAATGGCGCGCGCGCTCGGATTTGAGCGCGTCGCCGCGACGGACGCTTCCCCCACGCCGGCGCCGCCCGACGACGCGCATCCGCAGGCGAGGTCCCTCGCGTGCGAACCGCGGGATATTCTGCCCGGGGCCCGGTCGGTGCTGGTGCTGGCCATGCCCTATCGTCCGTACAGGCGTCGGGCGGGCGAGGCCGCCGTGGACGCCTACTACGTCGCGAGCAACCGCGCTCACGAGAACGCGCGGTCGCTGGCGGATCAGCTGGCGGCGCGCGGCGCGCAGGCCGTCATGACCTCGGCGCTGCGCACGAAGCCGCTGGCCGTGCGCGCGGGGTTGGGCCGCATGGGGCGAAACGGCCTGGTGGCGGTGGGCGAAATGGGCACGCGCGTGTCGCTGCAGGTCATCGTGACCGACCTGCCGCTGGCGGCGCGCTCGGATGACTGGGCGCTGGACGAGCGCTGCGTGAACTGCCACATCTGCGAGGCGGCCTGCCCGGGCGGCGCGCTGCGGGGCGACGGCTCGCTGGACATCGGCCGATGCGTGCGGGCGCAGCCGGAGAACCTGCCCCTGCCGGCGTTCATGCGGCCCATGACCGGCGCGAGCCTGCTGGGCTGCGATCTCTGCCAGCGCGCCTGCCCGCGCAATGCACGCGTGGGCGAAGCGGACATGCCGGAGGCGCTGGCCCGGGCGCTCGCGCTCGACCGGCTGCTGACCGGCGATTACCGGGCCCTGACGCCCTGGCTGGGCAAAAACAACGCCCGCAGGCTGCGGCTGATGAACCGCGCCGCGCTGGCCGCCGCAAACGAGGGGCGCGCGGATCTTCTGCCGCTGCTGGACGCGCTGGGCGACGCGCCGGAGCCGGTGGCGTCTCACGCGCGGTGGAGCGCGGACAGGCTGCGGGGCGCGCCGGATGACGAGCATAATGAATGACAGCCCCGGCTGTGATGCGGGTTCGCATGACACGGACGGTCGTGCCGCCGGAGGTTACAAAAGGGAAGGAAGGTTTTGACATGTCCAATCGATCCAACAAGCTGTCCCGGAGGATGCGGCGGGTGAGATTCTGCCTGATCGCCATGCTGCTGCTGATCGCGCTGGTGCTTGGCGTGTGGATCCTCGTGCTGGACGAGGACGCGCCGCTCAACGGCCGCCTGGGCCGGGATATTTTCACGACGGCGGCGCCTCTGTCGGCCGGCGACACGCCTGAGGCGTCCGGATCGGCGGAGCCCGAGGCGACGCCCACCGAGGCCCCCACGGCCACCCAGGAGCCGACGCCCACCCCGACGCCGGAACAGCTCCCCACCCCGACGCCCGCGCCGACGGACGAGCCGACAGCGGAGCCGACGGACGAGCCGGCAGCCGAACCGACGGACGAGCCGGCAGCCGAACCGACGGACGAGCCGACAGTCGAACCGACGGACGAGCCGACAGCCGAACCGACGGATGCGCCGACACCCGAGCCGACGGACGAGCCGACACCCGAGCCCTCGTTCGATCCGATGCCGACGCCGGAGGCGGCGCGCGTGACGCTGGCGAGCGCGGAGGGCAAGCTGAACCTGCGCTCGGAGCCCAGCACGAACGGCGAGATCCTGGCCGAGCTGCCGCACGGCAAGCTGGTGCGGGTGATCGGCCGTGAAAACGGCTGGACGCAGATCGAGGTGGACGACAAATTCGGCTATGTGCGCTCGGATTACCTGACCGAGACGGCGACGGTCTCGACGATCGACCGGCCCTACTACATCGAGGTGGATCGCGGGATGCAGGTGGTGCGCGTGTACACGATCGGCGAGGACGGCGAATACTCCATTCTGGCGCGCGAAATGATCTGTTCGACGGACAGCTTTGAGCGCAAGCCGCCGAACGGCTCCTACATCATGAACGGCGAGAAGCTGCGCTGGCTGATCACGCTGACGCCCGATTCCTACGCGCAGTATGCCACGCGCATCACGGGACACATCCTGTTCCATTCGGTGCCATACAGCATGCTCTCCGCGAATACGCTGAAGGAAGCCGAGTATGGCGAGCTGGGCCAGAACACCTCGATCGGCTGCGTGCGCCTGCTGTGCGCGGACGCCCGGTGGATTTATGAGAATGTGCCGGCCGGGACGGTCGTCCGCTACATGACATCGGAGCGCGACGAGGAGAAGCTGGCTGAGCTGGCCCCGCCGCCGCTGGCGAGCGGCAACTGGGACCCCACGGACAAGCGCGACGACAACCCGGACTACAGCCCGGACTACGAGCAGGCGCACCCCGCCGCGACGCCGGTGCCCGGCGTGACGCCCGCTCCTACCGCCCCCTGGACGCCCGATACCTATTCGTAATACGCGATCAACGCCGGACGGCATGCGCTGTCCGGCGTTTTCCATGTCTGTGCGTTTCTGAAACGCCCGAGGCGCTTTTCCGGCGTCTCCCGGGCGCTGTAAGCACGCTATTCCGGCGTCACCTCAATGCCCGCGAAGGCATACGGCGGCACGTCGCCCTTCAGCCGGATGACGTCGCCCTCCAGGCTGCCCGCGCAGCCGAAGAACGCAGCGCCCCGGTAGACGCGATCCAGCCGGAGCTCCGCATCCGATATGGGATCCGCCGACAGATTCCACAGGCCCACGGACAGCGTTCCGCCCGCGCGCTTGCACATCAGGTAGCTGTCCGGATGGCCGAGGCAGATCGCCGGCAGCCTCCTGCGGCCGGCCCACTCCAATCCCGCGGTCAGCTGGCGCTGGCGGCAATAGGAGCGCATGAAGCCCAGGCTGTGCGATACGGCGTCCATGTCGAACGGGTACACCACGAAGCGCTGTCCCGCGGCGTTTTCATAGCGGTAGCAGGTGCACTTTTCGCCCAGGCAGGACAGCACGCCCGCACCGTCCTTCAGCGCGACGCTGTACAGCCGGTCGATCGTTCCGCCGAGCACGTACTCGTCGTCGGCCGGATAGTACTCCGCCCCTTCGGCCCGCGCAAAGGGGCCGACGGCCCGCAGCCCCACGTCCACGCCACGTTCCGTCAGCCGGACTGCCGCGCTCATGTCCAGCACCGCGCCGTCGTCGAGCCAGTCCAGCGGCACATAGCGCCCGTTTTCGCCGCAGATCACATGCACGCTCCGCGCGCCGTAGGTCATGGCCACGCCGCTGTCGCACAGCAGCGTCTGAGCCGCCGGGAAGAAATAGGCGCTTTCCGCGTCGGCAGCCGTCGTTCCTTCGGGCAGGGAGGCGCCGCGCAGCTTGTCAAAACGGCACACCACGTCCGCGCCCTCTGCGACGCCCGCGGCCATATGGGCCTCGATCCAGGCGTAGGCCGGCGCGTTCTTCACCATTCTGTCGATGTAGCCGCGCTCATACCGCGTGGAAGAGGTGTAGTCCAGCATGTACTTGAGTATGCCGTCCAGGCCGCCGTCGGCGCGCAGCGCCATGTCGTACGCCTCCATGAAGCTGGCCGGCGTGCAGTAGCGCGGCCGGGGATAGGCGTCGCCCTCGCTGAACAGCTCCACGCCCGAGCGCTCGCACCAGAACCGCTGGATGCGCGCCAGCTCGATGACGCGCGCCAGCTTCCGGGCCAGCGCGTTCTGCGCCGCCCAGTACGGCGCGCCGATCGTGCGCAGGAAGGGCCTTGTGCCGCCCGCGAGCGTCCTGGTCAGCTCTATGGCGTTCACGCCGTCGGTGTCCCACGTGGACATCACCGCGCACACGCCCACGCGGATCGACGGATCGACCTCGTCCACCCGCGCGCGAATCCGCGCGGCGAGGCCGAGCAGCGCGTCGCGGCCCATGTCGAGCCAGGCGTCGCGATACCGATTCGCCCCGCCGCTGAATATGAGCCTCTCCATGTCCGCCCGCTCGACCGGTTCGCCCACGCGGCGGCGGTATTCGGCCATGTGCTTCCCGCAGCAGCAGCCCGGCCCGCATGGACGCGCGGACAGCCGATAGTCGTCGTCGAGCATGATCATGCGCACGCCCGTGCCGGCAATCCGGCCGATCCAGTTCACATAATCCGTCGCGAACGGCTCGCCCGAGGGGCAGAAGCTGTCGCTGCAGGTTCGGCCGCTCAGGCCCACCAGCTTCGTGTAGCGCGACGCCCGCTCCAGCGCGCGCGGATCGTCGTATACAAGGGCGCCGCCGTGTCCCAGCGAGCTGAGCCACACGCCCGTCTCGATGCCGTGCGCCTCGAAGAACAGCCTGTGCTCCTTCAGCAGGGCGAGCTCCTCGCTCAGCCGCTCCTCGCGCTCAATGCCCCGGGCCGTGCACAGCCACACGCGCGACGCGCCCGCCCGCGCGAGCTCGGCCAGCACCGCCCCGCAGTCCATCCGCCGATTGTCATATCGGTTTGTGACCGGAATTGCAACGGTATACATTGTCCGCCCCCTCTTCCGTCCAGGCCGCGGGGAGCTCCCGCTTCCCGACCGCGCCCGGACAGGCGCCGTCTACAGCTCCATTTCGGCGATCAGCGGCCGATGATCGGAGTTCTGCGTATCCATCGTGCGCAGAGACAGCGTCCTGATGTGATTCGTGTGCAGGATGTAGTCGATCTTGACGCGCGGCACGTCGGAGGGGAAGGTCATGACGTCGCCCTTCCGTCCGGCCGAATCGCACAGCGCGTCGAGCAGCGGGCGCAGGATGCCGTCGTCGGGCTCCATGTTCAGGTCGCCCATCAGAACGACGGGATTCTCCTCCTGCGCGAGGAGCGAAAGCGCCGTTTCCACCGCGGAACGCTTCTCCGCGTCGGTCAGGCCGAAGTGCGTCGAGAGCACGGCGACGGGCGTGCCGCCCAGGTCGAGCACGCAGCGCAGCAGCGTGCGGTGCTCGACGCGCCGTTCCCCCTCGGCGAAGCGATCCGGAATGTGAACGACCTCCCGCCGGAGGAGCGGATGCCGCGTGAGCAGCGCGTTGCCGTAAGCGCCGCCGGCCACGTCGATGGACCGGCCGAACACGGGGTAGTAGCCCGCCAGCCGGCCCAGCGCGTCGGCCTGGTCATACGGCGCGTCGGCGGTGCCCACGCGCACCTCGTTGACGCCGCAGAAATCCGGCTGGACCGCGCGGATGACGGCCGCGGCGAATTCGATGTTCTGCTCCCTGCGCAGGTTGCGGCCGGAGCAGATGTTATAGGTCATGGCGGTAAAATTCACGGATAAACACCCCTCTGTCAAACGAATTGGAGGCGACGCCGCCGGGCTGAACCCGCGCGGGAGCGCCGCGGCGCACAGGCTCGCAGCCGCGCTCCCGACGCCATGCGCGCAGCCCGACCCGCCGGCCTCTCCGTCACCGGAGCTTCACCGCCGTGCCGTAGGCCATGACCTCCGCGGCGCTCTGCATGATGGAGGAGGAGGCGTAGCGCACCCCACGACGGCGTCCGCGCCGAGGGCCTGCGCTTCGGCGATCATGCGCTCCGTGGCGAGGGCCCGGGCCTTGCCCATCATCTCGTTGTACTTCGTCAGCTCGCCGCCCACGAGGGTCTTGAGGCCCGCGCCGATGTCGCGCAGGGCGTTCACGGTCTGGATGGTGCTGCCCTTAACCAGGCCCAGGGGTTCGAGGCTCTTGCCGGGGATGGATTCGATGGTGACGATCAACATGGTTCCGATTCTCCTTTCGAAATGAAGATTAATTTGGGAAAACTATCGATTTCGGGGACTGTTTGTATCCGACGGCGCGGATGGCCTTCAGCATCCGGGTGTTGTCGGGAAGCGTTCTGCGCGTCGCGATCCGGCCTCCTGACAGGATCAGCCGCGTCGCGTATCTCAAACACCGCATCGCCGGCTTCCATGCAGGTCCTCCCATCGCGGCGCGCCTAGACGGCGGGGCAGAACGCCGCAATCACGGCGAATACGACAGCGGGCAGCATATTGGCCACCCTGACCTTCTTTCCCCACACGAGGTTCAGGCCCACGCAGAATATGAGGATCGAGCCGACCAACGACAGATAGTTCATGGCGAGGTCGGTCATGACAGGCTTCAGGAATGACGCGGATACCGTCACCAGGCCCTCAAACAGCAGGACGGGTATGGCGGAAAACACACAGCCCTTCCCCAGCGAGCAGGTCATGACCATGACAATGATAAAGTCCAGTATGGCCTTTGTCGCGAGGATCGACCAGTCTCCAAGGATGCCGTCCTGTATGGCTCCCACGATGGCCATCGCGCCTATGCACACGGTCAGCGACGCCGTGACAAAGGCGTTGACAAACTCCGTGTCCTTTGCGTTGCCCGTCTTTATTTTCAGCCATTCGCCGAACCGCTCGAACAGGCCCTCAATGTTTATGATTTCGCCGACCAGGGTTCCGAGCGCCAGGCACAGGGTCACCAGCATGGCCTGGCCGCTGCCGATGACGCCGTCATGGATGGTGAGCATCCCCTGCATTGCGCCGGCAATGCCGATAAACAGGACGCTGACGCCGCAGGCGGCCGTCAGAGAGGCCTGATGGCGCTCCTCTAACAGCTTCCCAAAGAGATGGCCGGACAGGCCGCCAAGAATGATCCCGGCCGTATTGATGAGCGTACCCGATCCTATCATTTTCCCTTACCCCGCATTTCCGGTTCCGCGCCTATTCCGCGCCCGCCTCCGCCATGGCCGCGGTATCCGTCCACTCATCGTAGAGCGCTTCCAGCTTTTCCTGCGCGGCCCTGTGGTCGCGCGCCACGGCGGCGGCGCGGTCGGGATTGGAATACACCGCCGCGTCGCCCATGGAGGCTTCCAGCCGCGAGATCAGCTCCTCGGTGTCTGCGATGTCCCGCTCCAGCTGCACCACGCGGGCCTTCAGCGCCTTCTTCGACTCGCGCCTGAGCCGCTCCATGCGCTTCTCCTTGTCCAGCTGGGTGCGCGTCTTGCCGCCGGCGGCTTCTCCCTGCGCGCCGGCTTCCGCCAGGCGCTTCTTTTCGAGGTAGTCGTCGTAGTTGCCCAGGTACTCGGTCACCCCGTCCGCGCTCATCTCAATCACGCGCGTAGCGATGCGGTTGATGAAATAGCGGTCATGCGACACGGTGAGGATGGTGCCGGTGAAGCCGTCGAGCGCCCCCTCCAGCACCTCGCGGGAGTCCATGTCCAGATGGTTGGTCGGCTCGTCCAGGAGCAGCAGGTTGTCCCTGCGCAGCATCAGCTTGGCCAGCGCCACCCGGCCCCGCTCGCCGCCCGAGAGCGTCTCGATTTTCTGAAACACGTCGTCGCCCATGAAGAGGAACAGCGCCAGAACGGAGCGCACCTCGTCCGGCTCCATGCGGGGAAAGTCGTCCCACAGTTCGTCCATAACGGTCTTCGACATGGTGAGTCCGGCCTGATGCTGGTCGTAGTAGCCCACATCCACGTTGGCGCCGTAGCGCACGTCGCCGGTGTCCGGCGGGAGCTCCTTCACGAGGATGCGCAGAAGCGTGGTCTTGCCGATGCCGTTTGGCCCGATCACCGCCACGCGGTCGCCTGCGCGCAGATGGAGATCGAAGTGCCGGAACAGGGTGCGCCCGTCGAAGCCCTTCGAGAGGTCGCGCGCCATGAGCACGTCGTCGCCGGTGCGGCGGCGCGCCTCAAAGGAGAAGCGCACATGCTGCTCGTTCACCGGCTTTTCGATGAGCTCGATTTTTTCGAGCCGCTTTTCCCGGCTTTCGGCGGCGCGGATGCTCTTCTCGCGGTTATACATGCGGTAGCGGTCGATGATGGCCTGCTGCCGCGCGATTTCCTTCTGCTGCATCGCGTATTCCTTCATCTGCCGCTCCAGGTTCATCTGGCGCTGCCGGGTGAAGGCGTCGTAGTTGCCGGCGTACTGCGTGAGGCGCGTCATGGACAGCTCGGCCATGGCGTCGCACACGGCGTTGAGGAAGTAGCGGTCGTGCGATATGACGATGACGGTGCCCTTGTACTTGCGCAGCGTGTCCTCCAGCCACTGGGTGGCGGCCAGATCGAGGTGGTTGGTGGGCTCATCCAGCATCAGCAGATCCGGCTGCATGAGCAGGATGCGCGCCAGGCACAGCCGCGTCTTTTCGCCGCCGGAGAGCAGGCTGGCGGGCTGCGCCTGCCGCTCCTTCGGAAAGCCCAGGCCGGCCAGCACGCCCTGGATGCGGCTGGGCCATTCGTAACCGCCCTGCTGCTCAAAGCGGTCGGTGAGCCGGGTGTACTCCCGGCTGAGCTCGTCCAGCCGCGCGGGCGCGTCGTGATTCTCGGCCATCTGCGCCTCGAGGTCGCGAAGCTTCTGTTCCATTTTCCGCAGCGGCTCAAACACGCGCGAAAGCTCCTCGACCACGCTGAGATCGGAGGTGATATCGGCCTGCTGCGTGAGGAGGCCCACCTGCGTGCCGCGGATGAGGCTCACGGCGCCCGAATCCGGCTGCATATCGCCGGCGATGATCTTCATCAGCGTCGATTTGCCGCTGCCGTTGACGCCCACCAGGCCGAGCCGCTGGCCCTCCTTCAGCGTGAGGGAGACGTCGTTCAGGATGACGTTCAGTCCGAACGCCTTCGTCACGTTTTGCAAAGTCAGTAGAACCATAGAACACACTCCCGGAGAAAATGGAACGGCGTCGGTTTATCGGGGCCGCACATTGACGAACGGCGTGCCGATCAGCCCGGCCTCGCGGAAATCGTCCATGTTATGGCGGATGATGTAGTCCATGTAGGACATCACCATTTTGGCCGTCAGGATGTAGCCGCAGGGGTTCAGATGCCCGTTCAGGTAAAAATTGTCCCTGAATTCCCGGTCATACAGCGGCGCGTACTGCCTGAGGTCGATCACATAGCTCTTTTCAAAATGCGCGGCCATCGCGTGGATCAGCCGGGCGTGCCCGTCTTCGAGCGGCACGCGCTCGGGCGTCCGATTCGGATCGCGCGGCATGGTCATCAGGAAAAATTTGGCGTCCGGGGAGATTTCCTTGTAGCGCTGGATAATCGCCGCGTAATAGCCGGCGAACGTGCGGCCGTTGTCGCGCCAGTCCGGCTTCACGTCGTCCATCGAGCCCAGCTCCAGCTCGCCGCGCAGGCACATCGACACGTCGTTTACGCCCAGCGCGAAGATATACGCCTGGCTCGCCAGAGCGGGATCCCAGAAGCCCTTCTGATCCGCGAAGCGCTCCATGTATTCCTTCGCCGACATGCCGCCGCGGGAGAAATTGTAGGCCCTGCTGCCCATCGCCCGCGCCATGTACTGGCCCCAGGAATACTCAAACAGATCGTGATAGCCCTTGCCGCCGCGCTCGTCCAGCGTTTCGAATTCGCCGGAGGACAGGCTGTCGCCCACGCACGCAAAGGTGCGGAACAGGCTGGCAAAGCCGCCGTCGTCCACGATGCGGTCGAGCGGTTTTTCGCCCTCGTTCTTCAGATAGTCGCGAAGATTCATCCCTGATATCCCCTTCCCGCGCGATACCCGCGCCGTGAAAAGTATAAACTCATTCGGCGCGAATGTCAACCGATGCGCTTCATTCCTTCCGGAGCCGTCCCATTTGAGCGCGATGAACCCGCGGCTGCGGGGCTGGTGCGAAGCGCAATGAGTCCGTTTGACGCCAGGCCCCGGCGCCTCGCCAGGCGCCGGCTTGTTTAAGCGTGCGAAAACCAGCCTGCCAGATGAGACGGCCGCGGCCAAAAGCCCTGCGTTGACGGTTTCCGCTTTGTCTGCTATAATATAGGGTATTGCAAAGGACAAAGGGGTAGGCGCATGGTCTTCTCAAGTCTGACGTTTTTGTTTTTCTTCTTTCCGCTGACACTGATCCTGTGTTTCGCACGGAAGAGCATCCGCTGGCGCAACGGCGTGCTGCTGGCGGCTTCGCTCGTATTCTACGCGTGGGGGGAGCCCGTTTGGGTGCTCGCCATGGTCGGCTCGTCGGCGGTCAATTTTTTTTGTGCGAAGAAGATCGTGCACACCAGGGATAAAGCCGGGCGGAAAAAGTGGATGATCCTGGGCGTGGCCACATCCGCGGCGCTGCTCTTTGCGTTCAAATACGCCGCCTTTTTCATCAACACGTTTCTGGCGCTGGTCGGCGCGAAGGCCAGGGTATCCCCGCTTGAGCTGCCCATCGGCATATCCTTTTATACCTTCCAGGTCATCACCTATACCGTGGACGTATACCGGCGCAAGACGCGCGCGCAGAAATACTTCTCGCGGCTGCTGCTCTATGTGAGCTGCTTCCCGCAGTTGATCGCCGGGCCGATCGTGCAGTATTCCGACATCGCCGCCCAGATCGGCCGGCGCGAGACCACGCCGGACGGCTTCTCGCAGGGCATGCAGCGCTTCGTCGTGGGGCTGGGCAAAAAGGTCATATTCGCCAACATCTGCGGCGCGGCGCTGACGTCCATGCCGCTGGCGAACGGCGGCGCGGCGCTCTCGGTGGGCGGCGCGTGGTATGCCGCCTTCCTGTACACGCTGCAGATCTACTTCGACTTTTCGGGCTATTCGGATATGGCCATCGGCATCGGCCGCATCCTCGGCTTCAGCTATAAGGAAAATTTCCTCTATCCCTACGCGTCGCGGTCCGTGCGCGAGTTCTGGCGGCGCTGGCACATCTCGCTGGGCAGCTTTTTCCGCGACTACGTGTATATTCCCCTGGGCGGCAACCGGCGCGGCCTCAGGCGCACCGTGTTCAACACGCTCGTCGTGTGGATGCTCACGGGCCTGTGGCACGGCGCGAATTGGACCTTCGTCGTCTGGGGGCTGTTCTACGGCGCGCTGCTGACGCTCGACCTGCTGTTCCTGAAAAAGGTGATCGAGCGGCTGCCCGCCGCGCTCAACTGGGCGATCACCATGACGCTGGTCATCGTCGGCTGGGTCATATTCTACTATCCGAGCCTGGGGCAGGCCATGACGCACATCGGCGCGATGTTCGGCGTGGGCGCCTCGGGCCTGATGGACGCCGCGTCGCTCCGGGTCGTGAAGACCTATTCCCTCTTCCCCCTGATCGCCTTCATCGCCAGCCTGCCCGTCGCGACGCTGTTCCGGAAATACGCGCCCGCCCTCGCCCTGACGGGACGGCGGCTTGAGGTGTGCCGCGTCGCGTGGCTCAGCCTCTGCCTGCTGCTGAGCGTGCTGTTTCTGGTGGGTCAGAGCTACAATCCGTTCATCTACTTCCAGTTCTGATTTTTCGGAGGCCGTATGAAACACAAGCTGTCGTTTATCGCCGCGCTCTGGTGGGTCATTCTGTGTACGGTGGCCGGCCTGTTCCTCCTTGTCGTGTCCGACAAGAACAGCCGCCTCTCCGAATCGGAAAACCGCATGCTGGCGGCCTTTCCCGAGGTGAACACGCGCAGCATCGTCTCCGGTGAATTCATGACGGGCTTCGACGATTTCCTGTCGGACGCCTTTTTCGCGCGCGACGGCGTCGTCTCCTTCACGGACAAGCTGATGGGCCGCTTCTCGCTGCTCTCGCAGGACGATCTGCGCGAGGCCCAGGCGGACACCATGGAAACCCGGCTGCAGGCCGAGGGCGACATGCAGGCCGCGCCGGACGGGCAGAGCGCGCCCACGCAGCCCGGCGCCGCGCCCGCCGAGCCCGCGCCCCAGGCCGGCGCCGACGCGCCCGAAACGGACGAACCGGAAGAAAACGACGCCGTACCGGCGCCCGAGGGCGACATGCCGCTGACGGCGGAAAACAGCTACCTGTGGCTGAAGAAGACGGACGGCACCAACAAGATCATCTATACCTACGAGAACAGCCGCATCGCCACCTATGCCGAGACGCTGCGCATCATCCAGAGCTACCTGCCTGCGGACGGGCAGATCTTCGTGACGCAGGTGCCGCTGGCCTCCATCGGCAACCGCTGGACCGACCAGCAGAAGACCTACTGCGGCTGGGGCAGCAGCGTCGAAACGGTGCTGGAAAGCAACCTTGCGAACGACGAGCGCATCTACGTGTTCAATACCTGGGAAATCCTTGAGCCGTACATGACCGGCGACACGCCGCTGTTCTATCACACCGACCATCACTGGTCCGCCGAGGGCGCTTACATCGTGGCGGCGGAGATGCTGAAAAAGCAGAACCTGCCCGTCATTCCCTACGACGAGTATGAGTACAAGGCCATCCAGTCCAAGAAAAACGACGAGGGCTATGTGGATACCTTCAACGTGCTCTATCCGCTGCTGCCTGCGCACAGCTACGTGCTCAAGAACATCACGGACGTCACCGAGCTGTCGCTGATGAATTACAAGTCCACCACCTACACCGCCTACATGAACAACTCGCGCGAGCCCTGGCGGCGCATCGTCACCGGAGCGAACACGGGCCGCAAGGCGCTGGTCATCTGCGATTCCTTCGGCAACGCCTTCACGCCGTATATCCTGCCCTACTACGACGAGGTGCATATGACCGACTTCCGCTACGGCTATTACGACAAGGCCGCGGCGGGCGGCTCAATGAGCGAGCTCGTGCGGTATCACGGCATCGACGACGTCTACCTCATCTTCTGCACGGCCAACGGCCTGCGCAAGGACAACTCCATCGTTTACCTGCGTCAGTACTTTCTCGAATAAGGGGGAACGCCCATGAACAGTCAGTCAGGCGACCAGACGCGGCGTTCCACGGCCCGCCCCGAAGCGCTGCGGCCCAGCCTCGGCGAGGGCCCGGCGCGTCAGGCGCGGCCCGCAAACCCCGGAGCTGCGCCGCTGCAGCCCAGCCTCGGCGGGAACGCCGCGCGCCCGGCGCGTCCGGCGCGGCCCGCAAGCCCGGCGCCTTCATCCGGCGTGAACAGGGCCGCCGCGCCCCGGCCCGCGGCCCAGGGCGCGCGGACAGACAGGCGCGCCGCGGAACGCGCGCCCTCGCGGAGCGCATCGACTCCGGCCCGGCCGAACGGCGCGTCGGCCGGCGCCGCCCCGCGCCGTCCCGTGCAGAAGCCGGCGTCCCGGGAGAGCGCCGCGCCGAAGTCCCGCCCCGCGCCGCGAAGGAAAAAACCCGGCTTCGGCCGGGCGTTTGCGCGCTTCTTTGCGCGCCTGACAAAGCCGCTCGACGTGTTCCGCCGGGACGAGGCGTCGACCATCGTCGTCAACTCGCTGGTTGGCGCGCTGGCGCTGGTCGTTGTGCTGGCGCTGCTGACGCTGGCCGGACCGGGCATGCGCATGGCGCGCGCCCGGATGCTCGCGTCGTCCGGCCAGGCCGAGGCGGCCGATAAGCTGCTGGACGCCCTCGAGGAGGCGGGCTATTCCGCCCGGGAGGTCGAGCAGACGCGCTTCTCGCTGGTCGAATCGCTCATCCGCCGGGAACGCTTCGACGAGGCGCTCGCTTATGCGGCGGCGCTGGAGGGCAACGGCGCGGAGGCGCTGATCCTGCGCGCCCGCTACGGCCAGGCGGCCGCGCAGTATGATGCGGGCGAATACGCCGCCGCGGCGCAGGCCTTCTACCAGCTGGGCGACTATGAGGACAGCGCCTCGCGCTACGACGACGCCCGCTGCGCGCTGGCCGTCGCCACGTTCCTCGGCGGCGACGAAGGCGCGGCGCGGCAGCTGCTGCTCAATATCGAAGACGTCGACCAGCGCGTCGCGGCGGCGGCGCTCAAGGTGACGGGCAGCCAGACGCAGGCCCAGGCGCTGCTCTCGCTCGAGCTGTTCAACCCGGACAGCCTGGCTGAACTGGAGCGCACCATGGCGCAGCTGAGCGCGGCGCGCGCCGGCACGCCGACGGGCCGCGTCGCCGCCGGCCGACGCCATACGGCGGGCCTGAGGGCGGACGGCGCCGTGCTCGCGGCCGGCGACAACAGCTTCGGCCAGTGCGACGTGGGCGGCTGGAGCGGCGTCATTCAGATCGCCGCGGGCGCCTATCACACGGTGGGCCTGCGCATGGACGGCACCGTGCTGGCCGCCGGCGACAACAGCGAGGGCCAGTGCGACGTGAGCGGCTGGACAAACATCACCGCCGTGGCCGCCACGGCCTACGGCACGCTGGGCCTGAAGGACGACGGCACGGTGATGATGTGCGGGCTGCACAGCGACGCGGTGTCGGGCTGGCACGGCGTGACGCGCATCGCCGGCGGCTCTTATTCGGCGGCCTGCCTGTACGGGCAGGGCGGCATGCTCTGTACGCACAGGGGCGCGCAGCTGGACATGGGGGTCGCGCTGTACGACCTGTCGGTGTGCGGGCCGGTCGCGGCGGGCGTCTCCCCGGACGGTTCGCTGGTCTGCAGCTATGAAAAGGCGCCGGACTGGACGGGCCTGGTGTCCGTGACGGTCAGCGAGACCGGGCTTCTCGGCGTCACAAGCGACGGCCTGGCGAGGCGCTTTGTCTATCACACCGGCGAAGACACGGTTGTGCCCGTCGACGGCACGGCCGTGGAAGCGGAGAGCAGCGGCACGCACGACGTGGTGCTGACGAGCGACGGCCGGGTGTTCGCCTTCGGCCTGAACGACGCCGGCCAGTGCGACGTGAGCGGCTGGCGGCTGTGACGGAGCGTTTTACCAACAATTTGCCTTCCGGAACTGTTTACATTTTTCTCTCGTCTGCTATAATATGAGCAGACGGCGGCGGACGCCCGGCCCGGGGCAAAGGCCCGCGCGGCAAGGGGGCGGACGCCGTTGTCTGGCCGGAAAACGGAGAAACCCGGCGATCCTTCCGGAAGGCTTCGCGGCGGATCCATATGATGCAGGGAGAACGGTGCGGCAAATGAGTGAGTTTTCACGGGCGCAGGAACGCGAGGAAAAGCGGCGCATCAGCGGCGGCATGAAGACGTCTGTCTTCGCGCTGCTGCTGAGCTGGGTGCCCTTTTTGGGCGTGCTGCTGGGCAGCATCGGGTTTGTGCGCGTCACCGGCTCGATCACGCGGCGTCACCGCGGCAAGCGCCGGCTGGGCGTTCTGCTGACGCTCCTGATCCTGATCGTCGCGCTGGCCGCCACCACGTTCGAAATCTACGCCTACACGCACACCCCCTGGATCTTCGACGACCTGAGAATCTGGTTCATGGACCGGCTGACGGACGGCGCGTGGCACGGGGGCGGCTACAGCGACAGCGCGCAGCTGTCGCCCGGCATGGGCATGAACAGCGGCCTGTATGCGCAGGGCTATACGCCGGAGGGCTACTACAATGAGCGGGGCGAATTCGTCCCCTACGCGGAGGCGCAGCAGACGACGGTGAACGAGAACGAAACCGGCGGCTGACGCTTGGGAAACGGAACAATCATCATCAATGGAGGAAGAAATACATGTCTGAACAGTGTACCCACAACTGCGACACCTGCGGCGTGGACTGTCCCAGCCGCAATCAGCCCGAGAGCCTGCTGGAGCCGGCGAACCAGTACAGCCGCATCGGCAAGGTCATCGGCGTCGTCAGCGGAAAGGGCGGCGTGGGCAAATCGCTCGTCACCAGCCTTCTGGCCGTGGCCATGCGCCGCAGGGGCCTCAAAACCGCCATTCTGGATGCCGACGTCACCGGCCCCTCGATTCCGCAGATCTTCGGCCTGCACACCATGGCCCTCGGCGACGAGCGCGGCATCCTGCCGGTCGAGACCGACACCGGCATCAAGACCATGTCCGTCAACCTGCTGCTGGCGGACGAGACCGACCCCGTGGTGTGGCGCGGCCCCGTCATCGCGGGCACGGTCAAGCAGTTCTGGACGGATGTCGTCTGGGACGAGGTCGACTACATGTTCGTCGACATGCCGCCCGGAACGGGCGACGTGGCGCTGACGGTGTTCCAGTCGCTGCCGATCGACGGCCTCGTCATCGTGGCCTCGCCGCAGGAGCTGGTGGGCATGATCGTCTCCAAGGCGGTCAAGATGGCCCGGATGATGGACGTCCCGGTGCTGGCGCTGGTGGAGAACATGAGCTACGTCCAGTGCCCGGACTGCGGCAGGAAGATCAACGTGTTCGGCGAGAGCCACGTGGACGAAATCGCCGCGAAGTTCGGCATTCCCTGCGCGGCGCGCATTCCGATCGACCCGGAGCTGGCGGCGCTGTGCGACGCGGGCCGCATCGAGGCCAATCAGGGCCAGTGGCTCGGCGAGCTGGCCGATCAACTCGCCAGATAGTCGCGGCGAACGGGTTCGCTCTCCGGAGCGGGCCCGTTTTTTCGATCGTTTTTTGCGAAAAATGAAGCGGGCGGCGTTTATTTTCCGCCCGCTTTGATAATTCGTTGAAAATATGCAGAAAATATGTAGTGAAGTTCATTGATTTGTGCTTGACACGCCTGCGCAATCAGTCTAAAATAACTCTGTTAGCTTTTAATCGGGCCTCCATGGCCTGATTTGGACTGATATTTTTCATGAAAGGAAGGAGGAGAACAGGTCATTGGATCTCATAATCGCTATAATTCTGATCATCGCCGCCCTGGTGATCGGCGTGGCCGTGGGCTTTCTGTATCGCCAGAACGTCACTGAAAAGAAAATTGGCCGCACTGAGGAATATGCAAACAATCTTCTGTCCGAGGCCACCCACAAGGCCGAAGAAAAGAAGAAGGAGGCCATCCTGGAGGCCAAGGAAGAGGTCATTCGCCTGAGGAGCGAGCTGGACAAAGAGGTCCGCGACAGGCGCAGCGAAGTGACCAAGCAGGAGCGGCGGCTCAACCAGCGCGAGGAAACGCTCGACAAGAAGCTGGACAACCTCGAAGCGCGCGAGGAAAGCCTGAACGAGAAATACAAGGAAGCCGAACGCATCGAGGCCGACGCGCAGAAGCTTCACGACCAGCAGCAGACCGAGCTTGAACGCATCTCCAACATGACCATGGAGGAAGCGAAGGACGTCCTCATCACCCGCATCCAGAAGGACGCCTACCACGACGCCGCCGTCATGGTGCGCGACATCGAGAGCCGGGCCAAGGAAGAAGCCGACAAAAAGGCCCGCAACATCATCTCCCTGGCCATTCAGAAATGCGCCGCCGATCAGGTGGCCGAGACCACGGTGTCCGTCGTCGCGCTCCCGAACGACGACATGAAGGGCCGCATCATCGGCCGCGAGGGCCGCAACATCCGCGCGCTCGAGACGGCCACCGGCGTCGACCTCATCATCGACGACACGCCCGAGGCGGTCATCATCTCCGGCTTCGATCCGGTGCGGCGCGAGGTCGCCCGCATCGCGCTCGAGAAGCTCATTATGGACGGCCGAATCCACCCCGCCCGCATCGAGGAAATGGTTGAGAAGGCGCGCAAGGAAGTGGACAACCAGATCCGCGAGGCCGGCGAACAGGCCATCTTCGAGACCAATCTGCACGGCATCCACCATGAGCTGGTCAAGCTGCTGGGCCGAATGCGCTACCGCACCAGCTACGGCCAGAACGTGCTGAAGCATTCCATCGAGGTGTCCCATCTCGCGGGCATCATGGCCGCCGAGCTGGGCGCGGACGTCGCGCTGGCCAAGCGCGCGGGCCTGCTCCATGACATCGGCAAGGCCATCGACCACGAGGTCGAGGGCACGCACGTGACCATCGGCGCTGAGCTGGCGAAGAAGTATCACGAATCCGACGCGGTGGTTCACTGCATCATGGCGCATCACAACGACGTGGAGCCCACCACCGTGGAGGCGGTGCTGGTTCAGGCCGCGGACGCGATTTCCGCCGCGCGACCCGGCGCCCGCCGCGAATCCATCGAGAACTACATCAAGCGCCTCGAGAAGCTCGAGGAAATCGCCAACTCCTTCGAGGGCGTCGACAAGAGCTTCGCCATTCAGTCGGGCCGCGAGATCCGCATCATGGTCAAGCCCGAGGACGTGAACGACGCCGGCACGCTCATCCTGGCCAAGGAGATCGTCAAGCGCATCGAAAACGAAATGGAGTATCCGGGCCAGATCAAGGTCAGCGTCATTCGCGAGACGCGCTCCGTGGAGTTTGCCAAATAGCAGGGGCCGTTCCGGCTCAGGACAATGATAACAGAACGCTCCCGCCGCTCAATTCCCGCGGCGGGAGCGTTTTTTGTTGCCGTTTGGAAAATCTGCTGTCCGCCCGACCAACGGGCGCCTGCGGTCACAGCCGCTTGCTCAGCGTCTCGGGGCTGACGGCGTACAGCAGCGCGGTTTCGCGCGTGATGACGCCCGAACGGTACAGGCGCTGCAGCTCCGCGTCCATCGAGATCATGCCCTGGCCCGTGCCGCCGAAAATCGCGTTGTCGATCTGGTGCGTGCGCCCGTCGCGGATCAGGTTCTGCACGGCGGGATTCACCGTCATCACCTCGAATACGGCCACCTGTCCGCCGTCCTTCCGGGGCACCAGCCGCTGGGACACGACCGCCCGCAGCACCATGGAAATCTGTATGCGCACCTGAGCCTGCTGCTCGGCGGGGAAGGTGTCCAGAATGCGGTCGACGGTTTTAGCCGCGCCGGTGGTGTGCAGCGAGGAGAGGAGCAGATGGCCGGTCTCCGCCGCGGTGATGGCGGTGCGGATGGTTTCCAGATCGCGCATTTCGCCCAGCATGATCACATCGGGCGCCTGACGCAGCGCGGCGCGCAGCGCGCGGGCGAAGGTGGGCGCGTCGTTGGGCACGTCGCGCTGGCTGACCAGCGAGCGCTTGTGGTTGTGGATGTACTCGATGGGGTCCTCAATGGTGACGATATGCCCGTCGCGCGTGGCGTTGATCTGGTCGATCATGCAGGCCATCGTGGTGCTCTTGCCGCTGCCGGCCGGGCCGGTGACCAGAATCATGCCGTTGCGGAAGCGCGAGAGCTCCATCACCATCTCCGGGATGCCCAGCTGCTTCGGATCGGGCAGGCCGAACGCCACCATGCGGCAGGTCGCGGCAATGGTGCCGCGCTGATAATACGCGTTGCAGCGAAAACGGCTGTAGCCCGCCAGCGCGAAGGAGAAGTCGTCGTCGCCTTCCGCGCGCAGCTTGGCGATGTCGCGGCCTGCCATGGCATAGGCCTCGGCGACCAGCGCTTCCGTGCCGGCCGGCTTCACGATGTCGTCCGACAGCGCGGCCATCTCCCCGTTGACCTTGCAGGTCACTTTCGCGCCGGGTACGATGAAGATGTCCGATCCGCCCAGCTCAAACGCCTTCTTCAACAGCTCTTTCAGTTCCATATTTCCTCCGTAATCGCCGTCAGGCGATGCGTGTTCCACCTCAGCCGGGCGTCACCGCCCAGCGGCAGCAGCTCGACGGCGCACTCCAGCGTGCGGTAGCCGTCCGTCTCAGACCAGACGATTTCCCGTCCGTCCATCGCCGCGCCCTGGGGCAGGGCGTCCGCAACGGCCGCGAGATAGGCCTCGTCGCTCTGGGCCTCGGCCGCACACCGCGCCGCAATCGCGTCCAGCGACGCAAGCGTGCGCTCAGCCTGTCCGTTCAGCGCATAGCCGGCCTGAATCACCTGCACGCTGCGCCGGCTGAGCCGGCTGCCGCTGCGGGCGTTCATCAGCGCGAGCATCCCAAGCACGCTCATGGTCAGGATCACAACGATCAGGATGAGCGACGCCGCGCCGGGGCCAAATGAAATTCTGCTCTTGCGGCTCATGACTGCGCCTCCTTATACCGGGCGCAGGGCAGCGTAAAGAGCTCCTCGTCCTCCGGCCGGGCGGCGCTGGGGTCGCGCTGGCTGTAAAAGGCGATGATCTCTCCCTGCCACAGCTCGCCCGCGTCGGTCGGCAGGGCTTCCGAGGAAACATACAGGCTGTATTCGCCATAGCTGCGCGTCCATACGCCGTGGGATTTGATGAATTCCATGCGCTCAAGCTCCGCATCCGGATCGTCCGCGGCGTACAGCGCTTCCGCCACGTTCTGGGCCTGTGCGAGCGCCTGCGTCTCGGCGCCCGCGCGCACGGTCGCGTTCCTCGCCGTCGCGAACACGCGCACCAGCACCGTCGCAGACAGCATAAAGAAGAGAACCGCGATCAGGATTTCTATCAGCAAAACGTTGGAACGATTCTTGCTCTCCATCTTATACTCCTTACGGCGCGCAGCGCAGCGCCACCTGCACGGTGCAGGCCTGCTCCTTTTCGTCCGTCATGCGCACGGTCAGCAGGCTGCCGTCCAGGGTCGGCTCAAAGCTCTTCACCGGGCATATTTCCGTGCCGCCATCCGGATCAAAGTCATAATCCGCCTCCGTGAACTGTTCCCAGAGCTGATCCTTGTAATGATAAATCCACGTCACGTAGTCGGTGCCTTCGATGTGCTCCCGCAGGGCCAGCGCCGTCACGCCGTCGTAGGTTTCGACGCCCACCGCGCCGCGCGCGTCCTCCGCGCGCACCATGCTGCGCACATAGGCGGACAGCACCCGGTCCTCATTGTTGGCCGTGGAGCGATCGACCGTGCCGCGGTACATCTGCGCACCGAGCAGCACCATCAGCGTGGACATCAGCGCGAACAGGCCCAGCAGCACAAATACGAACACGCCCTGCATGCTGTGCTGAACGCTTCTCCTCTTCCCGATCACTGCCCATTCGCCTCCACTTCCACCACGTAGATTTCCGGCATCAGGTTTGAAGCAAACGCGTCATAGGTCACGAAATAGCGCGTCTGGTCATAGGCCAGCCCGTAATTGGCGCGCAGGTACTCCAGATTGTCCGGATACGCCCCCTCGACCGCATAGCAGGTAAGGGCCGCGTTGTGCACCGCGTCGCGGACGAACTTCGTCTGAGCCTCGTCGTTGGCGCTCTCCACGCCGGAAAGCACCCGCCACGCGCCGACCAGCAGCGCCGCCATCAACAAAACGATCGCGATTTCCTTTTTATACGCCATCGTTCATCGCCTCCCTTTCTCGCCGGACCGATCAGAACATGCTGGTCAGAATGCCGGCCATGGGCAGCATGACGGACAGCAGGATGGCGCCGATGACAACGGAAAGCAGCGCGATGAGCGTGGGCTCGATGATCGCCACCATCTGGGCGATGCCCTCCTCCACCTGCTCCTCGTACATGCCGGCGATTTTCTCCATCACCTGATCCTCGCGGCCGGCCGCCACGCCCATGCGGATCATGCGGTCATGCAGGCCGTCGAACAGGCGGGAGCGGGAAATCGCGTCGGCGAAGGCCTCGCCGTTGTCCAGATCCTTGCGGATGCCCTGCACCTTTTCCGCCGCCTCCCCGTCGGAGAGAATGGACGGCATCAGCCGGAACGCCTCGCCCGTGGGGAAGCCGCTCGAAAGCATCATCGAGAGCACGCTCGCCACGCGGGAGGAGGCCAGCTTCATGCTGAGCCTGCGCACCGGCGGGAACAGCCTGCGCACCACGCCGAGCACGTTATCGCGCGCGGAGGTCTTCATCAGCGCCGCGCCGATCACCACCGCAAGCACCACCAGGCCCACCAGCGCCAGCACAATCCAGCCGATGGTCGAGCCCAGGTTCATCAGCATGCTGCCGGACCGGCTCATCTCCGCGCCCATGCTGTTCAGCACGCGCTGGAACACGGGCAGCACCTTCCATAGCATGACCATGACGATCAGCACCAGCATCACGCCCAGCACCAGCGGGTAGGTAATCGCGCCGACCACAGACGAGCGGATGCGATCCTCGCGGCTGTAGTAGTCAGCCAGACCGTTCATGACCTTTTCCAGCTGACCGGTCTGCTCGCCGATGCCCGCCATTTCCACCAGGTAGGTCGGCCACCGCTTATCCTGCTGCAGCGCCTGATACAGCGAGCCGGTCTCATTGACCGCCTTGCTGGCATTTTCATAGACGTCGGCATATTCGCTGCCCTTTGCGGTTTCCGCGAGCGTCTCCATGCCATCGTACAGCGGCAGGCCCGCGCTCAGAATCAGCGCCACCTGGCTGCAGAAGCTGGACAGCTCCGCAGAGGTCAATCCCCGTTTCCCGTTCGCCATAGACCAAACCCTCCTCATTCTCTCTTTCCATCCGATGTCGCACCGCGCTTCGCCCCATCAGTATACGCGCTCCACCTGATAGTTTTTTGCAACCAACGCGCCGATTGAGGCCGTCGGATCGAAAAAAATCTCCTCGCCGTCCACCACCGCCACCGTCCAGGCGTGGTAGTATTTGTCCGCATAGCCGATCACCAGCTTCGCCGGCACACCCTGCACGCGCAGCATGCACACCATGACCGCCGCCAGATCCTGGCAGATGCCCGATCGCCTCTCGAAGCAGGGATCCACCTCGGGCAGCGTGCCCGCCTTGATCGTCTTCGCGCGCACGAAGTCGTAGGTGAACTCGCTGGATATGAATTTGCAGATGGTCTTGTAGATCTCCTTCTTCGACGCGCCCTCCGTCAGCTCGTCCGATTTCAGCACGGTAAGCGAGTCTCTCGCATAGTCCACGTACTGATTCGGCGCCAGAAACGCCAGACTGGGATCGCTGAGCGAAACGGAAAGCGTGATCTTTCCCGCGGAGGAATACTTGGTGCCGCTCACGTTCTCATACAGAGAGAAGTCGTAGCCGCCGTTCCCCATCTGCAGGGGAAACACCTCATACGCGCCGGTATCGCTGAGATCGTAATCCAGCTGGCCCTGAGGCCCCTTAACGCGCATCTTCAGGCGATGCCCGGTCGGCGAGGACACGCACGCCATGACGTAGCCCTCGTCCGCATGGCTCGAGTCGATGATCAGCTTGCCGTTGCTCGAAACCGCCGTGCCGGAGCTGACCGGCCAGACGGCATCCTCCGAGGAGGCCAGGCCCGCGACGATGAGGGCAATCAGCAGCGCGGCGATGAGCGTCAGAGGAATCCCGACCCGGAGGACAGTGAACTTTCGCATAGAACAACAACCTCCCGTAACAATACGAGATTAGTATACCATTGTTTGACACAATTTGCAATCATTTCCCTGCCTGCAAGACCGCATTTCTGCGGGCACGCAAAAAGAGCGCCGGTTCCCCGACGCCCTTCGCCTCTCCGCCTTCACGGCGCGTCGCTTTTCATGTTTTCCAACGGGCCGCCTCCCGCGGACGGAATGTCCGCCCGCCCCAAAACGCCTTCCGGCAGATACCGCGCGCCCTCGCCCGGCGTCCCTGCTTCATCATCAGGCGTCTCCCTGCGCGGGGAGATACACGCTTTCCGCAACGGCGGCCAGATCCAGGCCGTCGGGGTCCGCCGCCGTATACATGGACAGCGAGTACATCAGCCCGGGGGCCGCGTCGTACCACAGGCAGAGCTCCACCCATTCCTCACTGCCGGTTTTCGCCTGCCCAATTGTGCCGCGGCAATGACCGACGCTCACTTCTTCCTCGTTTTCCCAGGCAAAATACATCCCGGAAATGTTCAGCAGCTCTCCGTCCTGCAGCGAAGCCGGCTGGATGCGGGCGCAGAACTCGCACTCCTCCCAGGTGAACTGCATCTCCGCCATGCCTTCGCTCCGGAGCAAACGGTAAACGACGTCTTCTGCCCCTTCGGGAACGCCGAATGACAGCCCTGTTTCCTCCGTCAGCTGCTCCGCAGTCACATCCTCCCAGGGATTCGCGGCAGACGGCCAGTCTTCGGTCGGGTATCCGACAAAGCCGCTGTCATTCTTCTCGCTGCTCAGGAACCAGGTTTCCAATTCAGACGGCCTCTCTTCCAGATCAAACAGATGCGCCCACATCTGCATATCCTCTGAAAGCGCCTCGGCCGGCGTTCCGGGCCGATACAGCAGCATGTCGTCGCCTTCACTGATGCCGTAAGGGTCTGATGTGACAAAGCGAACGCCATCGGCGATCGTCTCCTGCCCGGCTTCTTCATCCACGGTCAGCTCATCGACATGAACGCGCCAGGAATACTCATCCACCTGCTCCGGCAGCGTCATCCGGCCGGAGAAGGTGCAGACGTAAATCGTGCCATCCGGATAGCCGTCTCCGACTTCTCCATGCTCGCCATCGTGGAATAATCCGCTGAAAGAACCGTCTGCCAGAATCTGTATCTCCGTGGACCAGGCGCCCACGCCGCTGCAGAAGCTCCACTCCAGTCCGGTCATTTGCTCAAAGGTCAGGTTGTCGCCCTCCGCGAAGGTGACGGCGGAAGACAGAAACAGGACCAGACTCAGCACCAGCGCCATTGCTCTTTTCATACGAGTGCTCCTCCCCAATTAATCCGGCTTCCCTGAAGCCGCACATATTATGACGTGTCGGACGCAAAAGAGTTCCCTTCCTTTTCCTCAGGGCGGGGGCGCGCCGGCCCGCGTTCATGAGGATTGGCCGGGCGGTTGAAGTGATCTTTCCCGTATTCAAAGGATGATTATGGGACGGGAGCTTCCCTCGCTCTGGCCCATACAGCTCTACAGTTCCCGAATATGTCTACAATTGTCAGTCTGTGCCAGTGGCCTGGAATCTTCCGGCGCCCGCCCCTGCTGTCGGTGAAGAAGAAGCGCCGCCGACTACAGGGATAATGCGTCAACCCATTGGCTTTTCTTATAGGTTAATTCCATTTAAGTATTTGCGTACCTGCTGCCTGACTGCTATAATGATAAGTGGGAGAAGGGACCGACAGCACACACGGAAAGGAAATTGTCATGAACAGTGGCATGATTCGCGCAAAAAAACGACTGACGATGATGCGAAATCACTGGCAGCTCTATTTGATTTTTCTCTTTCCTTTGGCGCATGTTATTATTTTTCGATATATCCCTATATATGGCATACAGATCGCGTTTAAGAAGTGGAATCCGGTGCTGGGCATTACGGGGAGCCATTGGATCGGTCTGAAGTATTTCAAACAGTTTTTCGCCTCGCCCGACGCTGTCCGTATCATTGCAAACACCCTTCGCATCAGCCTGATCGGCCTGGCGCTCTCCTTTCCGGCCCCGATCATCCTGGCGCTGGCGGTGAACGCGTGCGACAGGATCGGGTTCAAGAAAACCGTACAGATGGTGACATATGCGCCGCATTTCATATCGACGGTCATTATGGTTGGCATACTGATGCAGCTGACGGATATGCGGCTTGGCGTGATTAACATCATAATCAAAGCGCTGGGTTTTGAACCCGTCAACTTCATGGGCAGCGCACCGCTTTTCCCATGGATTTATGTCGTCAGCGGCGTATGGCAGCAGGCGGGCTATCAATCGGTCATGTATATCGCATCCCTGGCCGGAATCAGCCCGGAGCTTCATGAGGCGGCGACGGTGGACGGCGCGAGCCGCTTCCAGCGCATGCTCCATGTCGATATCCCAGGCATTCTGCCCACCATCGTGCTGATGCTGATTCTCGATGTGGGATCCATGATGAACGTCGGGTACCAGAAGGTATTTCTGATGCAGAACAGCATGAACATGGGCACATCCGAAGTCATATCGACGTATGTGTACAAAGTCGGCCTGAAGCAGGCAAATTACAGCTTTTCCACCGCCATCAGCCTGATGAACACACTGGTGTCATTGATCCTGGTGACGTCGACCAACTTCATTTCCCGGAAGCTGACGGAAACATCCCTGTGGTGAGGTGTGAAGACATGACTCAGCAGGTAAAAACGCAGAAAAACAGAAAAAGCGTAATGAAAACGACCGGAAGCGATGTCGTGTTTACCGTTGCCGTCTATGCCGTTCTCACCCTGGCGCTAATTGCCGTCGCGTATCCTTTGCTGTATGTCGTTTCCGCTTCCTTCAGCGCGCCTTCAGCGGTTTCGTCAGGTGAAGTTGTGCTCTGGCCTGTCAAGCCGACTCTTATAGCCTATAAGACCGTCATCGCGTACAAAAACATATGGATTGGTTACCGCAATTCACTGGCGTATATGGTTGTTGGGACAAGCATGGCGCTGATTCTCAATGTCATGGCCGCCTATCCCCTGTCGCGGCGGGAGTTTGTTGGGAGACGGTTCTTTACGCTTGTCCTGGCGGTAACGATGTATGTATCGGGCGGCCTGGTGCCGACGTATCTGCTGATCAGCAGCCTTCACATGCTGGATACCTTCTGGGTTATGGTTCTTCCCGGCGCAACCAGCGTATGGCATATCGTCATGATCCGGACGTATTTCAACAATTCCATTCCTGATGAGTTATACGAAGCCGGTCAGCTGGACGGCTGCTCCGATTTCTACTATATGATCAGAGTGCTCGTGCCGCTTTCCGGCCCGATCATGGCCGTCATTGCGCTGTACACGGCGGTGGGCATATGGAACGCATATTTCAACGGCATGATTTACCTGACCAAGCAGGAGCTTTACCCGCTTCAGCTGTTTCTGAGGAACATCCTGACGCTGGGTCAGAATATCAACATCGACGATGTCGATAATGTCACAGAAGCTCAGGATTTGATCGGCCTCAGCAACCTGATGAAGTACGCGGTGATCGTTGTCGCCAGCGTGCCTGTGATGATAATATATCCCTTCGTTCAGCGCTTTTTCGTCAAAGGCGTGGTGATTGGTTCGATCAAGGGATGAAAGAAGGGGATACCCATGGGCATAACGCTTTGTTCGCCGGGTGGAGGAGAAAAGGTTTCCCTGCTCACAGACGATCAGAAGGCCTTTCTTGCGGGACGCTGCCGCATACAGACGGACGATGGCCTGGATTGGATGAACCTGAAGCGGAAGGGAACGGAACACTCCTACCCTGCGCCGGTGCGCTTTTGCTGGCGCGCGGAAGGGCTCGACAGGGATCAGCGGCTGATCATCGGCATGGACGAGGCATTTTCCCATTCGCGAGAAATCGTCTGCCCGCCCGGCGTGCGTACAGCCGAGGTGTACAACCTTCGCGCCGGCCAAAGGTATTTCTGGAAAATCGTCGTCCCTTTCCCCGGCGTGAAGTCCCCCGTCAGCGACTTTTCGACGCAGGATGAAGCGCCGACCATGTACCGCGTGGAAGGCCTGACCAACGTGCGCGATCTGGGCGGCTGGAAGACCCTTTCCGGAAAACGCGTGAAGCGCGGCCTGATCGTCCGGGGATGCGAGATGGACACCCATCACGACATCACCGACGAGGGCCGGCGCGTGATGCTGGAGGAGCTTGGGATCCGCACGGATTTCGACATGCGCGGGGAAGCCGTGGGAAAAATCGACAGAAGCCCGCTGGGGCCGGCCGTTCGGTTCGAGCTGATACCGGTCAAAGCCTACGGAGAGTATTTCGAACCAGATCAGAACGCCGCCTGCCGTCAGGTTTTCGCCCTGCTGGCCGACGAGACCGCGTATCCGCTCTATATTCACTGCTGGGGCGGTGCGGATCGCGTGGGTACGGTCGTTCTGCTGCTGGGCGCGCTGCTGGGCGTGGATGATGAGAGTCTCATCAAGGACTATGAACTGACATCCTTCTCCGTCTGGGGCGAGAGGTCCCGCACGTCACTGCTGTTCACGACGCTTTTGGAGGCGCTGAACCGATACGGAAGCGCCGATCAGCCCTTGAGCGTGAAGGCGGAAAACTATCTCGCCGCGGCGGGCGTGACCACTGAGCAGCGGGAAAAGATCCGGTCGTTTCTTCTGGAGTAAAGGACGGTTAAAACCGGTCAGAACCGGTTTTGATAAGAAAAAAATAAGGAGGAAAGGAACAATGAAAAAGGCACTATGCGGCATCCTGGCGCTTGCGATGGCGATCGCCTCGATGGCTTTGCCGGCCATGGCTGAAGAGGAACGCCCGACGCTGACGATTCTCCTCGAACAGCAGGCGACCGTCGAGGACTTCGAGACGAACGCCTGCACGCTCTGGATTGAGGACAAGATCGGCGCGAATCTTGACTTTATCCTGGCGCCAAACGGATCGATTAAGGAAAAGATGAACATCCTTCTCAACAGCGGGGACTATCCTGACATTTTCTATCACAGAGTACCGGACGAGAACCTTTACGGCGTGGAGACGGGCATCCTGATGGACCTGACGCCGCTGATTCCGGATATGGAATACCTGAACTACGCGCTGGATTACTATCCGGAGATGTATGACAGAATGTACGCCTCCGACGGAAAGCTGTATTCCTTCCCGACATATGGCGGCGTGGGCTATCACGGTCAGTACGCGGTTAAGTGCTTCATCAACTCCGCCAATCTGGAAAAGCTGGGCATGGAGGCGCCCACCACCACGGACGAACTGTACACCCTCCTGAAGGCCTGGAAGGATCTGGATCCGGACAAGCACCTGGGCCTTATCGGAAGCGCGGAAATGGATCGCAGCAACCCGGTTTTCTTCCTGACCAACCCCTTCACCTATCAGCCGATGACCGACCCCGGATTCCATCTTGGGCTCAGGCTGCATGATGAAACCATTGAAACGCTCTATGACGACGAGGAATATCGCGAAGCGCTTCGCTACATTCACAAGCTGTACGCGGAAGGACTTCTCTACGAAGGCTCCTTCACCATGAGCCGCGAACAGGCGACCGCCCTGATGGCTTCGGAGGGCGAGCCGGTCATGTGCTGGACGACCACCCACAACGTGCGCCTGGTCAACGCCAGCAACAGCCCGGAGCTCTACGCCCACACCGATCACCTGACGCCTTTGGTGGGGCCCGAGGGAAAGCAATACGTCAGCTTCACGCCCCAGAACGTCAACCGTTTCCTGTCCATCGCTTCCACCTGTGAGCACCCGGAAATCGCGGCGCAGTTTGCCGACCTGTTTTACAATTGGGAGGCCTACGCCGTGCTGAATTACGGCCCGATCGAACTGGGACACTGGCGTCTGCCCACGGAAGAGGAAATCAAGCTGTGCGAAGAGGCTGGCGTGACGCCTGTCACCTTCCTTCAGGTCGGCGCTTTTGAATCCGGCGTGCAGAACTATAAGTGGCAGCCGCTTCTCCCCTATGCCTGCCCCATGGCGGGCCCCGGCGTCCCTTATTCAAAAGAGCTTCCCGTGGACTACAGCCAGTGTGATTTCGACGATCCCGCGAATGGTGAGGCCTATCGCTTTTATGCCACGAAGACGCAGTACGAGCCGTATTATCAGGACGAGTACAGGACCCTCCCGTCCCTGAAATTCACGGCGGACGAGAACGAGGAGAGAGCTACGCTGGAAGTCAGCCTCGAAAGCTATCTGTCTCAGGCCCGCATGGATTTCGTCACCGGCGCGAAGAGCCTGGATACAGACTGGGACGCTTACGTCAGCGGCATTCAAAACCTGCAGATGGGCCGGCTCATCGAGATATATCAGACCGCGTATGACAGATAACTCCCTCTGACACCCGAAAGGAGCGCTTCCTTGGCGAAGCGCTCCATGCTTTATAACGCGGATGCGGCCTTCTTTTTCCCGGCGATCAGGCGGGACATGGCGTCCACCAGCGCTTCCTCGCCGGGGGTGAGCTTTCTGTCAGGACGGTAGGCCACGGCGTAATTGCTGAGCATGTCCACCTCCGCCAGGCGGTAAAAATTCGGCGCTTCGTATGTCTGGCGCATGGCGGTTATGATTTCCGGCAATAAGCACACGCCAACGCCAAGACTTGTGAGGGCGTACATGGTTTCCATGTGGCCCGTCTCAAAGATCACCCTGGGGGTAAAGTCATAGCGTCTGAACAGTCGTTCGCACAGAATTGAGGTTTTTGTTCCCTTGTGCAGGATAAAAGAGGCGTCGCGCACATGATTGAAGTCCATATACGGACGGCCCAGGGATGTTATGGCGTACCTGTTGGCCGGATGGCCTTTGGAAATGGCCAGAAGGTATTCCTCTATGTCGATGGTGCGGTATACCAGCTCTTCCCGCTGCGGCGCGGCGGTGACAAAGCAGAACGGCAATTCGCCGTCTATGACCATCTGTTCAAGAATACGGGACGACGTTTCATAGGGCTTCAGATGAACGGTTGGCATGTTTTCTCTGTAATAGGCGAACAGATCGGGAATGTACTGACGACTGTAGAACCCGGCTATGCCGAAGGTGATGGTTTCCTCTTTTGCGGACGACAGGCTGTGAAGCTCGGAGACGATCGATTCGTGCTGCGCCAGCAAAGCCCTGCCGCTGTTCAGAAGATGTTCCCCCGCGGCGGTCAGGATCAGCGTGTTGCCTTTTCGGATAAAAAGAGCCGTGTCGAATTCCTGTTCCAGCTTCCTGACGACCTGGCTCAGGGTGGGCTGCGAGACAAACAACGCCCGGGCCGCTTTCGACATGCTGCGTTCTTCGGCTATGGCAACGAAATAGCGGATATCTTTAATGTCCATAAAATCACTCGCCTCGTTTGATAATCCAATTATATCACACCGCGTCGAATGCGGCAAGAATCGGGAGGTTTGAATGGAAAGATTGAAATGGTTTGAGGAGGCGCGTTACGGCCTTTTTATCCACTGGGGACTGTACGCCGAGCTCGGCGGTGAATGGGCGGGCGTTCATTATCCGGGCGGTACGGAATGGATCATGCGCACTGCCCGGATTCCGTTTGAAACATACAGAAAGCTCGCCCTGTCGTTCAATCCTCTGTCCTTTGACGCGGAGGACTGGGTGAAAAAGGCGCTTGGCTTCGGCTGCCGGTACCTCTGCTTTACGGCCAAGCATCACGACGGCTTCGCCATGTTCGACACGGCCGTGTCGGATTACAGCATTGTTCATACACCATTTGGGCGGGATGTGGTGAAGGAACTGTCGGACGCCTGCCGCCGCCACGGTCTCAAATTCTGCGTGTACTATTCCCAGATGCAGGACTGGGCGGATCCGGACGGAGACGGCAACACCTGGGACTACGACCCGAAAAAGAAGGATTTCCGGCGCTATTTCGAAAATAAGGTGAAGCCTCAGGTCAGGGAATTGCTCTCCAATTACGGGGAGATCGGCATGATCTGGTTTGACACGCCCTACGATATGCCGAGAGAACTGTGCGCGGAGCTGGCCGCGTTCGTTCACAGCCTGCAGCCGGATTGCGTCATCAACGGGCGAATCGGCTATGGCCTGGGCGATTATCGCCAGATGGGAGACAACGAGATCCCCATGCTGGCCTATCGCGGCGCGTGGGAGACGCCGATGACCCTCAACAACACCTGGGGTTATTCAAAGACAGATCAGAACTGGAAAACGCCGAAAAAAGTCATGAAAATGCTGATCGATGTTGCGAGCAAGGGCGGAAACCTCCTGATAAACGTGGGGCCGGACGCGAACGGCGTGATTCCCGCCGGCAGCGTCCGCGCACTGGACGCCGTCGGTTCCTGGCTTCAAAAGTATGGCAAGAGCATATACGGCACGGAGCCCTGCGCCGATTTCCCTTATCAGATGCGCTGGGGCGGCATGACGGGACGCGGAAAAAAGGTCTATCTTCATCTTCTGGACGTTTCCGAAATCCACGGCCGCCTTAAAATCTGCAACATCGAAACCAAAGCGACAAGCTGCCGCCTCCTCTCCACCGGCGAAGAACTGCCCTTCAGGCAGACATATGAGCTGGCCCGCGACGAATACCGCTTTATCGTGGAATACCCGACGGATCGCCTGGACGACATGGACACCGTTATCGCGGTGGAGTTTGAGGAAGCGCCTGTTCCGCACAGCCTTTATATGACGTTTGGGCGCGACGGGCGCACGGAAATATGATATAATGAAGGCGAACGGTCATCCACCATAAGGAGGGAGCATTATCCTCATGTCAATGATCAACTACGCCCACAGAGGCGCAAGCGCTTACTATCCTGAAAACACCCTTCGCGCCTTTTACGCCGGCCTTGAAATGGGTGCGGACGGCATAGAAACAGATATTCAACGCACAAAGGACGGCGTGCTCGTCCTGTCTCATGACGATTCGCTGGAGCGCACCACTGGACGGAAAGAGTGTATCAGCGACCTTACATATGATGAATTGCTGGATGTTGATTTCGGCCTGCGTATGAGCGAAAAGTTTAAGGGAGAGCGCATCGTCCGGCTGGATACTTTCCTGACGCATTTTGGACGCAGGGGCCTGACCCTGGCGCTGGAAATCAAGCGTTCCGGCATAGAGGCTGACTGTCTTCAGTGCGTCAACAGCCTTCGCTGCCGGAACGATGTAATCTTCACTTCATTTATGTGGGAAAGCCTCGTCGCCCTGAGAAAGCTGGACGTGGATATCCGGGCGGGGTTCCTGACGCGGGAAATAACCGAAGAGGTCCTTGACAGCCTGACGAAAAAACATATCCAGCAAATATGTCCGCTCATTTCAAAAGTCCGGCCGGAGGACATGGCCCTCGCGGCGCAGCGGGGAATATCCGTGCGATTCTGGGGCATCAAAGATGTTGATCTGATGCGGCGGGCCATCGAGCTGGGCGGCGATGGAATGACCGTCAACTTCCCGGATAAACTCGCGTCCGCGCTGAATGCGTAAGCCTTTTCGGGGCGGACACGATTGACCTCTCCCCGAAATCCAGCCATATGGCAATAAAAATGGAGGATAATCAGGATGGCTTTTCTATATCAGCTGACGGAGACAAGCAGATTTATGATGTCCTTTGTTCTGGTTACAGATCAAGACAACTGCATCATAATAGACGGCGGAAGACCCGAGGATATGCCGCTGCTGAAACAGTATGTCAACGGCCGGCACGTATCCGCATGGATACTGACCCATGCGCACGTCGATCACATCAGCGGATTTGTCGATGAATTTGTTCATCATAGAGGCAAGGATTTTGATATTGATACCATATACTACAATTTCCCGCCATACGATGAGCTGATCACCAAAACCGATGTCGAGGATGTGGCGTGGTTCCGCCACGACCTGAACAACATGCTGCCCGCGTTCAACGAGGCGCTTCCGCTCTTTCGCGACAAAACGCACATAACGCATCAGGGAGAGGCATTGGATATCGACGAAGTCCACATTGATTTCATTTACAGTTACCACGAAGGCCTGACCGCGAATGTGATTAATGACAGCTCTCTCGTATTCAAAGTGACGACGCCTAACAAAACGGTCATGTTCCTCGGCGACCTTGGGCCGGACGGCGGAGACCTCCTCTTCCGGGAGTCACGGCATCTGTTAAAATCCGACATCTGCCAGATGGCCCATCACGGCCACATGAACGTCGGCATGGACGTGTATGCCCAGATCATGCCGGAAGCGTGCCTGTGGTGCTGCGCGGACTGGCTTTACAACGAACCGGAGATCCCTCCATATCTGGAAGACGCCGAGAAGCTGCGCAGAATGGGTCGCATCCGAATGTACGGCACGGCGGTAACGCGAAAATGGATGGATATTCTTGGCGTGCAAAAGCATTATGTCACAAAAGACGGAACGCAACGCATTGAATTATAGGCAAACAGGCGCCTCGCCTTTTGCGGCGTGGCCTGTGAAATCATTGACTGACGGAGGGCGATGGCAATGGGCATTTGGAAGTATTCCGCGGGTCGGCCGGAGGGGGATGGACTTCTGGCTCTCGGCGGCTGCGACATCGATGTCTCCCTGTTGAGGGAAGATAAATGTCCGTGCCCCGCGGCGGCTGTTGAATCGGAGCAGGTTCAGAACCTGTTCGTCCTGCGTTTCCCCCTGGATCCCAAAGAGCGCCTTTACGGTTTGGGTCTGGGGTTTCAGGCCATGACGTTGAATCATGGCGTGAGGCATCTTCGCGTCGATCATTACGGCGGCAGCGATAACGGCCGCACGCACGCCCCGGTCCCGTTTTATGTCTCCGACGCGGGTTACGGGGTCTTTGTGGACGTGGCGGAGAACATTTCCTTCTATATGGGCGGCGCTGTCCGTCTGGACGCGAAAAACCCGCCGCCGGAAATGAACCGGGGCAGGGACGACGACTGGAAATGCGATCAGGACGCGGAGTATGTCGAATGTTCCTTTCCGGGGCACGGCGCGGATGTGTACATCATCATCGGGGATACCATGACGGAGGTTGTTTCTCAGTTTAACAGGCTCCTTGGCGGAGGGTGTCTGCCGCCCAAGTGGGGGCTCGGCTTCTGGCAGCGGACGCATATCCGCAGCGATGAAGAGAAGGCCATTCGCGAGATCGAGGAAGCCGACAGCCACGGCATCCACGTGGATGTTCTGGGGCTGGAGCCGGGCTGGCAGACCAATTCCTATCCCTGCAGTCAGGAGTGGGACCGCGAACGGTTCCCGGATCCGGGCGCGTTTGTCGAACGCCTGCTGGCCCGGGGAACGCGCGTCAATCTCTGGGAAAACATGTATATTTCCCGCAAGTCCTCCATCTATGAGGCAATCAGGCCCTATTGCGGCAGCCACATGGTCTGGGGCGGCGCTGTGCCGGATGTAACGACGCCCGAGGCCGTCGATATTCTTTCGCGGCATCACGAGGAACAGCGTTTCGGGGCCGCCGGCTATAAGATCGATGAATGCGACGGATACGATGCCTGGCTGTGGCCGGATCACGCCGCCTTCCCGTCCGGACACAGCGCCACACAGATGCGCAACGTTTTCGGCGTGCGCCTGCAGCGCATGCTCGATGACCTTTTCCGGAAAAATGGAAAACGCACCTACGGCCTTGTGCGGGCATCAAACGCCGGGGCGGCTTCGCTGCCATTCTGTATCTATAATGACTGTTATGATTTCCGGCAGTTTCTGACGGGTCTTGCCAACGCGGGATTCTGCGGCGTTTTATGGGTACCGGAGGTGCGCGACGCGAAAACTGCGGAAGAATGGGTCAGGCGCTTTCAGCTGTCAGCACTGTCGCCCATGCTGATGTTCAACGCCTGGGCCAGCGGGGCGAAGCCCTGGAAATTCCCACAGGTCGAATCCATCGTCAGGGATACGATCAATTTCAGAAGACAGCTCCTTCCGTATCTGTATCACGCGTTTTATATGTACCATGTAGAGGGAATACCACCGTTCAGGCCGCTGGTGATGGACTGGCCGGCCTGCGCCGGGCAGAAAATCGCCGGCTCAGACGCGCTGGACGACACGAGGAATCCCTATGAAATGGCCGCGCTTGCCGACGTGGTGGATCAATACATGATCGGAGACTGCCTGATGGCCGCGCCGATGTTTCCCGGAAAGAACGAGAGGGAGGTTCTTCTTCCGCCGGACCGCTGGTTCGATTATTACACAGGCGAGGAATTGCCGTCTGGACGGATAACGTATCCCTGCCCGCTGGAGCGGACGCCCCTGTTTGTCAAAGACGGAGGGATGATTCCGCTTCTCGACGAAGAGGGCGTGCTGCGCATCCGCTGCTACGGGGAGAAGGGGGCACGCGATTTGTATGACGACGACGGCACGTCTTTTCTGTATGAGAAAGGGCAGTGCGCCATGCTGCACCTGTCCTTTGAGACGCACGGCGGCGACACCATCGGCGTTTGCCGCACAGAATCGCGCGGGTACGAGACGGGCTACAAAAATATCATCTTTGAAAGGCCATGACGCCTATTCGAGTACCATGCCTGTTCTCAGTATACAAAAGCGCCTCCCGCATTCAAAACGCAGGAGGCGCTTTTGCAAACGATGCATTCCCCGACTTATCAGTTGACAGACAACGGTCATCGATTGGCATAAACGCTCATTATACCGGCACTCTGATGCACTGAAAAGCCCTGCGCCATAAGGGGCTCTGATTTCTCCTCAGTCCTTTTCCTTCATCGTGGGGAAACCACGGCAGATTTTCACATAGGCCCACGCTTGTCTCCAAACGCCTTACGGAGCAAGAGCTTGTCTTACTCACGTCCACACATCTCTACAATTCCCGAACGTATCTTACCGCCCGTTTGGTGTAAAAATGGTGTAGCAGTGCGGGTGTAGTGAAAACGTACTGATTCCCCGCTGGCAACCGTCGCCTTTGGTGTAGCATGTTCCCGACGAGAGCTGTCTGTCCTCAGCGAATTCTGATCTTGCCGGACAGATTGGCGAATGACTGAACCTTGGCGTCCTGCGTGGCCTCAGCATACACATCCATCGTTGTCTTGATGTCCTTATGGCCGAGAATCTCCTGAATGACCTTCAGGTTCGTCTCATTCTCACAGTAGCGCGTCGCAAAAGTATGTCGCAGGTTATGGCATGAAAAGTGCGGGATCAGCAGTGGCTTGCGATTCTGCTTTTCCGCCCGTTCAAGCTCCTCTTCGTTGTAGGACAGTGCGAGCCGTGCGATGGTGCGGTTGATCGTCTGCGGGTTATGCGGGCAGCCGTCCCGATTCAAAAAGATAAAATCGGTGTAGCCGTCAACAATCGCGTTGCACTTCAGGCCAACCTCCGTCTGATACGACTTCTCGTCCAGTATGGCCTGTCTGACCTCCGGCAGCATCGGGATGATGCGGTTTCCCGCAGGCGTCTTCGGCGTCGAGACCGAGTAATAGCACTTGCCCTTCTCCCGCTGGTAGTAGACCATATTGTGGTTGATGGAGATCAGATTCCGCTCGAAATCGATGTCCTCCCAGCGCAGACCGACGACTTCGGACACACGACAGCCTGTTCCCAGAAAGAACGTGAACAGCGGCAGCCAATGCCGGTACTTCGGCGTCTTTGCGGTGAAATCGACGAACGCCCTCTGTTGGTCGATGGTCAGGGCATGGCGCTTGGGCGTCTCGTAGTTGTGCGCCCGCTTGATGTCGCCGAGAACCTCATCTGTGGGATTCAAACGGATGTATCCATCCTCCACGGCCAGCTTAAAAATCTGATGCAGCACGTTATGGATGGTCTCCATCGTGTTTACCGCCATCTTCTTCGCGTCCAGCATACCGTTGTACAGCCGTCGTACATCAGACTTGCGTATCTTTTGAATCTTCCGCTTACCGAACTCCTCCATGACAAAGTGCTGGTGTTAGAATAAAACGCGACCAAAATAAAGTGAGCAAATCCGAAGGATATGCGCTATAATATACCCAACAAGGAGGAACTCACCATGTCCAGACAAACGAAGCAACACAGCCAGCAGTTCAAGCAGGATGCCGTCAAG
>Ga0079305_1000973_pt1 | contig 45630 bp, 42 predicted proteins | sample LMS_cellobiose_e_FD_79183 | JGI IMG/M metagenome (GOLD analysis project Ga0079305, IMG submission 79183) | Rumen-fistulated moose microbial communities from Alaska, USA - LMS_cellobiose_enrichment | ecosystem: Host-associated > Mammals > Digestive system > Stomach > Rumen fluid ... | reverse complement strand
GATCGTCCCGCGCATGGGAAGGTATGATAACCGCTTCGCGGGAATTGTGCCGCCATTGCGAAGCGCGGCGGCATAATGGCGCATTGGGACGGGAGCGCCAAAGGCGCGGATCGTCCCGCGCATAAAAAGGTATAATAACCGCTTCGCGGTTATTATACCTTGCTTTTCGATGATTGTCTATCGTATAATGAAAGAAAAAACCATAAGGAGGGCTACGGCATGAACTATCTGATCATCGGTTCCGGTGCGACCGGCGGCTGCATCGGCGGCTATCTGGCAGCGGCGGGCAAGGACGTGACCTTTATTGCGCGCGGCGCGCATCTGGCAGCTATGAAGGAACATGGGTTTCTGCTGCACGGAACCCGGATGGGCGAAGTGAAGATCGATCCGGTGCAGGCCTGTACGGCTGAGGACTATACCGGGAAAGCCGATGTGATCTTTCTGTGCGTCAAAGGATACGCGCTCGAAGGGGTCCTTCCGCTGATGAGCAAGGCAGCCAAACCGGATAGTATCATCGTGCCGATGCTCAACATTGTGGGCACGGGCGGCGCGCTGCAGGAGCGTTTCCCGGAATACACCATTCTTGACGGCTGCATTTATATCGGTTCCTATATCAACGCGCCGGGCGAGGTGACCCAGACCGGCGACACCTTCCGAGTGGTTTACGGCGAACGGGAGGGCAGTGCCCATGCGGCGCAGCTGGCTGCGATCGCAGACGATCTGCGCGAAGCGCGTATAGATCCGGTCGTATCGGAGGATATTCGCAGCGCGGCCTTTGCAAAATACTGTATGGTATCGCCCTACGCGGCGGTGGAAGCGTATTATGATATCCTTACTGAGCCGCTGCAGAAGCCGGGCAGGGAGCGCGATCTCTATGTCGCGCTGACCAAGGAAGCCATTGCGGTCGGCCGCGCAATGGGACTCACATTGGCGGATCAGATTGTCGATGACAACCTGATGCAGGTGGACGAATCCACGCCTGACAGCTCCGCCTCAATGTATAAGGATTTGAAACGCGGCGGGGAAAGCGAAATAGACGGGCTGCTTTTTCAGGTGGTGCGCCTGGCGCGGCAGTACGGCGTCAGTGTCCCCAATTATCTTATGATTGCTGAAAAGTACGGTTACCAAGGCTAAGCGCCGTGGGCGCGGACTGGGGTGGGGCTATGGTCGTTGAGATTTTCAAGAACATCATCCTCAATATCAGCCTGCTGGTGCTGATCGCCTACCTGTTGACAAAAATTCCACTTGTCAAGGAGTTTATTACGAATGACCGGGAAAGACTGCTGGCGCAATGCGCCATGGCGGTCTTTTTTGGCCTGATCGGAATCCTTTCCACCTATACCGGCATCCGGGTCAACGACGCCATCGCAAACACCCGGGTCATCGGCGTGATCGCGGGCGGGCTGCTTGGAGGGCCGGTTGTGGGCATCGGCGCCGGCGTGATCGCCGGACTGCACCGCTATCTCATCGATATCGGCGGTTTCACAGCGGTAGCTTGTGCTGTCTCGACCATTGTGGAAGGATTGATCGGCGGGGTTTGCTACCAGTACATGAAACGCGCCAATAACAGCGCCGCCTTCGCGGGGGCGGTCACGCTGGCGGCGGAGATCATCCAAATGCTTATCATTCTGCTGATCGCGCGGCCGTTGGAGGAGGCCTGGCGGCTGGTGGCGATCATCTCAATGCCGATGATCCTCTTCAATTCCATCGGCGTGATGATCTTTGTGGGGATCTTCGATTCAGTCTTTATCGAGCAGGATCGGGAGGCCGCCAACCGTATCCGCCTGGTGCTGAACATTGCGGACCGGTGCCTGCCGTACCTGCGCCACGGCCTTTACGACAAGGCGAGCCTGCACTCCGCCGCCGAGATCATCCGCAGGGAATCCGGCGCGGCGGGCGTACTCATCACCGACCGAAGCGCTATTCTGGCCCGTTCGGGGGTGAAGCTGCGGGAACCGGACGGCGGCTGCCCGCTGCCGCAGGTGGTGCGCAAAACGATTGAAAGCGGACAGGTGCGGATTGCGGAGGAAGCGGAGGAAAGCGACCTGCTTTATGAACGGCTGAAGCTCCAGACGGCGGTCTGCGCGCCGCTCACGCGCGGTGGGTTGGTTATCGGGGTGCTGGTGCTTTTCATCCGTAAATTTAAGCTCACGCGGGAAGTCGAGCAGGAATTTGCAAGCGGGCTGGCACGGATCTTTTCCACCCAGCTGGAACTTTCCGAGGTCGAAAACCAGAAAAAACTTTTGCAGAAGGCGGAGTTTGCCGCGCTGCAAAGCCAGATCAATCCGCATTTTCTGTTCAACGCGCTCAACACGATCACCGCTTTCTGCCGGGAAAAGCCGGAACGCGCGCGGGAGCTGCTGATCGTACTGAGCAATTATTTCCGCAATACCCTGCAGACCGGCCATTATATGATCCCGCTCAAAAAGGAACTGGAACATGTAAACGCCTACCTCGAACTGGAAAAAGCGCGGTTTGAGGAGAAGCTGCAGGTGGAGGAGGAGATCCCGGAGGGGCTCAGTTGCACGGTGCCAAGCTTCATCCTCCAGCCGATTGTGGAGAACGCTGTCAAGCACGGCGCGATGCGCGGCGCGGGGGTCGGAGTTGTCCGGATCAGGGCGGCGCAGAAAAAGAATGAAATACTCATCACCGTGCAGGACAACGGCAAAGGCATCCCGCAGGAGGTGGTGGACCGGCTGTATCGGGGAGATATGGGTTCGGGTTCAGTGGGGCTTTCCAATGTGCATAAACGGCTCAAAAGCATCTACGGGGAGGATTACGGGCTGATGATTTCCACCGCGCAGGAAGGCACTGAGATTGGAATTCGCATTCCGCGCGTGAAAAAGAGAGGGGAAGATGCATGAGAATTGCGATCATTGATGATGAACGCCCAAGCCGCAGCGAGCTGAAGCATTTGATCCTGCAGACGCTGCCGGACGCCGAAATTGATGAGGCGGACAGCGGAGCCGGGGCAGTGGAGCTCGTTTCCGGAAAAAAGAGATACGATGCGCTGTTTGTCGACGTGCACCTGGGAGATATGGAAGGCACCACCCTTTCGCTCATGCTCAAAAAACTGCAGCCGCACGCGCAGATCGTCTTTGCGACCGCTTATGATGCATATGCCGTCAAAGCATTCGAGATCGACGCGGCGGATTATATCGTAAAGCCATTCGATCCCAAAAGAGTCGCACAGGCGCTTGCCAAAATTCAGGGGCGGCTCGCGCCGTCCTGCGCGCCGGAGCCGCCCAAAGGCGAGGCGGCGCTCGGCAAGCTTTCAATCCTCTGCGAAAAACGGATGGTACTGGTGGACATTCCTTCGATCGCCTACATCGAGACCGACACCCGCTCGTGCGTGCTGCATACGAAAGACGGCGACTACACCAGCGCCCAGCCGCTCGGCTACTTTGAAAAAAAGCTCGTCCCGGCGGGCTTTTTCCGCAGCCATAAGAGCTATCTTATCAATTTGGAATACGTCACCGAGATCTATCCGTGGTTCAATGGCATGCTTTGCGTCAAGCTGCGCGGCTATGAAAATGAGAACCTTCCGGTCAGCCGCAAGAACGTAAAATCCCTCAAGGAGATTTTTGAGGGGTGAATGGTGCATTTGAACCATCATTTTCAACCGTTCGCCGGAAAATATAAACAGTTTAACCGAAAAGCGATGCGAAACGCCTTTGTTTTTTATAGAATGAGAGTGTAAAAAAGGGCCGGGAGGCGGCCCTTTTGAGAAAGAAGAGGAGGCGTTAGAATGATTACCTTTGTCCTTTGTATCGTATTGCTGATCGTGGGATTTATGACCTATGGCAAGGTCGTGGAAAAAGTGTTCGGTCCGGATGACCGCGAGACGCCTGCAGTTTCTCTGGCGGATGGCGTCGACTACGTCCCGATGGGCAACAAGCGTATTTTCCTCATCCAGCTGCTCAATATCGCGGGGCTCGGCCCGATCACCGGCGCTTTGATGGGCGCCCTGTGGGGCCCGGTCGTTTACCTCTGGATCGTGTTCGGAACCATCTTCGCGGGCGCCGTGCATGACTACATGACCGGCATGCTTTCGATGCGCAACCGCGGCGGGAGCATCTCGGAGATCGTCGGCACCTACCTTGGCGGCGGTATGAAACAGGTCATGCGCGTGTTCTCTACCTTCCTGCTGCTCATGGTCGGAACGGTTTTTGCGGTCGGTCCGTCGGCTCTGCTCGCAATGCTCACGCCGGAATCGCTCGACAAAAATTTCTGGCTTGTCGTCGTGCTGATCTATTACTTCCTGGCGACCCTCTTGCCGATCGACAAGCTCATCGGCAAGATTTACCCGTTTTTTGGCGCCTGCCTCATCATTATGGCAGTCGGCGTCGGAATGGGGCTTGTGATCTATAATATCACCGGCTTCGGCGGATTTGGCGAAACCGCGCTCACCATCCATATGCCGGAACTATGGGACAATTTTGCAAATCTGCATCCGTCCGATATGCCGATCTGGCCGTTCATGTTCATCACGGTGGCCTGCGGCGCAATTTCCGGCTTCCATGCGACCCAGTCCCCGCTGATGGCGCGCTGCCTCAAATCCGAGAAGGGCGGCCGCAAGATTTTCTACGGCGCGATGGTTGCGGAAGGCGTCATCGCCATGGTGTGGGCAGCGGCCGGCGTCTGCGTCTACAATTCCACCGGCGGGCTGTCCGCAATGCTCAATGACCCGAATATTGGCCCGAACGGCGTGGTCTACAACACCTGTATGTCGATCCTTGGCCCGGTCGGCGGCGTGCTTGCCATGATCGGCGTCATCGCCTGCCCGATCTCTTCGGGTGATACGGCATTCCGTTCCGCGCGGCTCACCGTCGCGGACTGGTTTAAGATCGACCAGCATCCGATCAAGCAGCGTCTCGCACTTACTATCCCGGTGCTCGCGTTCGGCGCGATCGTAGGCGGCTTCGTCGATTACGCAATTGTCTGGAGGTACTTCTCCTGGTCGAACCAGACCCTGGCCATGATCGCCCTGTGGGCGGCGGCGGTCTATCTGTGGCAGCAGAAGAAGGCCTACTGGATGGCGGCCATCCCGGCGACCTTTATGTCGGCGGTCAGCGCCACCTATTTCCTCGCAGCCCCCGAATGCCTCGGGCTGATGCGGGCCGGACAGCTTGGGTTGGCCTATGGCATCGGTGCGGTGATCGCGGCAATTTTCCTCGCCATATTCCTCAAAACCACCGTACTGAGCAAAAAAGACACCGCTGCAGCGGCATAGGATTCCCTTTCCCAATCCCATTTGATAAAAAGGAAACAGCACCGTCCATATGGACGGTGCTGTTTCCTTTTTCCGCGGCGGGCCTTTTCTTCGGGCGGGGTTTGTGCTATGATACTTTCCAGAATAAATTTCAAGAAGGGAAGGGACTCCAAAATGTCTTATCTGCCAAGCATTGCACAGGCCCAGGAACTGCTGGAACAGTATAATCAGGAACCGTTCCACCTGCGCCACGCGGCGATCGTTTCGGGCGTGATGGCCTATTTTGCAAAGGAATATGATCCGGACAACCTGATTTTCTGGACGGTCGCGGGGCTTCTGCACGACCTCGACTTCGAGCAGTTTCCCCAGGAGCACTGTATCAAGGGCCAGGAGCTGATGCGTGAGGCGGGCCTTGACGAGAAGCTCATCCGTGCCTGCGCAAGCCACGGCTGGGGAATTACGGTGGACCTGAAGCCGGAGCATATCATGGAGAAGGTCCTTTACGCGACCGACGAGCTCACCGGGCTGATCGGCGCGATTGCGATCATGCGTCCGTCGAAAAGCGTGAGCGACCTCGAACTCAAATCGGTCAAGAAGAAATTCAAGGACAAAAAGTTTGCGGCGGGCTGTTCCCGCGACGTGATTGAAAAAGGCGCCGAGTTGCTTGGATGGGAGCTCGACGACCTTATCCAGCGCACGATCGACGCGATGCGCAGCCTCATCGGCGTGATTGATGGAATCTGAACCGAAAGCGGCAAACACCCCGGATGCTTTTGCATCCGGGGTGTTTTTGCATCTTGGAGGCGGTTTTGGGCAGGATGGTGGTGGAAAGGTTGACCGGGCGGGAAAGAACCCGTATCCTAAAGACAGAACAGATCTGTTTGATGATGATAACACCTGCTGGGAGGAGGGGATTTATGAAGATCACCATAGAGCAGGATGTGGCCTGCGCGGAACCTGAGGTGAAAATCACCTGCAGGGAAATGGACGAAGGGCTTTTGCGGATTGTCGCGGCGCTGCGGGCGCTGGATCACAAGCTTTCGGGTATTTCGGAAGGGCGTACCTTCGTCTTTGAACCGGACGAGATCTATTACTTTGAAAGCGTTGACAAACGCACCTTTCTTTACACCGCCGACCGGGTGTGCGAGACGCCGCTGCGCCTCTACGAGCTGGAGGGTAAGCTGTGCCATGGGGATTTCTTCCGCGCATCCAAGTCGGTCATTGTAAATCTGTCCCGCATCCGGATGCTCAACCCGATGCTGGGCGGCAAGATCGAGGTCGTTTTGGAAAACGGGGAACGCCTGATGGTTTCACGCCAATACGTGCCCATGCTCAAGGAGAAGCTGGGACTTTAAGGGAGGTTTTTTTGTGAGTAAACTGATAAACTGGGCAATCGCTTTTAAACCGCTGATGCTTATGTATTTTGCGGCGGGGGTGTTTATCATGATGTTCTGGGATCTCATCTGGGGGCGTGCCGGCAGCCTGCCGACCGTGCTGCTCTGGCAGATCTTTCTCGCGGCGGTGCTGCTAACCATCACGCATCTGGGCTTTTTTCCGGAGAATAAGCCGTTTTCCAGACGGGATTTTGTGCTGCATATCCTCTGTAACTATGTGATCATGGCAGCTATGGCTTTTGGCTTTGGCTGGGTTTCGGCGGCCACATTCCAAAGCGCCGTCGTTTTCACTGGGATCTTTGCGGTGTTTTATGCGGCGGCGTTCACCGGGTTTTATCTCTATTACCGGGAACTGCGCGGCCAGCTCAATGAGAAGCTCATGCAGTATAAGCAGGGTTGAATTTAAAACGGGCCGGGATATTTGTATCCCGGCCCGTTTTCCGCTATAATGAACGAAAAGCAAACAGAATCTGAAAAAAGAGGAGATTTTCGCATGCGCATCCTGCATACCTCCGACTGGCATCTGGGCATCGCATTACATGGCGTGCCGCTGCTTGAAGACCAGCGGGAGATGGTTGCCCGGCTCATCGAAACGGTGCGGGCGGAAAAAATAGACGCGGTCGTTGCCGCTGGCGACCTGTTTGACCATGCGGTTGCACGGCCGGAGACGATCGGACTTTACAACGACGCGATGGTCGCGCTCTGCCGGGACTGCCGCGTGCCGGTTCTGGTGATCGCCGGCAACCATGACGGCGCGGCGCGGCTCGCATCCTGTTCGGTACTTCTGCGGGAGGCCGGACTCTATGTCTCGGGCAGATTGACCGATCCGGTGGAGCCGGTTGTCATCGGCAGCGCGGCGTTTTTTCTGCTGCCGTACTTTAATACCGAAGAGGCGCGGTATCTCTATCCGCAGGAACAGATCCGCGGCTATTCGGACGCGATGGCCGCCGTGACGAAGCGGATGCGGGACCGTTTTTTGCCGGACCGGTGCAACATTCTGGCCGCGCACTGCTTTGCTTGCGGGGCTGAGGTGTCGGAGAGCGACCGCGCCGCCGCGGTCGGCGGTGCGAGCCAGGTCGACCCGTCGGTTTTTGAAGGGTTTGATTATGTCGCGCTGGGACACCTGCACCGCGCGCAGCAGTTCGGCGCAGCCCGTTACAGCGGTTCTCCGCTTGCCTATTCCTTTTCGGAGGCGGGGCAGGAAAAGTCCTTCACCATCTTCGACACGGACGACGGTTCGGTGCGGGAAATCCCGGTCGCGCCCCGGCGGATGCTGCGGGTGCTGTCGGGAGAGTTCGACCGGGTATACGAGGCGGCGCAGCTGGACGAAAGGCGGGAAGACTATCTTAAAATCGAGTTGACCGACTGTTACGCGGGACTCGAAAAACTGGAACTGTTTCGGGAAATTTATCCAAATCTGCTGCTCTTGACCGGCAGGGCGGCACAGATGGAGGAGAATGCCGGAAGCCTTACGGTGGAGGAACTTTCGCATATGGGTCCGCGCGAGCTGGTGACCCGGTTCTGCACCGAGGTGGCTGGCGAGGCCCCGGACGAGGAACAACTCGCGTGGTTCGATGAGGCGGCGCGGGAAACCGAAGGGGAGGTGGCGCAGTGATCCCGGTTTCGATCACCTTTGAGGCGTTTGGACCGTATGTGGAAAAGCAGCAGGTCGATTTTGGGCGGTTTATGCCCGGGGGGCTGGTGCTCATCCACGGGGAGACCGGCGCTGGAAAGACGGTTATCCTGGATGCGATGACCTATGCGCTTTACGGCCGCAGCAGCGGAGGCGCGCGCGGCGACCTCGCGGCGATGCGGTGCCTGACCGCGCCGGACAGCGCGGTCACAAGGGTGGAATACATCTTCGATCTGCGCGGCCGGCGATACCGGTTTGCGCGGTCGCTGAAGGTGCGCAAAAAACGTTCCGGCGCGCTCGAATACCTGCCGGAACAGCAGGCCTGGTTCCTCGACGGAGAGGGGAACTTCGCGCCGTTTTTTGAAAATCCGCGCCTGCGGGATGTGGAGGGCAAAGCGCAGGAATTGATCGGCCTTTCCTATGAGCAGTTCTGCCAGGTTATGATCCTGCCGCAGGGCCAGTTTGAAAAACTGTTGGTCGCGCGGTCGGATGAAAAGGAAGCGGTGCTCGTGAGCCTGTTCCATGCCGAACGCTGGCAGCAGATTGCGGAACGGCTCTGCGCAAAGGCGAATCTGATGCGTCAGAAGATCGACGCGGAACAGCTCTCGATGAAGGCCGCTCTGGAGGGATTTGGCTGCGCGGACACGGAGGAGCTCGCCGTCCGGCTTGCCGGTGTGGAGCGCGCGCTTGGAGAGATGCGATCGGCGCGTGAAGCGCTTGCGAAGGAGCTCTCTCTGCGGCGGGAGGCGCTTGAAAGAGCGGTACAGGCTGACCGGCTGTTTTCCGAGCAAAAAGAAAAACGGGCGGTGGTGGATACTTTTGAAAAGAACCGCCCTCTTTACGAGGAGGAAGCGCGCAAGCTTGCGCTTGCTTTGGCGGCGGCGCGGCTGATCCCGGCATGCGAGCGGCAAAATGCCTGCCGCGAGAAGGCTTGCCGGTGTGAAGCGGCGGCCGAAGAGGCGGCGCAGGAACTTGCACGGGCCCAGGCGGCGCGGGACGCCGCACAGGAAAGGCTGTCAAAGCTGGAAATTTCGCGGCCGCAAAACGAACAGGCAAAAGCGGAGCTTGCGAAACTCTCGGCGCTTCGGGAAAGTTATGAAAAGCTCGAAGGCGCAAAGGCGGCGGCAAAGCAGGCGCAGGAATTTTGGGAAGCGGCGGATGGCGCCGCGCGCGAACAGCAGGCGGCGCTGGAGGAAGCCACACGCCGGCGGGACGGTCTTGCGCAGGAACGCGCGCGGCTCTTTGAAGCGTTTACAGCAAAGCTTCCGGCCCTGCGGGAGACGCTCGCCGCGCGGGAACGCGCGCGGGAATTTTTGGAGCGGCGCGCCGCGCAGATGGAACAGCTTGCGCGGGATGAGGCGGAAAGCGCGGCCCTTCAGGCACAGAGGGACGCTTGCCAATGTGCGCTTGAGCAGGCAGAGGCGGAATATGCCGCCTGCAGCCGCCGCTATTTGGACGACGCGGCTGGCCGGCTTGCACAGTCGCTTGGGGAGGGCGCGCCCTGCCCGGTCTGCGGCAGCCCGCACCATCCGGCGCCGCACCGGTCAGCGGAAAACGGGCCTTCCCGGGCCGCGCTCGAAAAATTCGGGGAGCGGGTGCAGGCGGCGCGCCGGGCACTTGCGGATTGTGAGGCACGCTTTGCTGGGACGGCCGCGCGCCTTTCCCAGCAAAGGGAAGCCCTCTTTGTGCTCGGCAGGGAGATGGAAAAGCTGCCGCCGTATGATCCAAAAGAACACGCCGCCGCGCGGCAGGAACTGGAAAATGCGTTGGAACAGGACGCGGAACGCGCGGCGCTTTCCCAAAAGCTGCAAATGGCGGAGGAAGCGCTCGCGAAACTGGCAGAGCGGTCGGAGCCGCTGCGGCAGGCATTGACGCAGGCCGTCCAGCAGAAAGAACGGACGGCGGCACAGTACCAGGCGCTTTTGTCCCAGCGGGACGCGGCGGCCGGGGATCTTCCCGGGCTGTGCGGCCGGATTGAGACGCTTTCGAAAAACATTGCGGAATTCGACCAATTTTATGAGCGGGCTGGACATGCGCATTCGCAGGCCGCACAGGAGCTGGCGCGCGCAGAGGAAGCCGCCCGGCATCTGCGCGCGCAGGCCGGCGAGACGCTGAAGGAACAGAAAGCGGAACAGGAACGCCTGCGGGAGATGCTCGAAAACGAGGGATTTTCCGACGTGCGGGAGGTCTATGAGGCGGCGATCCCGGAACCGCAGCGGCAGGCGCGCGAAACACATCTGCGGCGGGAGCGGATGCAGTGGGAAGCGGCGCAGGGCCGCCTGCGGGAGCTCGCGGGACAACTCGATGGACAGGAGCCCCCCGATCTCGCGGCAATGCGGCGAGATCTGAAATCGCGGGAAACGGAAAAGGAAACGCTTGATTTTAAATGGGGCGAACAGCAGCAGGAATGCGAACGGATCGCTGGGACGCTCGCCACGCTTGAAAAACGCGGCAAGGCGCTTGTCGAAAAACGCGCGGTCTATGACCGGCTTTCCGGGTTTGGCAAGCTTCTGCGCGGGGACAGCGGGGTAAGCCTGCGGCGGTATGTGTTGGGCGTGATGCTTTCGTCGATCACCGCCGAGGCCAACCGGCTGCTCAAAAACGTGCACGGCGGCCGCTATCAGCTTTACCGAACGCTCGAAGGGAGCGGCCGCTCCCGCAAGGCGGGGCTCGACCTGGAGGTGCTTGATGCGCATGCGGGCAAGCGCCGTCCAGTGGCGGGGCTTTCCGGCGGGGAGAAATTTTTGGTTTCGCTGTCCCTTGCGCTGGGGCTGTCCGCTGTGGTACAATCCCAGTCGGGCGGTATCCGTATGGACGCGATGTTCATCGACGAGGGGTTCGGTTCGCTCGATCCGGGTTCGATCGCGGACGCGCTCGATGTGCTTGCCTCGGTGCGCGGATCGCGCAGGTTGGTGGGAATCATCTCCCACGTGGCGGCGCTGCGGGAGAATATCGACGCCTCGATCGAGGTGGTCAAGGAACGGGCGGGGAGCCGGCTGGTGCTGCACGCCTGACCGGGATGCAATTTGAAAAGGACTGGGGAAAAAAGATGAAGATACTGACACAACTGGGAATCATTTTTGCGGTCTGCCTTGCGGGCAATGTGGTTTCGGCGCTGCTGCCGTTTCCGTTTCCCGCGAGCGTGGCCGCGATGGTGATTCTGTTTTTGCTGCTGCTCACCGGTGCGGTGAAACCCGCGCGGCTGGGGGAAAGCTCGGATTTTTTATTAAAAAATATGGCGATTCTGTTTATTCCATCTGGGGTGGGAATCCTCGAGCAATATGCGTTCGTGCGGGAACATATCCTGAAGCTTGCGGCAATCTGCCTTATCACGACGCTGCTCACCTTTGTGGTGACGGCATTCACCGTGCTGGGTGTGATCCGGCTGCAAAAACGGGGAAAGGCGGTGGAGACGGATGGCTGAAATCCTTTCGAGCCCGCTTTGCGGCATCGCATTGTGCATCTTCACTTTTAAAATCGGGCTTTGGGTCAACCGCAGGCTGAAAACCCCGCTCGCCAATCCGCTGCTCATCGCAATCTCGCTGGTAATCCTGCTCATTGGCCTGACGCCGCTCTCCTACGAGCAGTTCAGCGCGGGCGGTTCGGTCATTTCGATGCTGCTGCCGCCCGCGACGGCGGTGCTCGCATCTTCGATCTACCGGGAGATCGAGGTGCTCAAACGCAACTTTTTGCCGATCATGGCCGGATGCCTGGCGGGGTCGCTCACCTCGATGGCCAGCGCTTATTTTCTCTGCAAATGGTTTGGGCTGGATGAAACGCTGACTGCTTCGATGCTTCCGAAATCGGTCACCACGCCGATTGCGATGGAACTTTCGGTTGCAGGCGGCGGGATCGCCGCCGTGACAGTGGCGGCGGTCATCTTCACCGGGATTATCGGGGCCTGCCTGTCCCCCATTTTGATCAAGCTGTTCAAAATAGAAAATCCGGTGGCGGCGGGCGTGGCGATCGGCACGGCCAGCCACGCGATCGGCACCTCCAAGGCGATCGAACTCGGGGAGGTTCAGGGCGCGATGAGCGGGATCGCCATCGGCGTGGCAGGGCTTCTCACGGTGGCATGGTCGCTGGTGCTGCCCTTTTGACAGAATATGGATTATACGGAAGGGAAGGCCCGCGGGCTTTCCTTTTCTTGCGTTTTGGGAAAGAGCGACAGAGATGATTCAGGATAAATCCCACATAATTTTGTATAAAACCCAGAAAGTCAGGACAACCGGGAACAGTCGACAGAAAACAGCTTTACATTGGCGAAGCGTTACATTAAAATGAAACGGACGTATGAATACGGCCCGGAGACCATTTCCCGAGGGCCCGGAAAATTTGACAGGCCAATGGCGGCCGGAAAGAGGGTACTATGGCGTTTCAGACTCGCAAGGTTGCAATCATCGGTGCCGGTCATGTGGGTTCGCATTGCGCGCTTTCGCTTATCACAATGGGCGAATGCGATGAGCTTGTCATGATCGATACGGACAAACCCAAAGCGCTCGCGCAAGCCACCGATCTGGCCGATGCCGCCGCCTATCTGCCGCACCACATCCGTGTGACGAGCGGGGATTATACAGCCTGCCGTGACGCGGATATTGTGGTGGTCTGCACGGGCCCGCGCCCCAGGTCCGGACAGCCCCGCGCGGATATGCTGGCGCAGGCGGTCGGCGTGATGAAGCAGATTGTCGGACCGGTCGTCGACTCCGGTTTTGATGGGATTTTCCTTGTGCTTTCCAATCCCTGTGACGTGCTGGCGCATTATCTGCAGAAGATGAGCGGCTTTCCTGCCGGTCGGGTGCTTGCAACGGGCACGGCGCTCGATTCGGCGCGACTGCGCAGGATTCTCTCCCGTTCGCTGATGGTCGACTCAAAATCGATCCACGCTTATGTCATGGGCGAGCACGGCGAAAGCCAGATGGTTCCCTGGTCGAACATCTCGGTGGGTGGAAAGCCGCTGCTCGAACTGATGGCGGAAAACCCGGACAGCTTTGGCCGCATCGACCTGACGGCGGTGGCAGCTCTGACCCGCCGCTGCGGGATGACTGTTCTGGACGGCAAGGGCTGTACCGAATTCGGGGTGGGGATCACAGCGGCTGAGATTATCAAGACCATTTACCATGACGAACGCAAGATCCTGCCGGTTTCGGTGCTGCTCGAAGGGCAATATGGCCAGAAGGACGTCTATGCGGGCGTTCCTGCGATCATTGGACGAGATGGGGTCAGCGGGATCGTTGAAATCAGGATGAGCGACGCCGAACGGGCCGATTTTGCGGCTTCCTGCCAGGCCCTGCGCAATGCTTATGAGGCAGCAATGGCGTTTTAAAAACGGAGGATCAGCAATGAAGCTTTCCAGGATCGACTGGAAGATGGAGATCAAGCGGTATCTTTTCATGGTGGTGGGGTGCTTTTCCTATGCGCTGGCGCTCGACCTGTTCCTTGTGCCAAATGGGATTGTGGCGGGCGGCGTGACCGGCGCGGCGACGCTGGTGAATATCCTGACCGGTTTGGGCGTTGGTCTGGTGAGTATCCTGCTCAATCTGCCGATTTTGCTTTTGGGGCTGCGTTCGCAGGGGCTCGCGTTTATCCTGCGGTGCTTTCTGACCACGGCGGTGCTCGGCTTTTTCATTGATTTCCTGGCCTTCCTGCCGCCGCCCACCGATAACCCACTGATGGCGGCGCTTTACGGCGGCGTGGCGCAGGGAATCGGGATCGGGCTTTTCTGCCGCTACTATGTCTCCAGCGGCGGCACCGAGCTGCTCGCACGGGTGATGATGCCGCTCTTCCCAGGCGTTTCACTTGCCAATATCCTGGCGGTGCTCGACGGGCTGGTGGTGGTCTGCGGCAGTTTTGTGCTCGGGGACGCGGAAAACGTCCTGCGCGCGCTGATTGTCATCTTCGCTTCGGCCAAGGTCAGCGACCTGATTATCGCGGGCCTCGACTATGCGAAACTTTGTTACATCATCACCGACCACCCGGATGAGATTGCAAAGACGCTGCTCGAGAATTCGCCGCGCGGCGTGACCAAAATTGGCGGCGAGGGGATGTACACCAAGACCGAAAAAAATATCCTGATGACCGTGATCAAAAAACAGCAGATCACCCAACTGCGCAAAATCGTGCTTCAGATCGACCCTTCGGCCTTTATCATCGTGAGCGAGGCGACCGAGGTACTCGGCGAGGGATTTCAGAAGATTGCGCCGTGAGCAGATAAAAACAGGCAACCGCGCACCGGACAGCCAGCCGGCGCGCGTGTATTGCGGAAGGAAGGGGAATCTCGATGGACTGGACAGCGCCGGAGGTTTTCAATACCGGCTTCAACCGGCTGCTCGGCATCGAGCTCGTGGAATGCAGAAAGGGTGCGGCCACAGTGCGTATGCGGGTGACGGACGCCTGTAAGAACCCGGCGGGGATTGTGCATGGCGGGGCGCTGTTCTCGCTGGCGGATACAGCGGGAGCAAATGCCGCGGTCTGCTGCGGCACCCAGGTGGTCACCGTGGAAAGTGCGATTAAATATCTGCGCCCGGCCGGGGATACCCAATATCTCACGGCAAAAGCCAGGGAAGTGAAGCGCGGCAGGCAGATCAGCTTCTATGAGGTGTGCATTGACGCTGACGATGGCCGTGAAATCGCGCGGGTCAGCCTGACCTATTGCCTGTCGGGCCCCCATGCCCAATAAGTTCCAATCCCAACGCCCCGGTTGCGGGGCGTTTTTACTTGTCGGGAAGCGCTGCTTGTGGTATCATATTTTTATGATTCTTCGTGTGCGGTCGCGCATGAACTGATATAGAGGGCCGGATGACCGGCTCACGGGGAGGTGCTCGGATTGGAGCATTTTATGACTGAAATCGTCACGCCGTTTCACGCGCCCTCCGGCGACGCGAAGCTGGTTCTGTTTGCCGATGAGGAAATTCATGACGGCGGCGGAGCGGAACAGGAGGTCGGCAAATATCTCAGCCGCTGCGCCGCCTATGCCGCCGCCTGCAAGGTGCATCTGGTGAGCGGCCTGTTTGTGCACCGGGACAATCTTTGTCTCTGTCTCATCGACCCGAAAGGAAGGCCTCTCTGCCGTCAGCCCGCACTGCATCTTTCGCTGCCGCAGGAAGGCCGTTATGCCACCGGCAGCGAGGTGGCGGTAACCCATACCGAACTTGGGAATTTCTATCTCTGTGTTGACGCGGACATCTATCATCCGCAGACGGTGCGCGCCGCCGCGCTCAAAGGCGCGGATGTGGTCCTGTCGATCCAGCACCTCGACCCGGCGGAGGATACCCCCGAACGCCAGATGCGTTCGATCTGGAACGCCGCGCAGAGCAACAATCTCTATGTGGTGAACCTTTCCGCAAAGGGCGGCTCGGTGGCCTGTCCGGCGCCGATTACCCGTGCGCGGGACGGTTACCTCGTACGCCGCACCGGGGCGTTCCCGATGCGCTTCGGGCTGAATCTCACGCGGCTGGACGATGTGCGCAGCGGTTTTCAGATCATGGAGAACATCAACACCCGGTTGGTTCAGAACTATGCCGCGGAGTTGGGGAGGTGAGCGGGATGAATAAGACCTGGCTTGATATCCTGTCGTTTCTCATGTCCTTTCAGGTCACGCCGAAAAGGATCGACCGGATTCTGGAGGCGAAGGGCCGCCGGGAACAGCAGAATACCGCGTTTGTCGCACCGGAAGCGGTTCGGGTTTCGGCGGTGCAGCTTTCGGTGCGCAAATACCAGAACCTCAAAGACTATGCCGGGCAGATGTATGATCTTGCAAAAGAAGCCGCTGAAAACGGGGCACAGCTGGTTGTCTTTCCAGAATATGTGGGGCTGCTGGCGGGCACGATGCTGCCCAATTATGAAAAGATCATCGAATGGGTGCTGGATGGGGAAAACAAGGTGGGCCTTTCGGGCGTGAAGCTCGCACCGGAAAAGGTGCGGCTGCTCGCCGAAACCTTTCACCACTTCCTTTATGAAACCTATATGTATACCTTCAGCGCGATCGCGCGGCTGCTGCGGATCTATCTTGTAGCGGGCACATGCCTGTTTTATGAGGACGGCCAGCTGCGCAACCGCTGCGTGGTGTTCGGTCCGGACGGAGAACCGGCCGGCGCGCAGGAGAAGGTGAGCGCGGTGGGATTTGATAAGGCGCTTGGCGTCACACCGTGCGACGTGATCGAGACGATCCCCACACCGATGGGTGATATCAGCGTTGTAATCGGCTCGGACAACTATTATTTTGAATGTGTGAAAATTGCCCGGGCGCGCGGGGCGAAGATCATTGCGGCGCCTGACTCCCGCGAAGGGGTCACGCGGGATCTGCTGCGCTGCCGCGCGGACGAACAGAACCTTTATACGGTTTATTCCTGCCTGACCGGCACGCGGGAACATACCACCGCGCTGGCCGGAATCTTTGCGCCGGTGGGGATTACACCCGGCCGGGATGGATTTGTCGCCTGTGCCGCGGATACCGAGCCGCAGACGGTGACGGCGCGAGTAAATCTCGAGAAGCTCGAGCACGTTTTTACCGAAAGCGGGCCGAATCCGGAATTTTTGCGGGGGGATTATCTGCACAGCTACCGCTACTGTGGGACGCCGCCGCTGGGAGAAACAGAATAAGAAAAAGGCGGACGGACGCAAATGCATCCGTCCGCTTTTTTACGCAAAAAAAAACGAACCAAACGGTCCGCTTAAAAGTGAAATGACTGGAGATAAAATAAGGAGGGGGATTAACTTAGAAACGCAAAGTTTCTGAAAACAATTATAACATGGGTGGCTTTTTAAATGGTGAACAATCTATGAACAGGCACAATATATTGTATCCGAAAGACAAGATAAGTCAGTTTTTGCGCAATTTTTGGAAAAATGCGGTAAGCGCCGCCGCGCATTCCTCACGCCGTACGCCGCCTGTCACTTCCGGCTTGTGGTTGAATGGCAGAGCGGCAAAATCGCTCACCGAACCGAAGCAACCGGCTTTGGGATCGGAAGCGCCGAATATGAGCCGCCGGATGCGCGCGTTTATGATCGCGCCCGCGCACATCGGGCAGGGCTCGAGCGTCACATAGAGATCGCATTTATGCAGCCGCCAGCCGCCAAGCGCCCGGCAGGCCATGTCGATTGCTTCCAGTTCGGCGTGTGCAAGAGCATTTTTTCCAGTTTCCCGGCGGTTCATGCCTGTGCCGACCACTTCGCCGTCCCAGACGGCGACCGCGCCTACAGGCACCTCCCCGATATTGGCCGCCTCCTGCGCCAATTCAAGCGCAAGGCCCATATAATACGTGTCGTCGTGCATAATCCACCTCAAAGCCTCGAAAAGTTTAAAAAAATCACCCATGCGAAGAGCAGCAGCATCATGACAACCGGGAAGTGGGTGAAGAATTTCCCGAGCAACTGCAGATCGCGCAGCGGGCAGCGGCTTTTTGGCACAGAAAGGTCTGCCCGCCGGATGCCGACCAGATACACCAGCCCAAACGCGGCAAACACCACATAAAAGAAAAACAGGGCGATCTGCAAAATGCCGGCAATGGGCGCATACAGATTCTGCGTGGCAAGGGTTATCAGGATTGCCAGCAAGTTGTTGACAAAATGGATCGCGATGCCCGTCCAGATCGAATTGGTTTTGACCACGAAATAGCCGAGCGCCAGCCCAAGCAGAAAAGCATTCGGAATCTGCACCATGTTGCGGTGCAAAAGTGAGAAGAGCAATGCTGAAACAACGATTGCAAAACGGTCTCCGTACCGCCGTAAAGAACCCAGCACAATGCCGCGCTGGGTGAATTCCTCGATCAGCGCGGGTACAGCAGTGGTGTTGACAATCATCAGCAGACCGGCAAGCGGGTCCTGCGGGAAAGAAAAAGCGATATCCATTGGGAAAAGACCGAAGATCGAGAAAAAAAGCGAGAGGACCATCGAGGAAATCACGCCGATTACAGAAAGCCCGAGCGATATCCCGGTGACGGCGGCGAGCACGGGTGGATATGGCGGGTCGCGGGGGATTTCCCAAGTGTGGTAACGCACCAGTTTTGCATAGAGCAAAAATGGAAACAAAAATGCCACAAGATAAAGCAGGGTGGTGAACAGCTCATTGATGAGATCAAGCGACACCGGCAGATTCCGGCCCCACAGCACATCGAGGATAAGCCAGGAGGCGAAAGTTTGCAGGATATAAAGCAGCAGGACGCTGAGAATCACAGTCAGCGCGAGCAGACCGCATTGCATTTTGAAAGCGGAAATGCACGCGGCTTTTTGGGCGGCGGCGCGCTGCTGCGCTTCGTCCGGGCAGCTGTTGGGATTTCCATAATTTTGCGGAACGTTTTGATACATGGCAGTTTCCTTCTCCCAATTTATCGTAAGCCGCGGAAACGGCGGAAAATGTGTTCTTATATTTGCAGCATATCACGACCGCAGCCGAATCGCTTTGCGCTTATTATGCGTTTATTATATCACAAATTCGGTTTTCCTGCTTGCGTAGGCGCACAATTTACAAATTGGAAACAACATCGCAATGAATTAATCTTGACTTTATTGGTATAGTTTGCTAACTTTTAACTAGAACAGCATATAAATTTGAAGGAGGCAAAGAAATGGCCAACCTTGTATCCACCCAGAACATCAGCTTTCTGCTCGTATTCGCGGAAGGCCTCCTGTCTTTTTTCTCCCCATGCGTGATTCCGCTGATACCAGTTTATGTAAGCTATCTGGCGGGCAGCGCGGAAAAAGGCCCGGATGGGCAGCCAGTCTATGCCCGCGGCCGCACACTTTGGCATACCGTCTGTTTTGTGCTCGGAATTTCGTTTGCCTTCTTTCTGCTGGGAATGTCGTTTTCGGCGCTTGGGCAGTTTTTGGGCGGGCATAAAACCCTCCTCACCCGCATCGGAGGCGTCATTATCCTGCTGCTGGGCCTGGTGCAGATCGGCTTCTTTGAACTGAAATTTTTGCAGCGGGAACGGCGGTTCCATCTGAATCTTGCGGGCAAAAAGGTCAGTCCGGTTATGGCCTTTGTCATGGGATTCACCTTCAGTTTCGCCTGGACGCCCTGTGTGGGTCCGGCGCTTTCATCCGTGCTGATCCTCGCGTCAGGTGCAAAATCCGCGCTGGTGGGCAATCTGCTCGTGCTGGTCTACGCGGCCGGGTTTGTCATCCCATTTTTACTTTTGGGACTGTTCACCGCGCAGGCGCTCACCTTCCTGGAACGCAACCGCAAACTGATGAAATATACCATCAAGGCGGGAGGCGTGATCCTGATCCTCATTGGGATCATGACCTTTACCGGTTGGATGAATGATATCAGCAGCTACCTCAATTCCTTTGGCGGCGCCAATGTCCCGCAGGCGTCCTCCTCGCAGGCGGTGGAACCGCCGCAGTCTGCGCCGTCCGAATCCGCTGCGTCCAGTGAATCCGCCGAACCGGTGCCGGCGCCCTCCGGCGCCTCGGGCGTGGCTCCGGCTTCCGAACCGGAGCCGGAAGCCTTCCCGGCGTTCGATTTCACGCTGACCGACCAGTATGGCAATACCCACACCCTTTCGGATTACAAGGGGAAAGTGGTGTTTTTGAACTTCTGGGCAACCTGGTGCCCTCCTTGCCGGCAGGAGATGCCTCATATTGAGGAGCTTTACAATGAATTGGGCATGAACCAGGAGGATGTGGTGTTTTTGGGCGTTGCCAACCCCAAGACCGACAGCTTCCCGCACAATCAGGATGTGACGGCCGAAGAAGTCAAACAGTTCCTCACCGACAACGGCTATACATTTCCGACCGTGATGGATGAAACCGGAAAGGTATTCGGGGATTATATGATCAATGCGTTCCCAACCACCTTCATGATCGACCGGGACGGCAACATCTATGGATATGTCCCCGGCGCGCTCAGCAAGGGGATCATGCAGAATATCATTGACCAGACGCTGGAGGCTGTGCCCGCGCAGGGATAAAACGGCAGCGTGGAACGGTTTTTGCCGTTCCACGCTGATTTTTCGGATAAAAAGGAACCACCGTTTCGCTATCCGGACGAAACGGTGGTTTGGAACTTTGACAGCACCCATGTGACAATCGAAAGGGAAACGATCTATGGGTTGATGAACAAAGCGATTGCCTATTTCAGTAAAGAAACCCTTGGTTGATTTCCTTGACTGTAGTATACCCAATCTGAGTGGCTTTATGTCAAAAATTGTTCCGAATTGCATAAATTTTGTTCCCAATTGCATCAGCCTGTCCGAAGCAGCCAAAATTAACCGGTGGCCGCGCAGAAATGCAGCTTCACGGTAAAAATCCCGGCCGGATCGATTTCGATTTGCATAAAGCCGCCGGTGCTTTCAATGAGCTGCCGGGTGGAGGAAAGCCCCACCCCGTGCTGGGAAGGGTCCTGCTTATCGGTGAGCGGCAGCCCGTCCTGCAGTTCGATTTTGCCGGAAAAGGTGTTGCGGATCTGCACGGTGATCCAATCGGGACTCACCACGCTGTCCAACTTGATGAAACGGTTCTGTGCTTCACATTTTTCACAGGCCTCATAAGCGTTGTCCACCAGGTTGCCGAAGATCCGGCAGAGTTCGAGATCTCCAAGCCCGATGCGTTCCGGCAGGTTTACCAGCGCCGAGAAATCGATCCCTTTCTCCCGGCATCGCCCAGCGCATTCCTGCAGGATCGCGTCGACCACCACGTGGTTTGCATAGCGGGTGTATCGCAGCGAGCTTTCCATCTCGTCATCCATCTGTCCGAGCAGATCGAGCGCCTTCTGGTCCGCGCCCGCGCGCAAAAGTGCACGGGCGGTCTGCACCATATGGCGGTAGTCGTGCTTGAAGGCGCGCAGATCATTCACATATTTGGTGTATTGCTGGTAATGGACCACCTGGCGCTGGAGCTGTTTCTCCGTCTGGCGGGTTTTGAGCTCGTACTCGATATAGGAGCTGACATCCACCGCATACCAGAACACCATCAGGAAAGCCGCCATGGAGATCACACTGGTGATGAGATGGAACCACGGGATCCAGATGCCGGAAAATCGATCCGCATAGACATAGCTTTCGAGCAGCAGATAACCGAACAACAGGTACAGGCAGGTACAGACCAGCCGGCGCTGGTCTGTGCAGCGAAAGAGCAGGTGGATGCGTTCATACGGCATCCATTTCCCGATCAGGCAAAGCAGGAGGATGCAGACCAGCAGCGCCAGCAGCAGCGAGACATCATAAGAAAGATTGTCATTCACCACGTCATACATGGTCGTCCCGCGAACCAGTGCGAACAGTGGGATCAGAACCCCATGCGCGCACAGCAGAAGGAATGGCCCGTAGCCGCACGCAAGCAACAACAGGGACGGAAAGCCGGTGCGCAGCAGAAAGAAATAATCGGCGGCAAGCAGGACGGTAAAGATCACATAGATGAAAAAGATGGCGAGATCCAGCCAGAGGAAGACCCCAAGCGTGACAATGTTGACAAACGCGAGGCCCAAAAGCAGCGCCGGCCGTTTTTTCTGGGTGGGCAGGCAATTCTGAACATAGCCGTTGATCAATAGGTTGAGGGTCAAAAAACCGCAAAGCAGCAGTCCATAAAGCAGAAAGAGGCCCGGTTTCATAATCCGCCTCCTGTGGACAGGAAGCGGGAGAGCACTTCCTTAACATTTTTGATGTGGGTGCGTCCCAGCGGGACCGTTTCTCCGGAGGTCAGCAGGATGTCCTCCTGTCCAAGCCGCCGGATGCGCGCCAGGTTTACCAGAAACGCGCGGTGGGTGCGCACAAAGCCGCGCGGCAGAAGCCGTCCCTCCAGTTCGCTCATACTCGAATAGAAATCGAAGGTGCCTCCGTCGTAATGAACGGTGACGATTCGTTTGGTGACTTCAAAATAGGTGATTTCCCGAATGGGGATGGCCATGCGTTCGGCGCCGCGTTCACAGTCGAACAGCTCGGCGGATTCCTGCCTGGAAAGGCTGGCCGCCCGCAGGAAAACCTCCTCAAACTTTTCGATGGAGGTGTCGCCTTTGAGCAGGTACTGCAGCGGTGAAACGTCGAAGCTTTCAAAGACGTATTCGCGTGCGTTGGTCAGGAAGATGATCTGCGCGCGGCAGCCGGACGACCGCAGCTTTTTGGCGGCTTCGATGCCGTTGAGCCTATCCATCTGCACATCGAGATACAGGATGTCCACCCCAAACTGGATATCGTCCAACGCAAAAAGCAGCTGTTCCGCATTCCCAAAACAGCTGAGCTTATATTCCATGCGGTGTTTTTCCGCAAGCTGTGCAAGCAGTTCCTTATACCGGGAGATGATCGCGGGATCGTCATCGCAGAGCACGATATGAAGCATCTGGAAGAACCTCCAAAAACAGGATACCATATTTGAAAATATTTTAGCACAAAATCTATCGGATGAACAGCCCTGCCCGCCGGATTGCTTCAATTCGCGCGGACAAATGGGCATGATAATGGCAAAAGGAACTTTTGAAAGGAGCATTTTACATGAATCTGCAAAAATGCGGGATTATCGGCTGCGGGGCAGTCGGCGCGACAACAGCCTATACCTTGGTGAAAAGCGGGCTTTTTTCCGAACTGGTACTGCTCGACGTGAACCGGAAAAAGGCCGAGGGAGAAGCGATGGACATCGCGCACAGCGTGCCGTTTGTGCGTCCCGTAGAGGTGTATGCCGGGGACTATCCGGATCTTGCGGACTGCGGGATGATCATTTTGGCGGCAGGCGCGAACCAGGCGCCGGGCGAGACCCGCATCGACCTGGTGCGGAAAAATGCGAAAATTTTCGGCCAGATCATTCCGGAACTTGTCCGTCATAATACCGACGCGATCCTCCTGGTGGTGACCAACCCGGTCGATATCCTCACCCAAATCACCCTGCGGCTTTCCGGTTTCCCGGCAAACCGGGTGATCGGATCGGGCACCGTGCTCGACACTGCCCGGCTCAAATACCTGCTCGGCGGAAAGCTTGGGGTCGATCCGCGCAACATCCATGCCTTCATCATTGGGGAACACGGCGACACCGAGCTGCCGGTTTGGTCTTCCGCGAATGTATCGGGCATCGATCTTACCGATTTCTGCAAAAGCTTCGGCGTCTGCGAGGACCTCTCCTGCATGAACGATATCTACGAGGATGTCAAAAACAGCGCCTACCAGATCATCGAGCGCAAGGGCGCGACCTTCTATGCGGTCGCGGCCGCCATCCAGCGCATCTGTGAGGCAATCGTCCGGGATGAAAATTCGGTTCTGCCGGTTTCAAGCCTGGTGGACGGGCATTACGGACTGCACGGACTCTGCCTGGGCCTGCCCGCAATCGTTGGGCGCAGCGGTGTGAAGCGGATTCTCGACTTTCCGCTGAGCGCGACCGAGCAGGCCGCGCTGCGGCATTCGGCCGATACGCTCAAGTCGGTGCTCGAGACGCTCGACTGACCTGCAACAAAAAAGGTTCGCCTTCGACCGGGGAATATGTTATACTGTGCCTATGAGATGCGTGCTCACAGCAGCAACCAAACAGACAGGAAGTGACCATTTATGGCCAGCGACAAGAAATTTGCGGTTTTGATTGACGCGGACAATATTTCGGACAAGTATATCAAGATCATCCTCGACGAGATTTCAAACGACGGGATCGCCACCTACAAGCGTATCTACGGCGATTGGACCAAGCCCGCGCTCAACTCGTGGAAGAACGTGCTGCTTGACAATTCGATCACTCCGATCCAGCAGTATGGCTATACGGTCGGCAAAAATTCCACCGACTCCTCACTCATTATCGACGCAATGGATATTCTCTATACAGACAAGGTGGATGGCTTCTGCATTGTTTCGTCGGACAGTGATTTCACCCGGCTTGCAGCGCGGCTGCGTGAATCCGCCATGGAAGTGGTGGGTATGGGTGAGCGCAAAACCCCCAAGCCTTTCATTGCCGCCTGCAACCGGTTTAAGTATCTTGACATCCTCTACGAAACGGCTACCGCCCAGAAACAGCCAAAACAGAAACCTGCGGCAGAAAAGCCTCCCATGAAGGTACAGCCCGAAAAGCCGGAAAAAGTGGAAAAGGCCGCCCGCTTCAAATCTGCGGAACCGGCGGAACCGGTTCGGGTCGCGCCGCCTGCCAAGCAGGAAGAAAAGGAGATGACCGACCTCGATACGGTCAAAGCGGCGATCCGCACCATCGTTACCGAGAATTCGGACGAGGATGACTGGATGTTCATCGGCACCATCGGAAACCTGCTCGTTAAACGCTATCCGGACTTCGATGTGCGCAACTTCGGTTTTAACAAGCTCACCCCGTTTGTCGAATCGCTCGACATGTTTGATATTAAAAGCGTACGTACCCATGACAGCAGCGTGAAACTCATCTACGTCAAGATGAAGTGACTTTGCGTTGCGCCGCAAATGCACGCTTTTGCGCCCTGCGCGTGCCCGGGTCCCATGGTTTAAACAATGTCGGCAAGGCATCCGTCGCCGCTGCCCAGTGCCTCAAACGCCAGCCGTGCGCCCAGACGAAACCCATTCACGAACGCTTCGAGCGACCCTTCCGCGTCGATTTCATTGTAAAGCGCGCTGAAGTCGGCAAAGAGCGACAGCTCTTTGCCGTCGAGCAGCTCCATCAGCTTGGTCTCGCAGTCGGACATCCGCTCAACCTTGCGCGCGTATGCCGTTTGCGGTCTGATCAGTTTTACACTCGGATTGAGATTGCCGTAGTACAGCTCTTCAATGGTGGAACGCATAAAATCATCTCCCAATATTTTTACTTATTCTACTGCAATTTGCAGTAGAAGTCAATACCGCAATTTGCGGTATTGTATAGTGTATTGGGTGATGATTATGTATCAAAGGATTAAAGATTTAAGAGAAGATGCAGACTTAACGCAAAAACAAATCGCACAGATGTTAAATTGCTCTCAGCAGGTTTACAGCAATTATGAACTTGGTCAACGGGATATTCCGACGGACATTTTAATTAAGCTTTCGGAAATCTATCATGTTTCCGTGGGATATATCCTGGGTGTAGAAGATTAAGAAGGCCGCTTGTTTTTAAATTTTATTATTGCACTAGAAATAGTGCGATAATATCATGAAAAGCTGTTAATACCAATATGTAAATTGCACTAAAATAGGTGCAAAGGGGTGTTGATATGCAGTCTGAATATGATAAATTGTTTGGGGCAAACCTTCGAAAACTTCGGGAAAGCAAGAAAATGACGCAGGAACAACTGGCATCTAAACTTCAAACGAATGATTGCGATATTACGCGAAGCGCGCTGGCAAAGATTGAAGTTGGTCAGCGTCATATCTACGCATGGGAGATTAAAGCTTTGAAAAATGCGCTAAAAGTTCCATATGAGGAACTGTTTATTTAAAAGGCCGCCGGCTTCGCCGGCGGCCTTTCTATTTCGATATCGCGCGCACGGGGCCGCGGGGTGTCCCCGCGTGTCTTTCTTTGGTTCCTTTCTTGGACAAGCAAGAAAGGAACCCTGCGGAGCAATCCCGAGCGCTCGGAGGGCGTAAATCGTGCGCGCGGCGAAACGCGCGTCATTTCTCTTTTGGCTTTGACAGCAACGCACAAATCAAAGAAAAGAACAGCGCGGCGGCAATCCCGGCGGCGGAAGCGGTGAGTCCACCAGTGAGTACGCCGAGCAGGCCATCTTTTTGGATCGCTTCCCGCACGCCTTTGGCAAGCAGATTTCCAAAACCGAGCAGCGGGACCGAAGCGCCCGCGCCTGCGAATTCAACAAGCTTGGGATAGAGCCCGATTCCGCCGAGGATCACGCCCGTGACCACATAGCCGGTCAGGATGCGGGCTGGAGTGAGCTTGGTGTAATCGATGAAGATCTGGCCGATGGCGCAGAGTACGCCGCCCACGAGGAACGCTTTTAGCAGAGGAATAAAAATATCCATTAAAGCACACCTCCCGTCTTTTGGGTTGAGAGGTAGACAAGATGCGCGATGGAGGCGATGCTTTCCCCCTGTTGGATGACAGTCGGGCTGAGCAGCGCGCCGGTTGCGATAAACAGGACGTTATTGAGCCTGCCCTGGCGCATGAGCGGGAGAATGTGCCCGCACATGACCGAAGCCGAGCAGCCGCAGCCGCTGCCGCCGGCATGGACATCCTGTTTTTCCAGGTCGTAAAGCATCAGGCCGCAGTCGGTGTGCGCGTGCTCCAGATTGTAACCGTCTTTGAGGGTGAGTTCCCGCAGGATTTTGGTTCCCACCTTGCCGAGGTCACCGGTGATAATGAGGTCAAAATTTTCTGCATTCGTGCCGGTATCCTGGAAGAATCGGGTTATGGTCTGCGCAGCGGCAGGGGCCGCTGTCATAATAGGACAATCGTGGTTCAGGCGGTTTTGTCGTGACCGCCCGGCAGCAGTCCGGGATGGTTTTCCCGGATGTAATCGGATGCTTTTTGATATTCGTCGGTGAATTTGAAACGGATGGTGATTTGTTTGCCCTCATGGACGAGGATACAATCGACCAGTTCCACAAGGATTTCGCGGGTGAGCGTTTGGATATTGCGGTGCCGCAGGAAACTTTTCAGAAAGGCGTTTTGCGAGTCCAGTCCGTTTGAAGCCTGCCGCTGCTCCTGTTCGAGCCGGGAGATGGTTTCGGAAAGCTGGCCTGCCCGCGCCTGATAATCCGGCTTCATGGCGTGGTACTCCTCCCGGGTGATGTCCCCGGCTTTCCAGTCCTCATAAAGCGACTGCTTGATTGCTTCCATGCGGGCAAGCTCCCGGCGGGCATCCGCGAGCGCTGCCTCCAAGCGGCCGGACTGCCGTTTGCCGCCAGGCGAACGGTTGATTGCGTCAATGAGCTGATCCATCTCAACCGCGAGTTCAACCTGTTTCTGGATTGACTGGAGCACTGCCGTTTCAAGCTCGTCGGCGCGGATGGTGTGCCGGGTGCAGGCGGACCCGGCGGTCTTTTTGTAGGCGGCGCAATGGTAATAGATGTAGTCGCGGCAGGGCTGGGAAATCCGCTTTTTGACCATCGCCCTGTTGCAGTCGGCACAGCGCAGGAAACCGGAAAAAAGCGAGAGCTGATCGCTTCCGGGCGCGGTGCGGGTGTCGCGGCCAAGCAGGTTCTGCGCCTTATCGAAATCAGCCCGTTCCACAATCGGCTCATGGGTGTTTTCCACCACGATCCAATCCTCCTGTGGAACTCCGGCCGCCTTCTGCACTTTGTAGCTGCGCACCCGGTTGACTCCCTGCACAAGATTGCCGATGTACATCTGGTTTTGCAGGATGCGCCGGACGGTGCGGTCATGCCAGAGCGCGCCGCCGCGGGCGTTTGAGGGGCTGTGGTAGTTAAGCCCGGCCAGCTGTTTATAGGCTGCGGGGCTCGGCACACCGAGGGAGTTGAGCTTACGAGTGATGCCGAGGATACTCATCCCGCCGAGGAACCACCGGTAGATATCGCGGACGGTTTGCGCGGCGGGTTCGTCGGCCAACAGGCGGTTTTTGTTGTCCGGGTCCTTGCGGTAGCCGTAACAGGCGAAGGAACCAATAAAATCCCCGCGCTTGCGCTTCATGTCGAGCGAAGATCGCACCTTGTTGGAGATGTCGCGGCAGTATTCGTCATTGATGATGTTTTTGAACGGGACAATCAGATTGTTCATCGCCTGTGGGTTTTTATAGCTGTCAAGCATGTCGCCCACCGAGATGAACCGCACGTCGAGGAAGGGGAAAATCTGTTCAATGTATTTGCCAACCTCAATGTAATTTCGGCCAAAACGGGAGAGATCTTTGACAATGACGCAGTTGATTTGCTTCTGGCGGATCTTCTCCATCATGCGCGAAAAGCCCGGACGGTCGAAATTGGTGCCGGTGTAACCGTCATCCACATAGACATCCGCGAGCGTGAGTTCCGGTTCGTTTTCCAGATAGGCGCGCAGAAGGCTGCGCTGATTTTGAACGCTGTCGCTTTCCTCTTTGTCGCCGTCTTCCCGCGAAAGCCGGATGTAGAGCGCGGCCTGCCAGCGCTTTGCCGCACAGGCGGCTGTCGTTTGTTCGGTAAATCTGCTTTTACGGGCCATTTCCGGTCTCCTTTCCTGATTGGAAACAGCCTGCGTGCAGAGAAAGGTCCTACTCGGACATTATACCACGCACGGCCGCCGCGCCGCCAGCCGCAGGTTATTCCAATCATTCCAGATTTTGCTTTTTGGCAATCAGAAAGCCCTCCATCCGCTCCTGCAGCGAGGGGCCGTCCGGCAGAAATTCCAGGCCGACGGACACCGGGCCGCACCGATAACGGTAAGGGTCTCCGGCCTGTCCGACAAACCGGGCGATCCGTTCGGGACAGGGGAGGCTTTGGTCAACCGCGAGGTCGGAAAGTTCTGGCAGCTCGCGGGCGGGCGGGCCGCCGAAAGGTTCATTTTTCATGGGACATCCTCCTGTTCTCAGGATAGTTTGAACGGTTTTGCAGGCGTTTAGTCAGCCTTGGACAAAACGGTTCCAGGGGATCTTCACAGGAGGAAAATCTCCTAAATGGGCGGCAAAATGTTCTGCAATTTTTCATAATGGGGCGCGTAAACATAAAATTTTTCGGGGTATCTCGTAAAAATACTTCATTTCCTTTTCAAAACGATTCCCCTATACTGAAAACACAAGATCGTCGCTGGCGTCCGGCGGATTTGCCGGGTGCCCCCGATGAAATGTTGTAAACCAGCCAATTAGGAGGGAAATGAAAAATGAAAAAAGCAGTAAGATCGGTTCTCGCGGCACTTCTCGTCTGCGCCATGATCGCCGGCTGCGGACAGAGCAGCACAGCTCCCGCTTCTTCCACGGCTCCAGCCGCGCCAGCCGCATCGGCAGGCGCTGACAGCGCCGCTCCCGCGCAGTCGGAGGAAGGCCCCATCAAGATTGGTATGCTGGAAGACCTTTCCGGAGACTTTTCCCTTTGCGGAACCTATAAGACCCATGCGATGGAGCTCGCCATCAAAGAACTCAATGAGGCGGGCGGCCTTTTGGGACGTCAGCTCGAGCTGATCGCTCCGGACTGCCAGAGCGACAACCAGCGCTATCAGGAGATGGCCCGCAAACTGATCCTCGACGACCAGGTCGACGTGATTATGGGCGGATTCTCGAGCGCATCCCGCGAAGCGGTCCGCCCGATTATGGAAGAGAACAAGATGCTCTACTTCTATAACAACCAGTATGAAGGCGGCGTCGCAAGCCATTACACCTTCTGTACCGGCGCGATTCCGGAGCACCAGGTCATGCCGCTGATGGAGTACATGATCGAGAACTTTGGCCCGCGTGTCTACACGATCGCCGCGGACTACAACTTCGGCCAGCTCACCGCACAGTGGGTAAAGAAGGCAACCGAGCAGTACGGCGGAGAGATCGTCGGCGAGGAATTCCTGCCGCTGTCGGTTTCGCAGTTCTCCTCCTCGATTGACAAGATCCAGAAGGCTGACCCGGACGTCCTGGTCGTCCTTTTGACCGGCGTCACCCAGTCTTCCTTCTATGGCCAGTGGGCCACCGCCGGCATGGATGTGCCGATCGCTACCACCATCAACATCGCCCAGGGCTATGAGCACAAACGCTTCGATCCGCCGGCATGCGCCAACATGTATGTCACCGCGCAGTTCGTCGAAGAGCTTGACACCCCGGCTGCGGTCGATTTCGTCAAGCGGTTCCATGAGCTCTATCCGGATGAGCCGTACGTTGGCATGGAAGCCGCGGCGCAGTACACCGGTATGATGCTCTACGCGGAAGCGGTCAAAAAGGCCGGCACCACCGAAACCGAAGCGGTTATCGCGGCGCTCGAATCCGGCGTTTCCTATGACGGCCCGGCGGGACTGGTCACCATTTATGGCCCTACCCACCATGCGATCATGGATATCTGGATCGTCTATTCGGATGAAAACCACAATATCAGCTTCAAACAGAAATATGACCAGATCGTGCCGGATTGGCTCGAGAAGGAAAAAGGCGTCGATCTGACCAAGGAATCCCCCAACACGCAGTTCACCCCATGATGACCCTGCGTAACTGGACCGATATCGTTTTATAACCGGGAAGGCCGGCCTTTGTCCAAATATGCGATGAGGGCCGGTTTTCCGGTTATCAGGGGAGGCAAAAACCGTGCTTAACAGCATTTTCAACTATTTTTATCAGTTTCTGGACAGCTTTTCATTTCTGATCCTCGCGGTTGCGGGGCTCGCGATTATCTTCGGGATGATGGGGATTATCAATCTGGCCCACGGAGAATTCATCATGCTGGGCGCTTACATGTTCACCATATTGGCCAAGGCGTCGGTGCCGCTCTTCCTGGCGGTTATCCTGGGCGCGCTGTTTGTTGGCATGTTCGGCTATGTGGTGGATAAGCTGGTCGTGTCGCGGCTCTATGGCAGGCCGCTCGATTCGGTCGTCGCCACCTGGGGCATCAGCCTGCTTTTGCGGCAGGGAATCCTTATCCTGATGGGACCGTCACTGCCTGGGCTCACCACCCCGTTGGGAACTTTCGCGGTTGGCGAAAGCACCTATTCGGTCTACCGTATCCTGCTCGGCGTGGTTGCGGTGCTGGTCCTGGTTGGGCTTTACTTTTTGTTTATGCACACCAAATTTGGCCTGCATTCGCGCGCGACCATGCAGGACAATTCGGTCGCGCAGTCGCTTGGGATCAATGCCCGGCGGATGTATTCGACCACCTTCATGCTCGGTTCCGCGCTGGCGGGGCTGTGCGGCGCGCTTTACGCGCCGACCATGACGATCACGCCAACCATGGGGCAGGCGTTCCAGAACGACAGCTTTGTCACAGTCATCGTCGGCGGCGCGGACCCGCTGGTCGGCATGGCGCTTTCGGGCGGTGTGCTCGGCGTGATCCAGAGCGCGCTCTCGCTGTTGTTCGGCACCTTCTTCGGCAAAATGGGCCTTCTTGTCGTGGCAATCATCGTGATCCGCGTATTGCCCAAAGGCTTTTCCGGTCTGGTCGAAAAGCATATGGTGAAAGGCAAGAGGTGATGGTGAATGAAAACGAAATTTAAAGATGCAATCACAACGGAGAATATCTGCGCCGTACTCGTGCTTGTATTTTTTATCGCTTACCCGATTATCAGCAGCGCCTATCAGACGCTCAACATGGCAAACTTCCTGATCACAGTAATTTTGGCGCTGAGCCTTGCGCTGATTTGGGGCTATACGGGGATTTTCTCCTACGCGCAGGCCGCGTTTTACGGCATCGGCGGCTATACATACGCGATTCTCTGCAAAAACTTCACCGATCCGGCGCTGACCCCGCTTTTCCTGATCGGCGGCGTGGTCATGGGATTTCTGGTGGCGCTCTTCCTCGGCTACTTCATGTTCTATGGCGGCGTCAACGACGTATTTGTGGCGCTGGTCACCATGTGCTTTACCCTGGTGCTTGAAACTTTCCTGGCGCAGACCGCAGGTTCAGAATGGCACATCGGAGCGGCGCAGCTTGGTGGATTTAACGGCATCAATGCCGTCACCCCGCTCACAATCGGCACCTTCCCAGTCAAGAACCTGGCGCTCTACATCCTGGCATTGCTGCTGGTCATTGGGATTTATCTGGCGATGCGGATCATGGAGAAACGCAACCTCGGCTACTGCCTGCTTTCGATCCGTGAAAACCGCACCCGCAGCGAGATGTTCGGCTACAACACCGCCTTCGTGCAGATGATGATTTTCGCGGTGAGCGGCGCGATCGCGGGGCTTTCAGGCGTGCTCTACACCTCCTGGGGTGGCTACATCGTGCCGTCGGCGGTCGGCATGACCCAGGCGACCATGCCGGTTGTGCTGGTGGCCGCGGGCGGGCGCAAGAACCCGACCGCAGTGGTTATTTTCACCCTCTTTTACCTGTCGCTCTCCCAGAAGCTCGCAGCGAGCGGCAGCCAGTATTCGCTGGTGCTTTTGGGGCTCATCCTGCTTCTGGTCGTCCTGTTTGTCCCGAAGGGGATCATCCATTCGCTGTTTGAAATTATCGACCGGAAAGTGGTCCTGCCCCTCAAAAACGGCAAAGCGCAGGCGGGAGGTGCCGCGGAATGAAAAACCTGATTGAACTTCAGCACGCGAGCAAGCATTTCGGCGGCCTCAAGGCGGTCGACGACGTCAACCTTTCGGTGGAAGAGGGCGCGCTGCACTGCCTGATCGGGCCGAACGGCGCGGGCAAAACCACCATCTTCAAGCTCATCATGGGAATCTATCCGCCCACGACCGGAAAGGTGATCTTCGACGGGCGGGACATCACCAAAATGCCGACCTACCGCCGCGTGCGGGAGGGGATCAGCATCAAGATGCAGATTCCCGGCGTCTATCTCGATCTCACGCTCTACGACAACATCCGTATCGCCGTGCAGAAATATGTGGACTATAAGCAGATTCCGGCGGAGATCGACCGGCTGATCGAACTGGTCGGTATCCGGGAGATCGGAAACCCCCTGGTGCGCAACATGCCGCACGGCCAGCAGCAGTGGCTTGAAATCGCCATGTCGCTCGCTTCAAAGCCGAAGCTTCTGCTGCTCGATGAACCGGCCGCGGGCCTCGGCCCGGAGGAGACCGAGTTCACCGCAAATATCGTGCGCCGGATCAACGAACAGGGCACCACGATCATTTTCATCGACCACGATATGGATTTTGTGGCGCAGATCGCCCGCCGGACGACCGTGTTGCACTATGGAAAGATTTTCGCGGAGGGCACCTTTGAGGAGGTCCACAACAACCAGGACGTCGTCAACATCTACCTGGGCAAGGTATAAATCGGCAGTCACAAAGGACGGTGTTAGTATGTTACGTATTGAGCAGCTCACTTCCGGGTATGGGGAAATCTCCATCATCCGGGATATCTCATTTGAAATCCGCAAGGGCGAAATCGTCTCGGTGATTGGCCGCAACGGCGTGGGCAAAAGCACGCTGATGAAAACGCTGATTGGGCTCATCCGCAATAAATCCGGGAAGATCTATTTTGAGGAAAAGGACATCACCGCCGCCAAGGCGCATGAACGCGCCCAGATGGGTATCGGCTACGTCCCACAGGGGCACGGCGTGTTCCCGCTGTTGAGCGTGGAGGAAAACCTGCGCATGGGTTCGATGATCAACCGCGCGGAACTCGACAAGAGCCTGGACATCGCCTATGAATATTTTCCGCGCCTTGGCGAACGGCGCACCCAGAAGGCGGGCACCCTCTCGGGCGGCGAGCAGGCGATGCTTTCGATCGCCCGCGCGCTGGTCGGACGGCCGAAGTTGATCCTGCTCGACGAGCCTTCGGAGGGCATCCAGCCGAACCTTGCGCAGCAGATCGGTGAAATTGTGCAGCGCTGCAGCCAGGACATGGGCTTTACCATCATGCTCTGTGAACAGCATATGGGTCTTATTCAGCAGGTTTCCCAGCGCTGCTACGCGATCGACAAGGGTACGATTGTCGGCACAGTCGAAGGGGAAGAGATTAAGGACTACAACAAGATCAAAAAATATCTCACAGTATAAAACAAACGCAAAATGACAAGGAGGATTCGTTATGCGCGTTATCGAGCAGGTTGGGGAACACAGTTTTGCATTCAACCGTTATCTGGAACCGATCGCCCATGTCAAGCCGGGCGAGGAGATCATGCTTTACACCGAGGACTGCTTCAAGGGCTTGGTCAAATCTGAAAGCGACCTGCCCTGCGAGGTGCTCACCAACGCCGGATATTTAAATCCGCAGACCGGCCCGATCTACATCGACGGGGCCGAGCCGGGCGACACGCTGGCGGTGCACATCCTTGCGATCGAACCAAACCGCGACTGGGCGGTCAGCTGCATCCAGAAGCCGCTGGGCGGTCTCACCCCGAATAAGTTCACCCGTATGCTCAACGAACCCATCGGGGAAAAGACCTGGATCTACAAACAGGATGAAAACGGCAACTTCACCCACGACAAATATCTTTCCTTCCCATGGGAGCCGTTTTTGGGGACAATTGCGACAGCTTCCGCCCTGGAAGTTATTTCCGCGTTGACACCGTACGAACAGGGTGGTAATATGGACACTCCGGACACCTGCCCCGGAAACATCATCTACCTGCCGGTTGAGGTCGATGGCGCCTATTTCTTCACCGGTGACGTCCATGCCAAGCAGGGGCAGGGAGAGCTGTGCGGCGTGGCGCTCGAAATCGCGGCGAAGGTAAGCCTTCGGTTCGAGCTCATAAAGGGAAAGAAGATCAAATGGCCCCGCATCGAAAGCCCGGAGGAACTGATGGTTGTGGGCAGTGCGAAGCCGATGGAGGACGCCGCGCGCATCGCCTATGCTGAGCTGATCGACTGGATGGCCGAATACGGCTGGGATAAGCTGGAGGCGTATCAGGCGCTCACCCAGGACGGAAAACTTTACTGCGCCAACATGGTTGACACCGTCTATTCGATGGTGGCCAAGGTCAATAAAAAGCTCGCGCGCCGCGAATAAATCGGTGGAAACCGAAATACATATCCCATTGAGCTCCCTGCCGGCCTTCGCCGACGGGGAGCTGCGGCATTGCTGGAGATCCTGCGGATGCCGCGGCTGTTTCAAATGTACGGACAGATTGGAGGGAACACATGTATACCCTTTTCATTGTGGATGACCGGGAAATTTTCCGGCGGCAGTTTAAGCGCTTTCGCATCTTCCAGGACAACAGCCGGTTCCAGGTGCGTTTTGAGGCCCAGAACGGACAGGAGGCGCTGGAAATCCTGCGCCGGGAACAGGTGGACATCATGATCACCGATATCCGCATGCCTGTGATGGATGGGCTGGAGCTGCTCAAAAAAGCGCGGGAGGAAGCGCTTTGTCCCTGTATCATCCTGCTGAGCGAATATGCGGATTTTGCTTACGCCAAGCAGGGGATCGTGCTGGGCGCGTTTGATTATGTGGTCAAGCCGATCAATCAGGACACGCTCACTGAGCTGCTCGACCGGTGCGCCGCGCATCTCGCGTCGCTGGCGCAGGGAGCGGGGTACGACAACAACGCCCTGCGCATTCTGCCGTCGCTCATCCTCAAAAACGACGACTACTCCGCGACAATCAGCCGGCAGATTGCCGGCCGGGTTTGCAGCCTGGAGGGGGAGGAGCCGGAAAAGGCATGGGCGTCCTTGGAATCGGTGCTGACGGAAATACGGCAGCAGGTGCTGAAAACACAGCCGCATATGGAGGATTACTGTGATTTCGACGCGTTGTTTTCACTCGATAAGACAGCGGCGCCGGAAAAGATGGCGGACAGCTTTTGCGGCAAGGTGGCGGAAATTCAAAAGGAGATCAACAAATTCTCGGTCAGCACCAAAAGCGAGCTGATTCAGTCGGTCTGCAACACGGTTGTCAAAAATATCGAAAACAACCTTTCGCTGCAGGGAGTGGCCGACCTGCATTTTGTCAACAAGGCGTATCTCAGCCACCTGTTTAAACAGGAGCTGGGGATGAGCTTTGTGGATTACCTGACAATGGTGAAGATAGAACGCGCCAAGATCCTTTTGGGACGCAGCAACCTCAAAATCTATGAGATCAGCGCGCGGCTCGGCTACTCGGACACCGAATATTTCAGCCGGGTGTTCAAGCAGTTCACCGGACTCACCTCCACCGAATACCGCCAGCTTTGCTCAAACGGGGAGGAGGATGCCTGATGCGCGCGGCATGGAAGGAGCTCCAGCCGAAAAAGGTGGCCGTTGCACTGTTCTGCGGGTGGCTCGCCCTGCTTGCGACACAGTTCCCCATTGTGCTCGACAATGTGTACGACACGCAATTCATCTGGCAGCTCGTCTTTCCCATGCTGGTTGCAACCGCTTGGGAACCGGTTTACGCCTACATCACCGGGATCGGCGGGCTGGTGTTCCTGCTGCCTTTTGGGGAAATGCCCGGACGCGGGCTTGGAAACCTGCTCATCGGGCTGCTTTACCTGTTGCTGCTTCTGGTATGCGGGCACTTTTGCAACCGCGGCAAACGGCGCTGCAACTATTACCTGGTGCATGTGCTTTACGCGGCTTTTTATTTTGTTGTCATCGTACTGTTTTATAAGGAAGCGCTGCTGCACAATCCGCCGGGGCGGTATCTGGACCGCTTCATCTCCCCGGTCATCCTGCGGGTGCAGGCAATCACCGTGGTGTTCTGCATCCTGGCGCTCGCAGCCTTTGTCAAGGTGCTGATTTCCCAGCCTGCGGTGCGAAAGCTCCTGTGGATGCCGCCGCTTGCCTATTCCGACCGCAATAGCTCCCTCTTTTTTATTTCCTTTATGGTTGCGTTTGGGTTCTTTATTGTGGACGGCTTTTTCGAGGCTTTCTATTTTGAAAGCCGCGGAATTCACACCTCGCTGCTTTCCAGCAGTTTTGGGCAGATCATCAAGCTGCCGATCGTTTTTGCGGTCGCCTGTATGATTTGCGACGCAATCATCAGCAGCACCATGCGCAGCCAGGAGTCCCACGATAAGCTGATGAAGAGCGAAGAACGCTATCGGATGATCTTTCAGCATACGGCGGACGCCTATTTTGAAATCGATGCTGACGGCGTGGTGCTCAATGTGAACCCTGCCATCTACACAAATCTCGGTTTTACGCCGGGATATATTCTGGGGCAGCATATCAGCCTCCTGTTTCATGACAAAGAGGAGATCAATGGCCTGCTCACCCGCCTGTTCACCTCGGAGCAGGTCACCAATATTGAGATCAAAGGGATGCTCAGCAACCGGATGAACTGCAGCCTGCTGGTGTCCGGAAATGTGATGCGCCTCGGGAAACAGCGGCTGGCGGTCATCACCGCCCGCAATATCTCCGATTATAAAAAGGCCGAGGAGAAACGCTGGGAGCTTTCCGCGCTGCTCAACGCGATTTTTGAAAGCAACAAGGATTTCATCTGGACGGTCGACTGCCGCACCTTTGCTCTGATTTCCTTCAACCAGGCGTTCAGCCATTATATCCGGGACAATTTTGGACGGGCGATCCGCCCGGGCAGCGCGCTGGAGGAGGTCTTTTCCGGGGAGGACCAGGTCCTGTTCGCGCATTATTACCGGCAGGTGCTGGAAAAAGGGGATTTTTCAGTGGAATATACCGCGCTGGGCGGCGCGCTTATCCTGAATCTCAATTTTTATCCGGTTAAACTGAACCGGGATATTGCCAGCATTGCGGTCTTTACCAAGGACGTCACCGCCCAGAAGCGCGCGGAACGCAAGATTGTGGAGCTTAACGCGGGCCTCGAGCAAACGGTGGAGGAGCGCACCCAGGAGCTGCGCACCGCCTACCATGATCTCGAATCTTTCAGCTACACCGTCACTCATGAATTCAAAACCCCGATCCGCGAGATCGACGCCTATCTGGAGATCATTCAGGAGGACAATTACGACACGCTCACCGCACAGTCGAAGGAAGATATCCTCTCGGCGAAAAAGGTCTGCACCCAGACGCTTGATATGATCCAGAAGATGATGATCTACACCAAGGCAGGCTTCATGGTGCTCAATATCGAAAAGATCGACATGAAGAAACTGGTGCTCGAATGCTTTAACGATATCCAGCAGGCCAACGAATCCAAAAACCTGGAGTTGGAGCTCTATGAACTGCCGTCCCTGTATGCGGACCGGTTCCTGATGCGCGTCGCGGTCATGAATGTGATGTCCAATTCAATCAAGTTTTCGCAGACACGCGAACGGATTGCGCTGGTTGCCGGTTATATGAGCGGGGGCGGGCAGGTCACCTATTACTTCAAAGACAACGGCGTGGGGTTTGAACGCGCGCTTGGCAACAATCTGTTTGAGCTTTTCAACCGCGCGCACAACAGCAGCGAATATGAAGGCAGCGGGATCGGCCTGGCGCTGGTCAAGCGAATCCTCAACCGCCACGGCGGACAGGTTGGCATTGTGGGAGAAGCCGGACGGGGCTGCGTGGTATTCTTCACCTTTCAGCATCCGGCAACCCCACGGCTGCCGGATGCATAAAAAGAGCCGCTCATTTTTGAACGGCTCTTTTGACAGCGGCAGTTTCTATTGATGCAGCAGGCAGGAATCGATGACGGAGAGCAGCTGCTCTGCAGCCTCATCGGGGCCGAGCTGTCCGGTTGCGGTTTTGCGCAGGAGGGGAAAAGAACGAACTTCCAGCGCGTGCGAATCGATGAAATTCCAGACCTCGCGCCCGCAGCTGCGGGATATGATTTCGGGAAGCTGCTGGTACCATGGGAAAAGGCTGAGAATATTGGGGTTGCGGTAGATTTCAGCATGCGGTGACAGGCCGCCCAGTGTGGTGAAAAGCTCGGCCTGCTGCGCGCCGCAAGCCCAATGGATGTACTGTTTGGCAGCTTCAGGATTTTTGCAGTTGGCATGAATCGAGAGGGCTCCGCCCGTGATGTAAGTGTTGCCGCCGGGCAGCGGCGCGAAACCGAGGAGCCCTCCCACGGTGTTGGTGTGCAGCTGCACAATATTGGAGGTGTAGTTGAGAAAGACCTGTTCCATCGCCGTCTGGCCATGGATGAAATGATCGAGCGTGGCGCCGATCCAAGCTTTCTGGCGCATGGGAGCGGCATGTTTCCCGTAGGCATGCAGCGTCCGCAGGCTTTGGAGCACCGCGTCCGGTTCGATCCGGGCGCCTGGCCGGGAAAAATCCGGATTCTCCGCATGGTTGAGATAGAGCAGGATAAAGTTGGAACAAAGCTCGGCGGCGGAACCGAGCGGGACGCTTGTGCCAGCCCGCAGGGGGGATTCCGGGTTGGCGGCCCGGTCGAAGAACCCGGCGATCCGGACAAATTCCATATAATTCTGCGGGGCGGCCAGTGCCGCCCCATATTTTTCATAATAGGTGCGCCGCAGGACGAGGTCCTCGAACAGGTCGCGCCTGAAGAAAAGCATCCCGGCGCCGATGTCGAAGGGAATAGCCAGCCGTTTGCCTTCGATGCGCGAAAAATCCCGCACGACCCGCGGGAACATCCCGGCGGTCAGACTGGAGAACTCCTCTTCAGTAAACGGATAGAAAAGCCGGGCAGGCAGCAGCGAAAGGATGCTCATATTGTTGCGCACAAGATCGAACTGCTCGTCCGCCCCGGAAGCAAGCACCGTTTCGAGCATTTCGCTGGGGATCTGCTGGATGTATTCCACTTCAATTCCGGTGCGCCGGGTAAAATCCGGCGTGATGCGCAGGAGTGCGTCAGTGGTCTGCCCCTTGGTGATCAGCACCCGCAGGGTGACGGGCTTTGCAAGGCGCGGCGTCGATACGACGGGTAGATCACGGCCGAATCCGCGTGCGGGCAGCAGCGTGCGATGCCGTCCGTTCGGCCGCGTATTCCGCCTGAGAAGCTCCAGCATACGTGACGCGGCCGCGATCCCGGCCCCCAGATAATCGAGGCAGTAGCGGGCTACCTGCGGCGCCTGCAGATGCAGGCCGTCCCGGGACAGGACAATGACCGGCGGACAGTCCCCGGTCGAGCCGACCCGCGCCGCGAGCTGGACATGCGCAAGGTAGCTGCTGTTGGTCAAAACGAGCGCGTCCGGACGCCTGCCGTCGCGGAAAAATTCGAACGGCGCGGTGGAGGAAGCCGTGCGATCGGCATAGATATACTGGATTTCGATCGGTTGCGCATCAGGGAGGTTGACGGCCTGCTGAAGCCCCCTTACGAGTTCCCGGTCGTCCGGATAGTAATGCGGGCCGGCCAGGACGCCGGCGCAACGGTAGCCCTGCGAGAGCAGGTAACGGCCAAGCTCATGCCCGACCCGCCGCAGGTCAAAGCCGATATATTCATCCGCGCCTTTCACCTCACGCAAGGCGTGTACGACCCGTCCCCCATTGACCAGCACCGGTTTATAAAGTGTGGGATGATCGATGCAGCAGGAGATGGTGATCGCGCCGGAAAGACGCAGGGCAGCGATCTGGCGGACGATCTTTTCTTCGGTGTAAGGGCAGCTGTCGGTCAAAAAAAGCTGCACGGAATAACCCTGCTGTTCAGCATGGGTTTTTGCGCCGGAAAAAAAGGCCGCATAGCGCTCATCCTCGATATTCGGGAGGATGACGGCGATTTCGGGGGAGAGCGGCGCGTCCTTGCGCAGCTGCTTGGCCTGGGCGTTTGCCACATAACCGAGTTCACGCGCGGCTTTTTGTACCGCTAGGATCCGTTCCACGCTGACATTGCCGCGTTCATTGAGCACATTGGAGACGGTACCCTGGGAAACCTTGGCCAGCCGGGCAATATCTTTGATGGTCGCCATGCGATCCCTCCTCAATGCCAAAAGCATACAATAGATTTCCTTTCGCGTCAACCACAAACGCCCGACTCATGCAAAAAATTGAAACGTTATATTGACACGTTTCAATTATTGTGTTATTGTAAAAAAAACATCAGCGGTTTAGCAGGACAAAGCATCCCGGCCGCTCATAAAGGAAGGTGCAGCATTCATGGAACAGGATATCGTCCGTATCGCACAGGACGCCATCATGACCTATTACAGCACGGATGACCCGGAAAACAAGGCGTATGCGCTTGCGGTCAACGCGCAGGTTTCGGATGAGGCCCGGCGGATACATAAGGAATCAACCATCATCGATATGTGCAGCTTCTATCTGGAGGCTGACAACTGGCATCTGCGGGAATCGGGCGTCACAGCCCTCAATCTCACCGTCCCCGGCGTCTTCGACGGGATGGAACAGGCGCTTTCCAACATGATCTACCACTATGAGGTCATCAAGAACAGTCCGAACCTCTTCGCGCTGATGGAGCGCCCGGACGATATCCGAAATGCCAAGAAAGCGGGCAAGATCGGCGTCATCATCGGCGCGCAGTCCTGCCGCTTCATCGAGCATGCGGATCTCGAATCCGCGTGCGAAGTCTTTGCAAAAGTCGGCCTGCGCGTCATGCAGATCGGTTACAATATGCGCACCTTTGCCGCGGACGGCTGCCTGTCAGGTACCGACGCGCCGCTGAGCCGGGAGGGCAAAGTCCTCATCAAGGCAATGGAAAAGGCCGGCATTACCGTCGACTTGAGCCACATCGGCGCGCGCTCCTCGCTCGACGCGATCGAAGCGTGCGAGAAACCCCCGATCTTCAGCCATTCGAACCCGCTTGAGCTCTTCAAGCATCCGCGAAACATCACCGCCGAGCAGGCAAAGAAATGCGCGGCCAAGGGCGGCGTCATTGGCGTTTGCTCGTATGTGCCGATCCTGTGGGATGAAAAACATCATCCGAGTATCGAAAATTTTGTCGACGCGATCTCCTATTATGCGGATCTGGTCGGTATCGACCATGTGGGCATCGGCATCGATTCGAATGCGGAGCCGGCTGCATATGACCGGCATGACACCCGCCATCTGATGCAGCTCGTTTCCCCGAACCGGGAGGTCTATCTCGCGGGCGCCGAAGCGGGACTCGGCAAACGGTGCGCTTTCCCGGAAGGGCTTTACAGCCTGGCGAACATTGTCAACATCGTCGAGCATATGCTGAAACGCGGTTTTGGCGAAGCGGATGTGAAAAAGGTCATGGGCGAGAACTTCCTGCGGGTTTTTGACCAGACCTGGCGTAAATAAGCGGAAACCCCGCCTCTTTTTGACAAAGATGTCCATCCAAGAGGTTGTCCAATTGAACAGCTTTCCGGATGGACATTTTTATACCCGGAAACTCGGCGTACATCTGTACACGACCCAAAAACAGTTTTAGGAGGATTAAAACATGCGAAATCTGAACACTTTGAAGAAGTGCCTGGCCTGCCTGCTGGCAGTCGTGCTGTGCTTTGGCATGGCGTCCTGCTTCGGCCCCAGCTCCGGCTCGAACAGCACGGCGGGGACCGCGTCCGGCGGTGCGTCCGGAGATGCGTCTGCTGTGCGCACCGACGTAAACTATGGACTGACCAGTGACATCGCGTCCCTTGACCCGACTTACGCGACCGACCAGATCACCACCATCGTCTACCGCCAGCTCTACGATACGCTGGTCGACAAGGACGAAAACGGCAATTGGGTCGGCAAGCTGGCCGAGAGCTGGGAGATTTCCGAGGATGGGAAGACCTATACGTTCCATCTGCGCCAGGATGTCATCTGCCACGACGGCAGCAAAATGACCTCCAAAGACGTTGCCACCTCGATCAACCGTCTGGTCGAAGCGCCGGCGTTTGGCGCCGCGATGGTCAGCATGATCGACTGCACCGAAGTGGACGACTATACCGTCGAAATCCACCTCTCCGCTCCGTATGCCCCGACCCTTGAGGTCCTCTACGGCTTCGGACGCATCAGCAGCGCGAACACCACCGACTACGACAGCGCGCCGATCGGAACCGGCCCGTATAAATATGTCTCCCGCAACTCGGGTGACAATATCGTTCTGGAGGCTTTTGACCAGTATTATCTGGGCGAAGCCGCAATCAAGAACCTGACCTTCAAGGTCATCACCGACACCACCACCCAGATCGCCGCCCTGCAGAAGGGTGAGATCGACTTTTTGACCCACTGCCCGCTGACCGCGAAGGCCACCGTCGAGGATGACGGGAATCTGGTCTGGCAGGAGACGATGTTCCGCGGGAACATCTGGGTCAGTATGCGTGAAGACAAAGCCCCGTTTGATAATATCCTGGCCCGCCAGGCCGTCCAGTACGCGGTTGATAAGGACGCGATGCTGATCGGAGGTTCCGAAGGCCTCGGACAGATCCTGAAAACCATCTATCCGGCAAGCGTCGGCGCTTCTCCGGAGGAGGAATATACCCAGCCGTATACCTATGATGTGGAAAAGGCAAAACAGTATCTCGACCAGTACAAGGCCGAAACCGGCGTTAGCGATGTGAAGATCTCGATTCTTGCCCCGGATACCGCCATGTACCTCAACCCGGCGATTACCCTCGAGGGCATGCTGCGCGAGGTCGGATTCGACGTCACCACCGAGCAGATTGACCGCGCCACCTTCTGGGCTTCGCTTTATTCCGGCAACTTCCAGATCGCGGTCAGCGGAACCTCCTGGCCGGTTGCGGATTCGGATGCGAACTATCTGTATTTCCACAGCACCGCTGGCCAGAACTATTTCGGCGTGAAAGACCCGATCATCGATGAAAACCTCGAACTGGGCCGCTCCTCCAGCGATGAAAACGAGCGTCGGGAGGCTTATAAGAAGATTCAGGAAGAGATCGACGCGCAGGCCGTCTGCGTGCCGCTGCTTCAGCCAGCGAACGCCGTCGCTTACAGCGCCAACCTGAAAGGTGTTGACAAGACGAACGATATCTATCAGCACTATGTCTATGACTGGTCCTGGTAAATCCGGCTCCGGCTCTTTGCAGACAGAATTCTGAACACTTTGGATGGAGCCGCATGTTTTTTGCGGCTCCATCCTGCATATAAGGGGGAGAACCGTGCTTAAATATATTGCCAAAAGGCTGCTGATCCTGATCCCGGTGCTTCTCGGCGTGTCCTTCCTGGTGTTTGGCATCCTGGCGCTGATGCCGAGCGAGGTCGCCGCGGTGCAGCTGGGCGTTTCCGCCACCCCGGAGGGGATTGCGCAATGGAATCTGGATCATGGGATGAACGATCCGTTCCTCATTCGGTATTTTAACTACATGAAAGACCTGCTGACTGGAAATCCCGGCATCTCCTGGTCCACAAATACGCCGATTGCGGTGGAGTTTGCGCAGCGCATTCCGGCGACGATTTCGCTTGCCGTGGGCACCATCGTACTGGTCATTCTGATCGGCGTGCCGGTCGGGATTATCTCTGCGGTCAAGCAGTACAGTATTTTCGATAATGTCACCCGTCTGCTCGCCATGCTGCTCACTTCGATCCCGGCCTTCTGGCTCGGGCTCGTGCTGATTTTGAAATTTTCTCTCGACCTCAACATCTTCCCCGCGACCGGGGGAGGGTCGATGATGCATTTCATTTTGCCCTGGATCACCTTGTCGGCGGCGATGTCGGCACAGATGATCCGTATGACCCGGTCCACCATGCTGGAGGTCATCCGGGCGGACTATGTGCAGACCGCGCGTGCCAAAGGCGCGAAACCGATGCGGGTGGTTTTTGTGCATGAGCTGCGCAACGCCCTGCTGCCGATGATCACTGTCGTCGGCATCATTCTGGGGCAGACGCTGGGCGGCGCGATCGTCACCGAGACGATCTTCGCGCTGCCTGGCGTGGGCACCTACCTTTTGCAGGGCATCAACAAATACGATATGCCGGTCGTGATGATCAGCGTGCTGTTTATCGCCGCGATGATTGGGCTCATCAACCTGGTGATCGATATCCTTTATATGTATGTCGATCCGCGGCTGCGCAGCCAATTTGTCAAGAATTGAGGAGGGCTATATGAAAAGAAAACAGGAGAACCCCCTCGCCGCCCCGAAACGCAGGGGGCAGTTTGCATCGATCTGCCTGCGCTACAAAAAAAATAAGATGGCCATGTTCGGGCTGGTGGTCTTTTTGATCGTGGTCTTTTTCGCGGTTTTTGCGGACGGTTTTGCAAACTATGAGACCGATGCGATCAAACAGAATGTCGTCGAGCGCCTGCAGGCGCCGGGCGGTGAGCATCTGTTCGGGACCGACGCTTATGGGCGCGATTTATTCGCGCGCATCATTTTCGGCGCGCGGCTGTCGCTGATGATTTCGCTTTCGACCGTTACCCTGTCGCTTGTGGTCGGCTGTTTGCTCGGCGCGGTCTGCGCCTACTATGGCGGCTGGCTTGACAGCATCGTAATGCGGCTGGTGGACGTCTTTCTGGCAGTCCCGATGACCCTTATGGCGGTCACGGTGGTGGCCGCGCTCGGCACCAGTATCCCGAACCTGATCCTTGCGCTGACCATCTCGATGATCCCGCCGTTCGTGCGGATCGTGCGCTCGGCGGTGCTGCAGGTCAAAGGCTCCGACTACATAGAGGCGGCTTTCGCCTATGGTTCGAAGGATTTGCGGATTATCTTCTCGCATGTGCTGCCCAACGCCATCGGGCCCATCATCGTGCAGGCGACGCTCAACCTTGCCTCGGTGCTGCTTTCGGTGGCGGCGCTGGGTTTCATCGGGCTTGGCGTGCCGAGCCCCCAGCCGGAATGGGGAACCATGCTGGCGGAAAGCAAGTCACAGATGCGGTATTACCCCTACCTCGTCATGATCCCCGGCATCGCGATCGCGGTCACTGTCCTGGCAATCAATCTGATCGGCGACGGCCTGCGTGACGCGCTGGATCCCAGACTGAAAAATTGAGGTGCGGCTGATGGATAATTTACTCGAAATCAAAGATTTACATGTCGAATATAAAACCGACGACGGCCATGTTTACGCGGTCAACGGAATCGACCTTTCAATTGCCAAGGGCGAGACGCTCGGGCTGGTTGGGGAGACCGGCGCGGGCAAAACCACCACGGCGCTTTCGATTCTGCGGCTGCTGCCCGACCGGATCGGTTCGATCAAACAGGGAAGTATCTTCTTCGACGGGCAGGATGTCACAAAGCTGAGTGAGCCGCAGATGCGTGAAATCCGCGGCAACCGCATCTCGATGATCTTTCAGGATCCAATGACCTCTTTGAATCCGATCCTTCCGGTCGGCCAGCAGATAGAGGAAGCGGTGCTTCTG